>Ga0308160_10001753_pt1 | contig 28701 bp, 26 predicted proteins | sample PhyFR1_FD_201036 | JGI IMG/M metagenome (GOLD analysis project Ga0308160, IMG submission 201036) | Phyllosphere microbial communities from UC Gill Tract Community Farm, Albany, California, United States - DLSLF.R1 | ecosystem: Host-associated > Plants > Phyllosphere > Unclassified | place: USA... | reverse complement strand
TTGCTGTTGTGGGTCCACGACGACGAGGTCGAGCCGAGGTCGATTTCGCCGATGCCCTTTTGCAGGTTCTGCATCAGCTCCGGCGAGAAGTTGAAGCTCGGCGTGCCGTTCGTGCTCCACGAGGTGGCATAGTTACCCAGCGTCCAGCTGCCGTCGGCATTCTGCACGCGCGGCTTGATCGGCATCTGCATCTGCAGCGACGGACCGCCGCTGGCCCAGGTGCGGCCGGCCTTGAAGCTGGCATCCACCGACTCGCCTTTCCATTCGCCGCCGAGGTCGAAGGTTTGCGACAAGGATTTTTCCTTGTTGTAGCTGCCGTTCAGCCAAGGCGTCGGCAGGGTGCAGTCATCCGGACCCCAGCCGCCCGGCTTCTGGCCGGCGGCGGCGGCTTGCGATTCGCTGCAATAGTAGGTCTTGCCCGGATGGACGCTGTAGTTGGCGCCGGTGACGACGGTGCCGCTCGGGTCGAAGGTCAGGCCATCGAGCATGCGGCCGCCCGCCCAGTTGCCGTCGCCGTTGTAACGCGCCAGGCTCCACTCCGGCACTACCAGCGAGTTGGTCTGGGAATCCTGCTTCAGGTCGAAGCGGAAGTAGTTGGCGGTCAGGTTCAGGTTGCGGACCGGCTTGAACTGCAGGGTCAGCTGGCCGCCCTTGCGTTCGCGTTCCTCTTCCGTGACGCTGGCACTGACCGTGGTCGGCATCAAGAAATTGTTGTACGACCCGCCGTTCTGGTCATTGAAGCCGGAATGCCCCCACCACTGCGGGACCTGGGTATTCACGTTGCCATTGACGTCGACGGCGTTGCCCTTGTTGGCGCCCTTGGTGTCGCCGTACCATTGCCAGTCGCCGGTGCCGGCGCTCATGGTGCGCGTGGTGCGCTTCTGCTGGGTCAGGCCCACCAGTACGCCGAAGCGATTGCTCTTGTCGTGCCAGGCATACTGGCCCGAGAACTGGCCGTCGCCCTTCTTGGTGGTGTCGGCCCAGGTGCCTTCGGCGTTGATGAAGCCGCTGCCCGACGGCACGTCGAGCGGACGGCGGGTGTGCAGGATCACTGTACCGCCGATGCCGCCTTCGTCGATGCGCGCTTCCGGCGTCTTGAACAGCTCGGCGCTGCCCAGCATGTTCGACGGCATCAGCGTGTAGTTGAAGGAGCGGGTCGGGCTGCCGTTGGATTCGGCGGTGGCGATGTAGTTGCCGTTCAGCTGGGTCAGCGTCAGTTCCGACGACAGGCCGCGCACGCTGACGGTCTTGCCCTCGCCGCCGTCGCGGGTGATGATCACGCCCGGCACGCGCTGCAGCGCGTCGGCCACGTTTTTATCCGGGAATTTGCCGATGTCTTCGGCGGTGATCACCTCGACGATCGAATTGGCGTCGCGCTTCTGGTCGAGGCTCTTCTCGATCGAGTAGCGGTAGCCGGTCACGACCACCTTCGACGCCTGGCCGGCGTCGGCGGCCGGCGCATCGGCAGCGGCCGTTTGCGCCTGGGCGCTGGAAATGGTCATCAGTGCGATACCCACGGCGATGGCGATGGGTTTTACAGGGCAGTGCAACTGCCGCAAAGCGGGATGGGCTCTCATGTAAGTCTCCGGGTCGTACCCAAGATGGGATAGTTTTTATAGCGGTAAGGAGTTCTTCGAAGATTTACTAAACGATCACACTGCTGACTGTTGCGTAAATCTTCGCTTTCCAACAAGGAGAAGTTATACAAAGGAAATTACAAGCGTTCAATAAACTTTCAAGCTTCGGGCGCAGTTTAGCGAAGTTTAGTAAACAAAAATGATGCTAATTTGCCACATTAATTAAGTGAGCGGTAACACGCTTGACATTTCCTGGCGGATCGCGCGCGCCCCTCGCCACTGGTCCGTTCTACACTGCCGCAGCCACCGTCATCGGAGCGCAAAATGATCGAATCGATCGGCACGCCCAGCCTCTACCTTTCGTTTTCGCTGCTGGTTGTCATCTTGCTGGCAGTCGATTTCTTCATCCTCAAACAGGAAGGCGAGCACCGGGTCAGCACGCGCGAGGCGGCGGTCTGGTCGCTGATCTGGGTGACGATCGCGCTGGCCTTCGGGGTCTGGTTCTGGTGGTATTTGCGAGGTATCGTCGGCGAGGACGTGGCGCGTACGCGGGCGCTGGAATTCCTGACTGGCTACCTGATCGAAAAGTCGCTGGCGGTCGACAATGTGTTCGTCTGGATCACGCTCTTCAATTTCTTTGCGGTGCCGGCGGCCTACCAGAAGCGCGTGCTGCTGTACGGCGTGCTGGGCGCGATCGTGATGCGCGCGATCCTGATCTGGGTCGGCGCCCTGCTGCTGGCGCGCTTCCACTGGATTTTGTACGTGTTCGGCGCGTTTTTGCTGTACACCGGCGTGCACATGGTGCGCGCGGCCGACGACGAGCCGAACCTGGCCGACAACCGGATATTGCGCTGGATGCGCAGGCACATCCGCATCACCGACGATTATCACCACGACCGCTTCTTCGTGGTCCAGCAGGGCCTGCGCCATGCCACGCCGATGTTCGTGGTGCTGGTGCTGGTCGAGATCACCGACGTGATCTTCGCGGTGGACTCCATCCCCGCTATCTTCGCGGTAACCGGCGACCCCTTCATCGTGTTCACTTCGAACATCTTCGCCATCCTCGGCCTGCGCGCGATGTATTTCCTGCTGGCCGACATGGCGCAGCGCTTCCACCTATTGAAATATGGGCTGGCGGGGATCCTGGTGTTCATCGGGGTCAAGATGCTGCTGCTGGATATCTACAAGATCCCGACCGGGATTGCGCTGGGGGTGGTCGGGTTGATCCTGGCGGTGTCGGTGGTGGCCAGCCTGATGACGTCGAAGCCGGACCGGCAGGTACATTGATGGAAATGTACTTGTTCGCATGCAAAAAGCCGAACAAAGCTATACTGGCAAGCTGGCCGCTTGGCCAGTCCCACCTGGAGTCCTGCAATGAACCGTTTATCGCTGGCCGGCACCGAGCTGAATTATTTCCATGTCTGCGCTTTCTTCAACAGCCGCGATGAAGAATACGCGGTGCTGTCGCCCTTCTTCAAGGAAGCGGTCGAGCAGGGGGAAAAGAACCTCCATATCGTCAATCCCGAACACAGCGCGAACCACCGCCAGCGCCTCGGCCAGGCCGGCATCGACGTGCCGCATTGCGAATCCTGCGGCCAGCTCGAGGTCCTCGAATGGCAGCAAGCCTACCTGGACGAGACCGGCAGCTTCAGCAAGGACAAGATGCTGGCCGCCGTCGACCACCTGACCGGCGCCGGCATGGATACCGGCGTCAAGCGCGTGCGCATCATGGGCGACATGGGCTGGGTATTCAACGATATCCCGGGTGCGGGCGACATCCTCGAATACGAGGCCGAGGTCAACGAGGTCCTGGCGCGCAACCGCCAGCCCGCCGTGTGCGTGTACGACATCGCCAAGCTGTCGGGGTCCATGATGATGGACCTGCTGCGCACCCATCCGCTGACCCTGGTCGGCGGCGTGGTGCAGGAAAATCCTTTCTATACACCGCCGCGCGAGATGCTGGAAGAACTGCGCGCACGCAAGCAGGCTTGACGGTGGGTCCACGCAGCACCACACGGGCCCCAAACCGGTGAAGATGGACCAGCCCGCCACTGCCCGGGACGACAACGGCCGCGGCATCCGCGACCTGATGGGACTGCTCGCCCTGCCCGCCCTGTGGCTGGGCAAGGACGGGCGCACGGTGCTGCGCCTGATGGCGCAAGCCGTCGAGCGCCTGGTACCGCTGCGCTTCAGCATGGTCGAAGCCAGCATCCTGCCCGGCGACGCCTGCGATGCCTTCCTCCGCATCGACGGCGCCGACACCGGTGCCGGCGCGATGGCGGCCTGGCGCGCGGCATCCGCGCACTGGCCCCGCACCGCCAGCATTGCCGCCAGCGGCGGCGAACAAAAGCCGACCCCAATCGGCCCGCTGCGCATCATCCGGCTCGAGCTCGGCGTCAGCACGCTGGGCGGCGGCGTCTGGTTCGGCTCGGACGCGCCGGACTTTCCGAGCTTTACCCAGCTGGCGGTCCTGCGCGCCGCTGCCTCCCTGGCCGCGACCGGCCTGCAGGCGGCGCGCATGGCGCACGAGCGCGCCGAAGCCGACCGCCTGAAGGACGAATTCCTGGCCATGCTGGGCCATGAACTGCGCAATCCGCTGGCGCCGATCCGCGCCGGCGCCGGCCTGTGGCAGGCCGAGGGCGTGACACCCGAGCAGATCCGCCGTACCGGCGCCATCATGGAGCGCCAGGTGCAGCACATGACCCACCTGGTCGACGACCTGCTGGACGTCTCGCGCCTGTCCACCGGCACCGTGGTGCTGGACAATGCCGTGCTCGACCTGCGCGACGTGGCCGGGCTGGCCGTCGAACAGTCGCGCTCCCAGATCGACGCCAAGCGCCACCTGCTGCGGCTCGAGCTGCCCGACACGCCGTGCACCGTGCGCGGCGACTGCAAGCGCCTGGTGCAGATCCTCGCCAACCTGCTGGGCAACGCGGTCCGCTACACACCGCCGGGGGGCCGCATCACGCTGTCGATGCGCGCCACGCCCACCACGGTCGGCGTGACCGTGGCGGACACCGGCATTGGTATCGAACCCGCCATGCTCGGCAAGATATTCGAGTGGTTCACCCAGGTCGAGCGCTCGACCGAGCGCTCGGACGCCGGCCTGGGCCTGGGCCTGGCACTGGCGCGCCGGCTGGCCGGCCTGCATGGCGGCACGCTGCACGCGGCCAGCCGCGGCCTCGGGCACGGCAGCGAATTCGAGATGGTGCTGCCCAGGGCGCAGCCGGCGGCGGCGTCCACACCCGCGCTGCCGGAGGATGCGCCGGCCGCATCCCCGTCCCTGAAAGTGCTGGTGGTCGACGACAACCAGGACGCCGGCATCACCATCGGCATGCTGCTCGAAGCGCTGGGCCACACGGCCAGCGTCGTGCACCACCCGTACGCCGCACTCGAACTGGCGGCAAGCTTCCAGCCCGACGTGTTCCTGCTCGATATCGGCCTGCCCGGCATCGACGGCTACGAACTGGCACGCCGCCTGCGCGCGCTGCCGGGGCTGGGCCCGTTCTGGATGATCGCCCTGACCGGCTTCGGCCAGGCCCGCGACCAGCGCAATGCCTTCGATGCCGGCTTCGATTTCCATTGCACGAAGCCGGTCGACATTGCGGTGCTGGACAAGATTTTCAGCGGGATCGCTGCGCAAAAGGCGCTGCTGGATCAGCATTAGCAGCAATTGACGCTGCCAGAGGCCTAACAACTCACACGCACGTCTCCCTCTCCAGTGCGCAGGTTGATCCCGATCCAGCACCGATAATGCGAGTTTTTAGGGTTTTCCAAACGGGAGGTGTACGAGCAGTAGACACCTTTTTTTTCCCGTACCCGGTAGCCCTGCGCATCGTTACATACAGGCTTCACATCAGGCCCGATCTGCTCGAACACCTGCCTGGCAGCTTCGTCCCTGAAGGCGACTGAGAAGGCAGTGTCGTCTTTCGTTGGAAGTTCCGAATAGGCCGTGCCTCCGGAATGAATTTTGTAGTTCGCCTGGAGTGGGTTCCACTCGTTCAATTCATGAGACTTTTTTTCGTTCTCGCCAGCGCTGGCCAGCTGGCAGAGGCCAATGAGAATCAACAACGTCAGTTTGCGCATGTTCACCCTATCAAGGCTACGTGGAAATGGTCGTCGTGATGCTTCGCTCTTTTGACAAACGGGATGCCGGCGTCGTTGAATAGAACCAACTTGACTGGGGCAAACGTGCGGAACAACTCGATCAATTTGGCCGTTGCCTCTTTGTCGTACTCGCGGTCAGTCCACGTGACAGGCTTTTCCAGTCTGTCTTTGCGAACTGGGCGAACATCCACCTGAAGCCCGTTCAAGTGGGAGTCGTGGTCGTCGTCGTCAAACCCGTCAGCACGGCTGATGTTACCGATGCCAATGCGGCGCTGGTCAATGGCTTGCCACTCCAATGCCACACGAAGGATCGCCTGCATCATGACTGGATGGGGATACTGGTATCCACCCCTGTCGGGCTTGTTATCCATTCTGCCGTAGGTGTAATAGCCCGAATCCATCGGCGTCTGCGGCAACATGAAGAAGCCGCGTGTGTCTTGGGTAGGTCGGAGCGGGTCGGCCTTTTGATCACTCATGAGCAGCCTCCATCATGCACATGACTTGTTGCACGACAGGTCCCAGCCGCCAGCGGTGTGACCGCCCATGCCGCCACCGATCTTCTGCTGCGAGTACTTCCATTTCACTTTGGTGAAGTGGAGAGCGATGTGGTCACGCAGGATGCTCCCCTCCCCACCATTTGCTCCATGTTGGCGATCAGGACGTTTTCCAGCTCGACCTCGTAGTACTTCACGCGCTTGCCGTCACCATCGGCCCGCATCATTTCCAGCTTCGCCTTCGGAATGGTCTTACCGTTCGAGCAGTGCTGCATCAGCACAGGCGATGCCAGATCAGCCAGCTTGGCCAGTGACAGCGTGCGTGACACCCCATTGCGCCTGGCTGACTTCGATCCAGCCTGGGTGGGTGGCGTCCTGGGATTCGCCTTTGATACCGTCGATCTGCAGGTAGACATCGATTGCCATCTTGTTCTCCATGGTTGATGTTGAATGCAAGACGGCATTGTCATGTCGAGCTGATCCGCAGGACTTGGACGCAGTCAAGCTACGTGTTTCTGACGTGGTGTGGATTGCTGACTAGAACCTTCTGTTGAGGTTGCACTTGTATAGTAAGGGCTAACGGCCAACTCTTCGATTCCGGCCGAAGCACCTGATTAATCAGGTGCCGCAGCAGCACGGATCCGCACCACCAGCGCCCCACCGCTCGCCACCACTGCCACGCCCACCACGCCCATCCATCCCCACGCCGCCAGCGCCTGGGCACCCAGCAAACCACCCGCCGCCATCCCCACGAACACGCTGGTCATCAACAGCGCATTCAGACGGCTGCGCGCTTCCGGCGCAATCCCGTAGATGATGGTCTGGTGCGAAATCAAACTGGCCTGCACGCCCAGGTCGAAGCCGACGGTAGCAAGCGCCAGCAACGCCAGCTGGGCACTAGTCGACAGCAACGGCATCGCCAGCATCACCGCAAACGAGACCACCGTGATGGTCGCGGCGATGCGCGTCACCCACTCGGCGCCGCGGCGGTCCGACAGGCGGCCGGCAAACGGCGCCGCCAGCGCGCCGACAGCGCCGGCCAGGCCGAAGGAACCGGCGACGGCCGAACCCAGGTGGAAAGGCGCGTCATGCAGCATCACGGCCAGCGTCGACCAGAAGGCCGAGAAGCCGAGCGCCAACAGACCCTGGGCCAGCGCGGCCAGGCGCAGCTTGCGGTGCGCGCGCCACAGGCTGGCGAGCGATTGCAGCAGCGCCGGATAGGATTGCGTGGTGGTCGGCGCAAAGTGCGGCAGGCCTTTCGCCATCACGCCTGCCAGCAGCAGCACGCTGACTGCGGCGGCCATGAACACCGTGCGCCAGCCGAAGTGCTCGGCCACGAAGCCGCTCACCACGCGCGACAGCAGGATGCCCATCAACAGGCCGGTCATCACCGTGCCCACGGCCTTGCCGCGGTGCTCGGGCGGCGCCAGCGTCGCGGCGGCCGGCACGATGTCCTGGGCCACGGTGGCAAACAGGCCGACTGCCAGGCTGGCCGCCAGCAGCACGCCCAGCGTCGGCGCGAAGCCGGTCAGCAGCAGGGCCGCGCTCAGGATCACGGCCTTGATGACGATGATGTTGCGGCGGTCGTAGCGGTCGCCGAGCGGCGCCAGCAACAGCAGGCCGATTGCGTACCCGAGCTGGGTCAGCGTGGGAATCCAGCCGACGTCGCGGCTGCTCGCGTGCAGGTCGCCGGCCAGTACGCCGAGGGTCGGCTGGCTGTAGTACAGCGCAGCGACGGTGAGGCCGGTGCCGGCGGCGAGCAAAAAGGTCAGGGAAGTCGACAGCGTGCCGTGCGCGGGCACTGCCTGGGAAATATTATTGGTCATCGATGTGGTGCTCATGGTGCACTCCGGTGGGTGGGACTGCGATGGAGTGCATTATGCAAAACCTGCAATTATGACGGTAGCAGCCGCCAGCGTCGAACTGTTATACGATGCACGTATGAATCTTGACCAAACACCTGGCATTCCCACCGCCGACCGTATGATGCTCGTGGAAACGTTCGTGCGTATCGTGGATGCCGGCAGCCTGTCCGCCGCCGCACGCCTGCTCGAGACGACGCAGCCCACCATCAGCCGCCGCCTCAAGACGCTGGAAAAATCGCTCGGCGTGCGCCTGCTGCAGCGCTCGACGCATGCGATGAAGCTGACCGACGACGGCATGCGCTGCTATGCCCGCGCCAAGGAACTGATCGCCGGCTGGCAGGAATTCGAGAGCGAGATCCGCGGCGCCGGCGACGAGCCGGTCGGCACACTGCGCGTGATCGCGCCGCACGCCTTTGGCCAGCAACAGCTGGTGGCGCCGCTGGCCGAGTACCTGGCGCGCTATCCGAAGATGACGGTCGACTGGACGCTGCACGACCGCCTTCCCGACTTTATCGCCGCCGGCATCGATTGCGCGATCCAGGTCGGCGCCCTGACGGACACCTCGGTGGTGGCGATTCGATTGGGCGCGGTGCCGCGCATCGTGGTGTGCGCCCCTGCCCTGCTCGATGGCGGCGCCATCCCCACGCATCCGGACGAACTGGCGCGCCTGCCCTGGATCGCGGCCGGCAATTTTTACCGCGACGAGATCGAGCTGGCCCACGCCGGCAGCGGCGAGACCGTGCGCATGCGCATCCAGCCGCGCCTGTACACCGACAACCTGTACGCGCTGCGCAATGCGGCGCTGCTGGGCGTGGGCGCGGCGGTGGCCTCGACCTGGGCGCTGCGCGAAGAACTGGAAAGCGGCCGCCTGCTGCAGCTGACGCCCGAGTGGCAGGCCCCGCCCCTGCCGATCCACCTGATCTATCCGCCGGCGCGCTTTTATCCGGCGCGCCTGCGCCGCTTCATCGACATCATGCGGGTGGCGGTGCCGCAGGCGTTCGGGATCACGCCGCCCGCGTCAAGCTGACGCGGCCAGCGCCACCGCATCGGCACCCGCGGCAATCCGCAGCGGCGAGGCCGCGTCGGTTGCCGCGCGCCAGACCGCTTCCGCCACGTCCGGCGCATGGGTCACCGGCGCGTCCGGATCCCTGCCCGCGAACACCTGCTGCGCAAAGCCGGCGTAGGCGTCCGGGATGCCGCCCTGTGCGCGCTCCTGCGCATTTGCGCCGAAGCGGGTCGTCGGCGAGCGGCCCGGCTGCACCAGTTTCACGCGCACATTGAAGGATTCGAGTTCCAGCGCCAGCGAGGCGCTGAACATGTCGACCGCCGCCTTGCTGGCCGCGTACACGGAGAGCAGCGGAAAGGCGCGGGTGGTGACGATCGAGGTGACGTTCACGATCACGCCCTGCCTGCGCTCGCGGAACTGCGGCAGCACCGCGTGGGTCATGGCCATCGTGCCGAGGGTGTTGGTCTCGAAGATGTCGCGCACCGTGTCCATCGCCAGCGCTTCGAAGATGCTCATCGCGCCGAAGCCGGCATTATTCACCAGCACGTCGATCGGGCCGGCGGCCTGCACCGCGGCCTGGATGCTGGCGGCATCGGTCACGTCGAGCGGAAGGATGCGCAGGTGGTCGGACGGCGGCAGGATGCCCTCGCGCGGCGTGCGCATGGTGGCGACGACCTTCCAGCCGCGTTCGAGGAACAGGCGGGCAGTTTCGAGGCCGAAGCCGGACGAGCAGCCGGTGATCAGGACGGTTTGCATGTGAACTCCTTGTCGTGAATGGGTAAGTACACGATAGCGCGCCGCAGCCGGACTTGCTACAATCGGAAGTCCATTATTCATTAGCCGGAGTCCGGACATGATCGATCCCCTCGCCGAGGTTGTGACGCTGCTGCAACCCAGCACCCCGTACTCGAAGATCGTCGAAGGTGCCGGCCAGTGGCGCGTGCGCCGCTCGGACCTCGGCCAGCCCTTCTACTGCGCCATGCTCGACGGTAGCTGCCGCCTCGCGGTCGACGGCCAGTCACCGCTCACGCTGGAGGCGGGCGACTTCGTGCTGGTCCCGGCAGCCCGGGATTTCACGACCACGAGCCTGGCGCCGCCGCCGCCGGACGAGGAGGACGAGCCGCCATTCGCACTCGGACCCGGCGAATTCCGGCTCGGCGACCGCGACAGCCCGCCGGACGTCCGCTTCGTCGTCGGCCATTGCGTGTTCGGCTCGCCCGACGCGGTGCTGCTGGTATCGCTGCTGCCGCAACTGGTGCACGTGCCCCAGTCGAGCGGACAGGGCCGGCTGGCGATGCTGGTGCAGCTGGTGCGCGACGAGTCGCGGGCGCAGCGGCCGGCGCGCGACGTCATCCTGGCGCGCCTGCTGGAAGTGCTGTTCATCGAAGCCCTGCGCGCAGGTGCTGCCGGCGGTGCGTCACCGGGACTGCTGCGCGGCCTGGCCGATCCACGCCTGGCGGCCGCGCTGCGCCGCATCCACGAAGCGCCGGCGCACAGCTGGACGGTGACCGACCTGGCGAAGGAAGCGGCGCTGTCGCGTTCCAGCTTCTTCGAGCGCTTCAGCCGCGCGGTGGGCACGGCGCCGATGGAGTACCTGCTGGCATGGCGCATGGCGCTGGCCAAGGATCTGCTGCGGCGCGGCGCCGGCGGCATCGCTGAGGTGGCGGCGCAGGTCGGCTACGGTTCGGCCAGCACCTTCAGCGTGGCATTCGCGCGCCATGTCGGGATGCCGCCGGCACGTTATGCACGCGAAGGGCAAGCGGTGGCGGCATGATGCTGCTATCGTGATGGCTGACCCGAGGAGAACGCCATGGATCCATCCAACGAACAAGTGCACAGCGGCTGCCTCTGCGGCGACATCCGCATCGTGGCCACCGGCCGCCCCAACCGCGTCGGCCTGTGCCACTGCATGGATTGCCGCAAGCACCACGGCGCGCTGTTCTATGCGGCCGCGATCTTCCCCGAAGCTGCAGTGACGGTCAGCGGCGACACCCGCGATTATGCCGGCCGCTTTTTCTGCCCCCGCTGCGGCTCGCCCGTCTTTGGCCGCAGCGAGGGCGAAATCGAAGTGCACCTGGGCTCCCTCGACGCCCCCGACCGGTTCATCCCGACCTACGAAAACTGGACCGTCCGGCACGAATCCTGGCTGCCGCCCTTCCCGCTGGCGCGCCATTACAAACACAACCGCGAAGGCAGCGGCCCTTTCGAAGACTAGCCCGGTTGCGGCGAAGGCGCCATTTCCTCGCGCGCGCAGGCTGCCAGCAATCCGCGGATCTCCGGCACGCACGAACCGCAGTTGCCGCCCGCCTTGACGCAGGCCGTCACCTGCGACGCCTCTTTCAACCCGTGCTGGCGGATCGCGATCTCGATGGTCTTGCGGCCCACGCCGAAGCACGAGCACACGACCGGCCCCGGGTCGGCGCCCTGCTCCTTCGCGCGGCCGGACAGCAGGTTGAGGCGGTCCGCCGGCACCAGTTTGTCGCGTTCGAACATCTCGGCCAGCCAGGCGCGCGCCGGCAGGTCCTGGCGCGTCGATACGAACAGGCAGGCCTGGATGCGCCCGTCGACCAGGTGCGCGGCGCGGTACATGCCGCCGCTGCGGTCTTCGACGTCGATCCAGTCGGCGTCCTCGTCGTCCACCTGTAGCAGGTCACGCCCCCACCTTGCTGCATCGCGTACGGGCGTGCGCCCGGCCAGTTCGTAACGGATGAAATCCGCGCCCTGGATACGGGTCCAGTGCGCCGCCGCCAGCAGCGGCAGCTCCACGCGGCTGAGGATGAAACCATACCAGGCCACGCCGAAGGGTTCGATGCGCACCGGCGTGTGCTTGAATTCCGGCTCGCCCGAGACCGGGTCGACCGCCGGATTGACCACCGTGCCGACGCGCGCATCGGACGCCGTCTGGCCGCTCCAGTGGATCGGCATGAACACGCTGCCGCGCGCGATGCCGCCGCCGTGCTGGACGCGCGCCACCACCGCACCCCAGCGGCTGGTCACGCGCGCCAGTTCGCCCGCCTTGACGCCGCACAGCAGCGCATCCTGCGGGTGCAGGTCGATGAAGGGTTCCGGGACGTGGCCGGCCAGCCTGGGCGAGCGGCCGGTGCGCGTCATGGTGTGCCACTGGTCGCGCACGCGGCCGGTGTTCAGCACCATCGGGTAATCGGCGTCGGGCGCATGCGCGGGCGCGCGCGCGACGGTGGCCACGAAGCGCGCGCGCCGGTCCGGATGGGCGAAGCGCTTGTCGGCGAACAGGCGGGTGGTGGACGTGCCGGCCGCCGGCACCGGCCACTGCACCGGCGCCAGGCAATCGTATGCGGCGCGGGTCATGCCGGCCAGGCCCCCGATGTCGAAGGCGCGGCGGCGCTGGCCGTCGACGCCATTCCGGTGGCCGCTCAGGCGCGCATGCTCGTCGAAGATCGCGTGCGCTCCTGCGTAGTCGAAGCCCCGGAAGCCCATGCGCTGGGCGACGGCGCAGACGATCTGCCAGTCGGGCCGGGCCGCGCCCGGGGCCGTCAAGAAGGCGCGCTGGCGCGAGATGCAGCGCTCGGAATTGGTGACCGTGCCATCCTTCTCGCCCCAGCCCAGCGCCGGCAGCAGCACGTGCGCGGCGTCGTTGGTATCGGTGCCGGGCACGATGTCGGACGCCACCACCAGTTCGCACCTGGCCAGCGCGCGCCGCGCCTGGTCGGCATCCGGCAGGCTGACCAGCGGATTGGTCGCCATGATCCACACCGCCTTGATCCTGCCGTCCTCGATCGCGCGGAACAAATCGACCGCCTTCAGGCCCGGCTTGTCGGCCATGCGCGGCGACTGCCAGAAGTCCTGCAGCAGCGCGCGCTGTTTCGGATCGTCCAGCTCCATGTGCGCGGCCAGCATGTTGGCCAGGCCGCCGGCTTCGCGCCCGCCCATCGCGTTCGGCTGGCCGGTCAGCGAAAACGGTCCCATGCCGGGACGGCCGATACGCCCCGTGGCCAGGTGGCAGTTGATGATGCTGTTGACCTTGTCGGCACCGCTGCTCGACTGGTTCACGCCCATGGTGAAGGCAGTGACGGTCTTTTCGGTACGCGCGAACAGTTCATAAAAGGCCAGCAGCTGTTGCGGATCGATGCGGCAGGTCTTGGCCACCTGCAGCAGATTGCCGCCCTGCCCGGCCGCCTCCAGTGCATCGTCCAGGCCGGCAGTGTGGTCCTGGACGAAGGCATCGTCGACCAGCTTTTGCTGCGCCAGGTAGGCCAGCAAGCCGTTGAACAGCCAGACGTCGGTGCCGGGCTTGACCGGCAGGTGCAGGTCGGCGATGTCGCAGCTGGCGGTGCGGCGCGGATCGATCACGACGACCTTCATCCCGGGCCGCGCTTCCTTCGCGCGCACGATGCGCTGGTACAGGGTCGGGTGGCACCAGGCCGCGTTGGAGCCGACCAGCACGACCAGGTCGGCCAGCTCGAAGTCTTCGTAGCAGCCCGGCACCAGGTCTTCGCCGAAGGCGCGCTTGTGGCCGGCCACCGCGGCCGACATGCACAGGCGCGAGTTGGTGTCGATGTTGGCGCTGCCGATGAAACCCTTCATGAATTTGTTGGCGACGTAGTAGTCCTCGGTCAGCAACTGGCCCGAGACATACAGCGCCACCGCATCCGGGCCGTGTTCGGCGACGATGCGGGTGAAGCCGTCGGCCACGCGCCCCAGCGCTTCGTCCCAGCTTGCCTCGCGCAGCCGGCCTTCTTCACGCAGCATGGGCGCCAGCAGGCGGCCCTGCAGGCCGACGGTCTCGCCCAGCGCCGAGCCTTTCACGCACAGGCGGCCCTGGCTGGCCGGATGGGCTTCGTCGCCGGCAATCGCCAGCGCGCCATCCTGGGCCACCTGCGCCTTGACGCCGCAGCCGACGCCGCAGTAGGGACAGGTGGTTTTGACGGTGGTGGGAATGGCGGACAGCTTCATGGGACAACTCCTCTGTCAGGCAGCTTGCATGCAATGCGCCTGCCCAAACAACAACTGGTCGCGAAACGAAGCGATGTTCGTCCGCTTCTGGATCAGGTCGAAATACCAGGGACCATCGAGCACGTCCCCGTACAGCACCACGCCGCTCAGGCGCTTGCCGGTCACCACCAGGCGTTTATAGACGCCGCCGCGGCGGTCGCGCAGCACCAGGTCTTCGCTGCCCTCCAATCCGACGATGTCGCCGGCCGAGTACAGGTCGACCCCGGTCACCTTCAGCTTGGTGGCGGTGGCCTGCTGCACGTAGCGGCGGTGGCCGCTGCCTGCCAGGTGGGCCGCGCACACGCGCGCCTGGTCCCAGATCGGCGCCACCAGCCCGAAGGTGGAACGGCGGTGCTGCACGCATTCGCCTACCGCGTACACGCGCGGATCGTAGGTCTGCAGGGTGTCGTCGACCACGATGGCGCGCTCGACGTGCAGGCCGGCGCTTTTCGCCAGCTCGACGTTCGGACGCACGCCGGCGGCCATCACCACCAGGTCGGCCGGGATGTTCTCACCATCCGCGAAGCGCACGCCCTCCACACGCTCGCCGCCGTGGATGGAGGCGGTCTGGCGGTTCAGCAGGATGCGCAAGCCTTTCCGTTCCAGCGCCGCGCGCAGCAAATCGGCCGCCGGCGGATCGAGCTGCTGGTTCATCAGGCTGCCGGTGACGTGGACCACACTGACGTCCATGCCCTGGCGCAGCAGGCCGTTGGCCGCTTCCAGGCCGAGCAGGCCACCGCCAATCACCACCGCCCTGCCGCCTTTGCGGGCAGCGCCGAGCATCGTATCGACGTCGTGCAGGTCACGAAAGCCGATCACGCCGGGTAAATCGTGGCCGGGCACCGGCACGATGAACGGCCTGGAGCCGGTGGCGATCAGCAGCCGGTCGTAAGGCACGGCCAGCCCGGACTGCGCATGCACGAACCGCCGCTTGCGATCGATGCGCACCACCGGATCGCCCGCATGCAGGGTGATATCGTTGGCGGCGTACCAGTCGCGCGTATGCAGCATGATGTCGTCGACGGTCTTTTCGCCGGCCAGCACCGGCGACAGCAGGATGCGGTTATAGTTACCGTGCGGTTCGGCGCCGAACACGGTGATGCGGTACATGGCCGGGTCGAGCTTCAGCAATTCCTCGACCGTGCGCATGCCGGCCATGCCGTTGCCGATCACGACCAGGCCTGGGCGCGCATTCATAGCCCGACCCAGACCTTGCCGTCCTCGACCCGCACCGGGTAGCTGGCCACCGAGTGCTGCGGCGCTTCCAGGCATTCGCCGGTCTGCAGGTCGAAGTGCTGCTTGTAGATCGGCGAGGCCACCACGATGCGCTCGCCCACGCTGCCCACCAGCCCGCGCGACAGCACGGCGGCTTCCGCATTCGGATCGTAGTTATCGATCGCGAACAGGCGCGGCGGTGCAGCTTCAGAGCCCACCCCGACGCGGAACACGGCCACCTGGCGCCCGTTCAGCAGTGCGCACACGCCGGTGTCGGGCACGATCTGGTCGAGGGTGCAGATGGCATTCCACTGATTCAGCTGCAAGTCACGGTGCATGGCGATACTCCTCTAATATTAATCAGGCACTGCGGACGGCAATCGGAATCACGCGCTGCTTGCGTTCTTCGGGCGTGGCCGGACGCACCTGCCCACGCTCCGGCATGAAGACCACGTTGTCGTCCACGGCATCGCTGTTGACGAAGGTGCGGAAGCGCTGGCGCACGGCCGGGTCCTCGACCGCGTTCTTCCACTCGTCTTCGTAGGTGTCGACCACGCGCTGCATGTCGGCTTCCAGCTCGGCGCCGATACCCAGCTTGTCGTCTATCACCACGCTCTTCAGGTAATCCAGGCCGCCCTCAAGATTCATGCGCCAGGTGCTGGTGCGCTGCAGGCGGTCGGCGGTGCGCACGTAGAACATCAGGAAGCGGTCGACCAGTTTCACCACCGTTGCCTCATCCAGGTCGGATGCCAGCAGCTCGGCGTGGCGCGGTTTCATGCCGCCGTTGCCGCACACGTACAGGTTCCAGCCCTTGTCGGTGGCGATCAGGCCGACGTCCTTGCCCTGCGCTTCGGCGCATTCGCGGGTGCAGCCGGACACGCCGAACTTGATCTTGTGCGGCGCGCGCAGGCCCTTGTAGCGGTTTTCCAGCGCGATGGCGAAACCGACGCTGTCGCCCACGCCGTAGCGGCACCAGGTCGAGCCGACACAGGACTTCACCGTGCGCAGCGACTTGCCATAGGCATGGCCGGATTCGAAGCCGGCCGCGATCAGCTCTTCCCAGATCGACGGCAACTGGTCCACGCGCGCGCCGAACAGGTCGACACGGGCGCCGCCGGTGATCTTGGTGTACAGGCCGTACTTCCTGGCCACCATGCCTACCGCGATCAGGCCGTCGGCCGTGACTTCTCCGCCCGGCATGCGCGGCACGACCGAGTAGGTGCCGTCCTTCTGGATATTCCCCAGGAAGTAATCGTTCGAATCCTGCAGGCTGGCGTGTTCCGGCTTGAGCACGAAGTCGGCCCAGGTCGAGGCCAGGATGTTGGCGGCGACCGGCTTGCAGATGTCGCAGCCGAGGCCCTTGCCATGCTTGTGCAGCAGCTCGCCGAAGGTCTTGATCCCGCCCACGCGGATCAGGTGGTGCAGCTCCTGGCGCGACCATGCGAAGTGTTCGCACAGGTGGTTGTTGACGGCCATGCCTGCTTTTTGCATCTCGGCCTTCATGATCTGCGCGACCAGGGGGACGCAGCCGCCGCACGAGGTGCCGGCCGCCGTGCAAGCCTTGATCGCGCCGATATCGCAGGCGCCGCCCGCCACTGCGTCACAGATCGCACCCTTGCTGACGTCGTTGCATGAGCAGACCTGGGCCGAAGCCGGCAGCGCGTCGACGCCGATGGCCGGACGCGCATTGCCGTCCGCCTGCGGCAGGATCAGGAATTCCGGCGACGCCGGCAGCGCGATGCTGTTCAATACCGTCTGCAGCAGGCTGCCATACTCGGTCGCATCGCCGATCAGCACCGCGCCCAGCAGGCGCTTGCCGCAATCCGACACCACGATCTTCTTGTACACCTGCTTGCGCTCGTCGGTGAACTGGAAGCTGCGGCTGCCCGGCGTGGCGCCATGGGCATCGCCGATCGAGGCCACGTCCACGCCCATCAGCTTCAGCTTGGTGCTCATGTCGGCCCCGCCGAAGGTACCCTCCTGGCCCAGCAGCGCTTTCGCCACGGTACGCGCCATGTCGTAGCCCGGTGCGACCAGGCCGAAGGTCTGGCCCTTCCACGCTGCGCATTCACCGATGGCGTAGACGTTCGGATCGGAAGTGCGGCAAGCGTCATCGATGGCGATGCCGCCGCGCGGACCCATCGACAGGCCGCAGGCACGCGCCAGCTCGTCGCGCGGGCGGATACCAGCCGAGAACACGATCATGTCGGTTTCCAGGAAGCTGCCGTCGGCGAACTCCATGCGGTGCGTGGCCGTCTCGCCGTCGACGATGCGCTGGGTGCTCTTTTGCGTGTGCACGCTCACGCCCAGGTCTTCGATCTTGGCGCGCAGCATGCGCCCGCCCAGGTCGTCCACCTGCACCGCCATCAGGCGCGGCGCGAATTCGACCACGTGGGTGTCGAGCTGCATGTCGCGCAGCGCCTTGGCGCATTCCAGGCCGAGCAGGCCGCCGCCGATCACCACGCCCGATTTGGCGCGCGTGCCGCATTCGCGCATCGCTTCCAGGTCTTCGATGGTGCGGTAGACGAAGCAGTCCTTGCGCTCCTTGCCGGGGACCGGCGGCACGAAGGGATAGGAGCCGGTGGCGAACACCAGCTTGTCGTAGCCGAGGATCTCGCCGCTGGCCAAGGTCACGGTCTTTGCAGCGCGGTCGACTTCGGCAGCCCGGGCATTCAGCTTCAGCGTAACGTTGGTGCGGTGCTCGAAGAAGCCCGGCGCCACCAGCGACAGGTCGTCGGCCGATTTACCGGCAAAGAATTCGGACAGGTGCACGCGGTCGTAGGCCGGGCGCGGTTCTTCGCACAGGACGGTGACTTCAAAGCCTGCAGCCTCGCCACTGAGCAGCGTTTCCAGGAACTTGTGGCCGACCATGCCATGGCCGATGACGATGAGTTTCATGATGCGATTCCTTACCAGAGAGTCTCAGGCTGCAGCCGCTGCCGCAGTATCCAGCGCGGCGGATTTGAAGCGCACGCCGATCGCGCACACGGCGGATACCAGCACCGCGCCGCCCAGGATGAACAGGGTCTGGCGCACGTCGCCGGTACCTTTCATCAGGAAGCCGGCCAGCACCGCGCCGACATTGCCGCCGGCACCGACGATGCCTGCCACGCCGCCCAGCGCCTTGCGGTTCACGAAGGGCACCAGCGCATAGGTGGCGCCGCACGCCATGTGGGTGCACAGGCCGAAGGCGAGCATGGCGGCGATCGCCAGCGCCACGCTGGTGGTCTGCGAGAACCACAGCAGGCCCAGGCCCTCGCCCACCATCAGGATGAACAGCAGGTTGACGCGGCTGTTCAGGTCACCGCGGTTCGCTGCCTTGTCGGACAGCCAGCCGCCGAGGGCGCGGGCGAACAGCGCCAGCAGGCCGAAGCTGCCGGCGGCCATGCCGGCGGCCTGGAGCCCAAGGCCAAAGTGATCGACGTAGTAGACGGCGGCGGTGTTGTGGATGAACAGTTCGATGCCGAAGCAGGCGCCGTAGGTGACGAACAGCAGCCACGCGCGGTAGTTGCCGCAGGCCTGCTTGAAGCTGGACCAGCCGCCCTTGTTGTTCGCTTCGAAGGGCACGCCGGCGGCGCGCAAGTCGCTGAAGTTACCTTCCGGGCAGTCCTGGGTCAGCTTCCAGTAGGCCACGGCGGTCAGCAGCATCGCGATGCCCGGCACCAGCAGGGCCACGCGCCAGCCCATGGTTTCGCTGACGCCCGCCATGATCACGGCGCCCATCAGCAGCGGCATGGTCGCCTGCGCCACGCCGCCGCCGCTGTTGCCCCAGCCGGCCGACGCCGCATTGGCGGTGCCGACCACTTTCGGGCCGAACATCACCGAGGTGTGGTACTGGGTGATCACGAAGCTGGCGCCGACCGCGCCGATCCCGAGGCGAAACAGCAGGAAGCTCTCGTAGCTCTGCGCCATCGCCACGCCCAGCACCGGGATCGCACCCAGCGTCAGCAGGCCGGTGTAGGTCTTGCGCGGGCCGAAGCGGTCGCACAGCGGGCCGACCAGCAGGCGCACCAGGATCGTGATGGCGACGGCGGCGATGTTGATGTCGGCGATCTGCCCGACCGACAAATGGAACTCGCCTTTAATCACGGGCATCAGCGGCGCACAGGCGAACCATGCGAAGAAGCAGACGAAGAAGGCCACCCAGCTCAGGTGGAAGGCACGCATCTGCGGCGTGTTGAAGGAAAAAAGCTTGATGCTGTTTGCTTTGCCGGCCATGTCAGGTTCCTCGATGCGGTTCCGTTCAAAAACGAAAAGGCGCCCGCTGCGTGACCGACGAACATGGCGCATGTTCTTCGGGTGCAGCGGACGCCGTTGTCCTGTTTGCCGGTCCGTCGTTGGACCGGCTTGTGTGAGGATCGCCGTTGATCCTTTACCGGAATGTTTGCAAGAGCCGTGCCAGATCAGCCGCCACTCTGGCGGCCACGCTGGCGCACTTCGGGCGCGCTTCGCTGCGGTGCACAATGCCCCAACATGGGGCGCTTGCGTTACTTCAAAGCGCGTTTGTGAATGGCGAAGGAAGCGGCGTAAGACCGCGGATCGCGGCCATTCCACACCTTCCCGTCCATCAGGACCGCGCTGCGCAGCAGACTGGAGGGCGTCGGCACGCCGGCCAGCAGCGCGGCTTCGCGGTACAGGCCGACCCGGTTCACGCGGCTGGCCACCGCCTCATAGTCGGGCTCCTCGCGCAGCAGGCCCCAGCGCCGGTGCTGGGTCAGGAACCACATAGCGTCGGACAGATAGGGGAAATTGGCTTCGCCGCCGGCGTGGAACTGCAGCGGGTCCGGGTCGCGCCAGTGGCGGCCGAGGCCATTGTCGTAATCGCCCTGCAGGCGGGCGGCGATCGCGCGCGCCCTGCCCCCGACATACGCAGGACTGGCCAGCACTTCGGCGGCGGCAAAGCGGTGCTCATCCGAGTCGTCGATCCAGCGCCCCGCTTCCAGCACCGCCGCGATCAGCGAGCGGCAGGCATGCGGATTGGCGTCGGCAAAGGCGGCGCTGGTGCCGAGCGCCTTGCCCGGATGGTCGGGCCAGACGTCCTGGCTGGTGGCGGCCGTGAAGCCGCTGCCGCCCTGCACCGCGGCCCCGCTCCAGGGCTCGCCGGCGCAGAAGCCGTCCATGTGCCCGGCCGCCAGGTTGGACGCCATCTGCCCGGGCGGCACCGTTACCAGCTGGACGTCGCGCAGCGGATCGATGCCGCCCGCGGCCAGCCAGTAGGACAGGAACATCGCGTGGTTCCCGGTCGGGAAGGTATGGGCGAAGGTGAAGCGCCGGTTCCCCCGGCGCACCAGGGCGGCCAGCGCCTCGAGATTCGTCACGCCCTGCTCTGCCAGGCTTTTCGACAGCGTGATCGCCTGGCCGTTGCGCGACAAATTCATCAGCACCGCCATCGGCGTGGCGGCGCAGCCGATACCCATCTCGACACCGTACAGCAGGCCATACAGCACGTGGGCGGCGTCCAGGTCTCCCTTTAGCAGGCGCTCGCGCATGCCGGACCAGGAATGCTCGCGGCTCAGTTCCAGCTTGATCCCGTACTTCTCGTCCAGCCCCAGCACGGAGGCCATCACCAGCGACGCGCAATCGGTGAGCGGCATGAAGCCGACCTTGATGACGGTCTTTGTGGGGGTCATGAAACGTCCTTATATATATTAGAGAAGATCTTCGACATCCAGCACCCGCTGCGCAATCTCCGCCAGCTTCAGCTTCTTGTTCATCGCCATGCTGCGCAGCCGCTGGTAGGCCTGTTCCTCGGTCAGGCGGTTCTTCGCCATCAGCACGCCCTTGGCGCGCTCGATCAGCTTGCGCTCGGCCAGCTGGCGCCGGGTGTCGGACAGTTCATCGAGCAGCTTCTGTTCGCGCTTGAAACGCGCCAGCGCCACGTCCAGCACCGGCTTCACGCGCTCGGCCTGCAAGCCATCCACGATATACGCGGACACCCCCGCCGCCAGCGCCGCATCCACGCTGGTGGGCGTCTGGTCATCGGTGAACAGGACGATCGGGCGCGGTTCGTCGCGGGTGGCGATCACGATGTGTTCGAGCACGTCCCTGGCATCCGATTCGCTGTCGATGATGATCATGTCCGGCTGGATCTGGGCGATCCGCTCGGGCAGGAAGATATCGGCCGGGAGCGAAGCGACGATGTCGTAGCCGGATTCGAGCAGGCCGATGCGCAGCGCCGCATTGCGTTGCGCCTGGGCGTCGACGGCCTGCATACCGGCGTGGCCGTCCGGCACGGTGTTGACGACAACGATACGCAGGGTGCGCTGGGAAGGCGGTTTCATGCTGGTAAGCTATGCAAGTTCCGGGCCAGACGCAGGCCGGCAGCAACAGGCAGACGCATCAGATATTCATGAACAGCATGTCCAAGGTAAAGACGAACCCATAATTGCATTGCAGAAAATATTCATAATACGTATGGGGAACATCACAAACTAAAAGTTCATTTATAACGAGATTCTCCCTATACTGCAACGCAACAACACGGTAAATGCACTGGAGAATTCAATGAACACCGCAACGATCACCCAGGCGCAGAGCAAAGGCCTGCGCCACCAATTCGCCGATATCCTCGGCACCATCCGCGACTTCGCGATCGAGCTGTACACCGCCCACGGCGGCTGGTTCGCCCACGATGCCGCCCATCCGGCCAGCGGCGCCTTCGCCCGCCAGGCCGCGAAGCGCAACATCGTTTCGAAATAAGCCCGCCCTACCCCATACATCGAGGATATACATCATGAACGCAGTCGAAATCGTCACCGTTTCCATCTCCGCCCTGGCCATCGTCACCCGTATCGCCATGTTCATCCGCAACCCGTCGGCCACCGCCCCGTCGGAACTGTGGACCGCCGAGTACCCGCACCTGCACAACCTGTAATTCTTGCGGCTGGGTCACCAGCCGACGCTTGAATTCTCCCGCGCCCGGAATTGTCCGGGCGTTGTCGTTTCCGGGCCGCGAATTCGCCCGGTATCCGAATCGGCTAGGCTAGAATGCATTTTTGCAATTTCTGACCAAGAAAGCATTCTTGTGCTTTCCTTAATGCCGACCCATGATGCGCCGACTCACGATCCGAACCTCTGTTCTACCCCTTCTCGCCGCCCTACTGGCCCTGCCGGCCGCAGCCTCCACACCCATCACCCTCGACCAGGCCATGGCCAACCCGGACTGGATCGGTCCCGCCGTCGAAACCGCCTGGTGGAGCTGGGACGGCAAACAGGTCCTCTATAAACAAAAGCGCGACGGCGCCCAGCTGCGCGACACCTGGACCGTCGACGCCGGCAAGGCCGGCCGCAACCGCAAAGTGAGCGACGCCGAGCTGGGCAAGCTGGACAGCGGCACCGTCATCTACGACCAGAAGCGCACGCACGCGATCATGCTGCGCAACGGCGATTTGTTCGAACGCGACCTGAAGAGCGGCGCGCTGGTCCAGATCCACCGTGCGAACGGCACCCAGATCGAGGCGGTGCAGTATGCAAAGGATGAACGCAGCATCCAGTTCCGCATCGGCGACGACTGGTTCGGCTGGGACCGTGCCGAGCGCCTGCAGGTGCCGCTGGCGGCGGTGCGCGCGGCCAAGGACCCGAATGCACAGGAGCCCGACGCGCTACGCGACATGCAGCTGCGCCTGATCGCCACCCTGAAGCGCCAGAAGGACGACCGTGACGCCGCCCGCGCCCGTGCCGAGGAAGAACGCCGCGCCGACCCCACCCGCGCCCCGGCCCCGATCTACCTGGGCGACAAGCTGGCCATCCTGAACAGCCACTTGTCGCCCGACGGCCGCTGGCTGCTGGTGGTGACCGGCCCGAAGGACGCGGACAAGGGCCGCGTCGGCAAGATGCCGAAGTACGTGACCGAAAGCGGCTACGAGGAATTCGCGGACGAGCGCACCCGCGTCGGCCGCAACAGCCCGCGCGGCCAGGCCCTGAAACTGGTCAACCTGGCCACGCGCGAGGTGAAGGATTTGTCGCTGGACGTCCTGCCCGGCATTGCGACCGACCCGCTGGCCGCGCTGCGCGCTGCACAGAAACTCGATCCGCTCAAAGGCAAGCGTCCGGTGACGATCGGCTTCAACGGCGACGCCGTGGTATGGAGCCCGAACGGTGCCAACCTGGCCGTGATGCTGCGCGCGGTCGACAACAAGGACCGCTGGATCGCCACCGTCGACCTGCCGCGCGCCGCGCTGCAGCCGGTGCACCGCCTGACCGACGACGCCTGGGTCAACTACGACAACAACGAATTCGGCTGGCTGCCGGACAGCAGCACGCTGTGGTACCTGTCCGAAGAAAGCGGCTACTCCCACCTGTACACGCGCGATGCCGGCGGCCGCGTGCGCGCGCTCACCAGTGGCAAGTGGGAAGCCTCGGACGTGGCCTGGTCGGCCGATGGCCAGACCGCCTGGATGATGTGCAACCGCAACACGCCGGTCGCCTATGAAGTCTGCGCAGTCACGGCCCGCGACGGCACGACGCGCGAAGTCAGCCACCTGGCGGGCGGCGTCGAAGACTTCCGCCTTTCTCCCGACCAGCGCCAGCTGCTGGTGCATTACTCCGAGCCCTACCTGCCGCAGCAGATCGCGACCCTGCCCGCCGCCGGCGGTACGGCCGTCAAACTGACCGACACCCGCACCGCCGGCTTCAAGGCGCGCGAATGGGTCCAGCCGCAATTCGTGGCCGTGCCCTCGACCCACGGCGCCGACCCGATCTGGGCCAAACTGTACCGCCCGGCCCAGCTCGAGCCGGGCAAAAAGTATCCGGTCGTGATGTTCGTGCACGGTGCCGGCTACCTGCAGAACGTGTCGCACCGCTACTCGGTCTATTTCCGCGAGCAGATGTTCAACAACCTGCTGGTGCAAAAGGGTTACGTGGTGCTCGACATGGACTACCGCGCCTCGAAAGGCTACGGCGCCAAGTGGCGCAACGCCATCTACCGCCAGATGGGCCACCCGGAACTCGAGGATTACCTGGACGGCGTCAACTGGATGGTCGCCAACCAGCAGGGCGACGCGAAAAACGTCGGCATCTACGGCGGCAGCTACGGCGGCTTCATGACCTTCATGGCCCTGCTGCGCGCGCCCGAGGTCTTCAAGTCCGGCGCGGCCCTGCGCCCGGTGTCCGACTGGACCAGCTACAACCACGACTACACCGCCAACATCCTGAATACGCCGGACGTCGATCCGGAAGCCTACAAGGTCTCGTCGCCGATCGAGTATGCGCAGAACCTGAAAGGCAACCTCTTGATCGCGCACGGCATGGTCGACGACAACGTGCTGTTCCAGGATTCGGTGCGGATGTCGCAGCGGCTGATCGAGCTGAAAAAGGACAACTGGGAGCTGGCGCCGTATCCGATGGAGCGGCATTCGTTCGTGCAGCCGGAGAGCTGGTATGACGAATACCGCAGGATTTATCAGTTGTTCGAGCGGACGCTGAAGCAGTAATGGTTGCCTTCCCGGGCTGGTAATCCTGGCCCGGGAAGCGAACAAGCTTTACTGGTGACAAAGCACGCATTTTGGGGCGACAGGACTTGCTATCCTTGGTTTCCCGGTGCTTCCCAAGCTCACCATCCATGAAGCCAATCCAATCTGCCTGCGCCCTGCTCATCTATTGCGCATTTCTGCCATTGGCGGCCCATGCAGTCGACGATGCCAAGCCCCCGCCCGGGCGCGCAGACTCGCTTCTCAATTCGTTCGAGGTCATGTGCAATCTCGAGACCCCGGACTTCGAAAAATTGTCCGCCAAGGCTGCCGCCATGCGCATGCAGGTGCTCGAGGACGTTTCCGAAACACGCCAGGCCGGCCAGTCAGTCCAGAGAAAAGCCTGGGTCGGCACGCTTGCCACAGGCCCGTTCGCCTTGGGCACCGAGAAAATGAGCGGCGCAAAAGGTGTGGCAACATCCTGCTCGATCGAAGGTCCCGTGCCGGACGTCGATGCGTTTCGTAAGTTGCTTATCAATACCATGCACTTGAATAACCCAACCGAAGTGCAGGTCATCGAGGGATCGCATGTCTCCTATTGGGACAACCGTCCCGGCACGGGTATGACCGTCATCGTGCGTGACATGGAACGCCCTGGCGGGCATTTTGTGCAGGTGAAGCTTCTTAATATGGTCGGAAGTCATGCTCCTTGAAATGGGGCAAAAAATATGTCGAGATCTGCATTCAGTGCCAAAGTCTTCGCCAACAGCCTTTCGATTTCCAAATAAAGGATTCTATGAGTGATTCACCTGGCAAAAAAAATAGCAAATTCATGAGCGTTGGAGTTTGTCTTGGTGTGGCGGTTGGATGCGGAATTGGCGTCGCGCTCGACAACCTTGCTCTCGGCATTGGTGTGGGGGTGGCGATTGGGGTTGCTATCGGCACCTCGATATCGAAGTCCAGGCACTAGATTTTTGCAGATGTCCAAGTCCGCATTCAGCACTAAAGTCTTTGCCGTGTACCTCCTCATTCTGGGCCCCGTCCTGATTCTCTCGCCGAAATTCCAGGTGCGTCACACGCTGGGCACCGTCGTTTTCATTGCGGCGATGGGAGGCGTGCACAGTGCAAGCGCCGGAAATGGCTCGGACGATGTCCATCGCATCGGGCGCGACGTGCGTGCAAGCATCCGGAACCAGTTCAAGGCTGAAACGCAGGCGCACGGTGCGATGCGTATTCTCGACATGACCGATTCGTGCAGAAAGCTTCCGCTGGTCGGGAAAACGGTTGACGAGGCAAACACTATCCTCAAGGCGGCCGGGCAGTCATTCGATCTGCTGCCGAATCACGACCCGGGCGCCAAGCTGAACGAACTAGTCGGCGGGATGGTCCTCGAAAACGATGATCTCGCCTACAGCGCGGTCTTCAATATCAGATTGCACGCAACCCAACGCAAAGGCGGGACCATCGATTCGGTTGTGTACTGCAATGTCCTGACGCGCTCTCTTTGACATTCCCTCTGCAGCGTCGGCTCACGCGCCGGCGCCCAGCAAATCCAGCAAAGTCAACGCCACCACCTTGGTCGCCTTGCGCAAGTCCTCCAGCGCCAGCTTCTCGTCCGCCTTCTTCGCATTCGACTCCGGCACCGTACGCGGCCCGGCACCGTACAGCACCGCCGGAATCCCGCGCTCGCCGTACAGGCGCGCATCGGCATACAGCGGCGTGCCCCTGGCCTGCGGCGCCTCGCCCATCACGGCAAGGCCATTGCGCTGCAAGCTCTCGACCAGCCGCTCGGAACCCGGCAACGGCCGCAGTGCCTGCGACAGCAGCAGGCGCCTGATCTCCAGGCGAATATCGGGCAGATCGCGCACCGCGCCCTCGATCAGCGCGCGCACGCCGGCTTCCACCGCCACCGGGTCCTCTTCCGGAATCATGCGCCGGTCCATCTTGAGCACCACCTTGCCGGGGACGACGTTGGTGTTGGTGCCGCCGTCGATGCGGCCCACCAGCATGGTCGGAGAATCGATGCCGGGTACGGTCGACTTGATCTTCTTGAGCTCGGGTAACTGGCCGTAGATCGCATTCAGGATGTGGGTGGCAGCCTGCAGCGCGTCGACCGCGGTCTCGGGCATCGCGCCGTGGCCGGCCTTGCCATGCACCGTGATTTCCAGTTGCAGGCAGGCGTTGTGGGCGGTGACGATGTCGTAGGCGAAGCCGGCGGCGATCACGAAGTCGGGCTGCGTCAGGTTCTGCTCCAGCAGATAGCCCGGTCCGAGCAGGCCGCCGAATTCCTCGTCGTAGGTGAAGTGCAGTTCGAGCGCGCCTTTCAAGGGCACTTTCAATGCTTCCAGTGCGCGCGCGGCGAAGATGTAGGTGGCGAAGTCGCTCTTCGACACCGCCGCCGCGCGTCCATAGATATAACCGTCTTCGACCACCCCGCCGTAGGGCGGCTTGCTCCAACCCTCGCCCGGCGGCACCACGTCGCCGTGGGCGTTCAGCGCCACCGTCGGGCCACCGTCAGCGTATGGCCGGCGGATGATCAGGTTGGTGATGCTTTCCATGCCGTAGTCGCGCACGCGCTCAGGCGGCACCGCGTGCCTCTCGGCCTGCCAGCCGTAGGCAGCGACCTTGTCCGCCACCGCGTCCGCGTGCGGCGCGTTGTTGCCGGGCGGTGTGTCGGTCGGGATGCGGATCATCTCCTGCAAAAAGGCGACCTGCTCGTCGAAATGGGCGTCGATCCACGCCAGCAGCTGTTCTTTGTTCTGTTCCATGATTCATTTAGTTTGTCTTGGCGCCGCCCTCGAACCAGGCCGCAACCTGGGCCCGTTCGGCGTCCGTCATGTTGGTCATGTTCGCCAGCGGCATCGCCTTCAGTTGCACCGCCTGCTGGTAGATGCGCGGCGCGTTCTGGCTGATGCCCTGCGCGTTGTCGAGCGCGACGCCGGCCGGCGCCGCCGCAAAGCCGGGCTGGGTCGGATGCGCCGCATGGCAGGATACGCAGCGCTGGGCGATGATGCCCTGCACCTGTGCAAATTGCTCACCGGCGCCGGCAGCCGCGGCGCCCGGCCGGGCCGAAGCCGATGCCGTTGCAGATACAGCCGCCGGCCGCGGCGCAATCGCGATAGCCACCGCTGCCAGCAGCAGCACGCCGACCGCCGGATACTTCCACTCGATACGTCCCTTGTGACGCAGGTTGAAGAAATGGCGGATGAAGACGCCGGCCAGCATGATCATGCCCAGCACCGCCCACGCATGCGCGTGGTGGTAGGTCATCGCGAAGTGATTGCTGATCATGATGAACAGCACCGGCAGCGTGAAGTAGTTGTTGTGGACGCTGCGCTGCTTGCCGCGGATGCCGTAGATGGGGTCCGGCTTCTCGCCGGCACGCATCGCGTTTACCATCTTGCGCTGCCCGGGAATGATCACCATCGCCACGTTGGCCACCATGATGGTGCCGATCATCGCGCCGACGTGGATGTAGGCCGCGCGTCCGCTCAGGAAGTGGGTCAGCACCCAGGTGGCGCCGACCAGGAAGGCGAAGATGACGGCGCCGAAGGCCAGGTCGTGCTTGCCGAGCCTGGAGCGGCACAGCAGGTCATAAAAGACCCAGGCCACCACCAGGCTGCCCAGCCCGATGCCGATCGCCTGCCAGCTCGACAGGTCGGCCACGCTGCGGTCGACCATCATGGCCTGCGCATTGAAGTAGTAAACGATGGTGAGCAGCGCAAAGCCCGACAGCCAGGTCGAATACGCTTCCCATTTGAACCAGTGCAGCTCGGCCGGCAGCTCGGCCGGAGCCACCATGTACTTTTGCGGGTTGTAGAAGCCGCCGCCGTGCACCGCCCACAGTTCGCCGGCCACGCCCTTTCTGGCCAGCTCGCCGCCGGGTGCCGGCGGGCGCAGCGAGTTGTCGAGCCAGACGAAATAGAAGGAGGCGCCGATCCAGGCAATGCCGGTGATGATGTGCAGCCAGCGCACCAGCAGGTTCATCCATTCGAGGCCATACGGAAGCAGGTAATCCATGGACATCCTTTATCCAGTCACGACAGATCGGAAGAGCGT
>Ga0308160_10001752_pt1 | contig 28720 bp, 24 predicted proteins | sample PhyFR1_FD_201036 | JGI IMG/M metagenome (GOLD analysis project Ga0308160, IMG submission 201036) | Phyllosphere microbial communities from UC Gill Tract Community Farm, Albany, California, United States - DLSLF.R1 | ecosystem: Host-associated > Plants > Phyllosphere > Unclassified | place: USA... | reverse complement strand
CGGCGACGGCCGGATAGGAAGTTGAGGAGGTAGGCTCAGGGACGATCTTCATCACTCGGGCAAGATGAGGTTGCTTTTGATCATCCGGGAGCATACTGCGTGGGAAGATCGTGGTCAGGTCAGCTTGATAGCAGCGGGCGAGTCACACGAGCGTAACACTCACTCATCCACCTCGGTCTTGGGTGCCTTTTTGACCTTTTTCTCAGCAAGAGTTTGAGGCTTCTTCTGTTTGGTCGATTTGACCTCGACTGGCGAGGCGGAGGACGTCTCCTGCTCCCCTTCGGTCTCGGAGATCGCTTTGACAGGCGCCGTCGAACCTGCTCCACCCTTGCTCTTCTTCTTACTCGACCCCGACTTCTTCCCACCCGCCTTGGCCTTCTTACTCGACTCGCCTGTCAATTCATCCTCGAAGAGCCCTTTGCCATTCGAAAGAGCCGACTGAGCCGTCTTTTTTACAGAGGCAGGGATGAGCTCTTGTTGAGGGTTTTGTTGGACGTATCGCCATCCCGCTATCAAGGCGGCGAGGATGGCGGCCGAGATGATGGTTTCCGTGGGGATGTAGGGCATGGCGGGCGTTGATATTGTCGATGTTGGTGAGGTTACTGTGATGAGAAGCTCCTGGTAGGTAGCCTAGCCGTTGTAGTCGATAGGGTATCTCATGTATGAAGGTGTGTAGAGGTCGATGAATTCCCGGTTGATTGTGACGTGGACGACGACCTGGTAAGCATTGTGAGCTTGGACTGTTCGTTGACCCTCAGGCCTCAGGAAGATGACGTCTCGGTGGCTTTTGACCGAGAGAACGCGAACTTGGCGAGATATTTCGAACAAGTCGAGATTTGAGAAGATCTCAGTGACCAGATCGTCTAGGTCGTTATGTATAGCTCCACAGTAGCATAGCTGCAGATCCAGTGTTGATTAGTTCCTCGCCGATCCCACACGAATACTTCTGGACGATCAGACCCTTATCATGCCCAAGGGTCCATCCATGCTCGCTGGTCTCTCACCAGACGTCCGTCAACTTTTAGCCAAACAAGTCAAGGACGCTAGAGTCTTACCTAGCAAAGATGTACCTGCTATGATCTCCACTCAGCCTCAAATGGATGAAGAAACGACGGGAAATGCTGGTCCTGGGCCTTCCACCATCCGTTCCAGATCTCGCTCAGAGGGTGAAGAAGGTGAGCTTCGAACGAATCTTCCCTGCGGCGGTAGAGATCTCGCTAAACGTATCAACATTTGCGAACAATCCTCGACAGAGCCCGCTTCTAAGCGACGCAAGACGAATCCAACCACGATGTTGCCTACGGGCGAGATCATCAAGTCATCATGGGACGCTTCGGACCTCGTCAAGCGTTTCACCGTAGAGAATTGGGAAGAAGAAATGCCAGAGGATATCAAGAAATGTAAGAAGCCGAAGCTGCCCGACTTTCTACCAGAACCCAAGACTCACCTCGCTATCATCCCTTTTAGATTTCCATCAACGCAACAATCTCTTCTCCCGATACAACACGCATAATATTCTTCTAGATCATACAGGGTGGTACAGCGTCACTCCGGAAAAGATCGCACAACATATCGCTGAACGTTGTAGATGCGATACCGTGCTCGATGGGTTTGCGGGAGTGGGGGGTAATCTGATAGCTTTTGCTTGGACTTGTGAACGAGGTGAGCGAGAGAGTTGCTCCAAACCTTTCACGAAAAGATCGAAGGCTGAGAGTATATCACAACGCTTTCTCTTTTTCTTTTCTCCTCCCGGCGCGGTTAGTCATTGCGATCGATACCTCGATGGAGAGGCTCAAGATCGCTCGGCATAATGCCATGCAATACGGCGTAGCAGATCGAATCGAGTTCATCTGTGCGGATTATGTCGAGTTTGTTGCGTCTTGGGCGAGGAGGAAACAGAGGCAGAGGGAAGAGAGGGGGGAGATGGAGGTGGTGGTAGGGCTAGGGGAGGAGGTGGATGTGATTTTCCTCAGTCCGCCTTGGGGTGAGTCGAAGGGGTTTCTTCATGTGGTCAAATGGGAATTTTAGCTGATCAATGTCTTTGATGGGGCGTGATAGGCGGAACGGAATACCTCACCGCAACAAACGACACCACCGACCCAGAAGCTTCGTTTGCGATCGATAACCACCTCCCACCCTTTCCCCTCGATACGCTCCAACCTCTTCCCGCTAAAGACCTCTACGACCTCTCCCGCAAGATGACCCCCAACATCGCCTTCTTCCTCCCCCGGAACTCGTCCCCCAACGAGATCGCCTTGTGGGCAGACGAAACCCCTATCGACCCGGACAACCTTGAAGTAGGCGGGAAAGAATTTGTGGAGATTGAGGAATTATGGATGGGCCGGTCGAAGGAGAATCCGTTCAAATCGGGTGGAGCGGCGGGGGCCAAGAATCGTCGGAGTGTGGGCAAGCGAGGGGCGGATGGCAAGTTGAAGGCTTTGAATGCGTATTTTGGGGGATTGGCGGGTGCCGGAGAGCCATAAGTCGAACAGGCCACCTGCAACGGTGATTGTGAACTATTGTGTTGCTCAAGCGCCTTGATGACTTGAAGCGGAAGCTATCGGTTGGCCGACTTCCGACCCTGGCTGCCATGCAAACGCAGACAGTCGAGTGGACTCCAAACCGAGATCAGGCGGGGAAAGATTCGGATCGCAAGTGGCTGGCGCTCGAGTTATCTTGACGTTTCTGTACCTCCACATGTCTGTCATTCCAGCATATGCAAATATCCTCTCATCTAATGAGCTAATGTAAATACAATAGAGATCCTAGTAGTAGCGTGTCATCTCGCTCGAACCTAGTCCTGTTCCCGGCTCCACCTCACATCCGCCAACGCGGTCGTGACCCAAGGCAAATCATGTGGATATACGCCACCGCCTGCATGGCCCTCTGGACTCTGCGAATGCGCCTTGTGTATGGGACACCATTCGAGCAGTCCAGCCATCTCTGGACATGAAGAGTGGTAAGGGTGATACCGCGCGAATGGATTTCGTGAGGTCTTTTTGATCGAAAGGGGAGCGAAACAGCCATAGAGGTCTTCCGAGAAGGGTTGATATCCGTATGTATACTGCAGTGGAGCAAACGTCATGACGGCTGCAAGACATATCTGAAACGTGGGAAAGGACTTACTTCGCCTTCATACGACGCTGTGGTGTCGCCCTCATCATCAATGCCGATATATCGGAAAACCTCTTTTGGAATCCGCATAGCTGTCCGATGAAGTTCCTCGAATCTGCGCAGCCATACCTTCAGCTATCACAAGACCCTGAGACTACCCTTGTAGGTCTCTTACTCACCTCGCCCGTTTCATCTCGTACCCAACCACCGTCACTTTCCTGGGCCACCCGCCCGTGATCTCGTGAAACCTCGCATAGGAGAACATCAAGTTGGTCAATGAGTCTAAAGCGTAGATCTCGGCGGCGGCTCTTGGGAATTCAGCAAGAGGAGGTAACAGTCCGGATTCGATGGCGAGGTTGAGGTATGACTGTGATTCTGTGGTGGGAGGTGCATCGAGTCGGGTTTGACCGCTATACCGTGTAGTGTACGTAAATGTCGGTCAGGAACTAGCATCACAGGCAAGTTCGTCTGAAAGCCTCACCCAGAGAAGACGAGTAGGCTTTTCGGATCCGAATTCACTTCCTTTACTCTGGTGGATGTGATGTCGGCTTATGGTCAGCAGGCTTGTCCCGACCGAAGTCTTGCGGAAGCAGACGACTTACCCCGCTTCAATGTGCTTGTAGAACGTCTTGACGCTGCCACCCTTCTGCACCGGTGTCAACACCCATTCCGAGTCATTTGCCCTGTTCTCAGGGTCTGATCCTTTCCAAATTGCATGCCCTGCGACCATGACCAGATGATCCAACCCTCGCATCTCCTCGGTCCGCTCTATCGTGTTCTCTATGCTGGCTATCGATGTTGTTTTGCTAGTTGATCCAAAGGATTGGGTTCGAGCCAAGGAATGTGGGATACGCAGGCGATCCGAAGAGTAGTAGCGTAGGTTTACGATCACAGAGAATCCGAGTAACGATACGATCAGCCCCACCGCTAGATTCGTCAACCTCGCTCGAGTTCGAAGCCGCTCGAAGATCGAGTTGGGTAGAGCTGATGGTCCAGAGACGAAGTATGATTGCGAATTGCGCGGCCTGGTCCGATAGGCTGTCGAAGGTATTGGTAGCATTTTGAGACCAGGACCAGCCCAATGTTGGCCACGATGTGAAGGATACAAACACAAGTAGCCGGACGACCTATGTCGAGATTGTTCAGAGTATTCGATTGTTTTGTTGCTCTTTCATCTTTTGTCGAGGTCCTGTCCAACTTATCCAATAGACTCCGCGCCTGGTTAAACTACCTCCAACCAAGAGTTTGGTTCCGTCGTTTACATCCGGTACGTTCAAGGCGTTCGTTATTTCGAAGAAATCGATGTCAATAATCTTTCGAGCGAGTGTCACAACACTTTGACCCAGGGGTTCGTGAATATGTACTGGGATCTACTCAGCTGACTCTCGGAGTAGTTTCTCTCCCCTTGGAAAGACCTAGCTGGTTCTCTCAGCTGAAGCTGAACTATCGCATGGATGATGCTGCAATGTCCGACCTGCAATCAGACGTTCGAAACCACCATCGAAATCTTGAACGCTCACGTCGCTAGTCATTATGATGATATTGTCGACCCTCTGAGCTCGATTTCAGCGGAAGGACAATCAAATTCTGGCTCGGGCTCGTCCAGCTTCAAGAGGAAGCGCTCAGATGATAGCGAGATCGCGGGAGCTTCGAATAACGAGCGGAAAGACATGACTGCCATCTCAGGTTAGCCTTGATATCTGGAACTTGACAAAGCAGGTCGCAATCTTTCATATGGATGAGTCACTGATGTCTGGGGTGAGTGAATTCGCAGAGCGAGATGATGGCCTGGACTCTAGCAAGATCGCCAGCGCCTCGACCTGTCCATCAGGTGGTTCAAAACCCCCTCAGAAGCCGAACGGATTCCGTGCTCGAGGGAACCGGCGAGAGAAAGGCGATGAATGGTAAGTTAGTCATCGCTATCGTCCTAAATCAAAGTGACTCAAATCATGATTTGCAGGTGGTCACCCGTTGATTGTCCGGTATCCGAATTGCCTTCCAATTTCACCCCTGGTATGCAGGTTCCTTTTGGTCGTAGCTGCAATGTGACTGACATCGAACTATTTTCAGGTCTGATGCCCGTCTTGAGAAAGGTCTTGATCTCGGCACACGAACAAGGTTTCACACGTCGGGCAGTGCTTTGCGCTGAAGGGGTCTGTCATATCAGGAGCAGCCGGGGGTTTGATAACGGCAAGTTCAACAACAGCGCTGAGCACATTGAGCATCCCGTTGACTTTCGGCTGTGCTGGCCATCATCTACCTAGGCTGGGGATGCGGATATAGGAACCTGGAGATGGCAATCACGGCTCTACTCGTCGCGGCACCTCATTACCGTCCAATATTCCCCTCTGTCGATGAGTCTGGGTGTTCGGATTCTCCCGGGGTGAGGAATCTACAGATCTGGATGGAAGCTGCTTGGAAAGATGGCGAGTCTCTCTTGCTACGCGAGGATGAGTCTCACGCTCATGTTCAGACTTGTACAAGCAGGATATGACGAACAAGGACGCGAGCAGCTAGGAGGGAAGATGGTGGGAACCAAGAAATGGATAGGACCAGCAGGTGAGAATCTCGATTTGCCTTTTATGCCTAGAGCGAGATAAATGGTCTCATATCTGGGTGATGGTAGACATGTATCCAGCGCTAGCACCTAAGGGTATACCGTAGGTGTGATATGAAGCTCAACTAGACATGAAGCTGATGTGACACCGTCTTGCAGTTGTTATCTTCGTCAGTAATGGGTTGATCTCCAGACGTTCGACAGCATCGTCAACTGAAAGACTTTCATGTTGAAGACGACTTTGCTCGACCGCCAAACGAGGGTAGTTCCTCAACGCCACTTTCCAGTCTGATAGAATATGTTGAGAGATACTTTGTGAGCGGAAGATTAGGCCTTCTGCAGGAGAAGGCGAGAGATCGCTCACTTTTGCAAACGTCGCTCTGCATTAGGACGAGGATGAAGGGAACCTGACAGAATCAAAGAATGACAAACCCAAGACGGCGTTTGACCAGCTGATGAAATCAGGGACTTCTGGCGCTGTCCGCATGACGACCAAATTGCCGCTAATCTTTCAGGTAAGTTTGGACCAAGTTCTTGCCAATTCTCAAAGGGATACCAATCCGACTCTCTTGTCATAGCATGACGGACATTCGAGGACGATCATTGGGTACGAGGTAAACACTCAGGGCAAGACCAACTTGCTTCTCTTCGATCCGGGGCAGTAAGTAGTCTCAGTTATTCAGTCCCTTGGAGGCTGCCTGACTTCTACCTCACGGCTTTAAAGTGAGATCTCGAAGGATCTGAGACGCTCAGCTATTGAAGGGTTCTCTCATCGAATTGGTCTCGATGATGATGCAGTCTCGGAATCCGATACACCGGCTGACGAACAAGCTGACGATGAGCCCATCGAGATCCACTCGGACGAAGAAGTTACACGAAAAGGTTGGGTAAAGAAGAAGAAAAATAAGATGAAGGAGAAGGCAGGTCGTTGGCGAGAAGTCAGACCTGAGTGGGAAAGCAAGCCACTCAAAGCTCTAAAGGAAATTAGAGTAAATCCGAATGAACTTAGGTGAGCAAGCAAGGAGATCTCCGATATGCCGTTCAGATCCTGATCGCTGGACCTTGCAGTAAATACCCCGAGTTCCAGCTTCTACGGTTCACGGGCGGCCCGCTACTTTCACAGGAAGAGCGGAATAGTCGTCGAGTGATAAGCTCTGAGCGAATGACATGAAACCCCTATTACCAGCGCTGCGCAAGGCGGGTCTTGCTCTACAAGCACCAACGGTCGCGATCAATGACAATCGCTTAGCGAAACGGTCATCCTCATAAAACCATTCGGGCCGAGTCCTACAAGGTCACTGTACAACATAGAATACCAAAGAGATGGTCGTTATTCGTGATTGTTGTCGTAAACACACGTTCCCTTCTCCATCCAATTATGAGTTGGCGCCCAATCCTCACGTCTCCTGCTTGACACGCTGTATCTGGCGATCAGGTGAATCGTATCAAGAGATAGGTCCACACCCAGGCGATCATGACGACGATGATCGAGATGAATGTCAACCAAGTCGTGCTCCGAGATTTCGAGGAGACTTTTGCTAGTTTCGATTTCGAAGCCTGGGTCTTGACGAGGTTGTCTGGGTGGTTTGAGTAAAGATCCAGAAAATCAGACTAATTGAACCGGATGCCGGAGAGGAGAATACCTACTTTCAAGCACCCCTTGAGAAGATTCTATAATGGCTTTCTCGTCTTCCAACGATTTCGAAAAGTGAAGAGCGTTGAGCTTGAGCTGGTGAGACATCTATAAATCGAGCAAAGCAACAGCTCTCAGCACTTTGTTCGCCAGCGAGATCATACAAGACTTCAGGACTTACCCCTGCAAGTTGCTCTCCTAGCTCATCATGAAGGGCCAAAGAACCTCCTCCTAGTCGATTCTGGGCCAATCCCAATCGTTCCCTTTCGGTCCTGCTTGGCTTTTTGTTGGCGATGATGGGAAGCAATTCGTCATCTTCGAAAGCGGCTAGGTAGGATTCCGTCTTGGTGAGTTGAGGCAGTAATCTGGACGCTTCAGCCGCTGAATTTGAGGTGGTTTGCTGAGACATCTTGGATCATATGAAGAAGTGGCCACAGGACATGGTGTACGATCGACTTACAGCCTTTAGACAAGAGACATTCGCTATCAAACCGGATAAAAGCAGTCGGTTCGGTTGAGCAACCATGACGAAGTGACTTGTGTTTGTGCGGGAAGTTAGATGTCAGGCTGGCTCGAACTTTGAACAGGATGGTTCCTCTGCTGAAGTGTAGACGGTCAACAGTTCCTATACCGGTATCATATGTTGAAGACTTTGACTCAGATGACCCAGTAAATCCAGCCGAGAGAAGCAGTACGTGCCGCTATACTGGTAACAATGACGGCTCCCGAATGGACGCATTTGGTCATCTTCAATCCGCAGTTAAAACATGACGCACAGACAAAACCAATCGACCCAACGCTTGACAAAGAGGATTGGGACGAAGCTGCTCAAGTGTTATTTGCTGAAGGTAAGGGATGGATCAGTGCGGAAGGCGAGAAGGAATGGAACGCAATCCTCAAGCAAATGGGGCTGGCCAAGGGATTGATGGGTTTTATGAGGTAAGGCTGCATTTCAGCGATTTTGTGATCGGCCACGCTACCCTATGCGTTCGCTCACATCGACCTGGCAATCTATAGCATGATCGAAACCCAATCTTTTCCCGAGTCCGCTGAAGACGAGGACACGTTCCAGATCATCCATTCAAAACGGAGAGTGACTTGCATTTATCAGGTCGAGCCAGACTACTGCATAGTAGCGGTGAGTCGACGGATCTCTTGGTTCAACGCACTCGACGGCCAAGACTCATTCCAATTCACCTTGACATATTTGATATTGCCAGGTCTACACGTTACCTCCACCTACACCACAGAACGTCGTTTCGAACGCATCCTCAAGTCGACATAAACAGGAGCCGTCTCCACCAAAGCAGAACGTGGCTACGGATGAGCAGTACAAGTTGGCGCTTACAAGGGAATGCGAACGTTATTTGGTTAGTCCGAATGCCAGCTTATTCGTGAGGAACATAAGCTGAGAACCGCCTGCCTTTCTGCAGTTAACGAACGGGTCGTTGACTTCGCGTATGAAGAGTCAAGGTCGAGCTCATGTCGCTGCCAATCTCGAAGCGTTCTGGAGTCCGTCGATGAAGAGGTACCCTCGAATGTCCGAGCATCAGCAAAGTTTCAGCTCTAGCGGCCCCAGCGACGTGGATCAAGCTTCTCGTCAAGCTTGGAATGAGCTCGTTAAAGGCGATACAAATGAAGGGGAAGAGAAAGAGAAAGAGAAAGAGAAAGAGAAAGAGAAAGAGAAAGAGAAAGAGAAAGAGAAAGAGAAAGAGAAAGAGAAAGAGAAAGAATGCGTCTTGCTATCCCACGGAGGGGTCCTATTGAAGTCAGGCTCGGTCATGGTAGAACCAAGCCTGGTGAACTATCTCCAGGAAGGGCTCCATCTGAGCTGCCCTCCATGTGGCAAAGACGTCGTTATGGACGATGTATCTCAACCTGGTGCGAAGAAGGATGGACACAGTGGGCAACACGGTACATGGAAAAAGCTCGGTCTTGGGTCTTGGGGATCGGCCGTCGGGCTCGGGTCAGCTGGGGAGCGACCAACGACTGGTACGAAGAAACAGGAGAATCAACAAGCGATCAAAGACAAGTCAGAGGAGTCTGCAGCGTCCACTAGCGTCAGTTGGGGCGGGATCGGCCAATGGCTTGGAATCAGCTCTTCCGCAAGCGATGCCGCGACTTCTGGAGCTGCCTCTCCATCTACGAAGGAATCGTCCTCCGATGTAAAGCGGAACGATGTGAACCGACCTGAAGTCGATCTCGCCAGCCTTCACTCGGCTTTAGATTCGGAGCTGGGCGAACCCGAAGAGGAGGACACCAGTGAGCACGATGAGCCCCTTAGCTGGGCTCGGGAGCAGCTCTGGTCAAAGGCGGGCACAGTGGCTATAACCGTTCATTCCACAATCGTGAGCCAACTTGTTCGGCCATCACTGTCGGCTATCGCTGTTTCCCCTCAGCGACGATGCTGATTCATGAGACCGCATAACAGTACCGCGATGTCTTATTCGCTTGCGCTATATATGGCCATGAATCCAGCGCCGATAGCGCACCGCCTGTCGAGCCTGCGCTCTTGCGAGCTCTGTTTAGCACTCGAATAGCGCAGAATGCGAATGTCCCTACATCCCGACCGACAACCCAGTTTGTGAACCCGGATCGATGACCATCATTCGAAAACAACAGGAACTTATTTCCCTTGTCCGAATTGCCGCAGACCGACCTTCACGGCCCCAATGAGGAAGTGAAGTGCCATAATCCACTGCGACTGGAGATCAGAGATACTCCACAGGCGGGAAGGGGCGTGTTTGCGCCAAGCGATATACCGGCTGGAACGATCCTAGAGGAGTCGCCAATTTTGATCCTGACCCGGACTGAATGGGATGAAGGAAAATTGAATGATGGGGTATTGGGTGGCTATGCTTTTAACTGGAGCAACGGAGGGATGGCGATCGGTCTAGGAATTGGTTAGTGCTACGAGTCTCTTTGTTTGAACAAAGCATTGACGCTATCCATCGGTACAACAACTAGCCTGTATGTTCAACCATTCACCAAAACCGAATGTCAACTTCATCCGGCGGGCGACAACCACAAAAACCCCCCACATCGAACCTGCCATAGTATTTATGACCACCCGGCGTATAGAGAAAGGAGAAGAACTATACATTTGCTACGGACAGGAGTCCAAGTTGTGGTTCTCACCCGATTACAGCAAGAGCGCATCGCAAAAGGACACTGTGGATCGAGAAATCGAGGTGGAGGATGCCGATACGTTCTTGAGCGGATTTGATGGCTTAGTGGGGCCATCTGAGGATCAGGACGAGGGAACGACAGCCGGTATTGACGAGCATTGTGAGGCCGAATCCGAGCCTGTGACAGACGAATCTGCCTCTCAGCACCTCGGCGGTTCGCCTCGCCAGGTCAGTGAGACCGAGCTCGAGGAACAGGTAACGGACACGATCATGCTGGACGGTACAGCAGGAGACGACGATGAATCTCGTCGGGACCGCAAGAGGGAGAAAAAGGCTTTGCAAAACGAAAAGGCCGCAAAATATCAGCAGAAGAAAGCTGCGCGGGCAGCGGCAAGCAAAGCGAACGATGTGGAACCGGTTACGCTCGCTCCACCGCTTTTAGCGTTGCCGACCGTTGAAGAAGTCATTACAACGACGAGTGCATCTGACTATCAAGAGGCCCTGCGCAAGCTCAACCTTGTACGTGGAATCGAGATCTCCTCGGATGACATCAAGGCGATCGAAGAGGAGGAACGCGGACAGCCAGACTTTGAGGGCGCTCACGGGTTTGCTGGGTGGAGGCGGGTCAAGAGAATTCCAGGGCTCTCGCTGAGCGGAGAAGCCCCTCTGGATAGTACACGTAGGTCTTGAGGGGAAATTGGTTAAACTTCGAGGGCTTAAACGGGGATGGCTTCTCCCTGTTCTAGTGCAAGTTTGGGCTGTGGAAGTGCCCTCGCAGATGATCGGGAAAATGACCCAGTCAGTCGAGTGCAACCTTTAAGCTTTGGCTGTCTTGATTTTGACAAGAGGTCTCGGTATTGCTAGGTACATCCGTCATCGCAATCTGGTCGCGGACGAACTAGCTCATCTCAAGAGGATATACAAAGACCTGTCGACAGGAACGACGCTCATTGCCCTGTACCTAACGAAGAAAATGAGCGAAGAAGATGTGCGCAGTGACCTGAAAGCATATGATCTCGCTCTCGGCGATATACAAGTCACGGAAAGGGCAGTTCCAGCACGAGCTGCCCACAGCATGAAGGAAGTAGAGATACTGAAGTCTTTATGGCCAGTAGCTCTGCGTCAGCGTCCGGTCCTTGCGGCCGATCTACCATGGTCAGCTACCCGCAAGGCATGGGTCAAGAATGGTATCATTGAGGTCGTGAAACTCGCAAAAGGCCAAAAGACGACAGGGGAACACTGCGCCGCCGTCTTCGCAACCTCGGCTCCAGAGACTGCACAATTGCACGATCCCGATGCTATACCGCCGACGCCTGATATCCGTGCCGTGGGTTTCGATACCCGCAGGCTAGCAGGTCATCCCTTACGTCATGCCACTATCAGCTGCGTAACAGAGATCGCCAATCTGCGTACGATGTCCCCCTTCGCAGACGTTGCGGCTACGCGCAATGGAGCTGGATATCTGCTCACTTCTCTCTCAGTCTTCATGACGCATGAGCCGTGCGTTATGTGTGCGATGGCGTTAGTCCATTCCCGTGTCAAGGAGATCTTTTATCTCACCGGGACAGGATGTAGCTCGAACGGAGGAGGATTTGGGGGAAGCTACCCCGTACACTCTCACCCGGGGCTGAATCATCAGATCGACCTTTTCGACTGCTCGGAGCTGGTCTCACCAAACGACGTGAAGGAGCTCATGATCACAGACACGATAGATATCTAAGCAATTTCATGCTGCTTGATTGTACACTATTTGACAAAGTTGGGTTTTATGACGCATTGCGCGTGGTATGTACAACGGATGACTATGACTTTTTTCTCTTGCAAAAATGTGGGACATCTCGTTATGTTCATGCGTTGCTCGTGCCGATGCTAGATCATGCAGGAGACTTTCGTGAGTTGTGTTTTTGTGCTCGGGTGAGAGGACGGGTACTGTCAAGCGGGGCGCTGGTAATGGAGGACTTTCTACGTTTTGTGGCGGGTTCGCTGGATTTGATGAGGACTGAGGGATTGAAACGTTTGGAAGGGGTTATGGTGGACATTTTGAGCTCGAGGGGAGCTTCGGGCGGCTTAGAGTTTCCTACAGAAGGAGATACGGATCGAGAACGAGGTGTATCGGACTGCAACAAAATGGAAGCAGGTGAGCAAATGGTGGATACCCCTCGCTGAAGGACACACGCAATACTAACGGGTAGTTCGAGGGTCTGGTCAGATCCTCGTGATGTTCTCGGCGGTGTATCAGCGCTCTCAGAAGCAGCTACAGTTTGGTCGCGGATCGACGAGCTTTGTAACTGAATTATCGAAAAATCGCCCGTCAGACCGACTTGGTCAGAGATATTTGGATGCACAGTCACTCACCTGGCACCTCAAACCTGCGCGAAGGCTCAAATCCCGCAAGTCATTGGGTATGATATTCACTCGTTCCGCCTCTGATTCCGCTACATCCATAGGTAACCATATTCCGTTGGCAAGCGGAGGGCCGTCGCGGAGGGTCACGCTCGTTGGAATCCGCTGAACTTGCTCTTCCACTTCTGCGATGTCAGGATGCTTTACGGCTCGCAAGACCGCGGAGAAATTGACTGCATGAAGAAGGTGGCTTCCGTTAGCGAACAAGGGAGAGGTACCGGATGGGCAAGAAAACGAACCATAATCAGGCACAAAACGTCGACAACTCGATGGTCCCTTCCACGGAACAGACGTCAGCGAGACCAGATCGGACGAGATTGCTACCGGGTTCTGCTGAGGTCCGCTCTTCAGCGGATCCGACTCAGTGATAGCTGGCGGTCTCGCGTGCGCATTTGGTCGTGGAGGTGCTGGCAATTTGATCGGGAATCTTGTGGAAATGCCTGGAACGGTCACGAGATTGGAGACAGAATTACCAGAAGCTGGACTGCTCCCTCCTGCTTGCAAAGGTAGATCGACTTTGGGATGTGTTGCGTAGATATGAGTCACAGGTGACGCCTGTGATGTCACGGGACAAGCATCTGATGCAGTTCTTGCATGTTTGGCAGCCAGGTGAAGAGGTTTCGCGCAAGTATCGCTCTTGCTTGCCCCATCTTGTTTAGGACTCGCAACAACGTCGAGTGTTACCGAATTCGTCAAGACGGAGGGACTGACTCCGATAGGGTCATCGCTGCTTCCTGCGTACAGACCAGCGGTGAAGGTCATCTCTTCATCTATGTCGGCCACAGTCGCATTTGGACTTTGGTAATCAAGAGAGTCCTCCTCCAGTATGGTATCACCGTCAGCCCAGGCTGAAATGAAGGCGTCTGCTACATCTTCCAGTCCTATAGCTTCTTCCTCGTCAACGGCGTTCTGCTCAGGGCGCTGAGTTTTCCGAGGAGAACTTGGGGATGTAGACAACTTGGCACCAACAAGAGCTTTTGCCTTGGTCAGCAGAGCTTTCCTGAAACGCGCTTGCTCGATCCGACGGGATGGGCCGACTCCACCGACTCCGATAGCACCCCAGATATCCTTCTGCTGCAAAGTCTTGTCGGAGGAATCACTTCTCGTGGAAGCAACGCTACGACTGTCGGCTTCGCCTTTACGGCGTCGCATTGGCTGACCTGAGGCGACGGCAGCAACAGCAGCATTCATGAAACCCCAGACATTGTCCAACTCTTCCAACCCAACGCTCTCAGGCCCGAGCAGATCAGCCCAGGATTGGCGATCCTCCATGTCTTCCATGAGATCGTGTTCATGGCTTCCAGATTTGTCCTCGAGAGTACCTGATTCATCCATTCCTGCCGCGTGTGACAATGGATCGACCCGCATGGATGCCGAGTTCGAAGGTTCCGGATTACATACGCAAGCCAATTCACAATCCGCAAGTGCTAGTTGTTGATCCAGATCTGGGAGCAGTTCCATATCAGAGGCGGCATGCCTCTCCTTGTCAGAGTCAATCGTCCTGAGCGCGGTAGCATCGTCCATTTGATCGAGACTTTGATATCGTGTGACATCCGCATCTAACCCTAGATGATTTGGAACAGCGGGAGACTGCAAAGGGCTCGGTGCGGGGCAGAGTGGGAAAGGCAAGGAGAGTCGCAGAAAGTCGCGCGCGCCGATGGAGCTCTTCCTTCGCCTAGTGCTAAACCTAGAGGAGGCGCTTTGGGATGGGCTATCCACGACCTCTTGCTGATTCGCGAGGATCTTCATCGACTCGAGAATATTCGTCGCTTGCAATCCGGACCTGTGGGAACCATGGATCGATTCCGATGGATCAGAAAAGTCTGGCAAAAGTTGGCCCAGAACCTGGACAGCCTTTTGCAAATCATCATCGACGTCCGCAACGTCCGCGTCCATCGGTTCATCGGCCGTTCCGCACTTTGGCACATCTGGTTCATCCTCATCATCACAGTAAGTTCGGGGGGTGGTAGCGGGAGTATCGATCTCGCTACCATCAAGATCGGTCGGAGAAAAAGCGTCGCGGTAAGCCATAGGGTGGAAATTGACGCGCTTCGTCGAAGTGTTGCTCATTTTCAGTCTTCCGTAATCGAGCGTATCCATGAATTCTGTTGCAGCTTCATCTTCATCTTCAGATGAGGAACCTGTCTGTTCGTCTGGCGGCGAAAGTGCCGGCATATAGTCCGTGTCATCGAAAATGCCGCTGTCAAGCGGGTTTGTGGGAAACACAGACATAGCAGGCGAGGGCAGGGGTGAGAACCGTACGTGATTCGACAGTGGCTCTGTCACCATAGCTTCAGGGGGGCTGTCCATGAAAAATGAACGTGCAAGATCTTTGATACTGGTGTTTCGTGGCAATTCATCTGCGTTGTCGGCATCATCTGAATCCTCAGACTCATCCTCTCCATACTCCGGAAACGCATAACTGTCTTCTTGCCCGGCAAAAACAGATTCCTCCTCGCTGTATTCTTCGGAAGTTGATCCTTCTTCATCAGAATCGTCGTCAGTCGTGTCGCGCTCGACCATCATGGCGAAATCGTCCTCTGGAGGCGTGTACGGAGCGGATTCCATGGTTCCGTTGTAGACTCCTCCGAGCTTGATTTTGATCTTCAGTCCCGACGGTCTGTCCCGAAGAGGTGGTCTCTCGACTTCCATTTCAACGTCATCGACCTGAGTAGAGGCAGTTTGCGGCTGTATTTTACCTCTGGTCTGCTTTCTCTTATTGATTCCGGTGTGCTTCCCAGATCGAGCTTCTTGGGCTGGCTTGTCTATTTGCATCGAATCGGATGTTCCATCCTCGTCTTGCAACGTGTCAAAAGGATTAGACCATACACGATTCCCGATTTGGCCTTCTAGATAAAAGACCATTCCTTTTCGACGACAGCCATCTTGAGCAGCAGAAGGATGAAGGGCGGGGATAAGACGCGATTCCATAGCGTAACCAGCGAGAATGTGTTTCCGAATCAGGCAGATCCGCTCTGGATGATGAGTTGCGCAACGACGTTGATAAGCACGGATAGCGCTCTGCACGAGACTGGACGAAGGAAGAGCCGGACTGTAGAGCAAGAGAGGTGTCAGCATATAGCCTATATGAATCTCGATCGTGGGATCAATTCACCTAGGACGCATCCAGCCCTGATTGACACACGCATCGCCAATCTCGGTTGCTGTCAGAGCTCGATTTCCGAACAGATCCAGTGCTGCGCAAACCGCCAATAATTTTTCGTCCTTCATGTCATCCGCCACTAGACTGCCGTTCTCCTTCTCCTCTGGTGAAATAGCGAGACCGCCATGATCCGGATCTAGGAGGTCGAGAGGGGGAAACGGAACCTCACAAGCTCGTCGCGATTGCCCTTTCGTGCTGCGCAAACTATGCACAGCAGATGAAGTCTCAACCGGCTTCATCGGAGACGAGGACCGTTTGACCGATCGTCGACTGGATCGCTCAGCAGCGGCAGTTTGTGGCCGTCCACTGGTCGGTCGATTCGATCGGGCTGGGATACTGGCGGCGGCAAGCGGGCAAGGTGGTACACTACCGGTTGCGATCTCAGAATTTGAGGTATTCACGGACATTGGGATGATGTCACACGAAATGTCTGCAACAAGTGGAGATGGAGCGTGGGCCGGCTCGACCTGGTGGACTGCTGTCACTGCGAGTGACACATCTACCGGGGGTTGTCGTGCCGGAGACGATGGTCTGGTCTCATGCTCAACATCCAAATTGGGTTCCGTTTTGGTGCTACTCTGCGTGAGTGGCTCGATCTTGACAAAGGTTTCTTCAGCAGGACTCGAAAGCCCGCTTGAGGTAGCAGACCTCGACCGTCTTCTTGTCTCCGGCGCTTCAGTCAATTCCACGACCTTCTTAGCCTCGTCTGCTTCTCGATCAACACCGGGCCCCTCGACGGCCTTCGCGACTGATTCTTCCTTCTGCCTTTTCATCCTCGTCGACGTCCTGGTCTTGACCAAACCATGGTCCACGACACTAGACGTCACCGAAGCTGTGGACACCGAATCCGTCCGACCTCGTCTTAAATTCATTCCTTTGGGGGTTGGAGAAGAGGAGGACGCAGTGGCGTTCACCGGCATGATCGGGCTCGCCGGGATGACAACCTCTACGATCCGTTTCGGGACAGATGTTTCGGTCGCGGTTGTTGTCTCCTCCTTGATGACTGGTTTATCCTCCTTGGCCGGCACCGTGCTTCGCCTCCTTGCTCTTAGGCCGACTCCGTTGACGACGCTCGCGGACAATACGGTTCTCGCTCTTGTCACTCGTCCCGTCTCCTTCTCCTCCTCCTTCTCCTTGCTGACCGCTTCAGCGGCCTCCTTCGTCGATCTCGTCAACCTCCCTACCTTCCCATCTTCACGTCCAACTCCCGTCTCATCTTTAACCACACCTCTTCGTTGTTGACCACGTTGGATTGATTGTTGATTCGCCCTCGTGATCCTCCCGCTAGACATCGTACGATCCGAGAAAGATCGCAAGGACGGTCCGAGCAGAGTCTCCTCTGGCTTGCGAAAGTAGACGAGGTGGGATGATTCAACGATGAGAGACCGTATAGTTATTCATCCACTAGTTCAATATATCCAGGAAAATCGTCCGAGGTAGGGTGGCGAAACCGGAAAGCAAACAGGAAATTGACTGTCCGGCGTAGAGAACGACACGGATCCGGACAAAGGGAGTCCCCGTGACGATCGCTCCTCCCTAGCTTTGCTGAGAATTTGGGACTGCCCACGATGTAGTAGAACAGTGCATCACGATCAAGAGACAATCGGGATCATAGGGAAAGAAAAGGACATGCAAAGGAACTCTTAATCAGCTTTCGTCCAACATAAATATAGGATTTCCATCGCGCAGCCAGGAGAAGAAAGTATCCGCGCGCGAGCCGCAGGAAGAGAACCACATCGGGACAGATCTGATTGATCAGCGGATCCGAGGGGGGCGGGTAAACCTAAAGGACAGCTGAAGATGGCCCCAGCCAAGAAATTATGACTCGAAGCGAGGAATGACGGGATATGCTTGCACCTGATCGTTTTTAGACTTCCGGCTTGCTAAATTGAGCGGTTGTGACGTGATGGTCTGGCAGACTATCTTGTGCCTCTATCTCATGTAGATAGCTTTTGTGATTCGAGTCGTTGACTTCCCCTTGCACCCAAGAGTCGTCCGAGAAGTTGAAGCTTTCGAATATCACGAACAAAGACGATGTGACTTATGCGAAACTGGCAACTCAGACTCACCAAAGATATAATCGAATCTCGCAATTCCCTGCGTGCAGTGCCTCCTTGTTACCAGCAGATCGCCCCTTGCAAAACCTTTTCGCTTCGTCTCTCGCTAGCAGAACGCTCCCCGGTCCAGTTGCCTGTACTTCAGATCGAAGTCGAGAGATTCTACCGCTGACTGGTGCGCTGTAATAGTCCAGATCGGATCGACCAGAAATACGGCAGAGAGCTGAGGTGGTCGAGAGGTGGTGTTGATGGGAGATGGCAACGGGATGGAGCGAAAGAGTAAATCGGAGTACCCCTCGGTTCCAGCCCAGAGGAGTGTTGTAGACAAGAGCGATTCCCTGCTAGCTTTGAATCCGAGCGTTGCTGAGGGTCTGGACCTCCCCGCCAGGCAGTGTCAGAGTTAACAAGTCTATTGCTCTTCAAAAGCTATCTCTGTCTTGGTGCTGCAGGTCGATCTCCAAAGCCTAGAAGTCAAGAGTCTCTGCTTGTGAACGACGAAAGCCTGGGGAAGTGGTCGTCGCGCGCGCGGGAGGCGAGGTCGAAAGTTGATAAAGGGAAGAGAGAGAGAGAGAGATATCGAGTTCGTCCGCTCCTGAAAAGGAAAGTAGAGGGGAGTAGATCGAAAACGTAGCAGCCTTTGATGGGCGAACAATGTTTTCGAGCAGGAGCGGCGCTACGAAAGTGAAGAGATTCGAAAGTTGTTGGTGTTGATGACGATCTAGTTCGAAGGACAAACGATGGGGTAATCTGGCAATGGAATTAATTCAAACGCAAGGACGGGGAATATCGAGATGCAAGGGCTCTGCAAAGGCGAACGCTCGCGGGCCACGAACACACCAAGGGGGGGGCTCTCTGTGCTCTGCTCTGGCCCCTGCCCCCCCTACGGCTCTGCCCGCCTTGTTAGCCGCTCATCAAGCCGTAAATTGAATTCAAGTCTGAAAAGATACGCGTCGCGCGCGCGCCGAGGTCATGACGTCGTGCTTGAGATAGAGTCAAAACGCACCGCGGATGGGGTAGAGGTGGATCGCACGGAGCATACGGATGAGCAACATCAAAATGGCACATTTCCAAAAAGGGTTCGTACCCTTTGCAAAGCCTGACACATCAATATGATATATAATTCGTTGAAGCGTACTTCCGCATGGGCGTCCAACACTCCGTCCGAGCTGAAAACACAGTCATGGCGTACCGGTGTCGTCTCCCATGATTTGCCTCCAATGGCAGGCGATTGACAAGCCGAGAGAGTGAAGACTCTCACCGGTGGTTGAGCACGTATAGCTGATGAAGTCCGATGAAGTGCCCTCCGTCTGTACAGCTGCCTTCCTGGATAGCGAGCACGAGTGCACAAAGTTCGATGCGCAACCAAATCAGGTGACCTTTCTCAGCAAGTGTTTCGCCGTGCTCGGATCTTTCTGCCCATTGAAACCTCCGTCTCAATGGCCCGAAGCACTAGCATGACGGCCGCCATCCCAAGGTCGTCGCTGTTGCCTCCTCTACATCCTGGTTGACTAGTCACCCGTCGCAAAGAGCGAAGAATGGCCACAGAAACGCATCATCGCAACACTGCTCGTGTCTATCGCGCAATATCGCGCAAAACACCCAACGGTCCAGAATGACGTTTCGAGAATTCATCGAGAATGCTGTGCTACCCCTAGTTCCGACGTGTGATGGCAACGTCATGTGCGCTTCCTAGCTGAAGGGCGGCATCTGATGATGCCTTACAACAAGCACTTCACACTGATTACGCAATCTTCGGGCGCCTCGAGCGAAAAACTGTAATCCGGCCAGCTCCGAAAGAACAAAAGGGGTCTTGATGCACAGACCTAGACCGACGTCGGGCTCGGATCGATCCCGTGCGCAGTTCAGTTTCAGCAGTTCCAAGCGAGGTCAGGAGATCAGAGGTCTTGACCCACCTCTACCAAGCGAATGAAGGCGAGTTGCTTGGCTCGATGGTTATTCGCAGTTCGGCATGAATCGATGGATCAAACAAACGGTCGAGTGGCGCAGACGAATCCGGGGTCGATGCGCGAGATGAAAGAACGCCCCCCAGGACGCGAGGGAAACCGGGGGGCGCAGCAAGATGGCACACGGAGTCTCCAGCTTTCCCCCTTGGTCCCTGGACTCGGAAGAAAGCGGGGTCTGGGGCAGCAGGCGGGGATATACGAGGGGTCGACTTGGAGGTCATCTCGCGTCTCGTTCCGTTGCCCTTTATCCGTCGATTTGACATGTACCAGTAGGACGAGGAGGAAAGGTCAGGTCTGCCCGGTCGATACGGCGGAAGGAATGTAGTAAATGAAGCTCGTGTCCCTTCAGGTGTGCCCGCGGGTGTGAAGTTCGGCGGAGAGCGAGAATCATCTGTGTGAAGCGATGGATATTTTGGGGATTCGATTTGTCCTAAGAACAGGTCTTTGCCATCGTTGTCCCCATCGCCGCGATAGTCGGAGTCGAGCACGTCGTCGTAGCAAATTTCCAAGCGCGTTGCCAGACCCCCTGAGAACGAAAGTCGAACGTGTTTTGCTTCCCTCGCTCACAGGTGATCACGTTCGCTGCACCGCTTTGGCGCAGGTGACGGAGTCAGATCAAAGTCTCGGGGGCAAGCACGTATTTGCGTCGCCTCGGTCGAGAAGCGGTGGCGAAATCAAGGGGGCGATCGTTTTCGAGTTTCCTCCTCGCCGCGAGGGTTGCGATTTTGGTATGGAGGCTTTCTCCCTTCCAAATCGGGTCTCATTTTACGCGATTGACGAATGGTTCGAATTTGGTATTCCAGATGTTTTGCCCAGCGAGTGCTCGTTGTGACTGTCACACATCTTGCCTCATTGAGTTCGAGTTACTTACTCAAGAGAGTCATCTCATTTCCCCTGTCGAGTTCGATATCCATCTCGCTCGTCTAGACGCGATGCATCTCGGAGGAGGTGACAAACCATTTCGTCTGCATCGATGTCGAGCGCAAGCGAGCTGAATCTACGTAATCGATCACCTCATCAGTCCAGGTAATGGCGAAAGAAACGCGTAAAAGTAAAATCGCAAACACGAGAAAAGGACAGAATTCGCTCTCGGGCTTTGCCATTTTCGTCGCGATTTCGAGGCCGCCTGCCGAGGACAAAGATGTTGACAACGTTTGTATTAACAAGCCCGCCGCCCCCGTTCACTATGATCGTCGTTGTCTCCCTTTTGGTCCCTCCTCTTGACATCATTATTGCATCGTATGAGCAGTGACATCCGGCTCGCCGCTCTCTGTCTGGCGTTGGCCAAGTTTGTACAGCATGTATCGCGCGGCCCGAGCGTATCCTAGGTGAACCACCCTCGATTGCCCATTCTGGTTGACCGTGGTTGTAGTCGTGGTTCGTCCGGCCTTGTAGCCGGTTTGAACGACTTTTGTGATCAGACAAAAAGCTTCCCATCCACCCCGCACGTTTGCTCGACCCCACGACCCCCCCTTCTGCTTTGACACGGTCTCGAAAATCTTTCAAAATCACATCGAGGTTTCTCCTTGTCGTCCGTCGATCCGAGCAGCCAGAGACGCTAGCAAACGAGTAGTGCCTAGACGCAAACGAAAAACGCCTTTTTTCCCTTCTCGCTTTTTTGCCGTAGCAAAGGGGACGACGGTCATCATCTAACCCGAAATTTCTACGCGAGAGGGCTCTCCCCACGACCCCTCATCACGCTGATCACCTCATCCTCGTCGACCCCAATCCACTCCGGCTCGGCAGACGACGGATCACACAGGGGATCACATCATAAAACGGTCATCCCGACTCTTTCCTCTGGTTACTGCCACAGGTTGTGTAGGAGTGAGGGCAGTCGACAGTTTTTCCTTATTGATAGTCGAGGACATCACCAGCATCGATTGGGTTGAGCGACATCAACATTTCGCGACTCTTGGGTCATCACTTACGTTCGATCGACCAACGGATCAACGGGATCACCGCGAAAACTTTATCCATCAAAGCCGAACAAAAGAATCCATCAAAAGGGATTCGCGTTTGAACGTGGAAAATCTTTTCTCGATCTCTCTCTCGCTTTTGTTCGCACCGCCCATCGATTTGATCAATCTGCTCGAAACGATCTTTTGATCGAAGCAGCCGGAACGGAATTTCCTTGATTAGATATCAATCGGACACCGCCAATCGTTTCAGATCAGGACAAGCCGATCGAACGGTCATCTCAAAGAGGTAAGTCAAACACATCTTCTCCTAGCAATGGGTTTGGGAAGTGGATTCACAGTGCTGGGCTGTGCCGATGTGAATCGAGTGATGGACGAATGAAACGGGGTCGTCAGCCGACAGTTGCAACAAATGATTGAAAGGAAGAGGGATAAAGGGGTTGATGTGCCGGCTTGGCATGCATGGCAGACGTATCGCTTCGGTGATCGATTTGCGGAGCAGGGCAACACAACCCTAAGATCGGTCTACGGAAGGGAAAGGCAAAAGGCATGACGGGAAACCTTTTACAACATGGGACCACCGATGTCATCATACAAGGCCGAACATGCCTGACCTCGGGCTCGGCCACTTAGATGGAGCGCTGGGGCGAAATGATCGCAGTCATCGTACCATCATCCTTCACAACGTGCAACGTGTTCTCGCAAAGGATACCGTTCGAAACAATTCTACACATCCATTCGTCCTAGATCACCGGGTGGAATATGCCCGAGATCTACACTTGTTCCACATCGTGTTTCTTTCTCCAAGGACCCTCCTTTTCTTTTCGGACTTGCCAACGAATTTGCAAAAGAAACAAGATTATAAAAGCCCACGATTGCTGACCTCGCTTGATACCCCTTTCTATCTCATCCCATAACCACATCGGTCACCATATAATCGACACCTGCGATCACCTTCATTGATCTTGCACATTGAAACGTCACATCACCATCTTTCATCATCTCGTCTCGTGATCTACCCCTCGGTCACGATCACGCCATACAACACTCTCATCCACATCATTTGCATCCACGATACGAAATCGCACTCTGCCCTGGTCGCCTTTTATATTATCTTCACCTTCATTGCGCTCTCTCCTCGTCATCTCCTCATCATCTACCCCTGGATCTCAAACGAAACGAACGCATTACGGCATTTCAGATCTATCACGACGAGAGCGACCTCTCAGTTTTTGGCTCATCTACACCGACAACGCCATTTGAACGAATCCAGGACATTCCAAACTCAGATCGATTATTACGACTCGGTCGGACTTCTAGGCACAAGTTGACGAGGTTCAGGTATCGAAGCACATCATCGATCACCTGCACTTATCGTCGGACCTAGCGGACCTAGCTTGACGGACAAAGGAGGATATACGGTTCGAGTATATTCAAACTCGGCTCGGTACCGCCTGCTTTTCGCTCGGAGCTCGTAAGGCTGATACAAGTATAAAGTCCAAGAGGATTAGTTCGGTGAGTGGTTCATTCCTCTTTTCGGGTTTCGATCCTTCTCTTTCTTTTGATCGACTGCTATCCGAGCCATCTCGCGAAACACCAAAAAAAGGTATAAACACCTTACCAAAAGGAGCCAACTACCCTGCGCTCCACCAAAAGAACAAAAAAGACATATCGATCTGCCCAAAAGCTTTCATCGAGCGTATCACAAGGCTTCAATCCAGAGCATCAAAAGACGAGACCATCCGTCAACACAGCCACTACTTGACAAAAACGCCACCTCAAACTCAACTCCGATCCCACCCGACTTTCTCCTCGTGCGCTTGCTTACAATCGTTCGTATCGACAACTGACCAGAAACCTGTGTACTTGCTTTACTGCGCACTCCATGCATCTTGAATCAACCATTCCTGGTCCGGTCATTAGACGTTCCTACTCGGACTCCCCACTCGTGAACACACCTCCACCTCGTCGATCCACTCTCATCCGCCTTTCGCCTTCTCGTCCAAGACAGATCGGCTTCTGTCACACGGACAGATACTTCCCTGCTAGTGGTAAAGGCTCTTCCGGACACCTCCCACATTTCCGCTCGACCCGACCAGTCTTGCAAGTCAGGTCGGTGAAACTCAGCAGGATGACGACAGATATCTTTTCCGACATCGGGTACTGTATGAGTTGTGAGAAGCCGCTGAGAGATAGTAATGCGTGAGTTGTCCTCGAAGTGCGAGTCAATGCATACAAAGACTGACGCATATTCTGGATCGGTCACAGATCGTATTGTGACGATGTTTGCAAGGCCAACGACGGCTTTTCGCAACGTCTCCGTCCCGGCATAGAGGACTCGCCTTCGATCATGGCTTCCCTTCCTGCCCTGCTTGCGTCCAACATCAAGCACAAGCATAGCTCTCGACCCCGAGGTCAAGATGCATCGGCATCCACTTCGAGCCAATCCGAGACGTCTTCGCCTTTGCAGTCACCTTCGCCATTCGCTCACCCAGTGTTGGGTCTCGAGGCCAGTCCGAAGGAGGATGCTTTCACCTTGCCTCCTCCGCTCTACCCGCAGCCGATCTACGCCAATGCATTCCACTCAAACGGCAACGGCCAAGGCAATGGCCATGGTCATCACACCACAACGTCTTCCAACCCTGTCCGGATCTCCTCTTCGTACAGCAACAAGACGGCCTCTCCTGGCATCGAGCATCCCAATGGCCACCATCGAGAATCATTCAAGGATTCTCATCATTTGTCCGGAACACCGACCAAAGGCGGTATGCTGGAGTCGACCTTGCAATATGGCCGACGACCGGCGCATACTAACAGTATGACCTCCCCTTTGGCTTGTCTCCCGGTCGGGTCTACCAAGCGGCAGCAGGCCGATACTCACATAGGTGGACATAGAAACAACATCTTGGGCTCTCCTGCTTTCGCTCCCTTGAGAAATGTGTCAGACTCTTCTGTCGTCACTCGAGACGGCCTGTCTGGCGGCGGAGAGAACAAGAGGAGGTCTTTCGCCTATGGAACGCATTCTCCACTTCTCCTTGCTGCCAACGCTTCTCGTATGCCGTCATCCGCCGTCGACTTCTCCAATGCCAGTGCAACTCGCCTTGCATCGCCGCTGTTACAAGCATCTTCTTCCACAGCCGCTCTCAAGTCGGCGCAGAACGGCAGCGGCAACGTCGAGCGACAGAGTCGTTCTGGCTCTCGACCTAGGATCCCCGTCAAGGAAGCTAGCTTTGATACGAGGAGAAAATCCTTCCCTGCTCACATCCTCGCTGGCCTTCGCCCTCGATTGTTGAGCTCTGCCACTCAGCTAGACGCTCGAACGGTCAGCAATCCAGTCATCGCTTCGGATTCCGAAGAGGAGTTGACTCCCGTCGTCGAGCTGAACCTCGATATCGACGACAAAGACAACGCGACGATCGGCTCTCGTCGTGGCCGAAGCCGAGAACGCAAGATGAGTGTTTTCGAGCGGGAAGATTCACGATCCAGATCGGATCGTGCTCCTTCTTCGCATCTCGGACTAGACGGGATGAACAACCAGCCCAGGACGGGTCGATCGAGGTCTGGCCTGAGACGGGACTCCGCAGGCAGGGACCGCAAGCGAAGTCATGGCCGTAGACCGCGAGAGAGGTCACGTAGTAGTGAAAGGGAAAGGTCAAGTGGAGACGAGTACCCATCGAGGATGCCTCAACTAGTGCCTCGAGACAGCTACTACAATCAGGAACTCGACACCATCGTCGGTTCGACGGAAGCCGCGCTCGAGCAATCGCCGGGAAGAGGTAGAGACGGCCAACATTCTCGTCGAAGAGAGTCCTCGCCTCTTGCGACCATCAAAGCCAGCCGACAACATGTTCGTCCCGCCAATGCCGAGTTTTCACCCCGCTTTGCCTCGTCTACCGAGTTGCAGGAGGACCGCGCACGTGAAGGTTCCCGGTCACGAGCGCCTCGTGACCTCAAGCACGTCGGTGCTCTGATCGTATGACCCAGGCTTGGGTGATCGAGCCCAACATGATCTGCACCTGTAACACTCATCCCCCTTCTTTATATCGCCCGCCTCCAACACCGCTTCAACATCACAAAAAAGAGGTCTTCTCGCCAACAAACATCTCTCAACGCATCAGCATTTATTCTTCCGAATACCATAGTCATTCTCATCAACTGCACGAACATGGTAGACGACCCAGGTCCTCCCAAAGAACGGTATAAAAACAGCCGACCCAAAAGAACGAGACGATTAATCGACGGAGCTTGCGGTCGCAACCAAACACCATGTAGCGAAGCTCGATTCATCCGCCTCGAGAAAGAAACTTTACGCCACAGAGAACCAGTCGTTGTATATTGCATAAGCATTGATAGCATACACATCATAACACACATGATTCCGACATTGCGCACAAACCGCCGTCATCGAGTTGGACGAATGCAGCTTCAATGATCATTCCTTCGGAACTTTGCCGGTTTGGTATTCAACTTTAGGATTAAAGCGAGACGAGATCTGATTGTATTCACTTTGCATGAGGGCCCTGAGGGCTGGAAGGCATTTACACGTTGATCTGATTCCGAAGCCTCGAACGGAACTACGTCTATAACTTGTCAATCTTCCACAGATCATCCCTGATGCATATCCGGACGTCAGCACTACGCCTTTACACGCCGCCGTGGGAATACTCACCCTAAGTAACACATGACTTCGACCGCTACTCCCTTTCCAGCCTTTTGAATCTCTTCACTGCTCGCTGCTAGCTTGCCGATACCCGCTGCATGCTCCTTACCCTCCGCGTGGATCGCTACGACGGTGTTGGCCAGAAGGCCGGGCGGTAGCTCTCCGCCTGCAGAAAGGAGACCCGGAGCCATCATATTCGCACCCTGTGAGAGAGCAAACGTTAGCGCACCGCTAAGTGACCAGCGTGGGTCCTGACTTACGGCTAATAAGAATTTGATGGCACCTCTATCTATTCGGACTTTAGGTAGCATTTCGGGATCTAGCGGGCGGGCGCAGAGTGTCAGTGGAAGACCGGAAAACAATGCATTCGTCGCCAGACAGACATACACTGATGTAAGATTTTGAGATTTGGGATAAGAGGTCCATCAAAGTGCTGGAACACGAGCGGAGTACCGTCCAAAGTGTAAATGGTGATGTGATCACGACTTTTAGGAGAGACTGTCAGCTGAGGCTGGTACTGTTCATCGGAAATTGACACAAGCTTACCACTTGGTGATGGCGATTGCCTCTTTCTTTGGCCAGATCTCGTCGATCACCTGCAGCTGCTCTGAAGCGCCGCCTGATTCTTCCTTCTCTTCCCCAGCCGTTTTTCCCTTTCCCTTCTTCTCAGCCTTCGCTCCGCCCTTCTTCTTGCTGCTTTTACCACCTTTCGACTTTTCTTCAACGGCCTCGGTGGCTGTCTCCTCTAGTTGAGCCTCAGCCTCAGGCGCAGGCGCAACTTCTTTGGGAGCTGACGACCCTTCTGTATAGGCCGGTCTGGTCAAGAATGGGATTTGCTCGCATACTGCTGTCCTGATATGTCTCTGTACAGACGATTTGAGCGAGGTCGAGCTGGCGATGTCTTCCTTCGGATCGAATCTATTTGGGAGACGTGGGGGGTTAGCGAAGCTGCCAACTCTCCGTGACGTCGGAATACTTGCTTCCTGAACATTGTGAGATTTCTACCAAATAAATATAATCGAATCAATCAGAAAAGAGACGTCGGTAGTGATGATAGTCATCTATCGATTGAAACCCATTCTCATCATTGCGGTCTCCTTCAGTCGTCATCTCGCAAGCTTTTGTGCGCGGAGCCAACGCGCTTTCCCGCCCGACGGCAGGTCGAGACACATTGACATGGTAGGCGATATGGTGTGGATCTCCCTCCCAAACATACACGACCACAAGGACCGCTTCAGATGGTAGCACGCCTGCCTGCAGCATAGATAGTGACACCTGGATGCAGCAGCAAGAATGCGCATACATCGGACGGCGGTATGGGTATGGGCTGTCGCCGAGATAACAGGATGTCGAGCTGCCGCCCATGACGTGGCGACCCACCGTGCGGATACCGAAGTATCGCTGGTCGACCCTTTTCGATATCTTCGAGGACTGTGTTACGAAACCGAGGAGGCTCTTGTCCGACACGAATCTACGGAATCACAGTTCGAGAAAAGCGAGATAGATGCGCTTGGTGAAGCAGAGGAGGATCTACAGATAGAGATCGTCTCTGGCCATGACCAAGCTGGCCATACCTCAGTCGTCGTCCAGCGCTATGATCCAGCGGAAGGAGACGCTACCGACATCCTCAGCTTTGAAGCATGGAAAGAAAAACAATTTCAAGAGGCACTCGGGACTGATCTACCACTCGACCCTGTGGCAGACCCTGTGTCGGAGCACGATCGCCTCGAACAAGGCGATGAGGAGAATGCGCATAAACGACAACCGCCCGTTGACGAGAATGCTGCTGAGCAGAAACAGGAGAACAAGAAGGAGACAGAACAGGTGAAAAAGAGGGAGGATGCTAAACCCAAGTCCGGAGGGTCTTCTGGAAAGAGCTCGACAAATCCACCTCATCGATACAACTACGCCTCGCCTGATTGCTCGGCACGGGTCATCTCGTCGAGTTCAGGATCTCAGCACGCCTCATCAGTCCTGCATAAATCCAAAGATCGCTACATGTTGACGCCATGCAATGCAAAGGAGCATTGGGTTGTCATCGAATTATGTGACGAGATCAGAATCGAGGCTATCGAGATCGGCATGTTCGAGTTCTTTTCCGGTGTCGTCAAGGACGTCGTGC
>Ga0308160_10001751_pt1 | contig 28734 bp, 31 predicted proteins | sample PhyFR1_FD_201036 | JGI IMG/M metagenome (GOLD analysis project Ga0308160, IMG submission 201036) | Phyllosphere microbial communities from UC Gill Tract Community Farm, Albany, California, United States - DLSLF.R1 | ecosystem: Host-associated > Plants > Phyllosphere > Unclassified | place: USA... | reverse complement strand
ACTCACTGGCAGCCTCGCTGACCATGCGCACGGCGCGCTCAATAACTTCCGGGGAATACTTGGGTTGCTTCTTCATGACTCCATTCTCTCAAACAATGGAGCCTCTACAAAACCCGGGGCGATTCACCAGTGCAGTTCGAGATTACTGAACAAACGCGACAGTCAGTCGCTAGCTGGATCGAAAAGGCTCATCTCGCAGCAGATCAGTGTCTGTTTCCCAGCAGGGTCGCGAAGTCGCCTCATTTGTCCACCCGACAGTACGCACGCATCGTGGCCGCCTGGGTGGGCTCCATCGGGTTGGATGATGCTTCGTATGGCACCCACACCATGTGGCGAACGAAAGCAACGCTGATCTACCGGCGCACGAAGAACCTGAGAGCCGTTCAGTTGCTGCTCGGGCATACCAAGCTTGAAAGCACTGTGGGTTATCTTGGAATCGAGGTTGATGATGCGCTCGAAATAGCCGAGCAGACAGAAATCTAGCGATAGGCCGGCAGGTGTCTTTTCACCACAATGGGCGCTGACCGGCCAAAACCGGACTGTCGTGGACTGCCGGAGTAGCCTCTTTTTTGCTAATAGCCAATGCGTCTAAAAGATTCCTCCCAGGTTGAAAAAGAGTTCCGAGCTTTTCTCCGCTCTAGGTCTCTCAAGCTTTCAGCCCTAACTGTGCCAATCGCGCTCGACGCTATGGAAGAGTTTTGGCGCACCAGCCGATTCTCTGACGTCCTTGCTGAGCATGGCGACGGAATCGCGTGCTATGAGGACGTAACCGACCACGGACGCGGAACTCGCCTTGAAATCGGCTTGGTCGGACTTCTCAGGCTTCCATCCAGCGACAGTGGTTTACCTCGCCTAGCTCATAGACTACGACTGCGTCTCTGCTATAGGTGGGACATGGACGTCATTACGCATGTGCTGCCTGCTGGGACTTGGTCGTTCGCATGTTGGGATTTTCGAGAGTTCGAGTCTTTCAAACGATCGGTTCGCAGTACCGCCGGCTATGCTGCAATGCAGGACAAAAAGCCTGCTGAGGCAAACGCCTCGTTCGACACCGTTTCGGCGGTGGCGGACGATCTCATGCCAGCCTTCGGAACTCGTCAGATGTGGTGGGGAGTGATTTAGTCTGTCTGCCAACGGCAGCTTTGGGTCGATTTTCCGCGTTCCCATCCCATACACAACTGTCCCTCCCGTAACGGTTTCTGTCTCCCTCAAATCGGCGAACAACCAAAAAATAGATGTTGTTGGACGGGATGAAAGAAGCCGAATTAACTCTGGGCTGCTTTCTGCCGCAAGGGCAGCCCTTGCTGGCTAGGCATTAAAAGTCCCTGCGGAAGCTCACCTCTCATCTTTCGATAAGCGAGGTTTCGCAGGTAAGACGCGCAATGCGTCGGGCGCAGGGGACAAGTCGCGCCGTCATGCTCTACTTGTCGGAATGACTGCGAGTGTAGATGCGTTTTTCGCCTGCTCTATCCACGGCTAGGTTAACCTATGAGAATTATTTGAAAAATGAACCGGTGGACCCGGTAGGAGACCTTGATGAAGCGATTCACCAGATTAGCCATTACCATATCACTCTGCGCAGCAAGCATGACTGTTTTTGCGCAGCAATATCCCAGCAAGCCGGTTAAACTCGTCATCCCTTTCCCCCCTGCAGGCGCCACGGATGTTCTTGGCCGCGCCCTGGGCCAAAAACTCTCCGAGTCGCTGGGACAGGCGGTCGTCATTGAGAACCGCCCCGGCGCCGGCAGTACGATCGGTGCAGAGCAGGTTGCCAGCGCGCCAGCTGATGGCTATACCTTGCTGCTTGCATCCGGCTCAATTTGCATCTCCGCGAACCTTTACAAGAAGCTTCCCTTCGATCCTGCGAAAAGCTTCGCCCCGGTGTCGCTGGTTGGCCATGTACCGCACATGTTGGTCGCCAATCCAACCGTCCCGGCCAATTCCGTCAAGGAACTAATTGCCCTGGCAAAATCCAAACCTGGTGAAATGAATGTGGCGTCGCAGGGCAACGGCACGTTGTCGCATATGGAACTCGAACTGTTCAAGCTGGCTGCTGGCGTCGAGTTGACCCATGTGCCTTACAAGGGCAGTAGCAATGCCATGACCGATCTGCTGGCAGGAAATGTGTCGATGCTGTTTGACAGCGTGACTTCTTCGCTTCCTTTGGTGAGGAAAGGACAACTGAAGGCATTGGGCGTGGTCAGCCCGAAACGGCTGACATTTGCACCAGACATTCCAACCATCACCGAAGCCGGCGTACCGGGGTTCGACGCGGCCAACTGGTTTGCCTTGTTGGCACCTGCTGGTACCCCGAAGGAAATTGTGCAGGTCCTCAATACCCATGTAGCTAGGGCGCTGGAATCGGCGGAACTGCGCCAGCGCCTGGCTGCCCAGGGCGCGGTTTTGGAGAGCAGTACACCGGTAGCGCTGGCAATATTGATCAGGGATGATCTGGACCGGTGGGCAAAAGTCGTCAAGCAGGCCGGTATCAAGCTGGAATAGCATCGAAGCCCGAAGCCCGAGGCCCGAGGCCACCTGCGCACGCGGCATGACGATGGCACGCCGCGTGCAGATGCATAGTTCAGCCTTGATTATGCAGCGAGTACTGGATTTGATCGGCGTTTTCAGCTGTCCGATCGACCGGGTTCGGCCATTAGCCGCCTTTGATGCAGCGACGTTGACAGGCGACTTCCTGTGATAAAGCTGCCGCTCACGGCGATGGCGCCGCGACGCATCAACGCACTGCTCGCACAGGGCCAAGATCTTGCCCGTCCTTATGCATAGTAAGTAGGCTGCCCAGGCGCCATCTATCATCGGGAAGGGCTCTCCAATGATTGAAGCAGCTCCTGGCGAGCAAGAGCTGCTACGGGCGAAGTAGATGGACTTACCCCTGGTCCGACCTCCACCTGCAAAATGCGAGCCACCGCCGTCTTTGTGGACGAACAAAAAAACATCGCAATTTGTGCAAGGAATACCCTCCTGACCAAACCCGCGGGTGTATTTCTTGGCGGCCTTGATGCTAATCGCTACGAAACGTGTAAAGCGTCCACGTTTTTACACAGCTCGGGCGGTTTCGGTCCTCCGCCATCGGCGGCAGCCAGCCAATTGCAGACGACCGTGCATTGGCGTCGAACGGTTGCCGCCTGCTCAGGCCGGGAAGACGGTGGACTTTCTCACCGCTACCGTCCCGGGAAGTAAGCCATCAAGATGAAGCGCCCCCGTGCGGGATCAATTCGCATTCGAAATGGCTGTACCGGAAGAGAGAAAGCGCCCGCTGCGTTCCCCTACGAGCAGGCTTTCTTGTGGTTAGCGTGATTACCCTTGGCTTTGGCGTCAGCTTCGCTCATGTATTCGCCTGCCTTGGTCTTGCCATAATATTTGGTCCCGGGACAATGGTAGGTCTTTGACCCGGTGTTTACCCAGACCTTGCCGTCGCCGCCACCTTGCGCTGCGGTTTCGGGAACCTTGTACGTCGACTTCGAACCTGATTTTGGTGCCGGCAACGGCTTTTCACCCAATCCAGGCGAGGCCTCACGCCCGGTCGTTGTCATGGGATTCGGCACGGTGTTCGTTGGCGCGGGCTTTGTGGCTGGCGCCGTGCTTGGGCTCTGTGCAAACACGGCGGCGGATAATGCCAAGGCGACACTGAATCCAAACATCTTCAAATGATTGTGCATACATGGTCCTTTGATAGAAGTGAAAGAAAACCAAAAATCGACGAGACAGATCAACCGCAAACGGCTGGCTCTCAAGCTGCAGCCATGCCGACCCAACCCAAGCAACCCTTTCCGGAATCCCGCCACTGGCACTGGTGAGCCTGTACAGTATCTTTCAACATGCAGACTCAGGCAAACAGTGCGCTAGTGTGCCGTAACCTTCGTCGTTCCTTTAAAAGCGTGTTTAATAGTAAGCACGACTCCGGAAATATGTTGCTGCATGGGAATGGTGATTCCTTGCAGTGCCGGAATGTTGTTTGGGATGCAAAGGCTCTATATCATGATGCTTTCGGCCCATGACGATCTGACCAAGATGCTGGGTGCATTTGCCGATGATTCCGGGCATCTGGATGCCCGGCCAAGCCAGCACCAATTTCTTGCGCCTGGGCACCGGTAATCCAGACCAAAAACAATGTAGCAATGCCGAAATGCTTTTTCATTTGCGTTCCTGTAGCAGGTCGCTCACCGATCCCGCATGGTTGTGGCATTGATAAAACGGTTGGAACGCCTTTCGGTTGACGGCCACATGCATCGATGACCTGGCCTTCGATCATCAACCGCGCGCCGTGACTGGCGAAAGGCGGGCACTTTCATTTTGCCTCACCGCCTGTGCCGAAGTGGCCATGGGCTACAACATCTGCAGGTCGCGACGTTGTTAGGCCAGGTGCTAATCCACGATGAGACCTGAGTCGGTCAATCGCTTCGGCCTCTTATACGTGTTGCCTTTCGTGCAGCAGTGGTAAATTGGACGTCCAGCACGCCGGATCGGAATGCGCCATGTCCAAAGCCGCCAAATATTTCCTTATCGGTCTTGCGGTCCTGTTGAGCGTCGTTGCGGCAGGCGTCGCTACCTTTGTCGCGACCTTTGATGCGAATGCCTACAAGTCGCAGATCATTGCGCTGGTCCAGCAGCAGAAGCAGCGCACGCTGAGAATACCCGGCGACATTAGGCTAAGCTTTTTCCCTAAGATCAGTGCCGACTTGGGCCGGGTGAGCCTTTCCGAGCGCAATGCAAGCACGCAATTCGCCAGTGTCGAGAGTGCAAAGGTATCGTTCGCACTGCTTCCGCTGCTGAGCAGGCAACTGATCGTCGACCGCGTCGAGATCAAGGAGTTGAACCTCCAGCTTCGGCGCGACAAGGACGGGACGACCAATTATGACGACCTGCTGGCCAAGCAGGAAAGCATTGGCCAGCCTGTTCGCGTCGACATCCATAGCGTGACAGTCGCCAATGCCCGGATCGCGCTTGACGACCAGATGGCGCGGCGCGAGATCGAGATTACTGAACTGAACTTGCAAACCGGGCGGATAGCCAATGCCGTACCGGGCAACGCGCAGGTGACCGCCCGCATCAGGAGCACCAATCCACAGTTGGATGCCAGCCTGATCGTGAAGACGAAGTTCAACTTCGACCTAGACCGCAAGCGCTATGCGTTCGACGCCCTTGAGGGCGAATTGAAAGGCGCCACGCCCGGTATCACCGACCTACTGGTGCACGTTGCCGGCAATGCCGATCTGCAGCCCGAAACCAAGCAGTTCGCGCTTGCCGGTCTAAAACTGTCGGTGACGGGAAAGCAAGCTGGACGGCCGCTCGCGCTCAGCCTAGATGCGCCAAAACTGATTATGGATGGTGACAAGCTCCATGGCGGCAAGGTCTCGGGCGAAGCCAGGTGGTTTTCGAGTGGCCGTGACGTGAATATGACTTTCTTGCTACCTGCGTTCGAAGGCACACGGCAGGCCTTCCAACTGCCGGCGCTCACCTTGGCTGCGACACTCAAGGACGCCACTACTGATGCAAAAGTCAGTGTGGCGGGGAGCCTGACGGGCGATTTCGACCAACTCCTGTTTTCTTCACCAGCGCTCACCGCAACGCTGTCCGGAAAACAGGGAGCGACGACCATCGCCGGCACGATTTCCACTGGGATCACGGCCAATTTGCCGTCCGGCCGCATCGACCTGCCAGGCATCGCCATCGATGTGACGCTGCCCAATCCAGGCGGTGGCGCAATGAAGCTGGGGGCCAGCGGCAGCGCATTGGCCGAGTTGAGCCAGCAGAACATGAGTGCCAGGCTGAGGGGAAAGCTCGACGACAGCAGCTTTGATGCCACGCTCGGGCTTGTCGGCTATGCGCCAGCCGCCTATACCTTCGACATCGATGTCGACAAGCTGGACGCAGACCGGTATCGCGCAGGAACGCCTGTCGGCGCCGGACAGGGCAAAGCCAGGCCCGCAGACCAGCTGGAAAAGCCAATCGACCTGTCGGCGCTGCGCCTGCTAGAGGCGAGCGGCAATCTACGTGTCGGCAGCCTAAAGGCAAAAAACATCCGGCTTTCCAATCTCCGCCTGTCGATGAAGGCGGGCGGCGGCCAACTCGACATCAACCCGCTCAGCGCCAGCCTGTATGGCGGGACCATGACTGGTGCGGCAGGGGTGGTCGCCGCAACACCAGCGAAATTTTCTGTGCGGCAGTCGCTGTCCGGGATCAACCTTGGCCCTTTGCTGAAGGACGCGATTGGCAAGGACCCGGTGGAGGGGCGCGGCAACGTGATGCTGGATGTAACGACCGAGGGCGGGCTGGTCGCGCAACTGAAGAAGAACCTGAACGGCAAAGTGGAAGTTGCGCTGCGGGATGGCGCGGTCAAAGGATTCAATGTAGGACAGATCATCCGTACCGCCAGGAGTCGTATCGGGGAATTGCGCGGCACGGTGCCCGCGCAGTCCGGCACCGGCAACGCGGCTGAAAAGAGCGATTTCAGCGAGCTGACCGGCAGCTTCAACATTGTTCGTGGAATTGCCCGCAACCAGGACTTACGGGCCAAATCGCCACTGTTGCGTGTAGAGGGGGCAGGCAACATCGATATCGGCGAAGACCGGCTTGATTATCTGGTCAAGACTACCATCGTGTCCACGTTGCAAGGACAAGGCGGTCCGGAACTACAGGCGCTAAAAGGGCTGACCGTCCCGGTCCGGCTGTCGGGGCCATTCACCTCCATTGGCTATCAGGTCGACTTCACTGGCATAGCCGAAAACCTTGTCAGAAAGCAGCTGGATAGCCGCAAGGACGAGATCAAGGGCCGGGTCGAGGATCAATTAAAGGACAAGCTCGAGGGGCTGTTCGGACGATGACTTTGGCAGCCGAAATCTTTTGTTTTGAGAATTCAGTTTACCTGTTTCTGCCTTGCAGCGTCCCGTTTATCACGCGCACTGCCTGTCGCGTCCGACATTTTTTCGACGGGATTTGAACTGAAAATAGTTCTTTGACGCGTGTGCGCCAGTCAGGAACTTGTCGGACTCTTCCGACCCGTTACTGGCGGTGGTGCAGCATATTCGGCTTCAAGCACAGATCGATAGGAAAACCCCGCAAAAACCGCTCCAAGAATAGGTGCGATCCAGAACAGCCAAAGCTGCTGAAGCGCCCAGCCCCCGACGATGAGTGCAGGCCCAGTGCTGCGGGCCGGGTTCACGGAGGTGTTCGTTATCGGAATGCTGATCAGATGAATCAGTGTCAGCGCAAGTCCGATCGCCACGCCTGCAAACCCCACTGGCGCGCGTTGATGGGTGGCGCCCAGAATGACGATCAGGAACATGAACGTCATAACGAACTCGGTGATCAGTCCGGAAAGCAACGTGTACTTTCCAGGCGAATGGTCCGCATAGCCATTGGATGCCATGCCATCGGCCAGAGTGAAGCCTGCCTTCCCACTGGCAATCAGGTAGAGCATGGCTGCGCCTGCAATGCCGCCAATGACCTGCGACATAACATAGGGCAAAACGTGTTCTGCTGGAAAACGCCCGCCAGCCCATAACCCGACTGACACTGCCGGATTGAAGTGCCCGCCTGAAATTGGACCAAGCGCGTAAGCAGCAGTCAGCACCGTCAGGCCAAACGCGAGTGAAACGCCGAGCAACCCGATACCTACCTCGGGAAATGCAGCGGCAAGGACTGCACTTCCGCACCCGCCCAGGACCAGCCAGAAAGTACCAAGGCATTCAGCAACGAGTTTCGCAGTCATGACGCTCCTCCAGCATGGTTAATGGCAGAAATCGCTGCCTGTTGAAGCTGTCTCGGGAAGAAGTCGGTTGGCGTACTACGCCGCTCATCAATGGTCAACGCTCTCGAAAGCCACGACTGCAACCCATGCAAATCAATACATGCAGAGACCGCTGGTAATTCAGGCTGAATCAAGCATGATCGGCGTCGTCGTGATGTGTTTGACGTTGGTCAGGAATTGCTGCCTTTCGGTGGCGGCAGCGACAGTGGCCATCCGCATTTTTAGGCGGTATTACTCAGAAAAGTGCATGTATGCATCTTATTTGCGGCTTGTTACTTATTAGTGTAAGCGTGACGTCACCACCGTACTTGACGGCGGGCGAATGACAGGTTGTCAGGGCGTCTACGGGTGCAGCTGGCCTGCAACGTTCCAGGGCAGGAGTTCTTGAACGCGATTGATGGGAAGATCGGCGATATGGGTCAGCACATAGCGCAGATAGGCCTGCGGATCAATGCCGTTGAGCCTGGCGCTGCCAATAAGCGAGTACATGGCCGCAGCGCGCTCGCCACCACTGTCGGCCCCCATGAACAGGAAGTTCTTGCGTCCCAGGCAGCATCCCCGCAGCGCATTTTCGGCGATGTTATTGTCGATTTCGGCAATCCCATCCTCGCAGTAATACACCAGGGCCTGCCACTGGTTGAGCATGTAGTTGATCGCCCTGGTCGTATCTGACTGGGTCGACAGCGTCAGCAGCCGTTCGCGCAGCCACGATTCCAGACTGTCCAACAGTGGCCTTGCCTGCTGCTGACGTATCGCCCTTCGCCGGTCAGGCGGCTGACCCCGGATTTGCGCTTCGATGGCGTACAGTTCACCGATCCGACGCAAGGCTTCGGTCGTCGTGGCGGTCGCCCGGCGCACGTGCAGATCATGAATCTTGCGTCGCGCATGAGCCATGCAGGCGGCTTCCCTGACGCGTCCATCGGCATAGACCTCGTTGTAACCGGCAAAGGCATCGGCCTGCAGTACACCGCTGAACTGGGCCAGATGGGATTGCGGATGCTGGCCCTGGCGATTGGGCGAGTAGGCAAACCATACCGCCGGCGGCGCTGCCGATCCTGAATTACGGTCGTCCCGTACATAGACCCAGAGCCGGCCTGTCTTCGTCTGGCCATTGCCGGGTGCAAGCACCGGCATGGGCGTGTCGTCTGCGTGCACCTTGCCTGGCGCCAGCACATACCGACGCAGCGCCTCCACCAGCGGGCGCAGCAGCGCACCGCAAGCACCAATCCAGCGCGCCATCGTAGAGCGGTCCAGGTCCACGCCAGCACGGGCATAGATAGCCGACTGCCGATACAAAGGTTGGTGGTCCGCGAATTTCGATACCAGGATATGGGCCAGCAGCCCAGGTGCCGCGATGCCTCGTTCGATCGGTCGGCTCGGCGCGCTCGCCTGGACGATCACGTCGCAGCAGGCACAGGCCTTCTTGCGACGAATATGACGGATCACCTTGAATGCCGCATCGATCAGGTCGAGCTGCTCGGAGACGTCTTCGCCCAGCAGCTTGAGCTCGCCGCCGCAAGACGGACACGCCTGCTCCGCCGGCTCCAGCACCCGCTCCTCGCGTGGCAGCTGTGCCGGCAGCGGCTGGCGCGCTGATTTCTGCCTTGCCGCCGGGATCTCTGAGGCAGTCTCGCGGCCCGGGCTTTCGCCTTCTTCAGCGAGTAAATCTTCCAGGCGGGTTTCGAGCTGCTCGATCTGCCGGTCCAGCTTCTCGGACTTGCGGCCGAACTGCATGCGCCGCAGTTTGGCCAGCTGCAGCTTTAACTGCTCTATTTCGAGCGAGCGCACGCTGAGTGCCTGCTCGAGCGTCGATACCGTGTCACGCAACTGCTGCAGTTCGCCGTCGCGCTGGCGCAGCAATGCCTTCAAGGCATCGATATCGTCCGGTAAGGTGTCAGGGTGGGCAGGCATGGACGCAGTTTACGCGTCGCCCCGTATGTTTACAACACCGACATGGGCGGCCAGGTACGCTCCGGCTGCTTCCAATTGATCCCTTCGAGCAGCATGGAAAGCTGGGCGGCAGTGAGATGGACCTTGCCGCTGTCAGCCTGCGGCCAGACGAAATAGCCGCGTTCGAGCCGCTTCGCGAACAGGCACAGTCCATCGCCGCTAGACCACAACACCTTGACGACATTGCCGCGCCGGCCACGGAAGACAAAGACATGGCCGCTGAAAGGATCGTCGTCAAGAGCTGCCTGCACCTTGGCAGCCAGGCCATTGAAGCCAGCCCGCATATCGGTCACGCCGGCAGCGATCCAGATGCGTGTGCCCGCCGGCAGGCCCATCATGCCCGCAAGCTCTGGAAGATGGTCGTGAGCACCACCGCGTCGACGCTGCCATGGACGCGCACTACAGCGTCGACAATGACGATCTCGATCATGGCTAATGCTGTATTTGGCGATGACGATCGCGGTGCTGCCGCCGCTTCCGACTCCACTTCCACAGGTGCGGCTGCAAGCACAACCGGCACAAGCTTCGTCACTCCTGGCGCATCGTCAAATAGACCAGCGCGCAATTCACGACGCCACTTGAACACCATGTTGGCATTCACCGCGTTCGCCATGGCCAGCTTGGAAACCGATACCCCGGCCTCGCATGCCGCCGCGGCAAGACGCCGCTTGAACTCGACCGGATAGTTCGGTCGGCCCTTCCTGTTACCCGGCCTCAGTTCAGTGTCCAAAGTAGTTCCCATCATAAAAGTAGTGGGAACTACTTTGGCGTGTAGCGATTGCTACGTCCAGACGGTGCTGAAGTCGCGCTTACTTATTAGTGAAGCTGACCGCATCTGTTTTCAAAATTGCGCTTCCTATAAGAATTAATTTCTGGAGATAGTTTGAGCAACGTCTGACGCACATCAACTGTGCCAAGTAATCACCAGGCCGATTCATCGGCCGGGATATGAAACATCTATAGTGAAGGTGGCACAACTACACCTGAAGGGATTCGATATGAAAGCCCCTCTCTATTGCACGGTACTTATCGGAGTTTTCATCGGTGCGGTATTGCCTGCATCAATTGCAAACGCCCAGCTCGGCGATCTTCTCAATAAGGAAAAGCAGGCAGGGTCGACTGGCAGTCTTGGAAATTTGGGAAACTTAGGAGGGATGGGGGGCGCATTGTCGGGCGAGTCCGTTACTGCTGGAAGCACAGGTAACGTCGCTGGCATTCTGAGCTTCTGCATCAAGAATAACTACCTGGGTGGAAACGCGGTCTCGTCGGTGAAGGACCGTCTCATGGGCAAGCTCCCAGGAGGATCTTCTTCGTCTGACAGCGGCTATGCCGATGGCGAAAAAGGCATTCTTAACAGCAGCAATGGCAAGCAACTTGATTTAAGCGGCGGGGGCTTGAAGGACAAGATCACCAAGCAAGTTTGCGACACAATTCTTTCGCAAGCGAAGTCCATGCTGTAAGTCGCCTTTGAATTGATTTTCTGATAGCTCGTTATGAATCAATGATTTTTGGTGGGAAGGTTTTTGGATTCGTGTCCTGATACGGCGGAACGACAAGCGATGCCTGCTAACGGTGCGGTTTGTTAGGACGCTTCGATATCTGCCTTCCTTGGACGGTCTGTCGAAGCCGTTCTTGTGCAATCCTTAATAAAGGATTATTAGTTTGCTAACGTTATTCCATGGTAGGATTTACCGCCAGTCTATCCTTAGAGAGGAAGAGCACATGCATCTGATCTGGACGATTATCATCGGTTTTGTCGCTGGCCTGATTGCAAAGGCGCTCACGCCGGGGGCGGGTCCTGGCGGTTTCTTTCTTACCGCCGCGCTCGGCATCGCCGGCTCGCTGGCAGCGACCTATATCGGTCAGGCGCTTGGGCTGTATCCGCCAGGACATGCCGCAGGATTCATCGCTTCGATCATCGGCGCGATCGTGCTGCTGCTCGGATATCACCTTTTTACACGCAACCGCGTTAATTAGAAGGAGGTTTGACATGGGACTCTTCGATATCCTTACCCAAGCGCTCAGTAGCGGCAACGTTAGTGGGCACCAGTTCGACCAGGTTGCGCAAAACGTACCAGACAACGTGCTGGCCAATGGCCTAGCCGGCGCATTTAAGTCGAATGAAACACCGCCCATCGGTGAAATGGTGGGTCAGCTATTTGGTAATTCGAATCCGCAACAACAAGCCGGTATGCTGAACCAGATCCTTTCGGCGCTAGGACCGGCGGCTGGTGGAGGCCTCGCAGGCGGTGTGCTCGGCCGTATCATGAACCCTGGCAGCAGCCAGATCACGCCCGACCAGGCTTCCCAGTTGTCTCCACAGCAGGTGCAGGAAGTTGTCGACCAAGCACATCAGACAAATCCCGGCATTGCTGACGAACTCGCTGGATTCTACGCGCAGCACTCCGGGCTGATAAAAACACTTGGCGGGGCAGCCCTTGCAATCGCAATGGCCAAGATGAAGGATCACCTGAATCAATGATAGTTGCGAGCATACGGTTGCGAAATTAACTGGCGGCCGGTCTACACGGCAAAGCCGTGCCCGGAATGCAGTTCGAGCACGGTGAGGTGAAACCTTTGATTGCTGAAAATCTGAAGGGGATACTGGCAAGTAGGTGGCGCCACCCTAATGTGCTTTCGGCTGGCCCTTGGCCTTTTAACATTCGAATAAATTGAAGCTCGTGCTGAGATAGTTCAAATCATTGTGATGAAAGGCGTTGCTCTTTGATACCTTATGACGACAAACAACCAACGTCCATATTATGGATTCAAGGCGTTTGTGCTGGCTATGATAGGCTGTTGTAATTTAGAAAACAGGAGATCCGGATGAGCATGCTTCAAGAATTCAAAGCGTTTGCCGTGAAAGGCAATGTGGTCGACTTGGCAGTCGCGGTCATTATTGGCGCGGCCTTCGGCAAGATCGTGGAATCGCTTGTGCAAGACGTGATCATGCCGATTGTGGGGAAGATTTTCGGTGGACTGGATTTTTCTAATTACTATCTGCCGTTGAATAACCAAAGCATGCAGCTGCCTTTGGCAGAAGCGAAGAAAGCCGGCGCAGTATTGGCTTACGGTAACTTCCTAACTATATTGATCAACTTCATTATTCTGGCATTCATCATTTTCCTGATGGTACATATGATTAACAAGGCAAGGACCCTGACCTTGCGCAAGGAAGCACAGGCGCCTGTCGTAGAAGCACCCCCATCGGAAGATGTGCTGCTTCTTCGCGAGATACGTGATGCGCTCAGGCAGCCAGGCGCATTGCGCTAAAAATCACTCGTCAACAAGGTCATTGGGGATAGCATGCTCCGTTCAGTTCTTTCTGTTATTGCCGCCACTGTACTTTTTTCGCTAGCCAATGGAGCCTTTGCCCAAAAGGGGACTGTATACGAGCCAAGCGCCGGCAATCCAGACCCCTCATCCGGCAAGATCGCCTGGTATGGCGGTAAGTTCAATGGTCGCAAGACGGCAAGTGGCGAACGCTTTAACGCCAGCGCAATGACGATGGCCCACAAGACGCTGCCGTTCGGAACCCGCGTCAGGGTCACAAATCTGAAAACCCACAAGAGCGTCATCCTTCGGGTCAATGATCGTGGTCCGAGTTCGCCTGACCTGGTGGATGACGTGACGCTCGCTGCAGCCAAAAAATTAGGGATGGCGCATTCTGGAATCGTCGAAGCCAAGTTGGAAGTTGTCGGAAGGACCCCCAAACGCACGGCCCATAAATCCTGATTATTTACCGGCTGGAATAGTGCCTCGACGAGTGCTGACCGGTGCCACGGATATCAGTTAATGAAGGATTGGCGGAGGGCTTTGTATTTCCGGTTCCAGTAGGATGTACAGCGGCAGCGCCAGTTCTTCGGCTTTGTGCTTGTCGTATCCCTTGGCTATGAACTCGTCGATTTTCGCCTGTGTGTAGACCGCGACGATGTGGAGGGCCGCGTAGAATTGTCCGGCATCTTTCAATTCCTTGGTTTTCCTGGGTAGCCACTTCTCCCAATGTTCCCTGGCCTTGATTGCCAGTTCCTGTATCCGCTGGTCCATCCCGTCTCCTCTCCCGTCGTTTCCCTGCATGGCATGATGACAACGCTACAGTTGTGCGATACCGGCCGGAATGCGGTTTCGCAGATACAACGTTGATAGTGTCAATTGCTGCCTACTGCAAATGATAAGTATGGGACTGCGTGAAAAGGAAATCGAGAGATTTATAGCACGCGAATGGAGTGAGGCGATTGATCGCTTGCTCAATTCTGGTTCCCTCACGGAAAAGTGCCTGCCATTTGGGGTGTTGATTCATTTGCGGTTTCATCTTGTCGTGCTATATAGCTTGCCAAGCCATTCATAGTGAGTGCCGGGGAAAATAGGCCAGTATTCCCCTAATCGGTATTGGACATCTGGACTTTGATCAGCCAACGTCCATCACGCTGACGCTCGAAAATCCGCAGCGTGTTCCCACTAAGGTGCTTTACCGAACTGCCTTCTCTCAGCTTCAAAACGGTCCATCGGCAAGTCTGGTAGGCTAGCCTGCCTTCCTGGTGCAGATCAACGATTTCAAGAGTCGGCTTCAGAAATCCATTCTTCAGCATCTCAAACCAAAACTGCACAATGGCTGTACGCCCTTTGATTGGTTCGCCGCCTTGAGGCACGATAACGGCATCCGGTGTGTACATTGGTCCAAATGCCTGGGCATCCCGGCTGTTATAAACAGCTAACCAACGGCTATTCTCAACTTCCATTTCTGCGGCAAAATCTCTCGCAGCAACACCAGTAGAAGCCCAATGTAGGATAAAGAATATCGCAGCAACGAAGTTGCGCCGGAGCTTCATTCACGACTTCCTCTCCTGAGAGGAATTACACAGAGATCGTTGCGACTGATGGACACCACCGTGCTTCGCCCAAAGGCATGCCAGTCAAGAGCCTGAGGGCTTGGTCCGGTCAGCCCCAAGCGTCTGCACAGCGTATTGGGCATCAAGCACAGTTCAACAGACTAACGGGCAAGGGCCACACCAACGACAGGCGTGACCCAATGCAGTCGATTACGGAAAGTCAGTCTTTGAGGTCTGCGGGCACCTTTCCGCCATTCGCGGCCAGTTTGTTCATTACCTGACGGTGAAGCCAGATATTCATCGAGGCAGAATCATTCGTGTCACCGCTATAACCTAGCTCGCCGGCAAGTTCTTTGCGTGATTGCAGGCTGCTATCAAGACCAAGCAGCTTGAGCAGGTCGACGATGGAGGTACGCCAATTAAGGGTTTGTCCGCTTGACTGCGCCATGCCGTTTAAGATTTGTTCAACATCGACTTCCGGCATGTTCTGCGTCGGTGCCGCTGCGGACGTAGTGGCTGGCCCAGTGTTTCCAGCTTCTGGAGCAGCAGGTGAAGCTGCGCCTGGTGCATCTGCCTGAGCGACAGCGGGATGGGAAGAAGGAAAGATTTTATGGAATATATTGCCTAGTATGCCCATATGTTGCCTCTCTTTAAGATTAGATGAACTTCTGCGGTCGGTAAAGAAATACGGATGCATCTGGTATTTCATCCCATTCCTGCTGTTCGGGAATGGGACTATCAAATTGACAAGTTTTAGCAAACTACGTTCCCAAATATCCTGCGTACAGGTTGCTTTAGGCAATCGGGTTGAGCCATGCGGTCATTTGCCTTTTAGCAAGGAACGCGCTGAAAGTACGTATTATGCTCAATGACATACCACCCCTTTCACAGGAGTGCTTTTGAACTTCATCCCTTGGATTAATACCAATCCCAATATGCCTAAAGACTATTGCGCATTAATTACGCTTTTGCACTTAACGTCTTTCGCAATGTTTTGATAAATGAATGGCGATACATCTTTTCCACCTCATCTTTTAACGACATGCCGGGTGGAACGTCGTACTGGCTTGACCATTCGATATTGCACTGTGATTCCGATGCAGGCGACACTTTGACTGTCGCGACGTAATTTTTAAGCGGCCATGGCGATTCGAGCAGAGCATAGCTAAACTGGCACCCCTGCTCGTCATGCATCTCACATCGTTCCACAGCTAGGCCAAGCGGCGTCTGCACGCGGCGCACCGCGCCGACTCCGTCGCCATTGGCATCAAGAATCCGTCCGCTTGACGCCCACGCGCTGATATCGTGGAAATCCCGTATCAACTGCCATACCGCTTCTGCAGAAGCAGGAAGCCCTTCCTTCACATAGACTTGTTCCATAGTGGCAGCTTCCTTGTTTTGTACAATCAAAATAACTCGAGACGTCCCTATGCGATTGACCTTCGTCAATCTCCTTAGTAGGCGATATTTCTTTCATGAAATGCCACCAACTACATTGCTGGCTTTACCATCGCCCGTTTTCTTTTCCCCGTGCCTACGGATGGTCGTGCTCCCCCTATGGGGGCCATGCCTCGTGTCCTTTCGTCACATGTGCCTGGAAGCGTCGTCCGTTGGAACCAGCCGCTAATTAACAGGTAAGAAAGAAAGGGAAGCGCCTCACGAAAAGGTGCTCATGCAGTAAGGTACTTAAGAACAGCAACAGATTAAGCGAGGGGCTGGCGAGGCCGGCTCCTTTGCAGAATTCTAAATTTCCGCCTGCTCTGGCGCACAAAGCGGACCTTCAAGGCATGTTGATGAATGTCCGCGTCGGGTCGATTTCACCAGTTCGGGTTACGGCGGCAGCCGGCCAATACCGGTCTTTCAAAATGTTTAGTGCTTCTGTCCGCTTCAAAGTTGAAAGCAGACATTTCCCCAGCGTCAATCGCGGTTGAAGGTTGGCCTGATGCTGCCGGACAACTGAATTCAGCTGGTGCATGCGTGAAATTCAATAGTCGGCATTCGGAAAGCAATGCGGCAAGCAAAAGAAACGAGGAGTTGCTGTGTTGCAGCAAGCAACTTTTCCCCGATGATCGCTTAGGGCACTTCAGGCTGCCGCATTCTTTCGAATGGCCTAACGAGCGGTCCCAGCGCACCAAGATAAGCGAAGGGATAGACGGCCGAGCTTGAAATAATGCCCTTTTCACTTTTCAAATCATGACCGCCAACGGGACTGGAGCGACTTGGCGTAGTCGGCATAGAAGGACAGGCTGCCCGGGTTTTGCATGACATCGGGACTGGCGACCATGTCAGCGTCGGACCCGAGAAGCAGTTTTCGAACGGGAACCTCCATCTTTTTCCCATTCAAGGTCCGGGGAATGTCAGCGACCTGCACCACCTCGTCGGGAACATGGCGGGCTGAGGCCTTTGTTCGTATCTGGGCGTTGATACGATCACGCAAGGCATCATCGATGACTTGACCCTGCTGCAGGACCACGAACAGGATCATCAGCGACGGTCGTCCCAGATATTCGAGGTCAACCACCAGGCTATCCTGCACCTCGGGCAATTCTTCAACGACCCGGTAGATTTCAGACGTACCCATCCGGATTCCGAATCGATTGATCGTGCTGTCCGACCGGCCATAAATCACGCAGCTGTTCCTGTCGGTAAAACGGATCCAGTCTCCATGACGCCAGACACCGGGAAATATATCGAAGTAACTTTCGTTATAGCGCCGGTTGCCCGGGTCATTCCAGAAGTAGATGGGCATTAAAGGCATCGGTTTGGTGATCACCAGTTCTCCGACCTCGTTGACCACCTGCTCGCCTTTTTCATTGAAGGCATAGGCTGCCACCCCCAGTTCCGGACACTGGATTTCGCCTGCATGCACCGGCAATGTCGGAGAACAGCTCACGAAACAGGACGCGATGTCGGTTCCGCCGCTGACGGATGCCAGCCAGACGCCAGGCTTGACCGCATCGTAGACCCACTGGTAGGCATCGGTTGGCAGGGGCGAACCCGTCGAGAGAATAGTGCGCAGCTTGGCCAGACCGCAGTGTTAGGCTGGTCGGACGCCATCCTTTTTGCACGCGAGCAGATAAGCCGCGCCGCAACCGAACACCGCCACCTCTTCCTCATCCATAAAGCGCCAGAGGGTATCGCCGGCGGGCCAGGCCGGGTGCCCATCGTAAAGTACGATTGAGGCCCCTGTAACCAGTGCGCCCACCAGCAGGTTCCACACCGCCCACCCGGTACTTCCCAGGAACAGCAACCGGTCCCCCGGACGCAGATCGTTTTGCAACGCCATTTCCTTCAGGTGCGTGACCAGGATGCCGCCCTGGCTATGTACCATGGCCTTCGGCAAACCGGTGGTGCCAGACGAATACACGATCCATAACGGGTGATTGAACGGCAGCCGTTCGTAGTGCGCGCTGGCTTCCCTGCCGATGCAATCCTGCCATTGATGGCAGTCGCGCCAGGCCAATGCGCGCGTGGCATTTACGGGCCCGGCAACCTGAACGACGCGCTGGACGCTCGGCAATTGAGCCAACAATTCATCCACCATTTTCGAGCGGTCATATACTTTACCGTTGTAGCTATAGCTGTCCGTGGCAAATAATACCTTGGGTTCGATCTGCCGGAGTCGGTCGAGTACGACCGAAGCGCCCATGTCCGGCGCGCAGCTCGACCATACGGCGCCTATGCTTGCGCAACCCAGGAAGGCAATCAGGGTTTCCGGCAGATTGGGCATGTAGCTCGCTACGCGGTCACCTGGCACGATGCCCCAATCGCGCAGCGTGGCGGCAAGCGCTGCGGTCGAGGATTCCAGTTCAGCCCAGGAGATATGTCTGACCGGAACATCCTCTCCCCGGGCAATGACTGCAGGGCTGCTGTGGCTGGCATGGCGGAAGACATGTTTAGCGAAGTTCAGCCGTGCGCCCGGAAACCACTGCTCGCCCGGCATCTTCATGCTGCTCAATACCGGCTCATTTGCACCGTCGGCCTGTATGTCAAAAAAGTCCCAGATTGATAGCCAGAACTGTTCAAGGTTGTCGACGGACCATTGCCACAGCGCCGTGTAGTCATGCGTATGAATGTTTCTTTCTTCTAAAAGCCATCGCTGATACTGCACCAGCCGGCTCGAATTCAGTTGTTCCGGGCCGGGGGTCCACAGAAGCTGACCATCCTCTGCTGATACTGTCGCGTTCGACATAAGTCTCTACTCCTCGCCGATCATTACGGCTATCTTTCCAAACTGAGTACCGGATTCAAGATGGTCCAGCGCAGCATGCACCTGCTCAAGCGGATAGCAGGTATCGATCACCGGCATCAATGCGCTGCGCCCCGCGAAATTCAGCAGGTGGCTAAATTCCCCGAGGGTGCCAAGCGTTGATCCAAAGACTTGCAGCTGCCGGATGAAAAGGCGGCGCAGGTCGGCGGCTGGCTGGTCGCCAGTTGTCGCGCCGCAGGTCACGATGCGGCCGCCACGTGCCAGCGATTTGAGCGCACTTGACCAGACCGCCTGGCCGACATTTTCGATGACAACATCGACGCCGCGTCCTCCGGTCAGACGGCTTACCTCCCGGGCGACATCCTGTGCCGCGCCATTGATGACATGGTCGGCCCCTAGCGCCGCGGCAGCCTTCAACTTTGCGTCTTCGCGGGACGTCACGATGGTCTTGCTGCCCACCAGGCTGGCAAGCTGCAGGGCTGCAAGGGAAACGCCGCCGCCGATGCCGAAAATGAGGACCGTTTCCCATGGCTGGATTCTTGCCTTGGTGAACAGCATGCGCCACGCAGTCAGGTGGTTGACGCCCAGTGCAGCGGCTTGCGCGAAGTCCATGGTTTCAGGCATGGGAAAAACATTCCTCGCGGGCAGGCTGACGTATTCCGCCAGCGTGCCGTCCCGGTGTTCTCCCAGATACTTGATGGAAGTGCACAGGACATCCTCGCCGCGCAGGCAGTATTCGCAGCGATTGCAGGTAACGCCGGGGTGCAGCACGACACGCTGTCCGGGCGCAAGCAGGGAATCGTGTTCATCGACCTCCTCGATGACGCCAGCGCCATCGAGTCCCATAATCTGCGGCAGTTTGTGGGTGATCCCGGCCCCGCTGTCACGCATGTAAAGGTCGACCCGGTTCAGAGTGGCCGCACGCATGCGAACCAGCACTTCCCCGGGGTGCCACGCTGGCTTTGGACGAGAGCTAACGGCGACGACTTCGTTGCCGCCATGGCCAGTCAGGAATGCTGCTTTCATGCCTATTCTCCCAGGCTAACAATGGCGGAACTGCGGTGACCGCTTTTCCAGAAACGCGGACATGCCTTCGTGGGCATCGGCGCTGGCGAAGCGTGCATGCAACTGCCGGCGTTCATAAGCCAGGCCTTCGGTAAGCGAAGATTCATAGGCGCGACTAATCGAGTCCTTGATGGCCATGAGCGCCGGCAGGGAATAGGCGGCAATTTCCGCGGCGAGCGCCATGGCCTCGCGCTCCAGCATGTCGGCAGGAACGACACGCGACACCAGGCCATAGCGATCGGCTTCCTCCGCGGTCAGAGTGCGCCCCGAAAGGCACATGTCCATCGCCTTTGCCTTGCCAACAGCGCGCGGTAGGCGCTGCGTGCCGCCGGCGCCCGGCATCATCGCCAGCTTTATTTCGGGTACGGCGAACCTGGCATTGTCGGCCGCAACCACGATGTCGCAGGCCAGCGCAAGTTCGCAGCCGCCGCCGATGGCGTAACCCGCCACCGCTGCGATGACAGGCTTCCTGATGCGGCGGATGACTTCCCAGTTGCGGGTAATGAAGTCATTCTGGAACACATCCATGTAAGTCCAGTTTGCCATTGCGGCAATGTCCGCGCCGGCCGCAAACGCTTTCGTATCCCCGCTCAGGACGATCACCCGAACATCCGGGTGAGCGTCGAACGCGAGCAGGGCATCGCCCAGTGCGTCCATGACGGCATCGCTTAACGCGTTGCGCTGGTGCGGCCGATTCAACTTCAAGCTGCCGACGTGGCCGCTGATGCCGGTCAAAACAGGCCTGTCTTCCGTGCCGACTTTTCCATCGTTGTTTGCATGCATGGCCGTGTCCTCAGATCGTGCCGTCACGCAGCATCTCGCGCAGCTTGAATTTCTGAACTTTTCCTGTAGGCGTCGTTGGCATTGCGTCGCGCACGATGAGCTTTTCCGGGATGTATTGAGCGGCGACTTTCTGCACCTTGAGAAAATCCACAATGGACGGCAAGTCGATGTGATGGCCGGCTTTGGGAATGACGATTGCGCATGCCCGTTCCCCCAGGCGTTCGTCCGGGTAGGCCACCACCGCAACGGCTGCTACCGCGGGATGGCGATACAGCAGCCCTTCGATTTCCACCACCGGGATATTCTCGCCACCACGGATGATGACGTCCTTGTCGCGCCCGGTAATGCGGATGTAGCCCTGGGCGTTCATCTGCGCCATGTCGCCCGTATCGAACCAGCCGTCGGCATCGGTGGCATTGAGATGTGGCCGCCGCAGGTAGCCGCCAAAATTCGAACAGGAGCGCACCATCAGCTTGCCCGAAGTATCTGGCGGCAGTGTGGCGCCGCTGGCGTCGACGACCTTCAGTTCTACGCCGGGAAGCGGGCAGCCGTCGGTCGTGACCGACTGTGCATCCTCATCGTCCGGCAGGGTCGTCGTCACCGCGCCATTTTCGGTCATGCCCCAGGCTGAGATGATTTTCGTGCCCATTGCCTGGCGCGCTCGCTCGACCAGCGGCCCTGGGATTGGCGCCCCGGCACACAGGAAGGTGCGCAACGTCGGCACGCCTTCCCCTGATTCAGCAACGGTCCTGGCGAGGTCCGTCAGGAAGGGCGTAGACGCCATGGTGAATGTCACGCCATGGTCGCGGATCAGCTGCACCGCCATTTTGGGCTCCCAGATGTCCTGCAGCACCGCGCTTGCCTGCAGCACGATGGGCATCACCAGGCCGTACATGAAGCCGGTCTGATGCGCCATCGGTGACGCCATCAGCACCACGTCATCGGAGCCCAAGCGCAGGCGGCGTGCATAGGGAATGATGTTGGACATGATGGTGTTGGCGGTGTGCATCACGCCTTTCGGCTCGCCAGTTGTGCCGGATGTGTAGAGCAGCTGCGTGATGTCGTCCGGGCCTGGCCGCTGCCTCTGCAGCAGTCCTGCAGCACCGGGTTCGTTTTCCCACGTAGGACCGCTGAGCAGCACCTCGAAACTATCGGGGCCCTCACCATCCACCACGATGACCTGCTCCAGTTGCGGCAGGTCCGCGCGCAAGCCCGTTGCCATTGTTTCGTAGTCGAAGCCGCGGAATATTTTTGGCACGATCAGCACCTTGGATGCGCCATGCCTCAGCATGAAGGACAGCTCGCGTTCCCGAAAGATATGCATCAGCGGATTCATCACAGCGCCGATGCGGCTGCACGCCAGGTAAGTCAGGGTGAACTGCCACCAGTTCGGTAACTGGCAGGAAACGACATCGCCACGACCGACGCCCAGGCGCGCCAGGCCGATGGCGATGCGATCCGCCATGACGCCGATTTCGCGGTAGGTGAAGCGCCGGATGCTGCCGCTCTCAACACGGACTGCGGTCACCGCGATCTTGTCCGGCACCACCTGCAGGCAGCGGTCCAGGACTTCGTTGATTGTGCGGTCATGCCAATGGCCCTGCGTCATGCTGGAGGCGCGCCGGGGTCCAATCAGGACAGCGTCGAATTCCATGATTTGTCTCCTTCTTTATTTATGTCTTGGGCACGGATCAGATCGGCACGGCGGCGCGGCCGGCGCGCGTGCGCGCCACGATGGTTTTCATGATCTGGGCCGTGCCGTCGCCGATCTGGAAGCCAAGCACGTCACGCAGCCGCTGCTCCATTAGCCCATGGTCGTAACCACCGTGCCCGAACATCAGCAGGCACTGATGAATCACGTCATAGGCAAGCTTAGGCCCCCACCATTTGCACATGGCCGCTTCGGCGGTGTGCGGCGCTCCCTTGTCCTTGAGCCAGAGCGTCTGCAGGCACAGCAGGCGTGCCGCGACGACCTGGGTATCGAACTCTGCAAGAGGATGGGAGACGCCCTGGAACGCTGACAGGGGTTGGCCAAACGCCTGCCGCTGCGCCACGTATTCCCAGGTTTCCTCGAGGGCGACGCGAGCGACGGCAAGCACTTGCAGGCCGATCAGGGCGCGCGAAAAGTCAAAGCCCTGCATGACCTGGACGAAGCCCTTGCCTTCTTCGCCAAGCAAATGGTCAGAAGGCACTTTGACGTTCTCAAAAAACAGGGAACCCCGCCCGATTGCGCGCTGGCCATGACAGTCGAAGCGGTTGCGAGTAATGCCCGGCAGATCCATCGGCACCAGGATGGCCGATACGCCGTGCGCACCTGATTCCACCGTCCCCGTGCGAGCAAACACCACGGCGGCGTCCGCCTGGTCTGCGGCCGAAATCGACGTCTTCTCGCCGTTGAGCACGTAATGATCGCCTACGCGCTCCATCTTCAGGCGCAGGCTGGCGGCATCCGAGCCGCCGCGCGGCTCGGTCAGGGCGATCGCCAGCAGCGCCTCACCCGCAGTGAGCCTGGTCAGCCAGGGCTGCACCACTTCCGGTCTGCCATGGTGCGCCAGGATCTGGCCGTTCAGCGAGGCCAACAGGTTGATATAGGAGATACTGAGGTCGGCCCGGGCGACTTCCTCGTGGATGATGCCAGCAGCCAGACAGCCCAACCCCTGTCCGCCCACCTTTTCCGGCAATTCCGGGGCGATGAATCCCATCTCGCCCATTTCCCGCATCAATCCCCGGTCGAGCACGCGGGTTTGGTCGCGCTCCAGGAAGCCTGGCGCCACGCGCCCGGCAGCGAAGCGGCGCAAATGCTCGGCCAGCGTTGCCAGATCGTCGTCAATATACGGATTCATCTTGTCTCCTGTCGAACCTGAAAAATGCGGGCTGGGCAACCCGCCGCCAGCCACTTGTTTTATTTGGCCAGTTTGCGGAAGTCCGGCTTGCGCTTTTCCTGGAAAGCCCTGACGCCTTCGCGCGATTCTTCCGTGTCGTAATAAAGTTTCAGCGCATACATGCCCATCCCGGCGATGCCGGCCTGGTGTGCAGTGTCCATGTTGAACGAGCGCTTTGCGATCGCCAGCGCGGTCGGGCTCTTCTCCATGATTTCATCGCACCATTTCTGCACCTCCGCGTCCAGCTGCTCATGCGGCACGACGGTGTTGACCAGGCCCATGGCCAGGGCTTCGGGAGCAGGGTAGCGGCGGCACAGGTACCACATTTCGCGCGCTTTCTTTTCGCCGACCACGCGCGCCAGGAAAGCGGTGCCGTAGCCGGGGTCGACCGAACCGACCTTTGGCCCCACCTGCCCGAACACCGCCTTGTCAGAGGCAATTGTAAAGTCGCAAATGGTACACAGCACGTTGCCGCCGCCGATGGCATAGCCCTGCACGCGTGCAATGACCGGCTTGGGCACGTCGCGGATGGCCGCATGCAGTTCTTCCATCGGCAGTCCGATGGTGCCGCGGCCGTCATACTGACCCTCATGCGCGGACTGGTCGCCGCCGGTGCAGAAGGCCTTCTCGCCGGCGCCTGCCAGCACGATGACGCCGATGTCGCGGGAATAGCCTGCCTTGTTCAGCGCGTGAATCAGTTCGTCGCAGGTGCGGCCACGAAAGGCGTTCATCTTGTCGGGACGATTGATGGTGATCCAGGCCGCGCCGTTGCGCACTTCGTAAAGAATGTCTTCGTAATTCATGATGGGTTCCTTGATAGTGAAGAAGCGATTGCTTGAGTGCAGCCGGATCAGCCGTTCATCGTCAGGCCGCCGGAGACGCTCAGCACCTGGCCGGTAATGAAGGCAGCGTCATCGCTGGCGAAGAACAGAATGGCGCCCGGCAGGTCATCGGGCTTGCCGATGCGGCCCAAGGGGATCGATCGGGTGAACGCTTCCATCAGCTTTTCTGGGTTGCCCGCACCTTCCTTGTATTCGGCGAAGAGCGCGGTATCTGTCGGGCCTGGGCAAACCACATTGACGGTAATGCCATGCCGCGCATGTTCACGCGCAATGGTCTTGGAAAAGGAAACCAGCCCGCCCTTGCAGGCGGCATAGACTGCTTCGCCGGAGGAGCCGACCCGCGCTGCATCGGAAGCGATGTTGACGATGCGACCCGCCTTGCGTGCTGCCATGCCCGGCAGAACCGCATGATGCATGTGCAGCGCGCCGGTCAAATTGATGGCGATGAGTTTTTCCCATTGCGCCGGCTCGGTCTTAGTAAAAGGCTTGAACACGTCCCATCCGGCATTGTTGACCAGCACGTCCACTGGCCCCAGCCTGGACTCGGTGGCTGCGACGGCCTCATCGACTTCACCGCGGTTGGTGATGTCGCACTTGAAAGCCATTGCCTCGCCGCCATCGGCATTGATGTCCGCAGCGACGCGCTGCGCAGCTTCCAGATTCATATCGAATACCGCAACGCGTGCGCCTTGCTTGGCGAAGCGGCGGCAGGTAGCGCCGCCGATGCCGCCGCCGCCGCCTGTCACAATGACTGTCTTTCCGTCAAATCTGCTCATGGTCTACTCCAGGGGTTGTTATAGTTAAGAATGTTTTTGTTTTTACATATACGTCAATGTATTGACATATACTAGGATGCGTTTTGGGTTTACGCAAGCCTTAAATGAAGAGGAATTTTATGGATCTTTCAAGCAATTCGGTGTCAGCGGCGCGTATGGAACTGGCAAACAGGTTGTTTTTCAGGCTCTACCAGTGCGCGAACATGCTGCACAAGACCGGCAGCCGGGCGGTCGAGGAACATGGCCTCACGACCCAGCAATGGGCGGTACTGGGCGCCTTGTCGCGCCCGGAGGCCGCAGGGGGCATGAGTGTCGGCGACCTAGCGCGTTACCTGATGGTGAGTCGGCAGAATCTCTCGGGTTTGATCAGCCGCATGGAACGTGCCGGCAATATCGGCATGGCGCCTGACGGGCAGGATCGACGCTCGCGGCTCATTACCATGACCCAGCTGGGCAGCGAAGTCTGGAACCGGGAGGCGATCCCGAAAATCCATGCGTACTACGAGGAAGCGCTGATGGATTTTTCGATCAACGATATGACCCACACCCTTCATTACCTGCTCAAACTCCTGGACAACATGAAGCGGCTCGATGGCGAAGGACTCGAAGAGCAAGCGGGCGAGACGCCGTAAGGAGCATCGCCTGGCGAAAGCAGTATTGCATGCAAAACGGCATGTTCCTGTTTTGTGCGACTCCGAATTCTAAGTAAATATATTGACTTAACTTTGAAAGCTCCATAAAGTTTGTGGAAGCCATATTGGCTGACCAGACCTTATAAGACAGGAGCGAGACTTGAACAGAAGCAGCCACCCAGTGTCGTCAGCCGCATCTTCGAGTGAAAGGCGTCGCCCGCGGTTTGCGCCTGGCGCTGCCACCCGGTATTTTGCCACCTGCCTGGCAGCGTTAGCGTGCACCGCGCCGGCATCGGCACAGCAGGCCATTTCTGGCGATGTCGTGAAGATCGGCGTGCTGACCGACATGTCGGGCGCATATTCGGACTTTACGGGCAGCGGCGCGGTCATTGCGGCAAAGATGGCAGTGGAGGATTTCTCTGCAACAGGCAAGGTGCTGGGCAAGCCCATCGAGATTGTCAGTTCGGACCATCAGAACAAGGCAGATGTCGGCGCACAGCGTGCACAGAGCTGGTTCGACCGGGAAAACGTGGACGTCATCACGGAACTGGTCACCACCAGTGTGGCGCTTGCCGTAATGAACGTTGCGGAACAAAAAAACAAGCTTGTGCTGATCTCGGGCGCCGCATCTCTGCCGATCACCAATGAGCGCTGCAACGCCAATACCGTTCACTGGGTTTACGATAGCTACGGCCTGGCTGCCGGCACGGCGAAGGCGGTTGTGCAGACGGGCAAGAAGAACTGGTATTTCATAGCGGCGGACTATGCGGCCGGCGCGGCAATGACCAAGGAGGCCAGCCAGGTGGTGACGAACAGCGGCGGCAAAGTGCTCGGCGTGGTCAAGCACCCGTTTCCCGCTGGCGACTTCTCCTCCTTTCTCGTCGCGGCTCAATCTTCTAAAGCGGACGTGATCGCGCTGGCCAACGGCGGACAGGACACCATTACGGCAATCAAGCAGGCCGCGGAGTTCGGCATCACGGGTTCGGCGCAGACCATCGTGCCGATCGTGCTGTTCATTACCGACGTCCATGCGCTGGGCCTGAAGACTGCGCAGGGCCTGACGTTGACCGAAGGTTTCTACTGGAACCGCGATGAAAAGACGCGCGCCTGGTCACGGCGCTTCTTCGAAAAGGCCAGGAAAATGCCGAGCATGGCGCATGCCGGCGTCTATTCGTCCGTGCTGAATTATCTGAAGGTGGTCGAGAAATCCGGGACCGATGACAGCGCAAAAGTGATGGCCGCGCTGAAGTCGGCCGACATCGATGACGGCCTGTTCAAGGGCACGATACGGGCCGACGGCAAATTCGTGCATGACATGTTGCTGCTGGAAGTAAAGAAGCCGGCCGAGTCGAAAGAGCCTTGGGATTATTACCATGTCAGGAAAATCATCCCGGCTGCAGATACCGCTCTCCCGCTGGCCGAATCCAAATGCAAACTGGTGGCGCGTTGAGCCCGGCGCCTGGCCGGCTGGCGGGACGCTGCGCGCTGGTCACCGGCGCCGGTGGTCCAATGGGAAAAGCCATCGCACAGCGCTTTGCTGCCGAAGGCGCGGCGCTGCTTCTGACCGATATCTCCGGCAACAGGCTGCAGGAGACCGTCGCTGCAGTGCGCGCTTTGTATCCGGTGGTGCAAGTCATAGCCGTGCGGGCGAACGTGCTCGACCGCGAGGAAGTGGATCGCATGCTCGGCGCCGCCGCGACCACTTCTGCGCCGGTCGACATCCTGGTCAACGTCGTTGGCGGCTTGCGCGGCGCGCTCTATTCTCCACTGCTCGACATGGAAGAGGGACGATGGCAGCAGACGATGGACCTTAACCTCGGCGCGACATTGCTGCTGATCAAGCGGCTCGCGCCGGGAATGCTGGAACGTGGCTACGGCCGCATTGTGAATTTCAGTTCGATTGCCTATGCAGGTGAGCGAGGGCAGAGCGACTACGCTGCAGCCAAGGCCGCGGTTGCGGCACTCACCCGCAGCCTGGCGCTGGAACTGGCGCCATCGGTCAACGTCAATTGCGTGGCGCCCGGATTGATCGACACATCGGTAGTGAGCCGGCTGGATGCGCGGCTGATCGAGGGATTCAAAACCGGCTGCGCCCTCAAGAGGCTGGGGAGGCCGGAAGAGATAGCGCAGGCCGTCCTTTTCCTTGCCAGCGAAGAGGCCAGTTACATCACGGGTGAAATACTGCATGTCGCAGGCGGACGCTGGCCCGCGCTGTGAGCGGATGGGCGATATATCGGTCATGCGGCATCGGCCGGAGCACAGGCCTGCGCTGCCCTGCAGTCAAGTGGCGCCACGCCTGGGATCACGCAAACTACGAGCAAATTGCGCTCACGCCGGCTTAGAAAGGACATGATTGCGGTACGTATTGGGCCAGATGTACGGATGGCGGTTGTCGGCTCTCCCGCTTATTTTGCCGCGCGTCCAGTACCGAAGAAACCCCAGGACTTGACGAACTACAATTTTATTAATGTGGGACTGCCTACCCATGGCGGTTTGCTCCGATGGGACTTTCAGAAGGGGACGCACAAGCTAAATGTGCGCATCGACGGACAAGCTATTCTCAATGGCTTTCCCCAGGTCATCAACGCCGCGTTGGCCGGGATGGGACTGACCTTTACCTTGGAAGAGGTAGTGCAAGAGCATACTGCCAATAGTCGCCTCGTGCGCGTGCTCAGGGACTGGCGTCGTGTTTTTCCAGGTTATTACCTTTATTACCCGAGTCGTCGTCAGTCGTTTCCGGCGTTTTCAATGATGATCGTAAATGCTTTGATGTCCCGTGAGTAGACCCTATTCCAAACGGCCGCTTTCGCTGCAATTCCCGACTTTCGAATAGCCAGCCTTGTATGACTGATTTGGGTCGGACTGATCTTCCCACGTTTGATGGACGCGCCAAGAAAGCCATAATGGCTTTAATGGAGGTGTGTCATGGCTCGCAAGGAATACACTCGGTATAGCCGGGAGTTCAAACTTGAAGCTGTACGCCTGGCAGAAACAGGC
>Ga0308160_10001750_pt1 | contig 28749 bp, 25 predicted proteins | sample PhyFR1_FD_201036 | JGI IMG/M metagenome (GOLD analysis project Ga0308160, IMG submission 201036) | Phyllosphere microbial communities from UC Gill Tract Community Farm, Albany, California, United States - DLSLF.R1 | ecosystem: Host-associated > Plants > Phyllosphere > Unclassified | place: USA... | reverse complement strand
GAGAGTTCGAGACTCTTCTCCCGCTCCATAAGGTGTCTGGCTTGTAGTACACGTAAGTGCAGCAATACTCCACGCGGGAGTAGCTCAGTTGGTAGAGCGCAACCTTGCCAAGGTTGAGGTCGAGAGTTCGAGACTCTTCTCCCGCTCCAGATTTCAGAGAAGGCCACCCTTCTCGTGTTGATGTGGTTCGATAACCCGCCATGTCAGCATCGTCGGCAGTTCACCTCGGGCGAGGTAGCAAAGCGGTTATGCAGCGGCCTGCAAAGCCGTCTAGACGGGTTCGACTCCCGTCCTCGCCTCCATCCTATCTTCATTTCACCGTTAGATTTCGAGCTAACTCAGGGGGGCTACTCCTTTTGCTTTGCGGGTGCCGCCAGTTCCATTGCAATGCTTCGTAATGCACTTATGCTATTGGAATTGTGCTCTGCTATGCGACATCCGATTTGTGATTTCTCAGGTTTTGGACGGAGAGTTGCCGCACGTACTTATGCTCGAATGTGTCTACGAAACTCATTGCAATTCAATTCCTGCAGGAAGCAAGCTATCCGGCGGTTCTTTACATCTCTCGACGACATTAGCATAGATCAGCTCGAGCGCGCAGAGCATACAATGTGTTGCCCTTAAAAAGGGGACTGCGCTTACTACTGCATTCCAGCGAGTGGCGAACCTAGCCTAATCGCCGCATGGACTTATAAATGTCCGTTCTGCAGCAGCTCAAACAGATTCTCACCTTGCGTTCTATCCGGACTGGGTTGAAGCGATCAACATCGCCTAGAGTTGACAGTCCTTCGTTGCTCCATGAGCAACTACGATTCCGGACGTCGCTAACCTCTTGCTCCGGCGGCTGATTCTACAAGCCTGCTTGTTACCTGACCGTCTCGACTGTTACCTACATGCCGAAATTTGCACGGCTGACCGGGGTGAAAAGGTAAGTGCGTTGCCCTAAACTCTTAGGCGTCCAAGGTCTCGCGGAACTTGTGCACATTTTGCTTCTTGCCTTTTTGTTACCGCTTCTTGTACACTTGCAGTATGAGTAACGCGCTCGTGCATGAGTCTTATACGCCAGCGAAATTCCCCGGTTCTGTTTCAACGTTTATAGGCGATGAAGTATGGCCCAGCCAAAATCGAGCAGTCCACCACCAACTGTACAGAGCAACCCAGCGACAGAAGCCGCAAGCGGTGCCAAAAACGAAGTAAGTCAAGCGAAGAATGTGCTTGATACGGTACTGGCAGTGGTACAAGGAGCGGTAAACATAACTGACTTATGGGAGAAAGTTCCCGAGAATTTTAAGGATATTATAAAAAGCGTCTTTGATGAAATTTTTACCAATTTCCGAAGCGACTTGGAAGGCAGATCACCTGATGAGCAGATTGTTCAGGCCGGGAAAATTATCTCTGTCATCAGGGTATTGCGTGACGTGTTATGTGAGGAAAAACTGCCAGTGTTAAAAACCATTTTGCATGAAGACGAATTTAAAGGAGCCATCGTGCGTAGGGTCTTTGACGCGCTTTCCTTAACAACTGAGGAGCAGAGAGAATCCATTCGCTCTGAAATTCAAGCGTGGCATTTACACACCGATCTAAGTGAGAAACCTGGTGTCCGGTTGCCGAAAAAAGGATTGTAGAGGTTTCTTCAAATAGTAATGCAAAGAACTTTTAGGTCTGCTCTACTTGTTAAGATTTTTCTGGGGCTGGGCTTTCCACAGTAGCTCAGCGACCGCGTCAAACGAAATGTCGCGGTCTAGCGGAAAAATGCAGCGAATGGGATTCTATGAAGACGTTATAGCTCAAGTGATGCGCAGGGGATTTCCGGGATTATTTCGCGTCGCTGGGTAGTCCTCCCATTTTTAGAGCGCTAAAAGTGGAGATTAAGCGGCAAGGGCCAATTTCTGTTTTGGCGTGATACCGCCGAGTACCATGTTGGGCCGGTCGTGATTGTAGGTCCAGAGCCAATTGGTGGCAAATTCCTGGATTTCATCGAGCGTTTCGAACAGGTGATGGGCAAGCTAATGTAACGCACGGTCCTGTTTTGGCGCTCGACGTAAGCGTTCTGTTGCGGTTGTCCAGGCTGGATGAAATCGATTCGAATGCCGCGTCTTGCAGCCCAAGCCAAAGTCACTCCGCTGATGTATTCAGGGCCGTTGTCGCATCGGATGGCTTCCGGTTTGCCGCGCCATTCGATGATCCGGTCGAGCGCGCGTATCACGCGTTCAGACGGCAGCGAGAAATCGACCTCGATCCCCAAGCCCGCGCGGTTGAAGTCATCGATCACATTGAACAAGCGGATGCTGCGGCCGTCGGCGAGTTGGTCGTGCATGAAGTCCATTGAGCAGCTCTGGTTGATCGCAATCGGCACCGCCAGCGGCACCGCCAGCGGCAGCGGCAGCGGTTTCTCGCGGACAAGGCGGTGGCGCGGCTTAATGCGCAGATTCAGTTCCAGTTCACGCTAAATCCTGTAGACGCGCTTGTGGTTCCATTTGAAGCCTTTGACGTTGCGCAGGTACAGGAAGCACAAGCCGAAGCCCCAGTTGCGCTGGTTGTTCGTCAGCCGTACCAGCCAGTCGGCAATGAGGACGTTTTCCGCGTCCAGCTTGGCCTTGTAGCGGTAGCAGGTCTGGCTGATGCCAAACGCCCGGCACGCCAGCTTGACCGTGGCTGACCGCTCCAGCACGGCCCATTGCGCCATCTCTCGCCGCCGAGATGGCGCTACCATTTTTTTGTGAGCGCCTCCGCAACGATCTCGGCCCTGAGGTGCTCCTCGACATATATCTTCTTGAGGCGCCGGTTTTCCTCCTCCAGTTCCTTCATGCGTGCCATCAACGATTGCATCCATGCCGCCGAACTTGGAGCGCCATTTGTAGAACGTGGCGCTGCTGATGCTGTGCTCACGGCACAGCTCCGGTACGGGGCTGCCGGCTTCGGCTTGCTTGAGGATGGCGATGATCTGGCTGTCGGTAAAGCGGGACGTCTTCATGTAGAGCTTTCTGTGTCTTAAGTAGGGAATTCTACTTCTGCACGCGCTCTTTTTGTGGGGGGCGGGGATTACCCCATGATCGAAGTAATGACCACGAAAAAGCCCAAGAAACAGAAGGCAGCGTACCCGCTCCCCGTCAAGCTGATCGACCAGTTGCTTGTCCAAGTTGAGAACAAGGACGCCGAGTCGATCCTTGGTGAAAACGGCTTGGCTGGGCAGCTCAAGAAGATGTTGGCGGAGCACATGCTGTCGGCCGAGCTGAGCCATCATCTGGCTGTAACCGGCTGCGCGGTGCCGGAAGTTTTAGTTGCCTCGCACGATGCGCTTGCGCTGACGCGAAGTCGGCTCCGAGACCACCCGGACAATGACGTGAACGAGGCAATGGCCGCCTTTTGCGAGCGGCTTGCTGGCGTCAGCAGCTCGCCGTCAAATCTGGCGCGCTGTTAGTGGACTCGTCCCGGAGGTCGCTAACGCGGGGGACGTCTGGGGCGTCGTCGCAGGTTTGGCTCCGAGATGACCCGGACGATGGCGCGCAGATGAATGCCTGCGGCTAACATTATCGCCGTCGCCTTTCGTGGCTGTGTGAACAACTTTTATCCCCACGTCTACGATGTGTGACGTCAAGCCCTGCCGTTTGAATGCATGGGATGTGATCGTTTTGGTCTGACTGGGGTACTTATGCCGCTAGTTTATCTGCTTAGCTTTAGCGCTGCAGGGGTGGGATTTGTGCAACAAAACCCCGCTGCTTTTTAAAATTTCCCAGTCGTAACAGCCGTAGAAGTCGAGCCGGATCCAGTCAATGAAGCTTGTGCTGTTTGTATCTTAAAAAGTTCTAATGCCATGAGGATGATCTTGTGTTGCAGTTACCACACGTTTTGCTCACAAAAACATGGGCATGGTGACAATTTGAGAGAATTTTAAAGTTGTTTTAAGGCAAAATCAGGCACTCGATTTAGCGGTGGTCGCCGTTAATACCCAATGTACATAATTTAAGGCGAGCATGGTGTTTTTTAAGGCCGTAAAAGCGTTGAAGAATCACAGACACATCAAGGCATGGCGTAACGCAAGCGTTCTCATATGGGGGCTCGTGCTGTGTGCCATCGCTTCTGGTCAAGTCATGACGCTTCAGGATGCCCTAATGAAGACGAATTACGCCGTCTCTTCCTGTGACATCAATGGGGACGGCCAGCTTGACTATCTTGTAAAGGGTGGCTCGAAAACCATAATTTTGCCAATTGATGACGACTTCGACATCCCTCTCGTCATTCCGCCAAAAGGTCCTTCTTTCCTCATCCAATCGTTCGCAGGAATTAATTATTTAGTAGTCCAGAGCCCAGAGAAGGCCTTACAAGACAATGCGTGCTGGACGCCTACGACGTATAGTGCGAAACCGGGGGATGGCAAAGCAGCGCCAGCCGGTACGCTATTCCTCTCTCCGGCCCAAGGGGACGGCGCTAGTTTTTTGATTGGCATCCAGTCTGGCACAAATAATCTGCAATTAGCTGGCATAAAGCGTCCGGCGGTCGTAGCTGACCCGAGCAGCGGATCTGCGCCGACGGGCTTCATACCGGTGCCCTCCAAGACGCAGACACGTACAGTCGCCTACGAATATGAGTCGGCTACTGGTTTACTGAGTAAGCAGGTCGTGGAGCCTGATAATGTGCAGATGCGTGTGGAAGTTAGTCTTACTTACGACGATTGGGGGAATATTGCCACGTCGACGGTTTCTTCCACTGCCAGTGGGAGTGCGGCGGTCGTCCCCCGAGTCACCAAAAACCAATACGACGACCGCGGTCAGTTTCTGAGATCGACGACAAACGCGGAAGGCCATACGGATACCCTTGGGTACGACCAGCGACATGGGGTGCCTACCACAGTTATCGACCCAAATACCGCAGCAGTAAAGGCAGAGTATGACAGCTTCGGACGTCTCACTCGCCAAATCGCAGCGGATGGCACAGCGGTTAAATTTGAATACGCTTATTGCAGCGACACCGTCGTTTGCCCCAGTCGGGGCAAATACCGTGTCACCCAGACTCCCGTGAATGCAGGCAGCAGTGCCAACGGACCCTGGAGTAGACATTACTTCGATGAACTCGATCGGAATATCTTGACCGAGAGCGCAGGCTATGACGCGGGTTCCGTCATCAGTTCCACACAGTCCTATGACGATCTTGGCCGTGTATATCAGACGACACGGCCAGCGTTCCAAGGCCAGGGCCGGGCGGTGTCAACCTACACTTACGACATCCTTGGGCGCCCGCTGAGTGTAGAAGGGCCTGATGGTGCAGTGTCTTCAATCGAGTACAACGGGTTGCAGACAATCTCACGTGACCCACTCCAAAACGCGCGCACTACGATCAGAGATAGCCAAGGGAGGGTAGCAAAAGTTATCGATCCGGTAGGTGCCTCAGTCACGTATGAGTACGACGCATCCGGGAACCTGTATCAGACTACTGACTCTGCTAATAACGCAACTCGATTGGCGTACGACCTCAACGGTAATAAAATTGCTATGGTCGGTCCCGATCTCGGGTACTGGCAATACGCATACGACGCCCTTGGGCAACTGATCCGCCAGGTCGATGGTAAGGGACAGACCTCCAACTTCGCGTACGACCGGCTTGGCAGGATGGTCAGCTCCAATGAGCCGGACATGACGGTAAATCGGACCTACGATAGCTGCGCAAAAGGTATCGGCAGTCTGTGCAAGGAGTCAACCCCAAGTGGTTTTGCTCGCACCTACGCCTATGATTCTCTCGGGCGCCTGATTAGCACGAATGCCCTGATTGAAAACGTCAACTACGCGACCTCAGTTGGATATGACGCGGACGGACGTGTCGCGACTCTGACTTATCCGAGCGGCTTCGCGATCAAATATATTTATAGTGCCTTGGGCGACCTCGCCGAAGTCAGAAACAACGCATCCAATGCGCTCTACTGGCAGTCCAACCAGCGCGATGCACTGGGAAGGCTTACTTCTCAACGGTTTGGCAATGGCTTGGTAACCGACCAGGAATTCGAGCCGCTGTCCGGTCGCATTAAGAATATTTTTGCGGGTTCGGCTAAGGGTGTACAAAACCTGAACTACCAGTTCGACTTGGCTGGCAATCTTCTCTCACGCAAGGATACGGTTCAAGGAATGTCGGAGAGCTTCGCCTTCGATAGTGGGGGACGTCTGACCGATGCCCAGCTCAGCTCCCCGGCGGTATCTTCCCACCAGGCATTCGCATACGACGCAACCGGCAATGTACTGAGCCGTTCCGATCTAGGCGTGTATTCCTATGGCAGCTCCCTTCACCCGCATGCGGTGACGTCGGTGGCAATGGCCGACGGCGGTCGTCGCAACTACACCTACGATGCCGCCGGCAACGTCACCCGGATTCAGCAGGTCGACAGTAAAGGCTGGGAGATTCCGAAGAGCAGTCTCGTCTTGACGTACACCAGTTTCAACGGGGTGCGGACGGTTGTGGACGGATCTGGAGAGAATTCGCTCGGTTTGGCCTACGGTACAAATCACGAACGCATCATGCAGCAAAGCGCAGAAGGCGTCCGTGTCTACGTGCACCCTGATAACGCTGGTAGCGTTCTTTATGAGAAGTTGGTGCAGCCAAATGGTGTCGTCGAGCACGATTACTTTATTACTGCGGAGGGCCAGACGGTCGCAATCGTCAAGGAAAAGGCCAACACGCTTACGCCTGTCTACCTCCATCAAGATGACCTGGGTTCTACGGCAGTGGTGACGGACGCCAGCGGGGCCGTGAGTGAGCGCTTGAGCTATGACGTTTTCGGCAAACGCCGTGCTGCCAATGGGACACCAGACCCAGGTAATGCGATCCAGGGCACGAATACGCATCGTGGCTACACCTTTCATGAACATGCTGATACGTTCGGCCTAATTAATATGAACGGCCGCTTTTACGATCCAGCTATTGGCCGCTTTTTGGCTGCCGATCCGAATGTGCCGTATGAAGATGATCCACAATCATTCAATCGCTATGCGTATGGGCGGAACAGTCCATTGAACAACGTTGATTATAGTGGATTCGATGACACGGAGGCTCCTAACCGGGTCGACATACGGGGGCGGTATCCTCAGGAAGATGGTTCAGCAGTACGTGCTAGCGGCATTTTTGAATGGTTCTTCAAAGTTCTTATAGGATACAACACCGAAGGCAATATTTCGACGGTCACTGTAGCCGGAACTAAACAATTTAGTAAATCGGACTATGACAGTAGAAATTACGCGAAAATTTCTGCGGTCATGAGTAACGGATTGGGAGCCGGACGTACTCTGGACTCTGATGAGTCTTCGGCAAACCGTAGGCGCATATTCTGGAATAACTTCAAAAACGGGTTCGGTCAGGGGGTATCAGACGCCTCTCAGTCGAGAGGCTACCCGGACGTAACAGACGGGACTGCGGACCGGACTTCTACCGGGTATCTTTTAGGCATCGGGGTAGGTACTGCCTTTGTTAGTAATGCATCGTTTGGCGGCAGAATGCCGGCGGGACTTCGCAGCAGACCAGCCTTGTTTGGCGAGTGCTTCGTCGCTGGAACGTTGATTTGGACGCCGACTGGAGCTAGAAATATTGAAGACGTTCAGATTGGAGATATTGTCTACGCACTCCAGCCTGAGACGAAATTGGCGGTGCCAAAACCGGTTGTACAATTATTCCGCAATGTGGATAAGCCGATTGTCCGCGTATCGATTAATGATGCCGTAGGAAACCTGGAAGAGATAGGTGCAACGCCAGATCATCCCTTTTGGGTAGAAGGTAAGGGGTGGGTTGCCGCGAGAATGTTGCAAGTGGGGGATGAGCTTTTTGCTCTAGGTTATGAAGGTTGGAAGGTTGCAAGTGTCATTGATAACCACGAACGTGCCAATACATATAATTTCGAAGTAAAGGACTTACATAATTATTTAGTCGGTCAACATAGCGTTCTAGTACACAACGCGTCAAAGGTAAACTTCCGAGGTGGGGCACACGGTGACATTAAAGGGTTAAATGGTCGTGAATCTCATCACATGCCAGCCCATGGAGCGTCTAATCTTAGCAAAAACAAAGGCCCTGCAATTCAAATGGATATCGATGATCATAGGAAAACCTCTAGTTGGGGATATTCCCGCAAAGCTCGCGCTTACCGCGCAGCACAAGCCGAACGAATCAAAGCTGGTGATTTTGCTGGCGCGCAGAGAATGGATATTCAGGACATTATTTCGAGGTTTGGAACGAAATATGACGCAGCTATCAAACAAATGATCGAATATACAAACAAGTTGGGGTTATAATGAAATTTACAATCAAACCAAAATCTGGTATCGATTTGATGCACTTCGGCATGGACCGAGATCATGTTCGGCGTGCATTTGGAGGCGAATTCGAGTCGTTTCTAAGAACGGAGGACTCGGAAATTCCGTGTGATTACTTCCCCCATTCTGGTGTTTTTGCTTATTACAAATTTCCAGATGTGCTTGAGGCGCTTGAATTTGCAAAGCCCGCCGAAGTATATTTCGAGCATGCGAACTTGGTGGGGGCACATGTTCTTAACGTAAAGAAGCTAATGGATAATTTTGACCAGTGCCTTGAAATGGATTCTTCAGGGATAATTTCGCATGAGCTAGGGATTGCGATCTTTGCGCCTGGTTGGGACGAAGATGGACTCCAAGTCGTGGAAAGTGTCTTCGTGTTCGAAGACGGATATTATTCATAAAGAGTGATAGGGAGAGATGCCAGACTAGGAAAGGATACTCATAAGAACTATGGAGAGTGAATATGGTGGGGAGACATAAGTTTATCAATCCGAGGCCGATTGAATTAAACTACTTCACAACTACATACTTCTTAATCATAGACTAGAGCATCAGTGCAATGAGGCGGCAATATCTAAGTCGATGCGTAAAAGGAAATTCAGGATCACACGAGATGGGATAAAATTATAGACCTATCTGCCTATTTGCCTATCTGCCTATTTGCCCATATCTTATCTGACTGTATATATATTTAACGGTAGAGCGTTTGGCGTTGCTATGAGGCGAATGTTAAAAACCATAAAAGAGTTATGGCAAGGTAAGCCGATTGCGTTGCTCGAAATAACTCTGCCAGGCTGGAATAACTAATGCAATTAATTCAATTAAGTGTATCTGGAGCCGTGCTTTGTCTGCTCACAATACTTGATGCGAGAGCAGCTGAAATGCATGCTACTGGAAATTTTGGTGTGAACCGCCAAGGCGCCGCCACTTATGAAATTCCTCTGCAGTTTTCTCCTGGAACTAGCGGTGTCACTCCTGACCTTAGTCTCACGTATGTAAGTTCTGGCGGGTCTGGTTTGTTGGGGCACGGTTGGAGTCTATCAGGAATACCTACAATTGAGCGCTGTGCCGCGACCGTCGCACGCGACGGCGGGGTGCACGGAGCTGTAAAGCTAGACAAAAACGATCGTTTTTGTCTAGGCGGTAGTCGTCTAGTGGTAATAAACGGTAAGGAATACGGAGCAGACGGTGCTGAATACCGTACAGAAATCGATTCGTTTGCCAAAATCGTTTCTTATGGGGTTTCTGGCGACGGACCGAATTTTTTTAAAGTATGGACGAAGGCAGGACGCATTCTTGAATTTGGAAACAGCAATAGTTCTCACATTGAAGCACAAGGTCGAAACACCGTTCGCACGTGGGCGCTCAATCGAAATTCTGACGCTAAAGGCAACTATTACGATGTTCTCTATGTAAAAAACGCGAATACTGGAGAATATTTCCCTGAGCGTATTGATTATACTGGAAACAGTATTAAGCCAAGTTCACCTTTCAATTCGATAAAATTTTACTATGAACCGCTTCCTAAAATTGGGGTGGCATATCGCACAGGCTCGGTTATTAAATCTACTGTAAGGATTTCCAGCATTAAATCATATGCCGGTCCGGACCTCGTCTCTGACTATAGACTTAGCTATCGGCAAGAGGTCGCTTGGGAAGAAAGCCGTCTAGGTCTAATTCAGCGCTGCGATGGCATTGGTAGTTGCTTGCCTGCAATGAGCTTCGACTGGACCCTGCGGCCGACCGTGCAATTACAGTCTGCCGCGTGGCAAACAGGCAGCGGCCTTGGGACGCCTTCCATCCATTTGCCCAAACTGATTCAGGTTGATATCAATGGTGACGGGAAGACTGATCTTGTTCAGCCCACAGTCGGGAACGATACATGTTGGTTAACGCCTATGATTTGGAACGGAAGTAGTTTCGATGTGGGCGCAGCGGTGAATATCGGTTTCTTTTCCAATATCCTGCTGGCAGGCGACTTCAATGGTGACGGGAAGGGCGACCTAATTGTCGTAAGCGGCCAAACGGATGATTCCAAAACCTACACACTGCTGCTTTCTAACGGAACAACCTTCACGGCAAGTCCTAATCGGGTTACCAACGCTAGCTATCATACCAAGTACGAGTCTTTGGGACCAATAGCCATGGACATCGACGGTGACGGTCGAACTGATATTGTTGAAGTATACAACGACAGGGGTAACCTCTGGGTGCAGCCGCTAATCTCGAATGGCATAACTCTGGTTGCGCAACAGAATTCGATATTGGTTTCACGCCCTTCTGCCTACAACTACTCACCCTCAATGAGTATTCAGCAGGGCGATTTTGACGGTGACGGCAAACAGGATCTGGTTGTATTATGGCGAGACTATAACACTGCAGTATATGCAATGCCCTTGTTATCTCAGGGTAAGACCTTAGCTCCAGGGAAGTGGTTAGATACAGAAATATATGTAAGTGAATACGAATTGCCGTACGACTACGTCTACGTGATGGATGTGAATGGGGACGCGACCCATGATCTTGTATTTGTAAAGCATCAAGAACGTGGAGGTATTAACCTAACGCCAGTTTTCTCCGATGGTATCTCGCTAATTAAAGGCGCAACTGTTAACGGCACTGCTGGGTACTTTGATTCGGGCACTGGTCCCTATTGGTCCAGCGAGCGAGTAGTGCCAGCTGACATTAATGGAGACGGGAAGATGGATCTAATATTAGGAATGCGTTGCGGTTCAGCAACAGTTCCTAAAGACGACCGTTTGTGCATGTTGCCAATTATCTCAACAGGCGAAGCTTTTAAGAGCCTAGGCTATTACGATTCCGGACAGCCTTATTTCACTACAAAGTTTACAAAACAAGACCCTGATGGGAATTATTTCACCGAAATCCTTGGGCCAGGCCTTCTCTTCCTTGACTTCAACGGAGATGGCCAGACCGATATGGTTCAGGTAAAGGACGAGAATGACGGTTCCCCGATCTCGATATTGCCTTATCAAAGTATAGGTGGTCGCGGTTCACTTATGAAATCAGTTGACAATGGGCTTGGTTCGATTACCTCCTGGACCTACAAACCATTGACAGACAACACTGTATATACTAAAGACACAGGCGCGGAAGCATCAAGCTATCCGCTGGCCGACCTGCAAACCCCATTGTTCGTAGTCAACGAAGTTCAGACGCCAAATGGTAATGGAGGCGTTCTTAGGACTAGGTACAAATATGCTGGTCTCAAAGTAGATATGAACCGCCGCGCTTGGACTGGTTTCCGTTGGACTGAGTCAGTGCAGCTTGATACCGGTATCGTTCAGCGTGTCTTTTATCGCCAAGACTGGCCATTCTGGGGAGTTCCCCGACTTCAGCAAACTCTTCTCGCGGGGAAAGGAAATAATGGTGTTCTTCAGGAAACGAACATCGGCTATTACTGTACTGACTTTGTGTCAAACACGGGCTGCGTAGATGCGCCGGGCCGCCGCTACTTTGTCTCTGCCAATTACGTTGCCAGCCAGTCTTGGGACTTGAACAGCGCTGCATTTCCTGCGACGGTAAATGAAACAGAATACGATACTTGGGGCAATGCAATCTTAAAGCGAACTACTCAAGGCGGATATGTAACTACCGTAAGGACGTCGTTTGCCAACGACACTGATAAGTGGTTCATCGGCCGCCCACTACGCCTCGAAGAAACTCGTATGGCACCGTAAGCCTTTTAATAGCTTGGACCTAGGAGGTAGTACTTTTTCCTGGCGAAAAATATTCTGATAATTCTTTAGCGAATGGATGGGGTTATTAGTCCAAGTGCCTTTTACACTAACGCGAGACCAGCTGTGGCATCTCTTCATATCTCATAAACTATATGGGATATTGGCAACTTAGCTTACGAGTCGGCAAATCAACCGTTTGGTGTATATCCAGATGAATGATGTGATTCTTCCTGTAACGTGGAATTGCTTGGATTCGCCGACGATATCCTTCTGTCGGATTGGCAGAGATTAATATCCGGTTTGTTGGGTGTATTAACTTTGTTTTTCTTGATGTAATGTTATGTGGCGAATTTCCTGAATTGCGATTAAGACGTCAATGCTAAAGAGTCATTGGAGAAATGGGTAACTGTGAAAGCAACAGTTAGCATTATTGTTACAAGCTAAAGATTCGGGGGCAACGGTACCTATTTCTGAACAGGAAATTGCAAAAGACAGATGGATGGTGAAAACATTGGCACCGTTCCGTTCGGGTGAATAGATATGTACTCTTTAGTATAAGATAAACCTGAATTATTCTTGAAGCGTTGATCATAATGTGCAAGCGCTTTACGCTCGATTTGGGATAGAAGGTAATGGCTTTTGTGCGGCAACTCTTGGGTCGGGGAATTAAACATAAGAGAATGTGCTGTCCATTTACGTTAGAATATAGAGAGTATATGAAATCGCTACGTGGTTCGTTTTTTTTTTGCTTTAGTCTCTATAGCCTTTGTTATTAACGGAGTCGCTACTACGGCAGCCGCGCAGACTCGTCCTATAGACGAGTATCAAAAAACAATTAGGCAACTAGGGGCTCAAGCGGACTATTTTTACGTTTCTTTTGATGAGCCTTTTACAACTAACTGTGCATACGGCGTGGCGTATGTCTCATCAGCTTATAAGGGAATATACACGCAATTGTTAGCGGCTAAGCTTTCAGGTAGAAAAATTAGCCGTCTCGTATACAGTCAGAAGGATGGTGCAGGTACTACCTGCAATGTAGAGCTAGTTGAAATTGCCGATTAACGTTTGCATAACATCAAAAAAATATGAATACTGAGACTAGATACTTGGGGGGCAAGCCGGTTCACGCTCTTTTATTAGAGTTTTAAGACTTACGCGACAGCGGGAAAATATTTGATATCTCTTTTTGCTGGGCTCAGTGCCATTGCTAACTCTGCTGGTATAAAGCTAATTATTCGGTCTGGCCTTGCTCATCTCTAGAAAGCTTAAAGATGTTAAATAAATTCAATTTTAAATTGTATGAAAAATAATCGGGACCTACATGAAAAAAATTATTTTGACGTTTTTTTTGCTCGTAACAAGTGCAATTGCTAGTGCTGGAGGGGACTTTAGAGGAAAAATTAACTTTCTGGAGTTCTATCAGGGGCACACCGGTCTGCTTATTAATATGGAGAATATGGCTGATCCGGATGGTTGTGGGCGTAGCGAACTATTTATACTTCCTGAAACACATCCTCATTACAAAGATATTTATGCTTTGCTGTTGGCACAAAGGTTTAATGAAGGGGTAATTAGGGTGGTGACATCGGGTTGTCATCAGGGATTGCCAAGTATTGTTCACGTGTTTGTATAAATAGAATCGCTGACCTAAGAAATTTAATAAAAATCTTGTATTTTAGGGTGATGAATCCACTCTTTGCAAGAAAGCTCAAAAACCCTCATTATCAACAAAAGGCTTTGACAAGTACACATGAGATCCCATAACTTATCCAGGCTTTTTGCTTTATGCACATTTGCACTGTATTCGCAAACGGCCTTGGGGCTCGACTCGGTAGATGCTCGTGTAATAGTACTCGAACCTACTTATATGCCGACACGAGTATCATTTATGGTTAGCGTTGCACCTTTAAGTTGTCCTGCGGGCAACTGGTTGTCCTGGCAAAGTGCTGATACAGCTAATAATAAAGCCGTTTATGGGACATTACTTGCGGCAATCACAGCGCGAAAAATGGTTCGTATTTTTATGAAAGACGGCTGTGAGGTTGGGTTTATTCATCTTCTTGAGCACGATGCTTCGTAACGATATCCGCCCGAGCAAAATGGGGGCATATAATTTCGATCTTCTTCAATCTGTTGAAAAACTACTTTTCTGGTACGTTGTTGCAAAGAAATTCCATCTTGGCTTGTCCTCAGTGTAGGGTTATCGGCCCTGTAGAGATGCTCGCCGCTAGTGCCTTTGCTAGCGCTTTTGGAGGCCTTAAAGAAACATTAAATTCATAGAATTCTATCAAGAAACAACAAAGTTGATGATAGATATCGATAGTCAAGTGCACACCTCCAAATTAATCTATCTGAATTGGGTTTTTTTTAATGTCATGTTTTCTCCAATAACTATCGTAAAACGCGGTGGATAATTCACTCTTATTCAGCTTCAAGGTTTCCAGTAGTGATAATTATAGAGTTTCGCCAGCTTAGACTTTTAGCATATGATAATTGTTATATGGCGGCAGAGAATTTTGTGAACGTTGTGGGTTTGTGAAGATACTTAGTGATACTAACTTGAAAATATGAATATCTCAGTGACAAAGACTTCAAAAAAAATGTTGTTTGCTGTGCTGTTGACATATTCTTCGCACGTTTTTGCTAATTATTCGTGCAATGGACTGGTGACATATCTCGGATTAGATGGTGGCGGTGATGTAGTTGTTTCCTTGGAAAATAGCCGGGACCACGATAAGATATGTAATATAAACAACCAGGGAGGCTATCTGACTGTTCCAGCGGCCTGCAAGGCTATATATGCGACCTTGCTTGCAGCAAAGTTATCTGCAAGAGCGATCACAATTTATTATAACGAAGACGGATATAGATGCTCTACACATCCTGCTTGGGCAGCAAGTAACGGAATGTATTTCGTTGAAGGCCCTATCTAGATTTAGTTAGTCAGCCTTTTCTAGAGAAATCATGCTCGCCATGCCAAATTACAGCTCTTGCTTAGCCAGTGTTTTATTAGGGAGGGGTAAATATTAAAACGTGGATTCGCGAGCCGATAATGTGTGCGGTTTCCAACTTTGATTATTTGTGATAACGGGCGGATTTTTTTGAAAAAAATATTTTTGGCGATATTTTTCGTGGTTGCACAAATCCTACTTTCGCAATTTGCGCATGCCGGCGCCGATCTCTGGGCCAACGTTCAAAGAATGCAGATCGATGGCGCCGGAACGATCTGGTTCGCCATCGATTCCCCGGACTCGACAAAATATTGCAAGCCGTACTGGTTCGAGATGAATATGTACATCAAGCCGGACAATCCCCAGTATGTATATTACTATGGAATCCTCTTGACGGCAATTACCAAGGGGAAGGCGGTCGTCATTGCAAATATCAGTACTTTTGATGGGACGGTGTCATGCGACATAGCCAAGACCGGGTACGGCATTGTGATCATGGCGTGATAAGCACGGGTTTCAGATTAGCGTGCCATACCCGATCAAGCGGTTGAAATATGAATTCAGTGTACATCGCCAAATTTCGAAACACCATGCTTGAGACCGCTCTCGGGTGCCTGGTCCATGCACACGCAATCTCCGCTGACTTTCAAATCGATGGATTGAAGATACAGTCTATCCGTTACGTCGGGACTTATTCCGATCCGCGATTCAGCAACACCATCGAGTTATGGTTCACCACACCATTAACATTTCCTGCAGGGTCTTCGTGCACCGCGACCAACCGCGTCTATATTGACGCGACCCATCGCCATCTTGTCGCCGGCGCGCAGATGGCATTGGCGCTGAATCGACCCGTAAACATTGTTGTCGATAATAATCTGCCGATCCGTGCTGGTGCTTGCGAGGTTGTGTATTTCGATGTGCCTGCTATGCAATAGCGTTTAATGTGCGGCTTGGTTAGTTAGTCAATGTCAGAGAAATCATAATCGCCACGCCAATTTACTGCTTGTAAGATGATATCTTAGGCATTTAATGGTGATATTTAGGCAAATTCTAATGGTAGTGCCAGCAAATTCCCGACATGATATATCACTATAGGATATGATTGTTTGGACATCAATGTTGCATCGATGTTTTTGAAGGGTGTCTTAGGAGATTTAGTTATGAAAACGTTTTGGATGAGATGGGCAGTATTGTTTTTAACTGCATGTGCATCGTTGCCCGCTTTTTCAGCATGGGATGGCGTAGCGAGTGGTGTTGTAACACGCATCGAAACAATTAATGAAAGTAACAATTATGAGCTTCGAGTTGTTCTTGGTGGGTCGAAGATTTGTAACCACGCTGATCCATATATTAGTACATTTGCATATTTGAATTCTGCTGACCCTAATTACAAAGCTACGTTTACAAATTTGATGATGGCTTACGCATTAGGAAAACGTGTAGAGATATTTACAATGAACGATTCTGGCGTTGGCTGTCATATACATTACGTTTCGGTAAGCGGGTAAGGCTGGGTTATTAATGCCGGCCGCATTATTGATTCTTTGCTTCGAGTGCATGATTCTTTAACCGCATTTTATTTCGCGTGGTGGGTATTCCAATTCGTATTCGGTGTAGTCATACCTATCTCGGGAACTATACAGCGTTTCAGCGCGGCAGCAAATGAATCGTAGCGCGGAATCGATTCCCATACGTCAATGAATGGACCATCGGTTCGCGATAATTGAGTTCCCAGGTTAGGAAGGGCAGAAAGTCGATTAGTGCGACAGTGGCCAGGGCGACGATTTTGTGCGAGGCGAACTAGTTGAGGTCCTTATCTACGTCGTGCATGATCTGGGGTGCAGACACTCCTACCATTAGGCTCAGGCCGACCAAGTCGATGCGCGCATTCAGTTTTGCGTTCTCGCAGCGCTTGAGCAGATGCTAGCCGTACCAAGCGTAAGCAAATGTGGAACTACTTGGGGCTGTTCCGGCTTTTTCTTCGATGAGCTGCTGGCGTGCGAAGGAAGCGGCGGATGCTGACGCCGACTGCAGCTGACCTACCGGGACAGTATCGCCACCCACGATCATCTGCAGACTTTTCACGTGGCACAGGATTGCATGCTGCGCTGCCACGATGACGACCTTGACATCAACCGCGGTACTGCGGCCGTGCATTATTTTTTGGACTAGGCAATGGCCGATGTGGCTTCGCTGCGGACCGCTAGATGATCTACGCCTGTAATCCGGAGGGCGGCCATCCTGCCGAGCAGCTGGTGGCGTTGATCGTAGTCAGCGAGCTGCCCTTCGACAGATATGCACGTCCATGTTATGCATGTGCGGCCGATCGTGGCGGCAAGCTTGGCAGCGTTGCTTCGTTTTAAGGATTGGCGCGTAAGCGCGTATGCCAATGATCCGGGCGATGCGGCAATGGCCGACGTCATTATTGCCGATAACGACACGGGCTTAATGCTGGCCTAAGCCACGCCAAGCGCTTTCCACGAGAGGCGTATGCTGATCGTGACCCATCGTGAGAAGCAGACCGATCCGCTGTGCGCGGCTGCGGAGGCCGCCGTCCCGCTATCTGCTTAAGGACGCGGAATAGGCAGAGTTACGCGAGGCCGTGTGGTGGTTCTGGCCGGTGCGCACTAGTACTCCAGCCGGGTAGTAAGCCCGTCCATCGAAGCCAGCCGGCGGCGCAAACATCTGACCGTCTGCAAGACCCACGTGTTGCACCTGCTGCCCGAAGGCCCCTGCAATGAGCAGAGTGCGTACGACCGCGGCATCGGCGTGGGTATGATCTTTGGCATCTGCTCGAACTGATTGGCGAGCTGGGCGTCATAGCCTAAAGACACTTCTGGTAACGGCCTAGCGTAGTGTCGTCCGCGTGAGCTAGCAGGCCGTAAGCTAAGCGTCGGATGTGTTGGCCTGTAGTGCCGGCAAGAAGCAGGGCGCTTTTGTTCGCCTGATGGACAAAACATATGCCAAGATTTACTGGAGCAAACACATAACTGATGCGTCGATTTACGCTTCAGCAATGGTTCATTGAGCGCCCAAATGAATTGAAGCGGCGGTGTCAGATAGGCGGATGCAGCCTATGAACATTGGAGGGAAGGAGAAGTGAGTGCAGTTTCAGTCCGTTTGTGAAGCGTCGCTGAAATAAGCTCATGTGGTGCTAAAGTGTGGTTCTAAGCTAACTCGTTGATTCATAAGGACCGAAAACGGCCTGCAAAGCCGTCTAGACGGGTTCGACTCCCGTCCTCGCCTCCATCCTATCTTATAGCCGGCCCACGCTTTTTGAGCTAAATCAGGAGACGATCCTTTTACTTCCGGTTCGCGGATTCGCAGCGACGACTCATAACTATCTTATTCCAATGGCATTGTGCTCCAGAAGCGCTACATTCAGTTTGACTTCTCACGACTCTAAATGCTGACCTGCCACAAGTACTTGGTACTCTTGCGTGTCGATGGAACGAGTAGCGATCCACCCGATAGGAACCCCATACCTGTTAAGAGTGTACGTCGTGGTAGCGAAAGTCAGCTTGTTCAGTTGTCTTCATATTCATCTTAGTTCTCCTGCCGTAAGCTCATCTTTTTTCCAAACCCAGCACCTGCCCGATTAGATCCACGTGTGGCCCAGCCAGAGGCAACCGCTGACGTGCCCACTCATGGCGTTCGCTTTGCGGTAGCGCTGCGGGGTGCGACAGGATCGCTCGTGCGACGACACCTATCCATTGCATGGGCGCACTTACAATCAGTGCGCGTATCGCGAGCGCGTCGGTATCCTTGCCAGGCTCCTCGAGCGACTGCTGCGCGATCTGGGGAGCTACGGCCCAGAGTCGTTCTCCCGCAAATTCGCCCAGAGGCGTCGCGGGGAGCAACCGGCGCAATGTATCCGCATGCTCGACGCCCAGCACACGGACGGCCTCGATACGGATCCGAAGTGCGTCCGTTGTCAGCGCGTCCGAATCTTCGAGGATTCCAAGCAGCATGTGGGACGGCAACGTATGCGGGTATTGCCACAAGGCTTCCAACTGCGGACCGGTGAGGCAGGCATTTGCCTGCGCGAAGGAGACGTTTTGTAAAACCCATGTTCTTATCGGCGAACGCTGAAAGAAGTCTGGCCTAAGCGTGTCCGTCGGGTCTGCGAGGAGGTATCCCATCAGCGCGGGCAGCAGGGCCGCTGCCGAGGCTGGTCCGATCCGTTTCAGCTCATTCAGCACCATATCTTCTGCCCAACGCGAGTGCTCCTGGTTGATGCCTCCAATGATGCTGCTCAGCCATGACTGCTCGATGAGCCACCGTCCCCGTGCTCCCTCGACCACCAGTATCGGCCTCAGAATGTACGGCACTGACTCGGGTGCCTCGGTTAGTCGACCGGTCAGGCGCGCGGCAAGCGTCATCAGGCGCCGCCATCGATCCGGCAGCGTCGTTCCATCCGGGAGTTCAACGGGCCACATGAACGGCATGAGCGCGGACGTGAGGTCCTGCACCCAGCCCGGGAACCACCATTCCCAGAGAGGTGGTGGCTCAAGCGACGGCTTGCCCGCCCACAGACTCCATGCCCAGCATATGGCTATCCACTCGACCGGATCTTCGTCCTGATCGGACCGGGTCCATGGTGATGGGAAAATCTCGTCCACGTCGATTCTGGACAATACTGCTTCGGCAAGCCATGCAAACGGCATCGGTACGTCCATCCCGTCCCCGAGCCGTTTGCCGATATCGCGGAACAGCACCTCTGCTGCAGCGATCGCGGGCAGCGTGTTGGCGGGCAAGGACTTGAGGCGATCGAGCATCGGGAGCAGGTCGCCGACCGGTACGCTCCTCAGGGCTGCCTCGAGCAGGGCGCGCCGCGCCGGGTCGTAAAAATGCATGGCCCAGCGCTCGATCGGTTCGTCTCGGATGACGTGCATGAGCTGATCGCGCGCGACCAGGTCGACCAGAAACTGTGGCGTCAACGCCAGCATGCCATCGCGTCCCTGAACCAGCAGCCGTGCATCGACGAGCGGCGCAATACCGGTGGCCGCAATGCGCTCGGAAAGCGCCGCGGCGCGCTGCCGCCGCTCCGCTGGGCTCTTGCCGTCGGCGATGTCGAGCAGGGCTTGCGCATCGAGATTGGCAGCCGGCTCGGGCGAGAGGCGCGCCCACTGGTCCATGGGCAAGGCCCCCTGCCACGGCAATTCGCGGGCTTCGAGCCGGGCGGCGGCCAGCGCTGCGAAGCGCCGCGCCAGCACATTGTTCGTGCGCGTGATCGCCCTCAGCAGACGCTGGCCGGCATCGCTGTCGGTGACGCGGGGCAGGCCTGTCTCCCGCGAGCTGTGACACAAGCGGCAGATGGCGAGCAGCTCGGCCGGGCCCGTCACGAAATGCCAGTCGTCCGGAAAAGTCGCAAGCCACCTGATGACACCTGCAGCACTCAGGAGCGTGTCTTCGGTGGCTCGGCCCATCCTCTTCTCGACCCAGCCCAGCAGGCGGGCTTGCCAGTCATCGTGCAGGCGCCAAGAATGGGGCGCGATCGCATCGCTCCAGCCGCTTGAGTCGGTCAGCGCGGTGACACGCTCGTCGACCTGTCCAGTCAGTATCTGCCATGAAGGAAGATAGCGCGAGGAACCGTGCCCGCTTTTCGACGGAGGCGCGAATGGCGCTACGATCAGGAAGTTCAGGTCGTCATGCGCATGGCCCAATACTGCCAAGTCAGCGTCATTGCACGGCTGCTCGATGCGGACAATCAGATTGCCCGGCTGGCGCAGGCGTGACGCTGCATCGACTAGGCGCTTTACGCGCACGCGCTCGTGACGCGTACTGGCGCATAGGGTTGCCCAGAAAAAGCTCAGGCCGCTGCCCGGGACGAACTCAAGCCAGGAGATACGCTGCTCAGGTCCGCGCCACGCATGGCGGGGTGGAACGGGGTCGAGCCAGAACTCCAGCAGTGTCTGGTGTGGCTTTCTGTCGACGGCATCGACGAAGCCGAGGTCGCAGGCAGTGTCCCGCGCAAACACGAACGGTGGCAGCTCGGGAAAGGCGGCGAATTCGAAGAGGTCTTCCACAGGTGCGTCGTGCAGGCCCAGATCGACCAGCGGCATTTCGAGCAGGTCGGCCAGTGCCAGCGCGTGCGGGCGGCGCCTGATCCACCACACCTTATCGCCGCGGTCGATGTCACCAATTTTCACGGCAAGTGCGCGCGGTGCCAGCCACTCGAGCTCGGGCGCGGCTTCCATCAGGCGCTTGGCCAATGTATCGAGCGATGTGAACTTGCCTGCGGACCTGGCCGCCTGAATGGGTTTGAACATTTCTATCTCCGCAGTTGACCCAGCATACTGCAGAGATTGTATAGGTGCAATGCAGTATGCAGTACTGCGCTGCATTGCATGCGATATTGCGTCGTGTGATTGCAAGACTTAATCTTTCCTCGCGGTAAAACTTTTTAACTATGGAGGTCTTGCAATGAAAATCCGTTTTATAGGTCCGCTCGGTAAAGTCACTGGTTCATGCACCTGGATGCGTGATGAAGCACACGGGTGGAACTTCCTAGTCGATTGCGGCATGCAGCAGGGCGAGCGGACGGCCGCCGAATGGAACGCCTGCGCTTGGCCATTCGATCCCGCCGAGATCAAGTTCGTCATCCTCACGCATGCGCACATCGATCACTGCGGCCTGCTTCCCATGCTGTACAAGAAAGGCTTCAAGGGCCTGGTGTACTGTTCCCGGGAGACCGCCGAGATCGCGAAGATCCTGTTGCGCGATGCTGCGGAGTTGTCGGACATCGGCTTCACGGCGCGCGACGTCGACGCCGTGCGCTGGCACGAGCCGCATCAGCCGCCGCTGTTCGGCCGATTTCATCCGGTCGACCGGGACCTGTTTGTGCGCTTCTTCCGCTCGGGGCACATCGCCGGTGCGCTATCCGTGGCCGTCCATTGGGGGGCACCGGGACCAGGTCAGCGCAGTATCGCGTTCTCAGGCGACCTCGGGCCCAACAGCGAGGATCGGGAAGGGCTGCCTTTCCTGCGTCATCGGATGTATGTGGGCGACAACGACTATGCCGTCATCGAATCCACCTACGGAGCCACAATGCGCAGTTCAGAACAGACTGATCCGGAATGGCGCCGGGCCCAGTTGCGCTATCAGCTCGAGCAGACCATGGCGCGTGGCGGCAGTCTGGTCATCCCCGCGTTCGCCGTTGGACGGGTCCAGGACGTGCTGTTCGACCTGCACTGGATCGTGGCCGAGAACCCGGCGCGCTATGCGAACGTCGGCTTTTACATCGATGCGCCGAGCGCGCAGAAAATCGGCGGGGTGCTGCTGGAGGCTGCGCGTCGTACCGAAAACAATGGCCGCAAGGGGAAGGTGCGTCCGCTCTGGCTGGGCAAGCAGATGTTTCGCTGGTTCGATCTCGACGATACCAATCCGGCGCACGCAGAAGCGGCGCTCGACATTTGCCGCATGACGCTCACCCCGAAAGATAGAGGCGAGTGGCGACAGGCCGCATGCGGCAACGCCATTGCGCGCGCCTGGCGCCCGGTGTTTCGCACTATCCGCAACCGTCATCAGTTCATGCCCGATGCTGCGACCGGCGCCTCGGTGTTCGTGATCAGCTCGGGCAGCTGCGACGGCGGCCCCGCCGCATGGTGGCTGCCGCGGCTGCTTGGTTCGGCTAACAACACCATCGCGCCGGCAGGTTACTGCTCGCCAGGCACTGTGGGCGGCCAACTGCTGGCGCTGGCCCAGGCTCGCCCAGCCGAGCGACAACGGCTCACCGGCAATCTGCGCTGGTCAGGGGGCGCGACGATGCCGCTGGCCCAGGTCGGAGCCGAGATCGTCGCGCTATCGGGCTACTCCGCGCATGCGGATCAGAAGGGGCTGCTCGACTGGACTTTCAATGTCCACGAAGGCCGGCTGCGTGTGGCCGGCGAGGTGGTGTTCATCCAGCACGGTGAACAGTTGCAGAGGGAGGGGCTGGCACAGGCGATCATGGCGAAAGCGCAGGAAGCAGGAACTGCCGCTCGAACGATATTGCCGGATGATCCGGATCACTGGTTCGACCTTGACCAAAATGCGAGGGTGCTTGCCGACGAGGATTGCCAGCGGAGGCTGCAGGATGAGATTACACGACTTACGCGTGAGCTGTCTAGAATGCAAGGCATATCCGGCAAGGATATTGAAGGCGGGGACCGCCGCGTCTAGGATTGCGCCGGGGCTGACGGAACCTTACCTTCGGGTTCCAAGCAATCAATCCGGACAGGCGACCTCGATCAGGTGCTGCAAGTTGCAGCAACCGCGATGTCGCCTCTGACAGGTGCTGGCCGTTGGCTACGATCTAGCAATGACGTCCGCCGCCGACGCGGCCGACTCAGCCTTGAACGCTGCCGGGTGGACAATCCACCCGACGCAACGATGCTGTATCGCTACGGTAAGGTGTCCGTCTCGATGGGGGAATGCTGCTCGACACCGAGCGCAAGATGACTGGGCGTTACTTAGCCTACTCGAGCAGCAGTGCTTGCGCGACACCTTCCAGCGGGTCCCCGAGTACTTCGCGTCCGACGAGAAGACAGTCAGGAATGTGGCCGACGACTACATTGAGGACCGGGAGCCGAGCGTAAGCCCTACCTGCCCAAGTGTATTGGGCTGGACGAAACGCACCTGAACGAGATTTTCCGGGACATCATTACCGACATCGGTAACAGTCGCGCGGTGGACCTACCGGTCGTGCCTTTGTAAATGAGGATGAAGCCCGCTTATGCGGGACTTTCTTCTGAGTCTAATGATCGCTGGCATTGCCGGAGGTCATGTTTCTAGTCTAAAACGATGGCGAACTATTAAATGAAGTCGAGCTTGATTTTACCTTTCCGTTGATAAATGGAGAATTTGGGCTATTAATGGATCTGTTAAATCAGCAATATTTTCCTCATCATTTTATCTACGGTTGTAAATCAACTACATACGTTTTTAACATGTTGACGGAACAAATCAACAGGCATATCGTATTTACAGCTCCGCGCTGCGGACCGACGAGTTAACCTGAAGGAGTCATAATGAGAAAAAGATGGCTGCTGTTGCTTAGTTTTTGTGGTACCGCATTTGCAGGCGAAGAGCCGTTCGGGCCGATAAACGTCGATGGAGGGCACATCACCTGCAAGAGCCCATCCGGGGATGAAATCAAAAAAACTCAGATGTTTCACGCGCCATCGGACCGATTTTTTAAAGAAAGCTCGATAGCGGTCACCAAGATATCCGGCTGGGGTCCGGAGAAAAACGGATGCGACTTGGTTGGGGTTAAAAAAAAACCCGTTAAGCTCAATTCGGATGCAGGCGTAGTGGAAGTCGAGGTCGTGACTGAGTTCGGCGTGTATGCTTACGCCGACTGCGGCACGAATATCGCTAAATACATGGGAAAGACCGCCTCGATTGAGTGTCAGGCCAGTGCCACGATGGTTGAGTTCAAAAAGTAAGTCACTTAAGGAGAAGTTTAGTATGAAGAACCTCGTCCTAAAATTGTCACTAATGGCGTTGTTCGTTCCAACCTTGGCTCAAGCGCAGGCGCAGGATAAGAAAGAGACTGCTGCGGATAAGGAATTTGCACGAAACGAGCGCGAAGTCCGTGCGGAAGTTGAACGCCAGCAAAAGGAAAAACAGTCAGAAGCCATGCGCGATAAATCACACGATAACAGATTGCCCGTTGGCAAGGATACATCGGTCGGCGGTACTTCAAATGGTAAAGGCGCCGAGGTCAACATCAGGAAGACCTACTAGGCGAAGTATTGTATTCAGCGCTGGCAGACACATATGCCAGTGGTTTATTGGGAGGTTGTGCCCAAGTCTGACCAAGCGTAGTGGCATTCTTGGTCATGCGCGTGCAAATAAGGACGAAGCTCGCATATGCGGGCTTTCGTCTTTCTAAGTGGTCTGAGGTGTGGTGACCAGAACCTGTCAGAAACTCTGCTTCCCAAGCATAGGCCGTCCTTGACGTAATGAAATCTAACATCCAACTCGACCTAGGACCTTCTCTTCCTGTATGCCCCTTAATAAACGGACTCATGTGGTGCTAAAGTGTGGTTCTAAGCTAACCCATTGATTCATAAGGGGTAAAAACGGCCTGCAAAGCCGTCTAGACGGGTTCGACTCCTGTCCTCGCCTCCAAATAATAAGCGCTCGGGCCTCATTTGAGGCCCGTTTCGTTTGCAGCCAGTTCATATCCCGAAAATTTAATTCGACCTCGACTAAGGCCGCTGCATGTGCATGTGCATGCGCATGAAGATGCGGAACTGGATTTTGAATCGCCACGAGTTCAGTAGACCTCCTGAGCCTGTATTGCAGGTTTAAGGAGAAAATATGAGCGCAAGCGGTGCCCCGAAGAATTCAAAATCGAATCGGTCAAGCAGTTGACGGAGCGGCGCAGCCCGCCCAAAGAAGTTGCTGCATGGTTGGGTGAGTTCGCACAGTCTGTATCAGTGGGTTAAGCGCTACAGCGCACCGGCAGCGGAGCAACAGAAGGCTGACGACCGAAAGAGTCCAAATGATAAGATTAGGCAAGACACGATAACCGCCACCACATCCAATGACAACCAGCCCTTCGACAGCAAGTTTCGCGAACTTCGGCCAGCAAGGCACCGCGCAGCACAGTGAACTGCTGGAGTACGTGTCGAGCGACGCCACGTTTCCCACTGCTTATCTCAAGGCGGTGGCTGCAATTGCCAGTTCTGATGGGGTTCTCAACGTTGCTGATTTCAATGCCCTCGACGATGTCGTGGCGCTGCTGAACGATTCAGCTTTGGCGCAGGTCGTATTGCTGGAATACGTTGAACATCCACTGTCTTGCAAATCTGCGTTCCTCGAACTTGAGAAGGCGTCCGTAGGCATCGGGCAAGCCACTGCTGCAAATGCGTTCGAGGCCGCCGGTGCACTCCTGTTGCTACAAGGAACCCGCGGCAGGGAGTTAGCAAAGAACTTCGCTAGTGCCTTGCGTTATCAACTCCCGTCGAACGAACTCGACAGGTTTCCCTCAGACGATCAAACGATCTGGAACAAAGTCAGCATTGGTTCGGTACGGCTGCTCAAGGGGCGCAAGTACGCGGATCTGGCGGATTTATGCGTTCGTGTCACCGGCGACGTCGGTCTCGCAGCCGCTGTACTCGAGTTCGAGCAAGGTAACCTCGACAAAGCTGAGCTAGCCCAGCGCATGACGGCGGCGTGCGCGCATGTAACCCACGAGGTCAGCGCGTTCAACCAGCGCATTGCGGATTTTGAAGCGACCAGCGAAATATCCTCGGCCTTTCTCGAATCGGCGTACGGGTTGCAAAAGCAGGTGCGCCAGCGCTTGGCGATCTCTGATGCGCGAATCGCGTTCGAACGCGAAACGTTTGACGAGGACATCGAGGAATTTATTCACGACGCCGGTAACGCGTTCGAGCGTGAAGTTGCCGAGCGCCTTGGCACGGACCAGTGGAAACGCAAGGTGGTGTGGGAAAGCATCGCCAAGTCCACATTCGGTAAAGAGCTGGAGAGAAGGATCAACCGGATCATCTCCAGGCGCGAGGAGTCGCTCCGGCTTATTCATGAGGACCTGCGCCTCTTCCAGGAAGAAATGGCCCTGTCCCGCACCACGCTCCTGAGACGGCTGCATCATACCCAGCTTGCCGGTTCTTCCCCCGCGCTGCGCTGGAGCACGCGCATCAAGAACGGCACCGAAAGCGCAGCGGAGACGACCTTGAAGCTTGGCGGAGTGACCGCTTTCGGGACCGGAGCAGCGGTATATTTTCTGGGGGCCTCCGCGGTCATCCCATTGGTGGCACCAGTCGCGCCTTTCGTCGGCGGCGCGCTGCTGGTCGCCGGTGTCATCAAGTGGCTGATGAACCCAGACGAACGGAAAAAAGGCGAAATCGGCCACCAACGCGAAAAGTTCGAGACAGTGTTCCGCGCGCAGCTCGATACCGCGCGGCATGAGCTGACCAGGCAGCTGGACGCGACCTCGCAGCAATTTCACGAAGCGGCCGAACGGCTGGTGCGGCCACTCATTCTCGAAGCCCAGGCTGTAGACCGGCTGGCCACCCTTCATCTCAAGGTGGCGCGCAGGCTGAACGAGCATTCGCAAAAAGCGCTGGCAGACATGCTGGCGGCGCTCCCCAGCTGAGATAATGGTCACCGCGGGAGCGTCCTCGGGCGGTTATGTCAGTCCTAACAAAACCTTCAGGGCAAGGCGCAGCGTCGAAGACGGTAAGAACGTATGGCGAGACAATGCAACGCAGCCATGGAGGTTTTGTTAGGTGCTCTAAAGCTGTGTCATCCAGATCGTCAGCAGGCCTTGTCTGGCAAGGACGGCTGCTCGTCTTGGCCTTTTTCATGCTGCTTATCGGTGGCTCGATAGTGCTAGCACCTCTGGGGGATCTCGCGCTTTTTGCTTGCCATGGCGTTCTGGAAGGGGGAGCCACAGAGTATGCGTGATAACAGCTCGCCCTGAAGTGTTCATGCCAGGCCTGGGCACGCAGCGCGTCGGCGGGATCGTCGTACCAGTAGCCGGTGATCCAGCCGGCAACCGACAGGCCGGTGGCGCCTGCGCCGCAGGACAGCAGATATCATGTTGTAATGAATTTCAAAAAATAAAAGGAGACTTGCGAATGACCTTCACCTATCGAGCGCACACAGCCGGCCTGCTGGCCATGCTGCTGTGTTCCACCGGCGCTCAAGCACAAACCAAACCGGAGGAGACCGAGGTCTGGAGTCCGGAACCGACGCGTGTGACCCCGGCCACGGCCACGGCCACGCGCGCGCCGTCGGATGCGGTGCTGCTGTTCGATGGCACCAACCTGAACGAGTGGGTGTCGACCGCCGCGCCCGACAAACCGGCCCCCTGGACCGTCGCCGACGGCGTCTTCACTGTTCGCCCCGGCAGCGGCAACATCCAGACCCGCCGCCAGTTCGGCGATTACCAGCTGCACCTGGAATGGCGCATCCCGGCCGACATCAAGGGCACCGGCCAGGACCGCGGCAACAGCGGTTTGTTCCTTGCCTCCACCGGAGCGAACGACCGCGGCTACGAACTCCAGATCCTGGACTGCGTGAACAACAAGACCTACGTGAATGGACAGACGGCCAGCATCTACAAGCAGTCGATCCCGCTGGTGAACGCGTGCGCGGGCGCAGGAGAATGGCAGACGTATGACGTGATCTGGACGGCGCCGCGCTTTGCCGCCGATGGCTCGCTGGCGTCACCCGCGTACGTGACGGCGCTGCACAACGGCGTGCTGGTACAGAATCACGTGGCGCTGCGCGGGGAGACCGTGTACATCGGCAAGCCGTCGTACACGAAGCACGGGCGAGCGCCTATCAAGCTGCAGGACCACCGGCATCTGGTCAGCTTCAGGAATGCGTGGGTGCGGGAGCTGGAAACGGCCAATCAGTAGCGCATCCGAGCAGTGTAGCGCCCACCAGGCGTGGTGGGCGTGCAGGCTTCGACGCCGCGGTTCTGGCGCTGTGGTGTCGTCAACCGGCCAGCTTCATGTTCACCGGATCCCACAACACGATCTTCTGCTCGAACAGGCTCTTGTTCGACGCCAGCCCCGCTGCGGCGGCGCGGAAACCGAAGACCGCATCCTCCTTCACCTTGCCGCCGGTGCGGATCGCATTGTAGAAATTGGCGTGGTGGTCGAAATGGTCACTGTAGCCGGCCGGCGCCTTCCACTCCGAACGGCTGGTTTCGTTCTTCGTTGTCTGGCCGGCGTAGTGCTGCTCGTACCAGGCCTTGAAGTCTTCCTGGTTCTGCTTGTCGAAGGTGGCGTAGCTGTCCCAGCTGCCGAAGCCCGGCGCCTGCGCCATCTTGCTGCGCAGGACCTC
>Ga0308160_10001749_pt1 | contig 28751 bp, 35 predicted proteins | sample PhyFR1_FD_201036 | JGI IMG/M metagenome (GOLD analysis project Ga0308160, IMG submission 201036) | Phyllosphere microbial communities from UC Gill Tract Community Farm, Albany, California, United States - DLSLF.R1 | ecosystem: Host-associated > Plants > Phyllosphere > Unclassified | place: USA... | reverse complement strand
GTTCTTTCCCTGGTATCTGCTCCAAAATACGGCTAGTGCGTTCAGAGAGTCGATAGTCGAGAGTCGAATAGTCGGAGGCGTGAAGGAGAGGTGCAAGAGGCGCAAGGGAAGGGTCGAGCGAATTGAGCTAAGAGACGACTCGAGGAGCTGGCGGAGTGGAGAGATCGAGGTTGTTCGGGTCGTCGGAAGGTAGTGAAGGTGGAAGGGAAATGTTGATAGATTCTGCTTTTGTGATGGGGTGGGTGAAGGGAGCGGGAGAAGATGATTCGTTCGATAGATGCGATTTCTGCAGAAGGGATGAACTTGACGAGGTATCACTGCGTGAGGGTTCGACGGGAGATCGCGGCGGGATGGGAGAACGTGCGAGGAAAGATTGCTCCGAACTGAATTCCAAGGAGGAGGAAGGAGATGAAGTTCGGACTTTCTTCGAAGGTCGGGCGTCATCTTGAGGAGGATCTCGTGAGCGTTTCCGAATCTACAGGGAGCGTGTTATGAGCTTTAGAGGAGACCGAGAGCGAGAAGAGGATGAGCTTACTACGAGCTTGCGAAGTGATTCGTCGAGTTGTCCTCGTCTGTCCACCTGCCACATCGCTTCGATCGTATCCCTATCCATCGTGAACGGTCTCCATTCTTCATCGTCAAGAGATTGAGACGGTCCATGAGTGTGCTCTTCGTTGCATTCGTCGATCACCCATTCCTCTGCGAGCGAGTTCAGAGTAGCGTGGATTCGGTGAGTGCAGCCTTTGTCGTCGGATGAACCCGGACCTAGACAGCGTAGAGAGGCGGAGGTAGAGTTTGACGTGGTGAAGACTTCATATCCTTGCGAGAAGACGTTTGCGACAGCGGTTGACATCTTGACTGCTCGGAGGGATTTGAAGCGATCACCGTTTTCCGGGACAGGAATATTCCGCTGTAGAAGGTGAATCGTAAGCTACGATGTATGAGCGGGTCAGAGAGAGAAAGTCACTGACAAGTTCACTGCTGATTGCCGATTTTGGGGATGCGAACGATATCGAAGATTCGATGAACATTGGCGAGTTCGAAGGGCGCCGTGCTCGTCTTGAACGGTGACGTTGCGGTATGACGATATCGAAATGAGGACGAGCCGGGATGGGTTGTAGTATGGCAGGTTTCGAAGGAGGAGGAGTGGGTTTCGACTGAACAGCGGGAGAATTCGTTCTTGACGCAGTTGTCGTCTTGCGCTCAATCGATGTAGCTGAGACTGTTTGTACTGTACATAGAATGTGGAAGTAATCAGATGTCAGTGGATGTTCAGAAGACTGAGGCTGGAGAAGACTAACGAGCTGCGATAGGTTTCTGTAGTTCGCGTACGACGTCCTGAGCGCCGGGCCAGGAGTCGAGTTCCGTGAACTCGTTCGGATAGTCTTCGAAGAGATGCGCCGTTCGACGAGCGAAAGAACGAAGAGCCGAAGGATGAACGCCTCGGCTCAACTCGGGCCAATTCACTCGGTACTGGTAGAGGAAGAGCGCGATCGAAGACGTAGTCACTGGAAAGGCGGGGATCTCGGCGATCGTGCAAAAGGTGAAGTAGCTCGCAAAGCATCCGAGATAGCCTCGAAGAGTTGACTTCTTGATTCCTTTAGCAGAAGTAGCTATCCTTATCGCTTCACGCTGTTTTACGGCTACTTAGCAATCGATGTATCAGCGCAGTCACAAGTAGAGATCAGCGAAAGATCCTCACGATCTAAGAAAGCTCTTTGGCGATGGAAGATCTCCCTTCTTTCTTGAACGAAGGCTCTTGTCAGAGTCGAGACCGATGGATCCGAGCACCAGAGAGTATACATATCTATGTGCGAAGTGAAGCTGTGAGTTTGTTTCGCTTCTGAGAGGCAAAAATAGAGCTCACCCTCTTGCTCGAGCAAATTATTCAAATGATCAAATAGAGTGAGCGCGACGACCGCCTGTTTCTTAGAAAGTCTGATCGTAGCTGCGACAAAAAGCTGTATCGTCAGCTTGGGCGCTACTTCGTGGAAGCGATACGAGAACTCACAAGCTGACGATTCTCTCCGAGCTTTGCGTTTCGCGAGAACTTCGGTGATCGAGTCGGCGCCAGAGTCATCAGATCCGCTTTCCGTGATCGCTCCTTCATCGACGTCGCTCAGATCGCTACTCGGAGGTTCCTTCTCGTTCAAGCGAGTCGAAACTCCTTCTCTCGCAACTCGAGAATCTTCTCTCTTCGTTGCTATAGGAACGTCTGAGTGTCGATACGTGTCGGCCGATTGCGGTGGATACTCGAGCGAGTTGAGAGTCGCGCCAGAGTCGACAGGGGTTGAGGTGAGTTCGACGAGGGCATTCGACGATCGGAAAGATTGTGCTGATTCCTCCGCGAATCGCATTGGATCCTCCTCCTCCTTGATCGCTCGAGGATCTTCTGCTGAAGTTGTGGTTTCCTTCTTGACCTCGAGCTCGCACGTTTCGTCTTGACCCATTCGAGATTCTCCTTCTTTCGACTTTGTTCCCTCAAATGTCTCGTGACTGACTGCGACGATAGGTTGATGATCGAGGGAAGAGTTGAGATCTGCGCCTCCTCCGACTTCGGCAGGGACGAGGGACGGAACGAGAGGAGGAACGAGAGAAGAATTTCGAAGAGGAGGTTGCTGGACGGCTGAGATGCGACTTTGAGGGGGTGAATCGGGATTCGGAAGAGAGGAGACGGTAGTGACAGCCGGTAGAGGCGTAGAAAGAGAAGTTGTATAGGCTGAATCGATGATCATGGGAGCGACAGATGAGGGAAGAGTCGAATCGGGTACAGGCGAAGTCTCGGAACCCTTGCTCATGCCTCGACTCATATCGCTAGAGTTGATAGAGAGAGACGCAGAAATGACGGAGATGGTCAAAGTCATTTGCGGGGAATCGATGAGTGGTGTGGACGCGTGAGGAGGTGCCTGGGTTTCTTTTTTCGAATGAGCAAACCTCGATCCGATTTGAGATGGGTGAGCGAGGTCGCGAGGTCGAGAGCCGTCCCGATTCGATTCACATTCGTTTCTGACTATCTCGTTGATCGTGGCTTGTGCGAAATCGAGAAGACTGAGATATTGCGGTTCTCGGATTTCGTCGTCTGAAGGTTGAAACGAATCTGACTGGAACGAGCGGAATGCGAAATACTAGTCAGTGACACTCGAGGAGTCTGGAAATCGGAGCAGAGCTCACTTTTTGGATTCCCATCGTAGGGTCGATTGCTTCTCCGTCTTCTCTCGCGTCCGGATCCTTCTCCTGTACGGGCGCCACGACGTTCAAAGCCGCAATCCGCCTTTCCCTCTTGTCTCTACTTCGATAATTCTTGCGAGCGGCTTTGGCGAGATCCGAGAGTGATTTGAGTTCCTCGAAGTTCAAGCTTCTATAGCCCTTATCTGCCAGATTATCGCATGAAGTAATCTTTTTAATCGACGTGATCTGGTTAGGACGTCCGAGGACGACTATCGAGCTGGTGAAGGCTTTGACCCCACTGGCCTTCTGTGCGAAGGAACGGTCCGCGAGAGGTTTCTTGGTCCTTTTCTTCTTTCCACCTTCTAGACTCCGAGATGGAGCTGTCGGCGACGGCTGCGACTTCTTCTCCGCGCGATAGAAAGCTTCCGGAGGTGGATAGGTAGGAGGAAGGGGAGCTGAAGAGGTCGGAGGAACTGCTTCGTAATTCCAGGATTGTTGAGGTAGAGGAGGAGGAGCGAAGGATGGCGTGAGCGTAGGGGTAGGATGAGCAGGTCGATCAAGGTGGGCAGAGGACTGAAACGTTGTCGTAGGAGGTCGATAGTGTGGAACGAATTGAGCGGGAGGAGCTGAGTTCTGAGGGAGAAGAGGTGGAGTGTACGGAATCGCGGAAGTGGAAGCGACCGTAGATGCCTGCGTGTAGTCTATCCTGCCTTGTGAGCCTGACGACGGGTCGAAGGCTGGATAAGTCGCGTAGGTAGAGTCCTAGCGAGGTTTCTAAGAAATCAGCTCGCGAAACGAAAAGGCAGAGAAAGCAGAAGAAGACGAACTCGGTAGTCTCCAGCTTCATAATACCATGACATCCTGACGCTATCCTACAGCTCTCCTACACCAGACTAGCCCGGTCGAGTGACTAAATGCGAAATAATTGAACTTGAGGTGATTGACGGAGAGGTGAGATGTTTGAGAGCTGGTTCGACTTGTGCTGAATTGCTCAGCTATCGAGTGTAGTAGAAAGGCGTGTTTGATCTTCTCAAGCTGATGTCGAGGTGTTGGAAAGAAGTTAAGATTGAGATTCGTCTCCTCTCCTTCTCCCACTTCACTCTGATTCAGGACTTCAGTACGACATTACACAGCAGCCCGCTAGATCAACATGACCACTCAGCATCAAGTGTTCTCCTCTTCCCGAGTTCGAAATCGTTCAACTTGGCTCGTTCAACTTTCGTCTCTCTCAGCCTCGACAGCAGCATGCCCGCGCATGGAGAAGGTACCCAGCGGGTCAGCACACGCGTCTAGTACCAACGGAAGCTGCCAGACTCGTTTCATCGGGTACGGAAGCAGAGAGAGTGGGAATTATTCGTGTTGAGGGTTCGAGGAACAGAGGGAGATGCTTTGTGAAAGCGGGAGTGGGTCAGGAATACATCATAGACTGATAGTAGTGAATGTACATGGCTGCAGGAGATTCAATTTGATCCGGTGAGTTGACATTTCGCGAGTCTCGCCGTCATATTCAGTCGACGAATGGGTTCTGAGCTAACCCAGGGCGAGTCATATAGGTAGATAGGTTACAACCAACCGCTTGCTCAATCCGAATGAAGAGCTTCCTCGGCGGAAACTCTCACCTTTCGAATCGTGTCTTCGACTTTTCGCAACCGCTCAGATTCGCTCTCTCGATTCGGGATCTACCAGCTATGGCTTCGATGTATGCTAGCTTCGACTTCTCGCTCTCACATTCCTCCTACTTTTCAGAACGCGACTCTGAGATGCTCCGGAATAAGCTTCGAAAGCGCTTCGAACTCGTATTTCTGTCTCTATCTTCGAGCTAAGCACAATCTCTATCCCCTCGGCGCCCTCCTTACGGTTCAACATGGCCAACGACCGTGCCAGAGCTCGAGCATCTTACCCTCCGACATTACTCGTCACCTCGAGAAACTCGATCATCACAAACAACAGACCAAAAGGTTTGGTCGGTGCCCTTTTCTTCGCTAGCAGGCAAAGATCAAGTCTTGCTGACAGCTCGCGCATAAGATAGCCGTCTCTTCGCGCTACAGTCTCGACAGATCCTCCCCCTCCAAATGGCGCCGACGGCAGATCAGTCACCTTCGCTCGCTCAACAGTTCCCGACATCTCGTCAAAGCCGGCACCAGCACCATCGACTAAGACCCCTACCTCAACCAACGCTCCTCCTTCCGCTTCGAGTGACCCGGCAAAACAAGGTACGTTTCTCTTCCGATTTCATCAGCTAGCAATTGCTGAATCTGATCCCTGTCTACAGACTCGCAACTTCCCAACCTCACGCCTTTCCGCCTTCCTGGACCTACCACCTCGAACACTTCCACGGCAGCTCGGCTTAGTCCCTCTCTTCCCCATTTCGACAAACCTTCGTCTACTCGCGAATTCGCTCCTCCTCCTCCTTCACCAGCACCTTCCGACAAGCCATCAGTCCCTGTCGCCTCCACATCTGCAACCTCGACGGGCTCGGCGCAAGACAGGTCAGCATCGCGTCGAAAAACGAGGAGACCAGATCGGTATGGTCACAAAGACAGCGTCAATCTGTCAGCCCGAGATCGAGGGAATCGAGGAGAAGGGGCTGTAGCGGGTGTACTAGGCGAGATGGAAAGGAACGAGTCGAGCGACCTGGATGAATTGAGTGCAGCAAGCGACGATAGTGACGGAGAAATCGATCAAGTGAGTACCCTTTGCTCTGATCAACAGCTTGTACTCCGCTCATCATCCTATATTATCAACAGCATACACCTCAACGTATCAACAAGGAGTCCTCTCTCGCTAAGGCTCCCCTCGTTCACTACAAGCCCGACTTCTCCTCGTGCGAAAACGACATCATCAAGATCAAGGAGATGGTGCGACAAGGGACGGGATCTATTCCTTGGGCGATCGGAGGCGGAGGTCCTTACAATGTGTACAAGTGCAAATTTGGTACTCGGAACGGTTCGAAAGGGAGAAAGATGCCTCGTTGTGGGTGGATGCTGATTCGCGATGAATCGAAAAGCGAGAAGGGCCGATGGATCATCGACGAGGAGGCCTCGTATTGGTATCACAATCATCCTCTTCTGCCTCTTGTTCCAGCAGTGAGTTGTTATCGTTCTCTTTCCTTCGTTTCCATCTGCAGTCGCCGACAAACCTCTTCTTTCGTTTCTCATTCTAGCCTACTCCTGCTAGGAAACGTGCCCACTCTTCTGTCTCTGCCTCAGTCGAGGAGGATGAAGGAAGTCCGCCTCCAGCTCCCGCACCGGTTCCGACTCCTCGCGAGAAATCGAATGTTATCTGGTTGCTCGATTCGGATGATGAGGACGTCAAGCCTTCGCCTGCTATTGTCAATCGAGGGAAATCCGATGTGAGTCTACACCTTCCCGCTCGCACATTGTCAGCGACAGCTTTCTCACAATCGCACGACAGTATCTCCTAAAGCAAGCTCGAGTCGCTCCAGCTCCAATCGCTTCCAACGGCAACACTGCTTCAAGCTCCCGTGCCCATCTCTCTACTTCCACTTCACATCAAGCAAACCCTCAGCAATCGACTTCATCCGACGACGTCTCACTGGAATCTTTCTTACTCTCGCTCGGACTCGGCAAGCACGAAGGAGAAAACGATTTCATGTTTCCCCTCATGGTCGACAACTCGGAGACATGGCATACTCTCGACCACCTCGCCCCTTCCTTCCGGGCTTCGAAGACTTTCAACACGCCGACAAGGATCGAAAAGGCTCAAATTCGAATGTTGTTGCAGAGTCTTCGTACGGCTTTTGAGAGCTCGGGAGTGGGGATGATTGAGGAAGGTTGGTGGAAGCTGATCGGAGAAGCTCTTGACAGTGGACTGGCGGAAAGGAGGGGATGAAGGGGAAGAAGAGAGATGGGATTAGGAAGCGTTGGTCGAAGATTGTCGGACGTTTGCAATCGCTTCTTCGCTCAGTCTTTCGTCTGAAGCCTCTTTGAGATATAGTGTGGCAACACAGCTTCTCACAGCTGCACATGCAGCGACGCCTCTCGATCGGTGCTTGACTTTGGCGCGAGCAAGCTTCCTTCCCTCTCTTCTCCTCGCTTTCGTCCCATTACAGAGCTTCGAATGACCCGTGAAACCCTTTTTGAGTGTATGGGATCGACTGCAGATATCTATACTTTGCCGGTGACGGAGCTGTTCCTTTGCGAACGACTTGCGAAACCTCTCTCATCAGCATTTTTACCTTCAGCTAATAGGTCGCTAATTGACTGCAATTGTCACGATTAGTCGGTTGGCAGCCGCTTGTCTATGTCGTGACAATTATGTCCGGAGCTCGGATAATTGGCTCGTCGTTCGCCAATTAGCGACCAATTGACGACAATTGGGGACTTCGTCAGCTGAGGATTGGTCACAATGAGCTCTCTTGTTCAGGAATAGCAGACCATAGGCGTGAGATAAGGCGAGAGAAAGGATAGAAAGCGGCCAGTCGGCAGTGAAAAGCTCTCGCGAAAATCAAATCTGGTTCCGAAAATCGTCGGCGTTACAGACAGAAGATCCTACTGAAGAAGAAGAGGGAATCTCTGGACTCCGACGAGTCCTCCAATAGCTCAGCAAAATCCTCACAGTGTGCCTGTTCTCTTTACTCGACGGTACTGAAACGAGGTCGAGACGCCTCGCAGTAGGTCGTAGCTGACGGCGCGTACATGGTGTCGGATGAAACACGGTTGATAAGGCTGCCAACAGTCGGGATCGAGTCGTCAGTTTGCGATGTTGACAAGGGATGAGGAAGGATAGAGCACGTACACGACTGCAGAGTGCAGCGTGGCGGGGGCACTCGAGCGGGCTTCGGGAGAGTGATCATATCAGAGCAGAAGGGAGCCAGAGACAGACGAAGCGCGATAGCTAAAAGAGCGGTTCGGGTTGAGAGAACATTCTGGAAAAAAGTCGGCAAAGTTAGGGGACCGCAACGACTGCAAAATCGTGAAGACTAGACAGTAAGGAGGAGGACGTACATGCTACGGTGTAAACAGAGAGAGAACGGCGAGATCTGCGAGGGAATAAACAAAGGAAAGACGCGGTTGAGTCAGGTAAACAATGACTCACAGCGCGCAAGGAGCCGACTTGAAGGAGCGGCGATTGCTGTGTAGTGTTATTGAGTAATATCTGAGTGCTTGTGCGCGCGTTTGGAGTCGAGGGAGTGATGTCGAGATTGAGGGAGTGAGATGAAGGAAGGAGAGAGAGAAACCCGAGGCGCGCTCCCTCAAAAACTCTCACATTCAAATTTTGCCTCAAGTCCCGCGCCTCGACTATCAAAACCTCCCCGGAGCAGCCTCATCGCAACACTCTCTTTTTCGTTTCTTCGCCTCTTCGTCCCTTCGATGTGCCATCTTTCCAAATCGTCGACGAATAGTTGACGTAATATTCCTCGAGCTGCTCAGCGCGACGACAAAAGTCACGTTTTGGCTTGACCGGCGTCAAACGTCAAACTTCGTTTGAAGCTCGCTACTTCTACTGGCTATACCATTCTCTTCAGCGCAGCATTATCGCTGCCTTCCTGACACGGGCGAGAGCGGTCAGAGCGACGTGCGAAAGAGCGTGAATTTCTACCTGACTTGTGCAAGGAAAGCACAATTGTTCTTCGAAAGCTTGTGCAAAGCCAAAGGGGGACCATCTTGTATCGATGCTACTAACCTGTCTAATCGCTACCCAAATAGCACTCTGATTGGCAGACAAGACTAACTCGTAGCTAATTGCCATCAATTGTCGCTAATTGGCCCAAGAGTTGCCAATTGGTCAGTGCGAAACTAATCGGAAAAAGAACTTTTGCTGAGGCTCTCTCCTTCACCTTACTCGCTTTTACAATTCACGCCAAATCTGCTTCAAACCTACTCAGACAAGCTATAGAAAGACTAGTAGCTGCTTATCAAGGTACCCAATACTCGCTTCGACTCTCAACTCGCTTTCAACATATCGAAAGATCAATTACTCTACGATTCATTCCCACTCACTGCCAGATAGTCGTGACAGCCTGGAACTGCTCCCTGCTTCCTATCCAGATCAGCTCAGCACCTTGGTAGAGCTTCTTCAGACTTCATGGTGAGTTCTTCATTTCTCTTACCTCGCTTTCTCTCCCACTCTCGTCAAGATAGCTGACGAATGTTGTCCCATGTTTCCATAGACTTCTACTCCTGTCTCCCATGGAAGCGAGCGACCGGGTCCGACTGCTCCCGCTTCAAATGACTCTCGAATCTCTGCTGCTCCTGACCACACTCTTCAGTCGACTGTTCCCTCACGCAAAACGCTGGAGACGTACTCTACTCCCTCTGGACGCAAGCTCAAAGACTCCGCTTCGGAAGAGAATGCACCCATCGCAGAATCGAGATCTCGCTCTCGAGCTTCGCGCACCAGGTCTTCTTGGGAGTTGGTCATCTCGCCCCTGAAGAGGCAGAAGACGACGCGCAGTGCATCGAAAGATGAAGATCGAAGGAGGGTATGGGATGGAAATGAGGTCGAGGTAGAGCTCCCGAAGTCGCTTTCTCTTTCTCAGGTCTGTCTCGATCCCGCATTGTTATCTTGCCATCCCTCTCTTGAAGCAGAGAGACTCGTGCGCTTGGCTACTGATTCTGAACTTGAGACGACAGAACGATGATACGACTCCTTCGTCGAAGAATCAGAAGAACGATTCTCCCGTCACGAACAGATACAACACTCAACCCAAGATTAAAGTTATAGTTGAAGGGAATGGGAGCGACGTAAGCGGAAAGCGTGACTTGATGTAGAAGGGAAAGGGCAAGGAGAAAGAGAAAGGAGGTGGTCGAATTTCAGCCTAAAGTTGAGGATGGTGGAAAGATCTTGACGGTAGGGAGCGCTTGTGGACGCTAGGACACGGAAGGTACAGCTTGTGGCTCTCAAGGAATTGCTAGTCTTGTCGAGAATACCTAAGTGATCACACCGAGAGGGAATCGAAGAGAGAGAGCACTTTCGTAAGCCAATGTTTGCGAAATTGCGAACACTCCGATCTCACACTCGCTCTTTTGATGTATTCGCTGTCAAGACGCCTCTTTCGTCACCGGCTTCCACATAGGGATTCGATTCGTCTTCGGCTGCAGCAGAATCAAGGCCACTCGAACCGCAACTTCCGAAAAATTTCTTCTTCTCGCTCCGATTACTCACTCTTATTTCGTCAACTTTGCTCTCCTCGGCTCTACCACTCAAGAGAACACTCAATGTAACCCTCAAAGCATCTACAACACCTTCCCGCAGCTCCTCAGTCCAGCAGCGTCTCTCTCGGCAATCTTCATCAAAAGCTGCTTCTCCTCACTCGAGGTCGACCCCAGTCTACTCAAATTTTGACGAAGATACTCTGCAAGGATCAATCAGTCCAGTCAGAGGGAGTATTGCTGGATCAGAGGTGTTGCAGGCTCTCAATCGTAAGTTCCTTCGCTAAATCCCTCTGACGGAAGATCCTCTCCCATGGCTAATGGCTCAATGCGAACACCACGATAGGCTGCTAGCTATGTGCTCGCCGCAGTTCCGCTTCGACACTCGACTCGCAGATTGCTCCCCTTCTTCGAAACTTTGCCCTCTCGCTTCGACCTTTCGAACTTTCGCAAATCGCAAAAGCTTCCGAACTCTATTCGAAGAACGCCGTTTCATCGCTTATTGCCGACAGAATGATACCGGAGTTCCGCGGTTGATCGAGTCTCGATTTGAATGGACTGTTCCTTCTTTTCCCCTTCCCGTCACATCGTCTGGTTGCTCATGTTCAGCAGGTGGAGGAGCGCTCTTGAGACGACAATGATAGGGGCGCAAGCATCAACCACAGAGCCATCAGGATCGCTCGCTCCGACTTCAGCAAACTTCGACCGAGCAATGCCGCAAGTTCAACTGTACGAGGTGAGCTTCTCTATTGATTGGTGAAAGATATACAAGAGGGAGACTACGAGCTGAAACTGCCTCGCTCGATAGACTTCACTCCATTCGACAAATTCAACCCAATCTCGTCTTCTGCCGAACGAGGTTTCTGCTGCGATTCCGTTTGCCGTGAGTTCCTTCTTCCCTACATCCGAACACACAAATCGTTACTGACTGACTCGACAAGTAGGCAGAGGTAGTTGAACCAGATTGGCTGGAAAGGAGAAGTACTGGAACTATCGAAGCCGACGTACTCTGTAAGCAGTCTCCTCGCTCCCTCCTCCTTCCATTCTGAAGCACAAAGCTCCTCTTCCTGGAATCACAGTACTCCAACTCTTCCCTCCTCAGCTCGTCAGCAATCCTGTCGCAGCTTGTCAACACCTCGGAAATGTCCTCTTCCCTCCTGATCAAGGAGGTCAACCTTCGCCGCTACTCGCTCAAGCTGGCAACCTCGCTACGACTGGGCGCTTCAATCAAGCTCAGTTGGTTCAGTTCCGAGCGGTGAGCGGGTTCAAGGAGACAGTTCAAGGTAAGTCCTATCAATCGCTCGATTCGGTTTGATCCCTTCTCTCGCTCGCTGATACTGCTCTGTCCTTTGCAGCACAAGCGTCAACCACGAGCTCGGATCTTCCTATCGTCACTCCCGAACTCGCAAATTCGATTCCTGGCCCTATCGCAGAACTTCATCGACTCGAGAACGGTTCGACTTTCTCGTTCGCAATCGGAACCAAGTACAGAGGAAGGAGAGCTTTTCAACTTCCCGCTCATCGTATCTTCTTCGACAACGGCTACAACCTCAAAGTTGATCGATTGTGCACTTCGTACTTTTCAAAGGCACCTTCGAAATCCGACTATCCTATAACGGGATTCTTTGAGCTTCGTTGTTCTCACTACAGCAAAGGGTTCGGTCACCAATCGTGTCCCTGTCTCATCAAGCTTCGATTCCAGCTCAACCAGATTCGAGTCCCGATCGACGAAGTTGAGTTCGAAATGGTCGAATTCGTCAACCATCACGCTTTACATCTACGCGGAGAAGGAGTACCTAAGAAGTACAAACCCCCGAAGATCGAACAAGAGTACGTCAAAGTGCGAGTCGGCGTTCCCACTCAATCTCGTCGCTCGATCGAACAAAACAGCGCATCCAATTCCTCGGGAGCTTTCACTTCTGACAACCGAGCAGACAGTAGCTACCATCCGGACCTCGAAAGATTCGCTTCAAAGTCTTCTGTAAGTGCATATTCCTCTTCATCGAGTGACTGCACCAGATTCTCATTCTGACGTTTCCTTGATTTCCTCCTGTGCAGTATCCTCCGAAATCTTCGAATGGCTATCGAGTAGCTCACCGACCAGACTCGAGTCTATTCCCGTGCTCGAAAGCTTCGCTCGAAATGTACCGTTTGCGACTCAGGCGAGAGGTTGGAGCGAATGTTGCCCCAAGCGGCGGAACTTCGACGACACCGATCCGAGCGAAATGGGTCTGCCACGTCGGAAAAGGAGGTCGACCTCATCCTGGGGGATCGCAATGTCGATGGCAACTCGTCTTCACTTCTGAAAGAGAGGTCGATCAGTGGTATCTTTGCGAATCCGAATCTCATGTCTACCACAATCATTCCATTCCTATCGGGCCCGCTCTCGTGAGATCTCTCTATTTCTCCTTCTTCTTGTCTGATGAACACTGACGAATCCTAGTTCTTTGTTTCCAGGGTCCCACGAAACCGACTAGATCCGACAACGCTGCTCTCTCAATGCCTGGTCTCCTTCCGATGCTCGACGGAAAGCCACTTCCTCCACTCAGTACTTCAAATGTATCGCAAGCTCTCAACCACGATGTCTTCGACGAGAAACCAAGTGAAGAACTCAGAATCGAGGTAAACATGGTCTTCTCGACCATTTTTTCGACTTCTCCAGCTCATCCACCCCTGCTCCCTCCGCTCTACAGGCCACGCATCGATATCAAGAGAGAAATGCACCCTCTCCCGAAGCTTTTGTTCGGCCAAGTCTACCCGTTCTCTATGAATCGCAACAATTCATCGATGAGAGAAGTGGTTCGAAACATGCTCGTTCAGACTCTCGCGGCGAAGGAGCCGATCAGGTACGCAACCCTCTCACATCATACTCTCGAGTCGTCTTTCGGCTGATCTTGCCAATTCGTTCACGCAGACTCGATTCAAAGCTGTTCGACCTTTCGCTGCCGGTTTCGTCGATTCGCTCTCGCGCACCTATCTCCCCGCTACTCGTCAAGTCGACGCACGCACTCTGTCTCGAATGGACATGACTCGAGGATCGACCACTGTCGATTCGCTCGAAACCTATCTTCACAATCTCGCACCAACTTTCACTTTCCGACTGCTCGAAACCCGTTCTCAACACAATCTCTCCATTTTGGCTCCTTCCTTCCAAGCGCTCGACTACATGGACGCAGAAAGCATCCAGGACCTCGAACTACGAGATCTCAACGACTTGATGATCGACCTCCGACAACATTTCGACGAGCATCAAAAGGGAGATTCAGGTGGGATCGGACTTCATGATTGGAAGAGGATCGCGAATAGGTTACAGGCTGCTTTGAGGAAGTGAAAAGGAAGCTTCTGTTGTGTGAATAAGGGTAAAAGGGTGAAAATTGGTTCGTTTTTCGTAGTTTCTCGAATGTCTTTCTCAAATCAGTGCAATGTCCGTGATCAGTATCGCTTCTCGTGTTGACAAGGTAGTTGCATCGCCGCTTGTCATCTGCTGTTTCTTAAGCGAGACCTAGGCTAGAGAGGAAGATCTCGCGAAAAGTGGTTTTGTTCTCTCTCTCTGGACTCAAGTCTTTGCGAAGCGGTTTTTCGGTGGCAAGGGAGTCTCCCGAGCTCTTGCTCTGCAAGAGGTGGGAGGATTACCTTCGGGCAGAGGCGAATTGACGACTTCTTTAGCTTTCGCAGAGCCCTGAACTTTTGCGAGATCATCTTTCGACTCTTCACCTCCATCGCTCTCCTCACTTCCAAGCCGATCAAATGCCGGTGCTCTACGTCTCGACAACGCCGGTCGATTTATGCGATTGGCTGGGTTTAAGACTGCTTTCGACTTTCGCCTTCCTCCTCTTTCGCTCACCTCCCTCGACTCAGCAACACCATCAGCTCCAACTTCGAACTCTCTATACAGCTCACAGATACTCACCAACCTGCTTGCGAACGCTTCTCTCGACCGCTCGATCCAGCATCATCATCGACTTTGATTCATCAATCTTGCGCTTTCTCGAGCCGACGACAACATTGGTCCACTCAAGCTTCGGTTCGGACTTCGAGAAAGCGCTTATGCTATGATGGAATAGGAGACTCGATCAGTAGGAGTTGCTTGAGAGCTTGGTGGTGAGTTTTAGAATTCATCAGGTCATTCGAGTCAAGAGACGAGAGGAGCTCGAGCTGACCATCGTTCTCGTGCGGGTAGCTAAGATTACGCTCTAGTCTATAGCCTTCTTGCGAGAGCGGACCGACTCTTCACTCTCCGAAATTGCTCGGCTTTTCGCATTTCTCCTATCTTCGCTTCAATCTTACCCACTTTTCACCTTCAGGGGTTCAGGGGCCTTCGATCCGACTGAAGCCCGATCACATCGGCTGCGTCATCGTCCCTCGGTCGGTTGGGACTCAAGCATCTCTCTTCTCGATTCAACCGCGCTCGAATCTCGGGGCGAACTTCACGACATGAGCGCGAATCCCGGCCCCATCAACACGACCCATCAACTTGGCAAGGATAAAACCTTCTCCTTCGCCATCGGCACCAAGTTCAAAGGTCGACGCGCTTTCCAAGTGCCCGCCTATCGCCTCTTTCACGCCCACGGATGTTTACTTGGGTCGCCGCGCTTGAGAACTGTTCGCGTCCACGGTACACCCTCTCCCTATGACTATCCAATTGATGGCAGCTTCGAACTTCATTGCCTCCCTTAGGGCAAAGAATTGAGCGGTGACAAGAAGACGGATGAACGTATTTGCCCTTGCTACATCAAGCTCAAGTTCCAAGTTTACGCCTTGGAGACTCCAGTGGATGAGATCACCTTCGAGATTGCCGAGTTCGTCAATCGCCACGCCAACCACCCCAAGAAATCCCATCTGCCAAAACTCAAGACTCCCTTTTTCATCCAGAAGACTATCAAGGTTCGCGTTGACGGAGATATTACCACGCCTGGTAGCGTCGCTTCAGGTAATAGCGACTACGAAGAGGCTGAAGAAGAGGATGAACTCGATAGCGTCAGTGGACAGGAAGAGACCATGAGAAATTCTGCGAGTTCAAATTCTCACGATCAAGTACGGGAGCGCTGACGCTCCTCGGATATTCCGAATCAGGCATTGGAATCGTCGCGCTCTCCGCTCACTCAGGCAATGGAATCGGATGATTCGGTCGAAAGTCAGGTATGCTGATTTCTCCTCTTTTCGCGAGAGAATCAGGAGACGAGACGAAGGCAAATTTCCGATCTACAGAGTGTACAGCATCTTGCTTCCGACTTCCGAGGGCTCAGCGCTTCTCCTCGTCGCCGACACAGCTCGGCCACTCAGCGCCGATCTGCACCACTCGTTCCCGCTACGGCTGCAACGTCCTCCCGTGCTCGTCTTTCGGATGGCGCAAACCCCGGACCCTCGCAGTCAGCTCGAGCTGTGCGTACCTCTTCACTGCCGTGTTGGATACCGCTTGAGCACCTCGCAGGAACAGGATATCTTCGGAACGAAACGACAAAATCCCTCGACATCTTCTTCTGGTTGGGGTGGTCCTCCCGCAAAGCAACCCAAGCCAAACGTCACGGCCATGGCCAACTTTGATGGACGTCAAACCGCCTCAGCAGCTGCATCGGATCAAGTATGTCACCGCAATTTTCCTTTCCGTCTTCGACCGTCGAATGAGTGGCTAACGGACTTGATTCGCTCAGCTTGCCCGCGACCGAGTTCGTACCAACGTCGGCTCTCACTTCCTTCATACTCAAAGTCAGCCAGTTCAAAGTACCGCTCAGCTTTCGAGCTCGTTCGGTGACTTCCTTCGCGGACTTGTCGAGAGGCAAGGAAGAGACTACAAGTTCATTGTTGTTGACGACGACTCGCAGGAGGAGATTCACACCCTCGACTACCTTGTTCCTTACTTTGAGGCTACCCCGTACAGGACGTCGAAAAGGATCGAGATTCAACTTCCGAGCGACATCCAGACAGAAGTTACCCAATGGTTCGCAAAGCTTACGAGTCTGTCGGGGAGGGCATCATTGAAGATGCTTTCTGGAGGAGGATTGGTGAGCTCATGAATGATGGTCTTGAGCGCTTTGACAAGAGGGAGGGAAAGAAGAGAGCCGAGTAAAATGCTAGAGTGTCAAAGTTTCGTTTCGTTTCACTTATAGATTTCCACTATTCTGCTTTCTCTTTACCTCAGTACCCTTTTTACTAGTCAGTCTTTGTCATTTCAGTTTGTTCTTTGTGCCTATCAGCGATCGAAGGAGCGAGAAGAGTTACAACGAAGAGAGAAGAGACCGAAAGAAGGAAGACACGGGAGCTTGAAACAGCTCGTCCAGTGAAGGCAAGAGCGAGGTAGGGGACTGCGACAACTTTCGATTCTGTTGCACAATGATAAGGGTACGAAAGGGCATCAATTCTATATAAACTCATTCAAGAAACTTTTGTTCGATATTAGAACACTCTGCCTTTCGTCGAGAGCTATCCATCGCTATATACAGAAGTAGTTCCTCTCCCTACTCAAGGTCCGATGTAGGGTAGAGAGGGGGACGGAGAGAGGGAGAGGGGGAGGGAGGGAACAGAAAGAGGGAAGGTTTAGTTGTCTTCGGCTTTCTTGATCGCTGCGATTTGATCGTCCTTCTTTGATTGTTTCTTTTGTTCAGCAGCTTCTTCCTTCTTCTTCTATCGACAATGAACGAAGTTAACCGAAATCTAGATCAGTTTCTGACGATTCGAAGGAGTGAGAGTCGAGAGTGAGCTTTACCTTTTCCTCTTCCTCTCGTTTCTCCTTCTCTTCCTCCTCCTTCTTCTCACGCTCCTTGTCCTTGTTGATGAACTGAACGTAAGCTCCACCATCCGCCGGCTTCTGAGCAGTCATAGCTCCTAATTGAACTTTACCCTCAGCGCTGCAAACACCAATATCACCGACTTATCAGTACAAGTCGAGCATGGTGTCAAGGAGAGAGATTGGAGCTCACTCTGGTACACCTCCTTCTCCAGGTCGTTTGTTCTCTTTGAGTTTCTTGAGTTGACTCTCAGTTTTCGAGAGGGTTGGCGAAACTGAATAATAACCTTGAGCAGCGAGGGAGACGAGGATTGATCCACCAACGAGCGAAGTCAACCAGAATCGATACTGTACTCGACAATCTTTACAACATCAGCTCTCGTCAAGAGGTGAGAGAATGAAGTAAAGAGAGAAATGTACGGTTGAATACCACCTAGGAGCCCAACCTTTCGCAGTAGTCCTTTGATCGGCATACCACAATCCAAAGAATGCTGCCCATTGTCCAACGAGTGCGAGTTGACCAGGAGCGAGTAACAAAGTAGACCATCCAGCAAGAACTGGAGCTACTCCTAAAAGGTATCGTACATTTCCTTTTTCTCCTCCATATTTCGCCCACTATCTCATCAATTCAACTGCGTCAGTGACATGAAAGGAGCGGAGAGGGACAAGGGAGGGGTATGGAAGTTTACTTCGAATCCCCAATGAATAGCTCCTAGGAAAGAGAGGATAATCGAACCGTATTGAACTTGGAGGAGATTCGTGTGTTCGAGTAGAGTCAATGCAGTCTCGGTATCGAATTGAGCAGCAGCTGTACACGATCAAACGAGATCAGCTTCTTTGAGGGAGAGGGAAAATGACGAGTGTGGGGATAGAATAGAGGGAAAGAAAGGAGAACTTACGAGAACCATTATCTGCGAGGTAAGCTTGACGAGCGAAATGGATTGAAGCAGCAGCGGTTCCGGCATAGGGTAATAATCCAGCTGCACCCCAAGTGATGGCAGGTTTGGGTACTGCAGTTAAAACAGTATCTTTCAAAGCCGACTACAAACACTCACTCTCTCATCAGCTAAGGCTCACGAGATAGCGGAGAATAAACATACGATCTCTTCTCCCAAACCACCAGCACCCAAATCCTTCTTTGGAGCAGTTTGAGAAGTGGTATCGTTTGCACCAGCTACCGCTTCAGCGATTGCCCTTCCAACGTTCTGTGCTTCTTCTTTCGCCGATTGACCCATCTCTTTGAAATCTGCATTGGCGGGTTGAGAGGATACTTTCGAAGCTTCGAAGAGGGGAGAGGAAGGGCGAAGGGGGAAAGAAGAAGTGGGGAGTGAGGAAGAGAAGGGACGGGATCCTAAGGAGGACCGTAATAGGTGAGAAGAGCGCAAAGATCGGATGAACATGCTTAGAGGGAGTTTGGGAGACTGAGCGAAAGTGAAGTGAAGGGGAAAGAGAATCACTGAAACCTTTCGAATGACGTTGGACGCAGAGGGCGATTTCATCGAAACTTGACGAGTGAATGGCAGTGAATGTGTGCTTTTTCCAAACCAAATTGAAGCCCAATCTAAACGAACAGTAAAAAAAAGGAGGTAGACTCCCGAAAAGAAAAGGTGAAAAAATAGAAATGACAGGAAAAGTAAAAGAAGAAGAGACAGGTTTGTTTAGGCCTTGGAAGCGTTGTCCCACTTGGCACGCTCTGCGTTCTCCGCCTCGACTTCACTAACGTAAGGCTTGAAGTATCGCGTGTCCTAGAAACGAGCGAAGGGGTCGTTTGAAATGCGAAACGATTCGAAAAGGGGTGGCGAGTGTGCGAGGGAGGAATGGAACGGGGATCGCGACGATGTATCGAGTGAGAGACGATTCGTAGGTGTCGTAGCAGGGGAGGAAGGAGCGAATTGAGAAGTGAGAGGAGAAGAAGAGGCGAAAAACGAGAATTCGAGGACGAAGAATGAATGAATAAAGTCTTTTCGTCAGTACCGCACCCCTGCTACTGTAAGTGTGGGATGTGAATTTACCTCGTTAGCCTTGACCTGCTTGTCCTTTGGCAATTCTTGGTGCATGATAACACATTGCGAAGCGACCCTCAATCGGTAAACTCGGTCGTATGCCTCTCGTTCGGGGAGACGTCCAAGAGCCTAACACGCTCACACAAGAGTCAGTCACTCAATCTAGAACAGGTTCGAGTGGAGTTGAGAAATGGAGACAGAGAGAGAGGAAGGGATTCTCGAGATCTTTACTCCAACACATCGTTCCGCGAGCTGTACGGATAGCGGTGCACCGTCCTAGACCTCTGATAGACCCTTACATGCTTCCCCCTTCCCGGTAGATGTGTCTTGAGACCTTGATCTCTTTCCTCCTCATCTTTCCCTCTTCTTCTCCACTCAGCCACAACCTGCGAGTCATACTGAGCAGCTCACCTTTTGAACAACATCATTCTCCTCGATAAGGATATCATCATACTTCAATCCATGTTGACGGTATCCAGCCAAGTTTGCGTATTTGTCTGCCAAAGGTTTCAGGAATCCGTACAATCCTCGAGAGTTCTTGACGGCTGAAGCGAAGGAAGGACCGAGAGCTGACATGATGTAGGAGTTGAGCGGGACGAAGTGGGAGGGTGGAGGAGAGCGAGACAGAAGTGGTGGGCCAATAGATTGATTGCAGTTCTTTTTTGTAATCTCGCTTTTTGGAAGAGAGAGAGAAAAATTTCGCAAGTTCAAAAAGTGAGAACTTTGCAAGTAAAGCCATGTATTGGTATTGGACACACGATTGAGTAAAATGCTAGTGAGAAGTATACGGGGAACGAGGCGGGGGGAAGCGATAGCAAAACACATTTTTCGAAAGCAAGTGAATGATCAGACCTCCTCTTCATACAACGAAACATCTTCGACATCCTCATCATCGACGACTAGATCCTTCTCCCTCATCCTAGCCTCATACGAAGGTCCTCCAAGTTCGACAATCATCGATCGATGTCCATAAGCAGGTGCACCATTCGCGAATGGTCGTTCCTCCTCTTTGACGAGTTTCATCTCCTTCTCCTCTTCTTCTTCCTCCTCTTCTTCTCGTTTCGCTTCCTCTTCTTCCCTCTTCTGTTCCTCCTCGATTTCTCCCCACCGTTTCGCCGCTTCTTGACTCATCAAAACTTTCTTCGCCCACACTTTGTTCCAAACTCCCACTTTCTCATTCGGTAACCCATCTAAAACTTCTTGTCTCATTGCGTCGGTCGTCGTCGGTGCGAAGAAAAGCTGAGGAGTGAGGGACATGTATGGGTGAGAGAGGATTTGAGCGAGTGGGATCAAGGAAGGTTTCGATTGAGATGAAGACGAGGGAGCTGGAGAAGAGGAAGTGTTGGAACCGCTGGGAGAGTTGACGGTGGAATCCATGTGAGAGGGAGAAGAAGGGCAGAGGAGTTTGAGTAGTTTCGTCCAGTCTGGTAAAGCTTGAGGATCGGATTGAGCCATGATAGGTACAGTCGCCAATGAAGAGTAACTATGACTCTCACCTCCTCCACCTCCCATCAAAGTGAGTTGTCCAGCGGGCCAAGTGACTTCACTCCCTCGAGGTGAATTGTACGCGCTACCAGTTTGAGAACCTCCTCCTCTGGGAGCAGAGAATCCGTTCGTAGGTTCTCCACCTCTCAGTACGGGTACGATACGAGATTGCAGGTTGATCGAACGTTCGAAAGGAGGTGCGAGAGCTCGATCTGCGGATGCCGGAGCAGATACCCCCATCACTGGAGCATTTCGAGGAGTTCCATAACCTCCTACTGGAATTGGAGGTGCTGATGATCGAGGTCCTTTCGTTGAAGCGGCTTTCCCAATCGATGAAGCGTATTGTTCGTATCCTCCTCCTCCTCCTCCTCCGTCGTAAGCTCCAGCGTTCGAGTTGACTCGACTAATTCGAGCTGCTTTAGGTTTCGATACACCTCCTGAAGCGGTCGATGACATGGGGTAAGCGGTAGTTGATTGACCGTTCGCATCTCCACCGCCGAAGAAAGGATGAGGAAGAGAAGAAGTTGGAAGTTCAGGAGTCGCTCCTGCTGGATGCCGACAACGATAGATTGAACGTTGTTTGACATCCACTGCTCGACCTGTCGAACCTAGAATCAGTACGAGAAGGGACTTCAGTTTTCGAGGAATGAAAAGAATTGATAGTGTACCTGCGAGAGCTTTCGCACCTTTCAAAACCCATCCTCCTTCTTTCGCTTTCGTCAATTTGAGAATGAAGGGACATCCAGCTTTACGGAATGCGCAGGTGACGTGCATGTAAGCTGAAGTAACTTTGTGAGTACGATCATCCGAAACGACGAGAGTAACTCCTCGAGATCTGTCGGACCAATTTCCTTCGAATCAGTTCACGTGCTCAAAGTGTGAGAAAGTGATGACTTACTCTGCGATGGCGAAAGCTAGAGTGGCGAAACTTTTCGGGTTTGAAAAGACTATATCCTCCAACTCTTCGAAACTTCTCTTGCCTTTACTCTTTGAAGGTTGAGCCTGAGGGTTCGGTGCGCCACCCGTGATTCCAGCGATCGAATCTTGATTCGTTGTTGGTCTGGCGGGGAATCCAGCGAGAACGGAAGGGGTTCCAACGGTTGAAGGAGGGAGAGAACCAGCGAAGAATGGAGGGTCGCCATCTGAGATTCCTCCATCTTCTGAGTCGGAAGCCATGGGGTGATAGGAACTTTCACGTGCTCGACGTTCTGTAGAGATACGTATCGTCGAGTCGAAGTTGAGGGAGATGAAAGGGAGAGAGCGAAGGAAAAAGTCAGTTTCGGTTTGCGACGAAAACCCCGATTTCGACAGATCGACTCGAATGATCTCGAAGGTTCCAACTTGGGGTCGACCAGAAAAGTATCAAAAACTTACCTCTCATTTGCATCCCTGCTTGGTTGTTGGGATTTGCCGAAGGAGCGAAAGATTGATCCATCTCTTCTTTCAACGACACTAGGACTATCAAGATATAGCGGTCGACGGTCAGTTAGTCGTCTAGTACAGTCTAATGGTGGTCAGGTACTCACTAGATGGTTGGAAAGAGGTGAAGATTTCGACTTTTTGGAGGTCAAGTTCTTAACGACGAGGGAACGACGTGGGAGAGTGCGGGTTTGTGTAGGTCGACGTTATAGATCGATAGGAGTTTAGTGAGCGTCGTCAATCGATCTCGCGAGGTGATTATTGTTGGATCGAGTCGAAGGTTGAAATGAGAGAGGAGAAACTTGTCTCTCTCTCATCGACCTAACACTCGCAACACTTGAAACGACCAGCAATCGATTAGAAAGCAAGATCTAGATCCCTTTCATTCGTCCCTTCATGCTCCACCGTTTCTCTTTGGTGAAACGAACCATTTCTCAATCTCCCTTTCGGTCAATCTCAATGTCTTCCTCTCCCGGTCCTGTAGAGAGCTCGATCAAGTCCAAGGTAAGCTCTCTCTACTCTCTATAGCTCGAAAAGTGCTCATCGGATAGTTGGGAATAGTTGGAATCGGCTCTCTCTCCTTCAGTTTTGGAAATCACCAACGACTCTTCGAAACATAGACACCATGCACCTATGAGAGCAGTAGGAGGTGGAGATGGTGAATCACACTTTACAGTACAGGTTGTCAGCGAGAAATTCGATGGATTGGTACGCTCTCTTACTCTGAATCAGCTCTCTCTCCTCTAAGCTGATGGAGGTTTGATGTACAGCGAGCGATTCAAAGACATCGACTAGTGAATGATGCACTCAAGGAGGAATTCGCAGCAGGACTTCACGCTCTCGCGATCAAAGCTAAATCCCCTTCAGAATACGAATCATCCGGAGGAGCCTAAACGACCCTTCCTCTCTCTCCCTCGACACTCTCTCTTCGCCAGTCACTTCAAGTAAGCAATAGAGATTACAATCGAGGTGTAGGATTGGGCGGATTAAGCGAAGATACATCACCACCTTTAGGATCTTCCAAAAACTTCTCCAACAAATTCGACCAGTATCGGGGAGTGTAATAATCGTACCACCTAAAGAGTAGCTTCCGTTCGTCAGTGTCGTGTTGTAGTAGATATTTAGGAGGAGTGGAAACTTACATGTGTCCAACTCCTTCAAATGTTTGTAATTTTGCGTGTTTGATTCCTTCCAAAATGTACTTCGCTTCAGTATAGTAAACGGAACCTGCGAGCGAGTCAAATGATGAGCGACGACCAGACTCAGAGAACCAGAAAGAGAGCGCTCACGATCGAGAGTACCGTGCAAAACGAGAACGGGAAGAGTCGAGGGAATCGAAGAGAGTTGCTTTCGAACGTCGTAACCTGCGATCTGTGAGCAGCTTGAACGGGATCAGTGCCCTATTACAGCTGAACATGCATCAAGAAGACTCACGACTCCGACTTGTTGCTCTGCAGTCACTCCGATCGAATCAGTTCTCGGACGTGCAAGGAAGATTCGAAAGCTCAACGAAGAGAACGCACGAACTGTTCTTGCTGGTCTTCTCGAATCGATCGACTCGTCTATCCGTTGATCGAGGAGTTTCCGGTTCTGCTCGCGATACTAATCAGCTCAGGTCATCGAGGGGAAAGTACGAATTGGAGAACTCACCTTTGGATCCTTGACGAAATCAGGAGAGTAATTGACCTGTATCCAGTCGCATCGTTTCAGTCCAAACCATGAGAGGTATTGAGTAAGGACACGACGACGTACATAAGTGAAAGGTTCGACCAATTTCCTCTTCTCCTCTCTAGTCATCTCTTTCCCTTCTCCTCCTCCTCCTTTCGGAATAGCTTTCAACAAATCTGAATGAGCTCTCTTCCTGTGCATCTAATCTCCGCATCAGCGACACGTCGGCTGAGAGTAGAGAGCGGGAAAACGCACGCAGAAGTAGCAGTCAAAACTGCATGTTCGATTTTGAAAGGTAAAGGTTTCCCATCGTTCGTCAACAACTTCTGTACGATCATACCCCCCATCGAGAATCCTAGGATATCAATCTTGCTCCATCCCAAATGCTGTATGATCGAAACGTCAAACACCTGGCTTCAATTCTGCGAAAGTTGTCTTATTCGACGTACCTTTACGAGTTCGATCACGTCCTGTGCCATATCCCCTACTGTATAAGCCTCATTTTTCTTCTCTTGAGGAATCTTTGAACTCCCAATCCCTCGATTATCAAACACCAAAACTAAAATCTCACTCAACTAATCAGCTCTCGTCCACCAACAACCACGCAAGAGAAGGAGTGGAAGAGCGTACCTGGTCTTTTCTCAGCGAGTAATCCAGCCAATGGGAACCAATCGATTAAACCTACAGCGCTCAATCTAATTCGAGAAGTTAGCGGGGAAGTAAGAGAGAGAGGAGAGAGAGAAGCGCACCCTGTGACTAGGACTAAAGGTGTTTTGCCTGATGTAAGTGAAGAGCGGTTGAGAACTTTGTAGGCGAAGGTGAGGCCATCTGAACGGTCGAAAAGTGAACAGGCTCGAGGGGAAGAAGTCATCTTTTGAGGTGAGGATTTCGTTGGATTCGTAGTGACGGGCCGCTTTGCAATGTAGAGTATAGAGTATAGAGCAGTAGAATATAGCGAGAGCAGAAGTATCGAGAGAGGAGAAAGAGAGAGAATCGCTCTCGGATGCAAACATAACCGATTCGACGAAACTTTCTCACTTCGCAAGGGGTCAAAATGTGATTCACAGGGGAGAGCTACTGCATGAAATTTAAGCCTCATACACCCACTTCTCTGAGGCAAGAGTGTGTTGGAGGACACCTTCGGGGAACCAAAGAGCGATCTCCTTTTGGGCGCTGTACGTCAAAACAACCCCCCTCGCACTATCAGCAAACGGAAGAGTGAGCAGGAGTGTGAAGAGAGTGGAGGAACGTACGATTCGACAGCGTCGGAACCGTGGCAGACGTTACGTCCGACATCGATAGCGAAATCACCACGGACTGTTACCAAATTTCGCAGATTCGTCAGTCTCGCATCAATTGAACGGATAGAGCAGTCCCTTGTCGAGTGGAGAGATAAGAGGGAAGACAGAGAACGTACTGGTTCCAGGAGCGGAATCCTTAGGGTTAGTAGCACCGAGGATAACTCGTCCAGTCTTGACGGCGTCCTTTCCTTCCCAAACCATGGCGACGACAGGTCCCGAAGCCATGTAAGAGATCAAACCCTTGAAGAAACCCTTGGACGACAAATCGGCGTAGTGCTTCTCGAGGTGCTCGGTGGTGGGTTGAACCATCTTCAACGCGGCGAGCTTGTATCCTCGCTTCTCGAATCGGGAGATGATTTCTCCGACGAGACCTGTAGTATTAGAGGGAGATGGAGTGAGTGGGAGCTAAGGGAGCGAGAGAGGGAGGTGCGAAAGGAGAAGTTGAGCGAACCGCGCTGGACACCGTCGGGCCTGTCAAGACTCGATGGAGTACATCAGCTACAATTTAGACAACGATGAATAACAGCGAGTACACACTTGATCATGATGTAAGTTTGCTCCATTGTTAGACTGTTTGAGAAAGCGAGGAGAGAGAGAGGAAGAGGTCAGTCGTGTTCGGAGAGATGAGCGATTACTCAGCTGCAAGTGTTTCCATCAGCCTAGGAGGTCGTCCAAGTATGTCCTGCTCCCTCCTTCGGCCCTGCACAGCTCCACTCGCTCTTATTGATCCTCTCAACGTTTCCTCCCAAATTATTTCTCATCTTCCTCTCCTCGTCCCTAAATCGCTAGGTGATAGCTTGTCTCCATGCCAGAATGTAGCACCTGAATAGTGTATAGCCTTACTAAGTTGAAAGTGCTGGTTTGAGAGTAGCAAGATGAGAGTCGAAACCAACTTTTTTCCCTTCCTCCTTCTGAAACCTCGAATTTTCGATAATAATGCAAAGAGCTATTCAGCCGACTGCCCAACATAGCAGAATCGAAGTAACGGGTCTCAACCAAATCGAGTAGAGAAATAGCGAAGAAATCGATTAACCCTCTTCGCAAGTAGACGTTTCGAAAACTCTCTCTCTAGCCTATTCGCTAAACCCACGTCGACTAAGCTCGTCTCTTCGACTTTCCGACTTCTCAATATTGACAACAAGTACTTCGAGAAACAGACTTCGAAAACAGACTCCCTTCTCCTAGATCCCTTCCTCTCCTCAGCTCCCCTGCCTCCTTAACCCCACCTACTCTCCAGCTCCTTTCTGCTCCTTGAAACTATAGTAATGTCCCGCCTCTTCGACCAACCACTCCAATTCGACGCTCGTAATCTCCCTCATGAACCTCTTTGTAGTTTCGACAACTTCATGATAAATGACATATTTAGTCGTTGGTTTCCTCGTGAACAACACACTACTCGGATGAGCGTGTAATACCTACTCTCTCATACGTTCATCAGTAAGAATAAGGGGGAGGGAGAAGAGGAGAAGAGGAGAACGTACGGATCCTTCACGGATTGAAACAAACGTTCCATCCTCCCTCCAAATGGCGGCGTTTCTGAAATAACCCGAGACGAGACAGCGTCGGATTGCGGAGTGATCTGAACCGCATGAAACTAGGGGAATCGAGAATCGTTTGAGGTATTTCGAGAGTTGGGTTCGGATGGAGAGGGCTCGGGACAAAGCTCGGAAGTGTAGTCGATGCTGTAATATCGTGAGAAGAGTGAACTTTCGCTGTGATGCGGGAGAGATAGAGGAAGACGAGATTTACGGTGTGACACCATTTCGAAGATTTCCTACCATCTGCAAAGTCAACTCGATGTCAGCTCGGCTTGCTCTCCTCTGCCCATGCTTACGAAGAAGAAGAAGAGAGATGACATACATTTGACGAAAGCGTTATAAGCGTTCAAAGCAGTCAAATGATCCCCTTCTTCAGTCGTGAATTTCCTTCTCTCCAGTTCTCCTCGAATAGTATCCCCTCCATCATCCAACACGAAAACATTCTGTACGATTTTGCTCGGCTCTGTCAGCTGATTATGTTGAAAGAGATGAGGAGAGGGCAGACGTACTTGAACAGAAGTCATCGCTGCTATCGTCAAGATCTCGTCGGAGCATCCATAACGATGTGAATCCAACAACTGTAAAGAATCCCCCACGTTTACAATCAGTCTCGATAATCCGAATCATGTAAGTAGAGTGGGGAGAGACATACGATTTTACTCATCATTGGATCGACCGGAATCTCACTCATCCTCTTCCCCAAAGGATCCGTCAAATCCCCCTTTTCATCCAACGCTCCTAAACAGTACAGGAACTCGAGACCCCTCTCCAACATGACTGAACTTGGACTCGTCATCCAATCGAACCTGACTACGTTTTGGATTCCGAGTGATTTCAATTGGAGGAGGAGGAGTGAAATGTCGGAACGAGTTATTTCGGGTGGTGTCGTTGGGAGGAGGGAGGAGAGAGTGGAAGAGGGGAAGAGACGGAAACATTTGCCAGGTGAGGTACGACCCGCTCGTCCGGAACGTTGAGAGAGGGAAGCGAGTGAACAGGGAGTTGTAACGAGTGCGTCCATTCCCGTTCGAGGATCAAAGGATTTCAGCTGCGCTCAAGTGGGAATACACTACATCAGTCGATTGAGAGCGAAGTAGGTGTGAGGCATGAGGCGCACCTTGACTAATCCCGAATCAACGACGAATTTGATCCCTTCTATAGTTATACTCGCTTCGGCCACATTCGTAGACACTACCACTTTCCTCGTACTCCTTGGAGGTGGCTCGAAAGCGGCGAGTTGAGCTTCGGTTGAGAGACCTGAGTGGAGAGGGAGGGCGAGGAGGGAGGGGGAACCTTGAGGTAATCTATTTTCGTTCTCTCGAGGGTGAGTCGGGGGTAGAGAGGAACGAGAGGGAAGGAGCTTACCGGTGTACGTAGTCGGAGATGAGTTGGAGACATCTATCAATCTCTTCTCGACCAGTCAGGAATACTAGAATATCTCCTTGTGGATGCTGCGTTACCCTCTCCTCATCAGCGTCCTCCACTTGAGAGACTGTCACCAGGAAGAGAGACTCGCCTTGAGATGGATATCGAAAACAGTCTCTACCGCTTTCAATACTACATCATTCGTCGGTTTCTCGAGGTAACAAACTTCGACTGGAAAACTCTTCCCCTCCAACCTAACCATCACTGCTTCATCCCTCTTCACTACCTCCTTCTCTCGCTTATCCCACCTAGATCTTTTCGTTGGTCGATCCGAGTCGGAAGAAGAGGGAGGGAGTGAATTTGTCGTGTTGAAGAAATCGACGAATTGTTGTGCTTCGATCGTTGCGCTGGAAATGATGATTCGTAATTCAGGTCGAACTTTTCGGATCCTTAAAGATAGGGTTAGGGGGGATGCGTGAGTAACAGCGAAGAAGGTAGGAGAGGAAGAGAAACAGTGGTACTTTTTGAGAACTCCTAGTAAGAGATCGGTATAGCTACTTCGTTCATGAGCTTCATCAATCATCACTACAGAGTACCTGTGTTGCCTCGATCGCGATCCAGTTGATCAGACTCGAGTCGACTGAGGAAAAGAAAAGAGGCGCACCTCGAGAGTAAAGGATCCATCAAGATTTCTCGAAACAACATTCCATCTGTCAAGTAGAGTAATTTTGTAGCTTCCGACTGCAAACTCTCGAACCTGACATTGTAGCCCACCTGCCAGTAACCCTTTCCTTTATCAGTTTCAATCGATCAAGAAAGAGATAGAGAAAAAGAGGTTGACTGACTTCATCTCCCAAAACACATCCGACTTCTTCAGCTACTCTCTGAGCGACACTGATCGCCGCAACCCTATCTCCCTCTCACTCATTCATCAGCTCCGATGATCCTCCAATCTTTCGAAAGAGGAG
>Ga0308160_10001748_pt1 | contig 28763 bp, 31 predicted proteins | sample PhyFR1_FD_201036 | JGI IMG/M metagenome (GOLD analysis project Ga0308160, IMG submission 201036) | Phyllosphere microbial communities from UC Gill Tract Community Farm, Albany, California, United States - DLSLF.R1 | ecosystem: Host-associated > Plants > Phyllosphere > Unclassified | place: USA... | reverse complement strand
CTAATAAAATACCCCATATCTCTATGGGGTTGGTTAATCTAAATTTTCCATGCAAATATTCTATTCTATATTTTTTATTCTAGCAAATTTATTAATTAATTTTGTTCAATTTTTACTAATTTACTACTTTTAGCTCTTACTTCTTGTTTCTGAACTTCTTTTTCACTAAAGAAAATGTCTTTCCATGCACTATAAGCAATACCTGCCAAAAAAACATCAATAAAAGGTATTAACACTGGTATAATCAGCCCTACAATACCTAACACTAAAAATATTAGCATTAAGGGTAAAAAGTTTTTAGTAAAATTAATAGAGTATGCTTCTATACTTAGTTCTAAAGCTTTTGCATAATTTAAACCATATCTCGTTATTAGATTATAATTAAAATCTATAAAATTAGAGAGTTTGAAAAATACTCCTGCAAACCATAAAGAAAACATAGATAGGAAAAAATAATTCATCTTAGCAAATAGCGACATTTCAGAAAAAGATGGTTTAGGTGGAAGGGGTATATCATCTGGTGATGGTGTATGAAACATGGGTAAAATAATAATCAAAGCAACAAATCCAATAGTTTTAATAGAACCATATTTAATAATATAGCTGGAATTACTTTTTAGTTCATTTATAATTTCATGTATTGCTTCATTTAATGTTAAGTATCTCCCATTAAAATATTTTTCAGCCATAATAAAATTTATGGAAATTAACACAAGACACATAAATCCTGCTGAAAATGCAAAAGATCCCTTAATAGATGTAAATAAAACACAGGCTGCTAAATAAGTTAAAAAAACTGTTATAAGCCAGGTGCCATTTCCTCTGCCCATTAGTTTCAAAGAATTTTTACACCATGTTTTGTATGAGCCATCTTCTACAACTCTAGGTTCTAATAAATTTGACATTATACTTCTCCAAGTTATATATATAGGTTAATATTATCAAACTAAATTTGTAATATCCATTTTTTTTGGAGAATTTAATGTTATCGATTTTTATAAGAATTCAAGACTATTATTTTGTATGGGATGAAAAATTTAAACATCCAGTTTCACATGGCATGAAAAAGAATGAATTATTTGAATGGCTACAAGTGGAAGAGCGCCAAGATGCAATTGACTCTTTTGATAATAGAATAAAAAGGGCTGATGAGACTGGTAGTTCTTCAGCATATCAAGATATTGATAGTTTAATAAAAGAAAATAAAGCTGGCAAAAATAATGAATCATTAACAAAAGAACAAATATTTGAAGAATATGGTCCTTTTGCAGTACAGAATTTTAAAACAATAAAGCCCGAACAAATTAATAATACAATTATAATAGATGATGAATTAAACCCATCAACATCAATAAAAGATAAATGGGTAATAGGTCAAGGTTTTTGCTATTTTGTAATATTTTTTATATCAATTTCACTTGGCATTTTCTATGTAATAGAGAATACTAATTATTTAGAAAAATTAAGCTTTATAAATAAAGATGTTATATTAGTATGTAAAAATATATTATTATGTTTTAATTTTCTAATTATGGGTATTTTTATTTCCCCTGGAATGTCTATATGGAAAAAAAAGATAAAATAAAACCCGCATAAGCGGGTTTTATTGTTCAGTATATTAGCAATTATAATTTAGGGCCTGTATTTTTAACTGATGGTTGAACCCCAATTCCATATTGGTTTTCTTTAGCTGAAAGTTTTTCTAAAAATCTTTCTCTGCTAACCATTTCAGTTCTGACTTTGACAGGGATAACATCACTTATTTTTTTTGCCAGATCACCTAATTCGTCATAAAAACAAGCAGTAGCTTTTGGAATATTTTTTTCAAGGAATTCCATAAAAGCTTCCGCTTTATCTATAGTAGTAAACATCGCAGTATTATGCATCCAAATATTTTCCTGAGAAAAAGTTTTTTTATTTAAGAAATCAGAAAAATACATATCTTTATGTTTGCTATCAGGTCTGTCTTTAAAATAAACAGTTTCTGAGATAAATCTGTCATCATAATGTCTATGTTTTTCATATTTTTTTAAATCACCAAAAATACGTTTAAATTCATTAAAAGGTATATCTAAAGCTTGATGATTAAATATAACTCTTCCCTGTCCTTTATCATTTTCTTGTAAAACTAATAATGGTACATTATCACCAAAAATTCTTTTATTAGTAGGATTATGCCATCCTCCAACAGGATTGCTTAAATTAGTAGATATATATGTATTTACAGTATGTTCATTTCTCATAAAAATTCCTTAAATATGTGGTTCATTAATTTTAATAATAATTCAAAAAAACTTTTTTGTAAAACTTTGCCAAACATAAATATAAGTATTATTATATAATAACAGATAATTGTAAATGAGAGATAAGAAAATGAGTAACATATATTCAACTTCTATAAATGTCAGGTTGAAGCAAGGGAGCTGGAGAGATAGCTTCCCTCCTTTTGGTCCAAGAATGGGTAAGGGTGAATTAGTAAAAAAGACAGAAGAGTCTTGGTCTGATGTTTGGCAAAAAATAAATGATTTTAATCAAGTGGCAATTAGCGTAGGTGGGGTTTTTGATAAAGATAATCGTTCCAATCCTGTTTCCCTTGAGAAAATTCATGCATTTTTAGATAAATTAGAAAATTGGGTAGCTGAATATGGACACGTTTTAACATGGCCTTCTAGCTCTAAGGCATGGAAAGAAGCTGTAAGAAATACCATTGATAATGGTGATCTCGATACTGTTGCTTTGCTTGCTGCTACTTTCCCTGAACAATTTAAAGAAACTATACAAAATATCAAAGAGCCAAACAATAAAGTAGGAAAATGGTTAAATTCATTTAAAGAAGAATCTAAACCAGAATTAGTAAGTTCTACTGAAAATAATAATAGTCTTAATAAAGAAGATAGTAATAGTATAGCAGAAGAAAAAAAGATCCTACAGGAAACATTAAAACCTGCTGAAATACCGGATGTAAAAATAGAGAAAAAGCCATTTTTGAATACATTAGCTAAAGAAACTATGGATTGGTTAATGAATATTGTAAAAGAATTTGAAAATGATGAACATGTTATTGCTGTAAAAAAAGAAAAATTTGATGGTAAGTTAAAAAACTGGATGAGAAGAAATGATTCCATAGATGCTAACCAACGTCTGGATTTTTTTGCAGAACAATTTTTCCCTGCCATAACTCATATGGAAAGAAAAGATTTATTGGTTATTTATGAATGTTGGCCTAATGGTAAAAAAATAGAAATAGATTCCCCTGATGAAGTTTTAACATCTAAAATATTCTGGGCTTTGTTAAAACACGCAAAGGATGATACTAAAGAATTTATTATTGATAATATGCTTCCAAAAACAATTTCTTTATCTCAAAATAGATTTGAACAAAAATTTAAAATTGGTAAAGATATATTAAGTTGGGCTACAAGGAACCCTGAACTTTTTAATCAGAGATTAAATTTATGGATGAATATTGGTGGCTCCTTAACAGAAAATGCTGTTCTTGTTAGTAATACTGATGGGAATGAAGATCTATTTACCGACCCCGGCAAAAAAATAGAAAAAGAAAGTTTAATGTCATGGATACTAAAAAGTGGTAATGATATGTGGATAGAAGAGCTTGCAAAAATATCAGCCGATAAGGGTATGATAATTCCTGAAATACAAGAAGCTTATAATACAATTGTAGATGCGAAGTCTAAAAATAAATCCTCCCCAGGTATGTAATTAGTATTAATATGTAATAAAAGAAAACCGAGTGATCGGTTTTCTTAACTTTTTTGCTAAATAAAATAAAATGTGTAATAATTTTTAATTAAAAAATAAAATATAATAGGATAAATAAAAGATGAATATTGTTTCTTTTTTTGCTGGTGCTGGTGGTTTAGATTTAGGTTTCAGTAAAGCTGGTTTTGATATAATATATGCAAATGAGTTTGATAAAAAAATATGGGAAACATATGAAAAAAACCATCCAACAGTTAAACTTGATAAAAGAAGTATTGTGAATATATTATCAAATGAAATACCCGATTGTGATGGGATAATTGGCGGTCCACCTTGTCAAAGTTGGAGTGAAGCTGGAACTAAAACAGGTCTTTTAGACTCTCGTGGTCAATTATTTTTCGAATTTACAAGAATACTAAAAGATAAACAACCAAAATTTTTTCTTGCTGAAAATGTCAGCGGTATGCTTGCAGAAAGGCATAATGATGCTCTATTAAGAATAAAAGATGCATTTAGAGATTGTGGTTATGACTTGTATTTTAAACTATTAAATGCAACGGATTATAGTGCGGCTCAGGACAGGAAGAGAGTAATATTCATTGGTTTCAGAAAAGATCTTAATGTGAATTTTCAATTTCCTAAACCTCATAATAATCCATTAACTTTAAAAGATATTATATACGATCTGAAAGATACGGCGCTCCCTGCCTTAGATAAGTCTAAAAGAAATCCAATGGCTATTAATAATCATGAGTATATGACAGGCGGTTTTTCATCGATGTATATGTCAAGAAACAGAGTAAGAGATTGGGATGAACCCTCTTTTACTATTCAGGCTGGTGGAAGACATGCACCATTACATCCAGATGCTGGGAGAATGATAAAAGTTGGTTCTGATAAATTTAAATTTGCCGATGATGATAAAGTAAGAAGATTAAGTGTCAGAGAGTGTGCAAGAATTCAAGGATTTCCTGATAGCTTTGAGTTTTTTTATAAGGATGTTGCTGATGGTTATAAAATGATAGGTAATGCTGTGTCTGTTGATTTTGCTTATGCGTTAGCAGAAAATATAAAAAAATACGTTTAATATTTTTATACTTTGCCTATAACAATAGTTCTACAGATAAATTAAATAAGCCCTTAAGGGCTTATTTAATTATTAAAAATAAAACTTTTAATAATTATAAGATATTATTTAATGTGTTATTATATAAAATATAGCATTGGGGGATATATGGAAAATAATGAAAGAATTAGGTTATTAAAAGAAATTATTTATGGTGATGTAGAAAATTTATGGAATGAAGGATTTAAACCATCAGATAAATTAAATGGTGCTAATATTTTTATAAATACAATAGGTAGTATAAATAAAGAAAATGCTTTGAAATGCTTAAAAAAAGATCCTAATATTATTTATTTTACTGATAACGAATCTTTCAAAAGAATGTTTATAGAAAATATTTGTAAACATCAGCATATATCATTATTTAAATGCTTACCTTCTCAATATATAAAAGAACATGCTTATTATTTTTTAAAATACATTGTTGATAATAAAAAAGATGAACAGGAGAAAATATTTGAAGAGTTGATGAAATATATAAATTTAAATTGTTTCGAACATAATAAAGATGTATCTCAAAATTTCTTTCATGTAGCATGTGTGAATAAAAAAACTAATTTAATTAACAATATTTTTAATTTAAATAAATATCCCCCATCAGTATTTAACTTATATAGCTTAGTTGAATATGAATACTATGATTTAGCTATAGAAGCAATTAATAGATTTGAATTGCATGATTCAATAAAAAAATTTAAATCTAAATTACATGCTAATGATAATCTATTAATATTCTTTTTAAATAAAATAATAAAAAACAAAAACGATGAATTAAACTGTAAACAAAAAGATTTTTTGATTGAACTTATAAATTTTAAAATTGATTTAAATGAAAAAAATAATAGTGGTAAAAATGCTAACCAGCTTATAAATCAAAATAATCTTAATTATATATTTTCTTTAGCCGAAAAAAAGGTTATAGATAAATACATAAAAAATGAAAGTGATGAGAATCATAAGATAAAAAGAAGATTATAAATTAATAGGAATTATATGAATGATTTAAATATAAAAGAAATTATAAAAAGATCTAATGAGAGTAAGAATTTAAAAAATAAAAGATATAAACCTTCAACTTTTGGAGAAAAAAGTCTGTCTTTTTTGATAAATTTTACATTATCTTTAGTTATATCCTTTTTGGTGATATCTTTATTTACTAAAGAATTAGATATCTATAGTGCAAATAAAATAACTTCTACAATTAATCCTTTTTTATCTATAGGTGGAATTGATTCAGGATCAACTCTAAATACAGATGAAATAATTAATGATATGTCATTTTTATTTCATTTATCTTATATATTATTTATGGGGATGTTAATAACTGCTATAATGTCTTTATTTGTTGGCTATAGCCCAGGAGATAAAATAATTCATTTAAAATTAGTAATGAAGGAAACAAATGAATTAGCTGGTTTAAATATAAGGATAGTTAGATCAGTGCTTTATATTTTAGACATTTGTTTTTTATTAGGATTAGGTTGCTTTATAGCATTCTTTAATAAAGATGGTAGAACATTAGAAGATTTTATAACACGTACAATAATAATGAAAGATCTTATTGATTAATATGTATATTTAAAGATATTTAACACTTATTTAGATCAAATAAGTGTTTTTTTTATAAAAGTACTGGTCGTTAGTATAAATAATGTATAAAATATATATAGGTTAACTTAAATGGTTAAAGAAAAATAAGGTTTTTTATGAATACAAATTATAATTTAGATGAACAAACAGAAATTTTTATTAAAAATGGTGAATTTGAAGAAGCAATCAATCATATAAATAAAAATAAATTAAATATTAATGGTTTTCTTCCTTCTGGACAGAGAATTATAAGTTCTTTATTTAATATATATCAAAATAGTGATAATAAAGATATTGAAGTATTAAAAGACAATATACTATTTTTCCATGAAAAAGGAATAGATTTAAATCAGATAGGATTAGATAAAGATAATGCTGAACCTTGGCTAATTAAATCATTACAATTAAAAGATAAAGAGTTAGTATCATGGTTTTTAAAATCTTCAGAACCAGATGACAGACCCTGGACTTCATATCAGGCATTACTTTTTGCTTGTCAAAATGATGTGCCTTTAGAAATACTAAGAAGTTTACTTGAAGATCCTTTTATAAATCCTAATGATTTAAATGAAATGGAAGAAAACTCACTTTTCGTAGCGGCATCTGGAAATGATGAACTTGCACCTAATAGAGTTTTCTCTTTATTACATCATAATGTAAACAGAAATGAGACTAACAAAAATTTAGAAAATGCTTTGTTTTGTGCTGCTCAGGATGGTTCTTCTAAGACATTGAAGCTATTACTTACAGCAGGTGTAGATCCTAACCAACTTGATATTGAAGGAAATACACCAATATCAAAGATTAAGTTAAATGATAATATGACAGAAGAAGAAAAAGAAGAATCTAAAAATAAAGTAAAATTTTTAATAGAAGCAGGAGCTTTCTTGGATATAAAAAATTATTCAGGGCAAAGCCCAAAAGAAAATCCTTTGTTTAAAGATTGGATAGAGTGGATGTCTGAAATAGAAAATAACATAAAAGCCAGAATGGAAAAGTTCATGCTTTCTAATAATGTAAAAGAAAGTTTACCTTCGAGAAAAGTAAAGATGTAATTGTTGAATTATTTATTGACTTTAGGTTTTAGTATTGTAATTTTGATTAAAGACAGATTCAAATCTGTCTTTATTTTAATGTAGATTCTGTGAACTTTATCTTTTTTTATATTTAAATAATGAAAATATTTATGTCTTTATTGGTCAATATACAAAAAATGTGGTAATAATAGATAATACAGGATATTTAAAGTTTAAATAGGCGGTTTTATAGTGAATTTAACAAATATAATTATTGAGGATAATGAGTTTTTACCATTCATTAATACAATCAACGAAAATTTAGCAATGATATCTGATATAGGACAAAGGAAAAAAACTAATCAGGATTTTGGTAGAGTGGGTATAAGGAAGGATGGTGCTATTATTATGATTGTAGCAGACGGCGTTTCTTGCTCTCAAAGTCCTAGTATAGCTTCTGAAAAAGCGACAAATGCTTTATATGAAATATTAGATAATTCTAATTCCTTTGATCAAGAAATTATTAATTATGCTATTAGTATGGCAGATATTGCTGTTAAGGCAATTCCTTTTAACCAACACCATCGCCTTGATGGACCAGAAACTACTATTGTATGTGCTTTAATTAAAGATGGCAAAGCTCATATAGGATGGGTAGGTGATAGTCGTGCTTATAAAATAAATGAAAATGAATCTATTTTATTAACAGAGGATGATTCATGGTGTAATAAAATGGTTAAAGAAAATAGATTAACCTTAGAGCAAGCAGAAAGAAGTGATAAGTCTCATGTTATAACCCAATGTTTAGGATTACGTGATTTTGTAATTAATATTCATACTATCTCGGTAGATATGGATACAAATGATGCTTTGTTATTATGTTCTGATGGTCTTTGGAATATGATAGATTTAAAGAAAAATAACTGGAAAAATTCTGCCGAAATAGAAGCATGGTTAATGATTTCAGAAGCTAACAGAGCTGGTGGAAGAGATAACATCACTATAGCAATAAACAGACCTTCTTTAAAATAATTTAAATAAAAAACTATTGTTCTCTTTTTTATTTATAAATAGCTGTTATTATATAAAATAAAAAAGATAAGAGGCTAATAAATGTCAAACAATAATTTAGAGAATATTAGATTAGTTTATCCTTTAGAAATGTATTATCCTGATGGTGTAGAAGGAATGGTTTCAGAAGCAGAAGAAGCAGCTATCATTGCAGCCTACCGTGATTATGAAGAAAGAATTGGCAAACCGATAGATCCTAATGATAAACATGCCGCTGTTCAGGCTTTTAATTTGATGCTTGAAAAAGTAAGACAAAATGACTATTTTTCAGGTGTAAGAGAAATAGTCAACCTTCTCCTTTCCAGAAATAGAACCCCCGAAGAAATATTCAGAAATTTATATCCAGAAAATAAAGATAGTGTTGAAGATTTTAAATGTCAGTTTGCAGATGCTTGTGATCTTATATTATTAAAAGATCAAGTAAACTGGAAAGCTATGAATTTGTCTTGGTATGATTTTAGTGATAATGAAGGTAAAATATAAAAGAATAAGGAAAAATAAATGCCGTTAACTATTGACTGGTATCCAGATTATTGGGCTGCCGAAGAAAGAAAAGTATTGTTCGACTTTTGGAGAACAAGATATTATAAAACAGAAGTTTATCTTTCTCCTTCTAAAAAACCTGCTGGAGGGGTTGGCTTTTTTGATGCTGATTTAAAAAATGAAGAGTTTAAAACATCAAGAACAGTAGCAGATGAATCTCATCCAGTGATAAGAGCCTACCAAGAAAGAAGAATGGCATTACTTGATGAATTCGGATTGAGTCAAGAGGAAGATAAATTTAGAATTCAGTTATTGTTACAAGCTGAAGAAAAAAGCTTATTATGGTGGAAAATAAAAACTCTTTATCAGCCAAGAGAAAATGATATACCTTATGCAATTCCTATCATGAAAGAAAAAATACATAGAGCCGAAGCTATTTATAAAGATGCTCTTGGACAATTGATAGAATATGACAGAGAGCATGGTCATCCTTTAGCTGATCCTGACAGAGATATTATAGATCATCCTGTAACAAATTTTGAATACAGAAGATGGCTAACAAGGAAAGGTAGAAGTTTATTAGAAAAATCTCCTGATGATGTTATTTTAAAGATCATGTGGGATAGTAATAAAGATAATGCCAAGTCTCATACATTACCAAAACCTAAATTTAACTTTATTCCTACTACTCTTGATGTTTGGCATCTTAGATTTTTAGATAAAGATAAAAAAGCTAAAATTCAAAGAACCAGAACAGGTGTTGTAATTAACAAAAAAAATCTTAAAACTTTAGTTAAAGAAAAACCTGCACTTCCTATTATTTTAAGTAGAATGGGCCAACTTGCAGATAAAGTTAATTCTTTCAAAGAACAAAACGTAGACACAAGACCTGAAAATGAAAGTATATCTTTAGATATTGATCAATTTATGGACATAGGGATTACACCACCACCTGAATTTAATCCATATGAAGAGATTCCTGATCATATGTTTGAAGGATTAAGAACAGATGAGGAATTTGAAAAAACATTTAGTGATAAAGTTTCTAATGAAGAAAAACAAAATATTTTAAATAAAATTAATAAAAGTGAAGGTAATGAAAAAGTAGATAATTTATTAGCTATTAGCAATTTAATTGAAGAAGCCCAAAATATAAATAATAATCCTCCTTTAAAAGCAAGGATAACATCTTTAAAATCTGTCCAAATATACAAAGAACCAGATGATGTGCCTGTGATAGAGGAAAAAGAGGATGTGCTTTTAACAATAGCTCTTGAGAATAATGATGATTTTGATGATAATGTGACAGAAGATAGTAGTAGTGGAGATTCTGAAATTCCAGAATGGATAAAAAATAGAAGCATTGATGGTTATGAAGTAAGACAAGAACCTTATACATTAAAAGAAAAGCCTTTTGCCAAATTAATATCCTTCGCTGAAAAGATTAAAAATAACGTAAAAGCAAAAATGGAAAATATAGAAAGACCTGTAAGTATACATAAAGATAAAGATTTTTGGAATGTGGCAGAGAAAACTGTTAAAAATTTTAAAGGTAAAGCTATATCTTTATGGAAAAGAAAAGTTGCTCCATCTCTTGGTCTTGAAACACCAGAGAGAAGAGCTATATCCAGAATAAAAACACAGGAATTAAAATATTTACAAAGAGAATTACAAAAAATGGAGTTAAGAAAAGAAATAGAAATGGAAATGAAAGGCATTGCACCCCAAAAACCGAAACCATTTCGAATATGATAAATATTATATTATAATATAAATAAAAAAAGAGGCATCGCCTCTTTTTTATTTTATTTATTAATATATTTTTATAACTTTTCCAACAACGGAATTTATATCAATAGTTCCAATATATCGTGAATCGAAACTATTATCTCGATTATCCCCCATAAGGAAAATTTTATCATTCTCTACCTTGAAGCTTCCTGCATTTCGACCATTATTCATGCCTTTTGGATATTCAATTTCAGTTAAAGTTTTTAAGATAACTTCTTTTTGTCCTGTAGGTAAAGTTTCAAGAAAAGCTATTTGTTTCTGACCAGGAACCATCTGTTTCGCAGTAGAGTCAATATATTGAGATTCTTTACCATTTATTGAAACCTTGGAATCTTTGATATTAATAATATCACCAGGCAATCCAATAACTCTTTTAACAAGAAAAGAATTTTTGTTTTCTGGATCTGAAAATACTACAATGTCGCCACGTTCAGGAACTCCCCATCTTAATAAATTTATATTAGTCAAAGGAATCCTTAAACTATAAGCATTTTTGTTTATAAAAATATAATTTCCTTTATCTATAGTTGGCATCATAGAGTAAGAGGGTACTCTATACCAATCAATAAAAAAACTTCGTATAAGTATAGGTATTACGCAAAAAATGAAAAAATATATCCAAAAGTTATCTTTTTTTGCTTTTTTTATTTCAGTCATTATTTATCTCCAAAGGGTAAAATATTTGTTTTTCGTTTATAGTATTCATTAAACAATTCAATTTACAATGATTCATTTTTTCCTGCCATTGTTTTATAGTTTTAAAACCACATATAGATAAGGTATTTTTCAATAAACTTTTATTATCCATCCATTGAAGAATATTATTAATGTTTTTTTCTTTTATGTCATTAATCATTTTTATTTTTTTAGACGCAATTTCTTTAGGGTTGTCAGGAAAAAGCTCTAATTCATAAGCCCAAGATTGTCTATTTCTATAACGATTTAATACATTTTCTATGTTAGTATTAGCTTTATTTAAAATATTTTCTTTATTTTTTATCAATATAGTTTGCTTATCTTCTATATTTAAATCAGTCATCCACGCATTTAATATATCTGGTTGAATCCAAAAATTTTCTATTTCTGAATAGGGATGGCTAAATATATTAAATTTTAACATATATTCTTTATTGAATTTACTCCATCCATCTCCATCTATAATAGCTAAATCTTTAGAATTATCATGGTTAGTTAAAAATAATTCTATAATTCCACTACTTTCACCATAACAATTTATTTTATATTTATGATTGAAAATAATATTATATGACCATACATCAAATAAACCTTCAACCCATATTTGTGGTTCAAATGTTGTTACGTCATAATCAAATTTAGATAATGTATTAATATTATGGCTTGAAATTATATATTCGACATCAAATTGAGTAAGATATTTTGTTATTTTAAAGAAATTAAAAAGATTAATTGGATCTATATAAATAATTATTTTTTTCTGTTTTAGAATTAAAGAATCATAAAGTATACTTAATAAAACTCTATACTTTTGAGATATTTTTTCATATTTGTTATTAGTAAATATATAGATTTGACCTTCAATCAATTCATAAGAAATATTAAATAAATATTTCAAAGTATCATTGATGCATTTTTTTTGGTTTTCATTATTTAATAGTAGTAGACTAAATAAATGATCTTTTATGTCTTCTATATTCTCCGCAGATTCGTAATTCAGTGCTTCTGAATAATAAGAAAATTTAAATCCTGTATCTGCTTCTATACAGGGAATTTGTTGTTTTATAAAAGAATTATTTAGTAAATAAGTTTTCTTACTCATCATTTTCCTTATGGTTTGTTTTTTCTAAACCAATTAAATTAGCCTCTTTTAATTCATATTTTATATAAGCATAAATTATAGGTGCTGATATTAATCCAGGAATTCCAAAAATAACTTCCATAATAAGCATCGCTAATATTAATTCCCATGCCACAGCATCTACTTTATGACCTATAATATTAGCATTTAAAAAATATTCTAATTTATGAATTAATATAAGATAAACAAGCGAGGCAATTCCTACATGAAAACTGAAGGCTGCTGAAACTATAAAAATAACAGTGTTAGATACAAGGTTTCCTATAACAGGGATCAAACCAGCTACAAAAGTAATAAATATCATTGTCTTAACTAAAGGAAGGTGAACCCCAAATAAAGGAAGTATTGCTAATAAATAAATACTGGTAAGTAATGTATTTAATAGAGATATTTTTATTTGAGCCAAAACCACTTTATCGAAACTTTCTCTAAATCTTGAAAATCTTATTAATAAAGCAGATGATAACGGTTTATATTTATCTGGTGATTTAAATATATAAAATGAAAGCATAGCTCCTGCAACTATTCCAATAAAAAGTCTTGCAAGTTGATGTGCTGTCTGAACCCCCATATGAGAAATTTCTTGACTATTAGCTTTTAAGGCATTCATTATATTTTCTTTTAAATCTTCTGCTGTAGAAGGAATATAATGTGCTATATTGTCAGGCAAACTTTTTCTTGCTGTTTCAAGCATATCATTTAAAGTAATTAACAAACCCGTTAATCCACTACCTTCTGGTCCTTTAATCAAATGTAATATGCCAAGAATAGCAAACCAAACACCAGCTCCAATAAAGATAGATAAAAATAAAACAGAAATGCTTCTTGCAAATTTGCCTACATTTGTTTTTTTCTCTAATTTTTCTGATAAAGTTTGACATATAGTAAAAACTAACATCCCTGCAATCAATGCTCCAACCATTTTAAATACAAGAGCAAATATTATTATTGAAGCCATAATAATAAAGCTGCTAATTATTGAATATTTTTCTTTTTTATCTATCATATTTTCTCTCCTTAGTGTAATATACTATACAATTATTTTATAATACATTGCAAAAATAAATGGGGAAGTGTATATGTCAAAAAAAGCTATTTTAATATTATCTCTAATTACTTTATTTGGCTGCGACCAAAATAAAGAACCTGATATACAACCTCAGGAACCTTCACCCATTGAAAAAAAATCAGAGTCTCCTGTGAAAGATAATACAAATGGCGTTAATAAAACATTATCACTGGCAGATTTGCAAAAAATGAATGCTGGCGTTTCATCAATGCCTTCTGCTAATTCTAATAGTAATATTATTCAAGAAAATAAAAATATCTCTCAGAATGTTGTAGTTCTTTCTGACAATGATCCATTAAACTCGGTTAATATGTTAAGAAATAAAGTAAGAATAGGTCTTTTATCACTTAATAGCTCTTTGAATTATGCAGCCGAAAAACATGCTTTATATGTATTGAAAAACAAAATAGCTTCACATGATGAAGATTCAACCAGACCTTATTTTTTTGGAAAAACGCCTTCTGAAAGAGTAAATAAATCTAATTATAGTAACGGTGTAGGTTTTACTGTAGGTGAGGTTTTAACATTAAGTGATGGGGATAGTAATGATTCTTTAGATAAATTAGTTAGGGCTATTTATCACAGACTTGTTTTACTCGATCCTATATTTAATGAAGTAGGAATTAGTAAAAAATCTGAAAATGGAAGCCATGTTTTTGAAATGGTATTAGGTGCCAGAAGTAATAATTTTTTATCTACTGCACCTCGTTATATAGTAGCCTATCCCTATAATCAACAACAAGAAGTTCCTTACTTATTTTTCTCAAATGAAGAAATACCTAATCCTGTTCCAGAAAAAGAAACAGTAGGTTTTCCTATTAGTATGCAAGTAACAAGCGGATATACATTGAAAACTATAAGTTTTAATTTAAGAGATAATAATGGGAATATTATATCAGGAAAAGAATTAACACCAGAAAATGACAGACATTTAGAAAGCTCTCAATATGCGTTTATTCCCTGGGAACCTTTAAAACCTAATACTTTATATAAAGCATCTTATCAGGGGATTATAAATAATATACAGAAAGTAGATTATACATGGACTTTTACAACTAAACCTCAACCTGAAATGAAAGCTTTTGCTAATAAAAATATTTTAAATGTAGGTGATAAATTATCAATTACGTATTCTACTGCTGAAAGCAAAAAAGTAACAACTAATATGATAATAAATGGAAGTAATGAAAAAATATTGAAGTTAACTAAAGAAGAATGGGGTATATTAGAGTACGAAGTGCTACCAGGATGTTTAGATAGAAAAGGTTGTGCTGTAGAATTAAAATTCACCAATGAAAGTGGTTTAGAAAAATCTTTAAAATTTATGATAAATTACAAATAAAAAAGCCCCGAAAGGGGCTTTTAAACTCATTAACTAAATTTATACTTCTTCCTCAATCAATACATCAGAAGGTCTTGAACGACCTTTCTTGCTATTCGCCTTTTCTTTTTCTTTTCTAATTTTTCTCTCAAATTTGTCAGAAAGGATGTCAATCATACTATAAAGATCTTCACCATACTCTGTGATAAAGACTTTAGAACCACTGCCTTTACCAGTAGCTTCAATTTTTAAATTTTTTAGTTTTTGACTTTCTTTAGAGATATGAACTTCAACAGATTGAAGAAGAGGATCTTTCCTTGATACATCTTCAAACTTTTCCTTAATAATGTTAGAAATAGCATCTGTGATTTCTAAATGATGACTTGTAATTTTAATATTCATAGGCAATTTTAGAGAGACATGTAAATAAATGTTTTATTTAATGTGGGATAGCACGTTGTATATGTATACAACCCTTCTCTCTTCTCCTTTATGTTAGGCTATCTTGGTTATATAAAAAGAAATAAACTAATAACATTTGTTTTATTTTATCTGGTTCTATATTCTCCTAAACAACTTAACTTGTAATCAGCATATAATTTTTTAGTTATTATTTCAAGTATTTTTAATATAATTATTGATTCAAATTAATCAAATGGACAATAAGTAATCTTTTTAATCAAAAATAAAAAATAAATTGGCCTTTTAATTTTAAATAGTGTATATTCTTTTTACTTAAATTAAATATGTTGGAGGCTAATATGCAAATTATATCAGTTTGGAATTCAAAAGGTGGTGTAGGTTCTACAACTTTAGCCCTTTTGCTTGCTGGTTCTATGAAAAACAAAGGTTATAAAGTTAAAGTTGTGGATATGACTGATGAAAGCAATGCTGTAGATGTAGCTAAAATTGGAAATCTACCTTTTTCTGTATCTGCTGAACAGTCTCTTTCAGAAAAAGATAATAAGTATGATTTTGTTATTTATGATGTGGGTAGTAAACATACTCCCATAGAAGAAAGTGATATGGTAGTTGTCCCTATTCGTCCATCAACTCTTGATATTAATACTTTGGCAAAAAGTATGAATACATTAACAGAGTATAATAGTTTTCCTGTATTTAATCTTTGCGAAATGTCCAGAAAAGAACACCAGGATATTTATGGTAAATATAGTGCATGGCCGAAATTAAAAAATAGAGCTATTTATGAAAGAATGATTCGTGATGGAATTACTATTTTTAATAAAGAAGCTGACTCATGGGCAAGTATTCGCCCTGCAAGAGAGGAGATTAATGCTCTTGTTAATAAATTAATTTCAACACTTGCAGAACTGGAAGAAGATTAATTAAAAAGAAATATAAAAAAAGCCCCTTCAGGGGCTTTTTTATTAGTTGAATTTTCGACTTTTAATATTATTAATAAGAGTTTGTTTAGGTAAGCTATCCTCATTATTTTGAATAACTGGAACATATGCTGTTGCTAATTGAAAAGCATCCCACACTGCTTCAAAAGAATTACCAATTTCATTTACCTGACTACCTTCTACATCAACTGCTTTCCATGCTCCATCTTCTTTAGTAATACTACAACTAACAGTAGTTTCTTTATTTTCTTTTAACAGTAAATACCATGTATCACTATCTTGTTTAAGTAAAGTTACTCTAATATTATCTTCTCCCCAAACTACATGAGATGGAAAATCAGCAAAGCTCTCTGGTGTTTTAGGGAATTCGCCGTGGAAAGTTACTTCTTTTTTCATATACAACTCCGTATTTTATTGTTTAATTATTTATTCAATGTACTTATTTTATAATATCTAAAAAAATAAACCAACTCTTTTATTAAATAAATTCAATTAAATTTTCTTTTTGGCGTACAAATATGCTAGTCTAAAAATAAAAGAGGATTTTATGCTTAATACAGACAATGCAAATAAAAAAATAATAGAAAACTTATTAATATCGCCTATAAAATGTCTTTCAAATTTAAAAGAATTAGGTATTATGCCTTACGATAATTTTTTTGTTTCTATAAATGATGAATCCTCTTTATCCATAAATTGCTCCTACCCACTTTTACTATGGACACTTCTTTCAAAGAATAATAATGAGATAAGACTTCTTTTTAATGATATTTTAGAAGCTCATAATATATTAGTAAAAAACTCAAATTCTGAGCCTTCCCTTTTCAGCACTTTATTAGATATGGCTTGTATTTATAATAAATTATTTCCTTATAATGAGAAAAATATTAATGCAGTATTAAAAATTTTTAAAGAAAAAGATATTTCATGTAATATTTTGGCTGAATTAAAAAGAAATAATATGACAATACTACTTCATAGAAATATAGTATTATCTTTAATAGAAGAAGGTTTTATTAATAGAGATTTATTAAAAAACCCCGAAAATTTGATAGAAATAGTAAAAAATGGACATACTATGATAGTGGAAGATTTATTTAATAATGGTTTAATATTTTCTAAAGATAAACTATTCAATATGATTATGGCGTGTTTTTACCAGATAGAGTTAGAAATGTTTGATTCAGCTTTTAATTATAACTCTTTAGCACAGATTTCCCATACTATAAGTATCGATAAAGATGAGTTAAAAGATAAGGAAGATGAATTTTCTTTGAATAAAATAAAAAGAAATTTAATGGTTGATAAAATAAGATACATAATTAATAATTTTGATATTGAAGAAGAATTTATATATCATGATTTAAGAGCTAAATTTAATACCTTCAGAGAAGATGGTTCAAGAGTTATGACTGCAACCAATAATATTGCTAATATTATGGAGCAAGATTTCAGGGGGAAAAATGATTTTTATTCATTGTTAAACCTAATAGAAAAAAGAAAAATAAATAACAAGATAAATAAGATTGAATTAACATTAGAAGAAAACCAAAATATCAAAAAAAGGATATAATTGTTATGAAAAATTTTTTAAAACTAAGTTTTATCAGTATAGCATTGATTTTTTCCACAACCGCAGGAGCCATGATAGTAGAAACTAATTCTGTTTTTAATGAAGATTCTGGTAATTCAGCAGAATCTGATGATGGTTCTTCAATAGTATTAAATTCTACTGAAAAATATTTTAATAAAGAACATGCTAAAGGTAAAGAAGCTGTTTTTTTAAAAAAATTTATTGAGAAATTAACTAATAACCAGTATGAAAATTTATTTTCAGTTCCAGTATCTCTTGATGATGTAGCAGCAGATTTAAAAATTAGTGACCCTAAAAATTTAGCTTTTATAAAAGATTGGGCCATGTTAAAAAAAGCTGTCGATAATGGTGATCATCTTTATTTCTTTGCAACTTCCCCAGAATTAGGAAGAAAAGACAGGCAGGGATATATAACTATAAATGCAGATAATAAAGTGTCATCAATACTTTTTTCTGTAATTAATTATTAAACTATATATTGAATCTGTTATTTTTTGGTGGTAGACTATTGTTTAAATATGAAATCTAATGAGGTTATTATGATTACTTCTATAATATATATCCCGATGTAGGTTGCAATGCTTTAGGAGAAAAATCGGTTGATTTTTCGCATTGCGACCAGAGGGTGAAAAAATGTATTTGGAGAAAAATAAAAAAAGAGCTTTAACAAGATTTAATAAAGAAAAAAAGAAATTAGAATGTAAAAATTGGTGGGAAAATGCCTGTTATTATTATAAAACAGAATATACACCAAAAGACAGAATAGGTAGAAATAGTACGACTCCAAAATCTTGCTCTTGTCCTATGTGTGGTAATGCAAGAAGATATATGAAAGGTAATGAGCGTATTACCATACAAGAAAGAAGATTTAATGATATAGAAAAAACTATGTTTTAAAAAAGGGTGGCTACGTGCCACCTTTTTTATTTTTATAAATATTTTCCTTGACTTCTATTATTTTTTTTGAAGAAAAATTTGATATTCTATATTTTATTGATATTATTTAATAAAAAGATACAGGGAAAATTTATGTCTGATTATAAAAAATATGAAGAAATATCTTCTTTAATAAAAAATAATGAAGAAAAAGAAGCCTTACAAATTATGAAGCAAGGCTTTGATTTTAATTACAATCCAAATGGTAAATCTTCAATATTATCAATAGCCGCTTTTTATGGTTGTGAAGAAATAATAAAATATATGTTGAAAAACGATGTAGATGTTTATAAAACAGATTTGGATGGTCTATCCGTTATTGATAATGCCATAATATCTAATAAATTAAATATAGTTAAAATATTAAAAAACTATTTTATAAATAAAGATATATATCATTCATTAAGATATGCAGCTTTAAAGGGTTATACAGATATAGTAAAAGAAATATCAGAAAATAATGACTTAGATGATTGGATAGATAATCTTTTTTATCTAGCATGTCTTAGAGGTGAATTAGATAATGTTAAGTATTTTCATAGGAAAGGTGCAAATATCAACAAAGATAAGGACGGAGTTACACCTATTGTTGCCGCAATGAAAAATCAACATCAAGATGTTGTTAACTATTTAGAAAATAATGGTGCATTTGCAATTGAGGATAATGATGAGGTTTTGTTTTTCGATAACTCTAAATGGTTTGAGGCTGTAAATAATGAAAATCCTGACGTTTTAAGACATCTCATTGCAAAAGGACAAGATGTTTATGCTTTAAATGATGATTTTGATAGTGCCTTCGATATATTAAGAAGGAATAATCGAAATGATTTAATTCAAATAATAAATGTTGAATAAATAAAAAGAGGTTTAAAGCCTCTTTTTTTTATGCTCTTTGGGGGTATTTATCAATTTTTTATTTATAATGTTTTTTTCTTTAATTACATTGAATAAAAGCTCTATTCTTGATTTTAAAGGTAGATCTACATTATTATTATCAAGAATAAGAGATAATATTTTTTCATTTTTCTCATTATAATCAATTGTATTGTTATTAATTAAAATATCCAAAATAACTTCATTGTTATTATATAGTTTTGTTTTAGATACAGCTATAGAAAGTAAATATGCTTCCCCCACTTCAACTCCTATGCTATTTAAATATGTAAGATCTTTAAATCTTGAATTACATCTTGTCTGTGATAATAATTGATTCAAATGTTCTAGTTTTAAGTTGCCATATTGATAAAATTCACTTCTTCTCAAACAAATTTCCACTAATAAATGAAGAAAAATTTCATATAAATATTTATCACCTTTTTTTAATGAAAGGTAATTATCTGAATAAATTAAAGGGCTGTTTAATTTATTATTACTATAATAATCCTTATCATTTTTGAAATATATTTCATCACATAAAAATTGTTCTAAAGCTTCATATAAATGATTAATTAGAATTTCATGTTTTATGAAAAAGTTATCATTATCTAATGATAATATTAAATTGGTTTGGTTTATAATAAAATTTAGTAAAGTTTCACTATCTTTTAGAGATAAAGTTTCATTAATTTTGTATTGAATATTTAAATAGGCACATATTGATTTAAGGAAGAATTCTTTTGTAATATTAGTTTGTAGTTTTTCTTTCTTCTTTTTAACTTCATAAACATAACTATTAATAAATAAAAACATAAAATCTGGTATACCGGGAATGCTTTCATAAAATAGATTGTCAGTTTTCTTTATAATTTCATTAAGAACCGTAGTATTATAAATATAGTTATTAATTAAGGTGAGACTTGAAGTTAAAAGAAGGCTTATTTTTTTATTATCAGAGTAAGGGTTTTTTATATCTAAAAGATAATCACAAATATTAATATTATTTGTTTTTAAATATTCATTAAAGTCTTTTTTTCGTGAAGCCTGCGATAATATAGATATTAATACATTGTTTTCGTTTATTTTTGAGATATTATTGTTGTTAACTTTTGAGGATAATAAATCACTCATTTTTAATAACTCAGAAGTTTCTAAATACTCCCAGCTTTTTAGTATATTTGAGTAATTATCTGCTATATTATCTTTATTTACATAATTAATAAACGCTTCAAGAGTCTCAAGCTTTTTAGCATATTGAACTGAGAATTTACCTTCTTTATCTATAACATCAAAATTTAAATCCATTTTAATAAAACGCTCTATTGATTCTGTATTATTTTTCATAATAGCAACGTAATGTATTGGCAAGGGTAATCCATTTTCGAAAACTTTGACATTTAAGTGGTTAATATTTTCATGTTTTATATTATATTTATCTATAATATACCAAAAATTTAGTATATATAATAAATCTTTAGTATTATAGTCAAAGATATTTTTAATGTTTAAATCAGCCCCACTATTGATTAAATATTGTATAATATAAAGTGTATCATTGCCTTCTTCTCTCTTATGAATATTTCCCTTTAATTGTAATGGGGAAATTATTTTTCTTTTATAAGACGAACTTTTTTCTTTTCTGTTTTTATCTAAAGAATAAAGAAAGTTATTAAGTAAAGTATTTCCATTATCATCAGTTTGATTTATTTGCTCTTTGTCGATACCAATTTCTTCTAAATAAGAAGCAGCTAAATTCCTATTTTCATAAATGAAAAGTTGAAACAAGAAAGAATGATTATCGTTTTTTATATTAGTAAGCATAAATATTCCCATTATTTTTATTTATTTATTTATATCATATGAAAAAATAAAATGGTAAAATTTTTGACTTCCTTTATCACTTAGTGTATTATTTACAATAAGTGATAAATAGGAGATACATTATGAAAAAAACATTGTTAATTATTGATCCTCAAAATGATTTTTGCGAAGTAAATGAAGAAAAGCGCCCTTCTGGAATAAAATCGTCTTTGTCAGTTCCCGGTTCTAAAAAAGACATGGATAATATTATAAAATTTATTAAAGAAAATGAATTGGATGAAATTATAGTGACTTTAGATACCCATAATATTATTGATATAGCTCATCCATCATGGTGGTTGGATAAAGATGGAAATCACGTTTCACCATTTACATTGATTAGCAGTAAAGATATTGAAGATGGTAATTTTACCACATCAGATCCTAATGAATTTAATTATAGCTTACAATATGTAAAAAAATTAGAAGAGCAAGGTAAATATCAAATGATAGTGTGGCCTGAACATTGTATTCAGGGTAGCTGGGGTCATAATGTCTATGCTGATTTACAAGAAGAACTTGAGAAATGGATGAAATCAAATAATAAAAATGTTATTTATTTTTATAAAGGTCAGAATATAAGAACAGAACACTATTCTGCTCTTAAAGCAGAAGTAGTTCTTGATGATGAAACTAATTTAAATAATAAATTAATGAATTTGCTGTTGGATAGTAATAAGCTTTTTGTTTGCGGAGAAGCATTATCTCATTGTGTAGCTTCAACTGTAAGAGATCTTCTGGATAATAGCCCTGTTGAGTTTCATAAAAAAATAACTTTATTGAAAGATTGTTCAAGTTCGGTAGGTGGTTTTGAAAGTTATGGTGAGAATTTCATTTCCGAAATTAAAACAAAAGGAGTTACTGTTTTTTGATAATTATAGATTTATCTAATATGAATGAAAAAGAGGCTTCGGTCTCTTTTTTATTTTTGCGAATATGTTATGTATGTAGGACGATATATTTAACGAAAGGTTAATTTTAATGGATAAAATAATAGATGATTTTTTTCATATGGGAGAAAAACATTCTCGTTCAGGAGAACCATGTGAAGATTATTCTATTAGTGGGATTATAAATGAAAATATTTCCTATGGTATTATCTCAGATGGTTGCTCTGGTGCTCAGTCAAGAACAGATATAGGTGCAAGGGCTTGGTGTATAGCAGCCGAAAAGGTGATAAAAAAATTAAATAGAAATGATAGTTTATTTCCAGATGATTTTTATTTAAAGGTTAAAGACGTTTTTTTAAAAAATAGATTAACCGATAAGCATCAAGATGAGTTTGCCAGTTTAGTTCTATTTTATGAAAATAATGACATTATTAATCTATGGATGATGGGGGATGGTGGTTATGTAATAAAGAATTTTAACGACGAAATTACATTGTATTATTATGAATGGGAAAATAATAAACCCTTTTATCCAGCATATTTATTGGATAATAATGATATATTTAAAATTTTTTCTAAAAGAGATTCTGAGAATAATTTAATTACCGAAACCAAAATAAGATATATTATAAAAAATAATAGATTAAATATTTTAGAACGTCAAAAGAGCAATATCCATTTTAATGATTTTGCAAATGGATATGTAAGAATAATTAACAGAAAAGAACAGAATATAAAAACAATCGCTGTAATGACTGATGGTTTTTGGACGCTTGAAAATACAAACCCATTATTAACAATAGCTAATATTATAAATGTTAAGGATAATATATTTGAAGGAAATAAAACATTTAAAAGAAAAATGGTAAAAACTTTAGATAGCTGGATAGATGATCAAACTATACCTTTTGATGATATAGGAATTGCTATAATAAGCTATAAATAGAGTTGTCAATTAACAAAGAGTTGTTATAATTTATATATGAAGTAGATATTACGAGGAAAATATATGTTAATTTATCCATTAAGTGAAAAAAATGAAAAAGAGGTGCTGGAAGCCCTTCAGTCAAGTGCCTCTCGCATAGAATGGAGTGCTAATTTAAAACAGATGGCTTTATTATATGCAGTGGAAAAAGGTTCCTTTAGTTTAGCAGATGATCTTATGTCTATAGGTGCAAGCCCTAATGTTCCTTATTATAGAAGCAATGGGCTTCTAGGTGGTACAGCATTTTCACTTGCAACCGAAAATTTGAAAGATAAAGTTTCTATAGAAAGTGCTATGACAGCAATGGCAATTATACGTCAGGTTTCTCAATCACCATCTAATCGTGAAAAAAATCCTGACAACATGGAAAAAATAAAAGAAAATATCAATGAGTCTATAGAAAACCATAAAAATGATAAAGTTGCATCTTCTCAATTAAAAACTATTAGTGAAATGATTCAAACTATTAATATGGAGCTAGACGATATTCCTGGAATGAAAGAAAAGCTATATAGTCCTGACATAGATCCTGATATGTTAGAAAAATTAAAACTTAAAAAAAATGCAACCGATAAAGAAATTAAAGAAAAAGTAAAAGAATTTGAAAAAGAACAAGAAGAAAAAGCAATTAAAGATGCTGAATTTGAAATTCAGGATAGTGAAAGTGAAAACTATTATAAATTTAAAATAAGTGATTTTTCAATTGCATCTCTTGATGGAAAAAGTAGCTATAAGCACTTACATGGTGCAGGTTTAAGCGTAAAAAATAAACCATTACCAGAACCTAACTGGATTAATAAAGATGATGATCGTGGAAAAGAGTTATGGGCTTCTTTACAATTAACAGAAAGAAAAACTCAGAACTATATTTCAGGAAAACAAACAACGGCTCTTGCTTATTTAGGTCTTGGTGTAATGCCTATGGCAGCTCCATTTATTTTTGTAGGTTTGAATGCGGCTATGGGCGCTACAGCAATGGCAGTCATGCCTGCTTTAGTGTTAACAGCTCCAGTTCTTGGTGCAGCATTCCTTTTCTCAAAAGCTCCAAGAATGGTATCAAGCATTATAGATAATGTAAGACTGTTGTGTGTTCAAAGAGAAGTTAATCTTTTAGTTAAGAGAGGTATAGAGGCAGGTATTATTGATGGTGATGAATTTAAAGATAAATTACAATTAAATGAAGATACATTAAGTAAAAAAGCCAAGAAAATGCTTCTTGTTCATCAAGGAAAAGAATACAGAATAGAAAATTTAGTTTACAATGCTATTCTAAAATATAATAAAACTGCTGAAAATAAAATAGATGTTAGTGTAGATAAAAAGAAAAAGAAAAAGAAAAAGAATGAAAATGAAATTGTAATAAAAACTAAAGAGCAACTATGCGATAAAATAGATGAAAGAAACGAGAAAAGAAAAAATGAAGCTGGTGGAATAGTAGAAGTAGAGAAAAAAAGAAAGTTTGGTGTGTAATATCACTTTGAGTATTAAAAATAAAGGGACGCTGTTCCCTTTATTTTTTGATTTTTTTAATTAATTAATCTAGTATTATAAAAATGTTTATTTAGAGGTTATTTTTATGAATATGTTTGGTTTATCTTTTATAAAAGATTTACAGAAAAGACTAAAATTTTTAGATGAAAATAGTTTTAAAGAAATGCAAGAGATTCCAGTAAAGGAAAATTTTGGCGAAAATTTTAAGATTTATAATGGTGAAGCAATAAAAGTAATGTCTTCTCTTCCTGATAATTCAGTAGATTTAATTTGTGTAGATCTGCCATATGGTGTTACTAAAAATAAATGGGATAAAATAATACCATTAGATTTAATGTGGGAGCAGTTTCATCGCATAGGGAAAAAAAATGCAGCAATAGTTTTAACTGCAACAGAGCCATTTGCTTCATTATTAATTATGTCTAACATAAAAAATTATAAATATGATTTAATTTGGGAAAAAACTATATCTTCTGGTCAGTTAAATGTAGCCCATCAACCTATGAGAAATCATGAAAATATACCAGTATTTTATAGGAAAAAGCCCACTTATAATGAACAATTGACTGAAGGAACTCCATATAAAATAAAAAGAAAGGGAGTTTATGGTGATACTAATTATAATGCTCAAAAGTCTAGTGAAAAAGATAATACTGGTTTCCGTCATGCAAAATCAGTAATGAAGGTAAGCAATCCGAGAATTAAAGATGGTCAAAATACTCAAAAGCCAGTAGCTCTGATAGAAAAATTAATAAAAATGTATAGTAATGAAGGTGATGTTGTTCTGGATTGCTGTATGGGATTTGGAACAACAGGTGTAGCTTCAATAAACACAAATCGTAAATTTATAGGAATAGAAATAGATGAACTATCCTATAATAACTGTTTTAATAATATAAATTTAGCATGTGAGCTTAAAAATTTGAAAAATTAAAATCTTTTTTGGTAAAAGGTGGTCAAAACATAAAAAAAGAATTAAAATAATATTATGTTAATTTATGGTTATATATTATAACAAGAAGAAATGGGAATATAAGATGGCACTTAACTCTAGTTTAAATGAAAAAGAATTACTTAAGTTTGCCTTTCTTGAAAACCAAAAAAGAGTGAAAGATATTAAAAAAAATAAGAAGTGGGGTTTTGATAAAGATTGGGAGACATTTATTTATGGTCTATCCTTAATGAACCCCCAAACTTATGGTTTAAGAATTCAGAATAGAATAATAGCTCAATTTGGTATGCAGAAAGTCAAAGCCTCTGAAAATCAGGGGGATTTTAAAGATAATGCAGGGGAAAAATACGAATGTAAGACTTCTCTTGTTATGGATGAGGATTCCAAATTCCATGTAGTTCAAGTTCGTCCCTGGCAAAACTCTAATTATTATTGTGTAATGTTTGATATAAGAGATGAATTTAAATGTTATGCATTTATGTTAACGGCAGAAGAAATGAAAAGAGAAATATATGTAATGGGTGCATCTGCTGCTCATGGTACATCTTCTGCAAACCAAAAAAATAGAAATATTGAATACAGGTTTTCTATTACGCCATCAATGGAAGACAGGCATTTTAAACGTTGGGTCGATAATTACAGAATTGATTTTGATTTAGAAGCAACCATAGATTTAAATGAATTATTAGAATTAGAAAGAAAACAAGCTTTAGAAGAAAAATTAGCAAAAAAAATCAGTGAACAAGATGTCAGAAAAAACAAATTCAAATAAATAAAAAGAGGTCTACGCCTCTTTTTATTTCTGTATTAGCCAAATATAGAGCCAAAATCATCATCAACTTTTTTAAACTTAATGTTTTCTGAATCCTCTTTATTACCTTCGTTATTACTATTACCTTCCATGACAGAATCTATATCAAAAGGAACATCATCATCTTGTGATTGGGGTGGTGGTGTTTGGTTAGGTACACCTTCTGTTGATTTGGTTGAATTATTATTTTCTTGTTTGTTATCATTGTTGTTCCACGTTTTTTTAGCAAGCGTATCAGGATCTGTTAAAGATAAACTAATATAATCATCTTTCCCCGGAGCTTGTTTAATCCATCCAGAAGCCAGGTATTTTTTACCTTCAATTGTAACATTGCCTTTATAATCTGGTTGGTTGGGGGTTTTCTTGTCTTTATTCTTAAATAAAGCACCTGTATTATTATTTTTTTTGGTTTCTTGAGTCATAATATAACGCGAGTACACATTTAGTGTGGGATAGCACATCTATAAAGATCCACCTCGCTCTCCTTAAAATAATATGTTAGCTATCTTATATTTTATTAAACTGTATATAATCTTAACATATCATTTTTGAAAATCTACCGTTTAAACCAAAAAAATATATTTAGATATATCTATATTGACAGGATGTTTGCTTTATTCACTTTTATTGCTTATAAACATACTATATTTAACTTAAATTATATCTATTCTAAAAGGTAAAAAAATGAAATTAATTATGAAGAAAAATAAAGGTTTTACATTAACTGAAATTTTACTTGTTTTAGTGGTAGCTGCTGCTATTGTAATTTCCGCATTTATTATTTATCCGAAAGTTCAGTCTTCTGAAAGGGTAAAGGATGAAGTAGCAACGTTATCATATATAAAGGCGGGTGTTAGTGGTTTATATGCAAGTAGTGCTTCTGTTCCAGCGGGGCAAGTGAATACTAAATTTCTTTATGATGTAAAAATATTACCTGATAACTTAGTTAGTAAAAATGGAAGCAATGTGGCTCTTAGAAGTGCATTTGGTGGAACAGTAGATATTACTTCATCTTACTTTGCATCTTACGGTTTTAGTGCTATGACCTTTACTTATAATGATTTTCCAGTAGATAGTTGTGTAAGATTTGTTTCAGCAGTTTACCCATTGTTTGATGGTGTTGCAGTAGGTGGAAATGGAATAAAAGACAAGCTTTTTGGTGATGGTGATGATTTTAGCGTGGCTAAAGCTTCAACTGAATGTGCAAGAACAGGAACACAAAAAGTTACTATAACATTGCAAACTAAAATATAATTCTTATTTTCAAACAATCATCTCATGTTATAATTAAGTTAATATAAGGTTAATTTAATATAAGGTTAATTTAATATAAGGTGCATGAGATGATTTATTTAAACCCTAACGAAAAAGATGAAAAAGGAAATACTTTATTACACCGAATGGTAAAAAATAGAGTAAGTGCAAAGCAAATAGAAATATTATTAAATGTCCCCGGAATAGATATAAATGCCACAAACAAAAAAAATAGAACAGCTCTTTTTATTGCATGTAAAAATAATGATTTTAATTTGGTGAGAACTCTTATGTTTTATGATGCTAAATTAAATATTAGAGATAAAAAAGGGAAATTTGCTTTAGATTATTTAGATTTGTCGCTAGATGTAAAAGAATTAAAAAAAACCTCTATAAAACTAAAACATAAAAAGTTAAAATAAGAAATAAAAAAAGAGCCATTCAAGGCTCTTTTTTATATTAAGCTAAAACCAAACCGTTAGGAATATGTAAAGCTTCTCTTCCCTCTTTACTATCTTCACTAACTGTAATATATTCCCATGCATTTTCTGTTTGCATCAGTTTAGTTAACAATTTATTATTAAGTCCATGACCTGATTTGTATGCTTTGAAAGAACCTATAATATTATAGCCAGCAACATATAAATCACCGATTGCATCTAACATTTTATGTCTTGCAAATTCATTCTCATATCTTAAACCTTCTGGGTTTAAAATTTGATAATC
>Ga0308160_10001745_pt1 | contig 28794 bp, 20 predicted proteins | sample PhyFR1_FD_201036 | JGI IMG/M metagenome (GOLD analysis project Ga0308160, IMG submission 201036) | Phyllosphere microbial communities from UC Gill Tract Community Farm, Albany, California, United States - DLSLF.R1 | ecosystem: Host-associated > Plants > Phyllosphere > Unclassified | place: USA... | reverse complement strand
GCCGGCACCCGCCAGCCCGACCTGGTGGTGCTCGACCTCGGCCTGCCCGACGGCGACGGCGTCGCCCTCATCGCCGACCTGCGCCAGTGGTCGCGCGCCGCCGTCATCGTGCTGTCGGCGCGCACGCTGGAATCGGAAAAGGTGCGCGCCCTCGATGCCGGCGCCGACGACTACCTGACCAAGCCCTTCGGCGTGGCCGAGCTGATGGCGCGCGTGCGCTCGGCCCTGCGCCGCCAGCGGCGCGCGCAGGCGCCCGAGGACAATGGCAGCGTGGTGCGCTTCGGCACGGTCGCGATCGACCTGCAGGGCCATGGCGTCACCCGCGACGGCCACGGCGTGCGCCTGGCGCCGCTTGAGTACAAGCTGCTGGCCGCACTGGCGCGCAATGCCGGGCGCGTGGTCAGCAACCCGCAGCTGCTGCGCGAAGTGTGGGGCCAGCAGTCCGTCAACAGCCCGCACTACCTGCGCATCTACATGGGCCACCTGCGGCGCAAGCTGGAGGACGACCCGGCGCAGCCCAAGTACCTGATCACCGAGACCGGCGTAGGTTACCGGCTGGCGATTCCCGTCTAAATCTTACCCAAGCAGTCAAAAACCGGTTGCGCCGCGAGGCGCGGGACCGGCTCATCCCGAAGAAAGAGAAAACACATGAAACACCTCATCGCCACCACCCTGTTCGTCCTTGCCTGCCCCGCTTTTGCGCAGGAAGCCAGCCCGGCACCGACCGGCGCCGGCGCCGGCACCACGCCGGCCGCCGAAGCCGCCCCCGCCCCTGCCTCGGTCGCCTGGAACCTGGGCCTGATCTCGGATTACCGCTACCGCGGCATCTCGCAGACCCGCCTGCACCCGGCCCTGCAGGGCGGCGCCGACTGGACCGACCCGGCCAGCGGCTGGTATGCGGGAACCTGGCTGTCCAGCATCACCTGGGCCAGGGATGCCGGCGGCGGCGGCCACGTGGAAGTCGACGTCTATGGCGGCAAGCGCGGCACCCTCGACAACGGCGTCAGCTACGACATCGGCGTGCTTGGCTACGTCTACCCGGGCAACGGCCTGGGCGACGTCCCGGGCTACGTCAACGGCAATACCGGCGAGGTATATGGCCAGCTGGGTTATGGTCCCTACTATATTAAATACTCGAATGCGCTGACCAACCTGTTCGGCTTCGTCGACAGCCGCTACAGCAGCTACCTGGACCTGGGCGCCAACCTGGATGCCGGCAACGGCTTCACCGTGATCCTGCACGCCGGGCGCCAGCACGTGCAGCACAGCCTGAACGCCAGCTACACCGACTGGAAGGCCGGCGTCAGCAAGGCCTGGGGCCCGACCACGGTGACCCTGGCGGCGGTCGGCACCAACGCCGCCGAAGCGGCCTACACCTCGGCCGCGAACGGCAAGTTCCTGGGCCGCAAGGCACTGGTGCTGGGCGTGGTGCGGACCTTCTGAACGGCCTGTCCGCGCTGTCCGTGGTCACCGCGAGCGGACAGTGCGGACACTGTGCGAGCCAAGCAGGAAGCCTTGTGAATCAATGACTTGGAGCATGGCACAGGTCTTGCAATATCTGTTTGCAAACACCTGTCATCCACCGAGACCATCGACCATGCGCCTTCCAAAACTCGTCATCGCCTGCCTGTTCCTCGCCGCCACCGGCGCCGCCAATGCCGCCGACGGCTTCACCTTCTCCGCCCCGCCAGGCCCGCATGCGGTCGGGTTCAAGGTCATCCAGCAGTACGACCGCACGCGCAGCTACAAGGCCGAGATCGACCTGGCCACCGGCGAACCGGTGAAGGGCGAGCGCGCGCGCCCGGTCCAGACGCTGGTCTGGTACCCGGCGGCGCGCGGCGGCAAGCCGGTCACCTACCGCGACTACCTGGACACGGTGCCGAGCGAAGACGAGTTCACGCGCAGCCCGGCGGACATCAAGCGCATGACCGCCGAACGCATCGAGGGCAACACCAACGGCCACCGCGAGGCGCTGCTGCGCGACATCGCCCGGGCGCAGCTGGCGATGCGCGATGCGCGTCCCGAAGGCGGCAAATTCCCGGTGGTGATCTATGCGCCGAGCTACTCCGCCTACGCCATCGAAAACACCGATTTGTGCGAACTGCTGGCCAGCCACGGCTACATCGTGCTGTCCAGCCCTTCGCTGGGTGCGCACACGCGCGCGATGACGACCGACATCGAGGGCCTGGAAGCGCAAGCCGCGGACATCTCCTTCCTGGTCGGCTACGCGGCGACGCTGCCGCAGGCCGATAGCGCCAGGGTGGCGGCGGTGGGCTTCAGCTGGGGCGGCCTCGCGAACGTGTTCGCCGCAGCCAGGGATGCGCGCATCAAGGCGCTGGTCAGCCTGGACGGGTCGATCCGCAGCTTTCCGAAGCTGATCGACGGCGGCAAGGAGTCGGCGCGCTACGTGACGCCGGCGCGGGTGGCGCTGCCGATGCTGTTCGTGGGCGCGCGCCCGAAGACGATGGAAGCCCTGAACCGCTCGGAGAACATGCGCACCGATTATTCGTTCATGAACGAGATGACCTATTCGGACGTGTACATCGTGTCGATGCTGCCGATGAAGCATCCGGACTTTGCCTCGTATGCCTTGCGCATGATGCCGGACAAGGAGTTCAGCGATTTCGGCGACTACAGCCGTGACGAGATCAACCTGCAGCACAGCTGGGCCGCGCGCTACACGCTGCGCTTCCTGGACGCCTACCTGAAGGGCGACAGCAGCGGCCTCGCCTTCCTCAACAACACCCCGGCGGCCAACGGGGTGCCGGCGCACACGATGCTCACCGACATCCGGCGCCACAAGGGCAGCATGCCGCCGACGCAGGAAAGCTTCGTGCGTACCCTGGCGGCCGCCGGCTTCGACAAGGCGATTCCGGAATACGCGCGCTTCGTCGCACAGAACCCGGCGTTCAAGCTGGAAGAGAGCGCGCTGATCGGCTGGGGCGTGCAACTGGCGCGGATCGACCGTCCGGCGCAGGCGCGCGAGATCTTCCGCCTCGGCGCCCACCTGTATCCGAACCAGAGCATGATGTACGACGGCCTGGGCGAGATGCAGGCCAAGACCGGCCAGGCACAGGAGGCGCTGGCCAGCTACCGCCGCGTGCTCGAACTCGAACCGAACAACCTCGACGCGATCCGGTATGTGAAGGAGCACGGCACGGCCGCCCCGGGCGCCTCGGCGCCCTGAGCAGCTGCGCTACTTTACGTTAATCAGTGCCCGGCCACCTGCACCGACGCGGTGTTGCGGCCGGCGCGCTTCGATGCGTACAGGGCGGCGTCGGCGCCGTGCGCCAGCGTGGCCTGCTCCGGGTGGGCGCTCCAGGCGAAGCCGATGCTGGCCGTGACCGGCAGCTGCTTGCCCTCGATCTCGAACGGCGCCTGCATCGCTTCCAGCAGCTTGTCGCCGATGCGGCGGCATTCGAGCGGCGAGCCGACCTGCTCGAGCACGATCACGAATTCGTCACCGGCCAGGCGCGCCACGGTATCCGTGACGCGCACGGCGGCATTCAGGCGGCGCCCGAATTCGCGCAGCACGGCGTCGCCGCCGGCGTGGCCGAGGCTGTCGTTGATCTGCTTGAAGTGATCGACGTCGAGGTAGGCCAGGGCCAGCGGCATGGCGCTGCGGCGCGCGCGCGCGATCGCCTGCACCAGGCGCTCTTCGTAGCTGCGGCGGTTGGGCAGGCCGGTCAGGTGGTCGGAATGGGCCAGCGCATGCAGCTGGCGCTCGTATTCGCGCGACGAGGTGGCGTCGGTCGAGAGCACGTAGATGCCCTGCACCTTGCCGTCGCGCAGGTGCGGCAGGTAGGTGGTGCTGATCACGCGCTTGCGGCCGCGCCGCTCTTCTTCGATCTCGAGATAGGAGCCGTGGCCGGACAGGCAGCGCTCCAGCGCCGCCCGGCGCGGCGCATAGAAGGCCTCGCCCATTGCTTCAGGCACGGTCTTGCCGACCATGGTGTCGCAGCGCACGCCGAACCACTCGCGGTAGCGGTCGTTGGCGAAGCGGTAGCGCAGGCCGGTGTCGAGGTAGGCGATCAGGGCCGGCACGTTGTCGGCGATGGTGCGCAGGCGTTCCTCGCTTTCGAGCGCCAGCGTGCGCGAGGCGTACAGCTCGCTGACGTCCTTCAGGGCAACCACCGCGCCCAGCATCTCGCCGCCGGGTCCCTTCAGCGGACGGCCGCTGACCAGCACGCGGCGCGGCACGGCTCCGCCGCTGCCCACCACCATCGGCTGGTCCTGCACCCGCTCGCCGCGCAGCGCGCGTACCAGCGGCAGCTGGTCGACCTTCATCGGCGTCACGCCATCTTCGCAGAACACTTCGTAATGGGCAGCCCACTCATCCATGCGCACGCTGTCGAGGCCATTGAATTCCCGCGCTTCGCGGTTGCACACGCTCAGCTTGCCGTCCGCATCGCAGGCGATCACGCCGACGTCGACCGATTCCAGCACCGCATCCAGCAAGGCCTGCTTCTGGCGCAGCGCCTGTCTGGCAGCCTGGCGCTGCTGCATTTCCTGCTCGAGCGCGTGATTCTTCTCGTGCAGCTCGCGCGTGCGCTCTTCGACGCGGCGTTCCAGCCGCGCATTCAGTTCGATCAGCTCATGCCGGGCGGCGTCGCGCGCGGCCACCAGCACGCTGCGGTTCAGTTCGTCCTGCACCAGCTGGGCCAGGTCACGCAGCATGCGCCGGCCGGCATCGTCCAGCATCCGCGGACGGGTATCGACGATGCACAGGGTGCCGAGCGGCTGGCCATCCAGGCTGCGTACCGGCTGGCCGGCATAGAAACGCACGTGGGGCGCGCCGGTCACCAGCGGATTGGCGGCGAAGCGCTCGTCGAGCTGGGTATCCGGCACCACCAGCATGTCGTCCAGCGCCACTGCGTGGCTGCAGAAGGCGACCGAGCGCGGCGTTCCGGCCGAGTCCATGCCGATGCAGGACTTGAACCACTGGCGGTCGGTGTCGACCAGCGAGACGAGCGCGATCGGCACGCCGAAGGCGGCCGCCGCCAGGCGTGTAAAACGGTCGAAGCGTTCTTCCCCGGGGGTATCGAGGACGTTCAGGCGATGCAATGCCGAGATGCGTTCTTGTTCTGCGAGTTCTTGTTGGCTGAGCATTAACAATCCTTGCCGCTGTCGGCGAAGAAAGAACCGGCAGCGTTGGGGCCGGATGAAAGCTGAGGTAGCGAGGGCGCGATGGTATCGGCGCGAAGCACAGCTGGATGAGGCCGATTTTAGCCGAACTCAACTAAAGAGTGCATTACCGCCACAATCATTGCCTTATATAAATAAATTGTTACCAATAAAAACTTTTGCAATCCTACAATGAAACAATCAGGGTCTATTAAAGGTTTATTCCGCCTCCCCCTATAGCGGGAGGCCAGGGCTCCATTGTGACGCCAATAAATTACCTGGCTATAAAAGAGTGAACTTTCTGTCGCGCTGGTGCCACAGCTGGCGACTTTCAGTTGTCTTTTCATTATGTGTGTCATTTAACCGTCCAGCGCGCCTCTGCCTCGTAAGGTAGAGGCTTCGCTCATGAAAGGACGGCCATGGACCTCTACCAGCAGTACCCCATCCGGCTGCGCATCAACGACCAGGACCGGGATTTCGAAGTCGAATCCTGGGTCACCCTGCTCGACCTGCTGCGCGAACGGGCCGGATTGACCGGCACCAAGAAAGGCTGCGACCACGGACAGTGCGGCGCCTGCACCGTGCTGGTCGACGGCAAGCGCGTGAATTCCTGCCTGACCTTGGCCGTCATGCAGAACGGGCATGAAGTGACCACGATCGAAGGCATGGCGCAAGGCGCTCATGGGGAAGAACTGCATCCGCTGCAGCAGGCCTTCATCGAACAGGATGCCTTCCAGTGCGGTTACTGTACGCCGGGGCAGATCTGTTCGGCCGCCGGCCTGATCGCCGAAGGCCAGGCGAAAACCGTCGACGACGTGCGCGAACTGATGAGCGGCAACCTGTGCCGCTGCGGCGCCTATCCGCAGATCCGCCAGGCCGTGTGCAAGGTGATGGGGATCGAAGAAGGCAAGCCGGGCGCAGCGTCCGGTGCCGATGGATTGACAACCGGACCGGTGCTCGTATGAATCCATTCGCCTTTGCCCAAGCCCAGAACATCGATGCCGCCCTGCCCCTGCTCGCGCCGGAGGGCGCGCGCCCGGTTGCCGGCGGCACCAACCTGCTCGACCTGATGAAGGAAGGGGTGATGACGCCTTCCAGCCTGGTCGACATCAACCCGCTCGAACATGCGGGCCTCGACGTCATCGAAGAACACGAAGGCGGCCTGCGCCTCGGCGCGCTGGCGCGCAATGCCGCCACCGCCTACCACGACACGGTACGCAGCCGCTACCCGCTGCTGTCGGCCGCCATGCTGGCCGCTGCCTCGCCGCAGCTGCGCAACATGGCGAGCAACGGCGGCAACCTGCTGCAGCGCACCCGCTGCGTCTACTTCTACGACGTCGGCACGCCCTGCAACAAGCGCGAACCCGGCACCGGCTGCCCGGCCAAGAACGGCATCAACCGCCAGCTGGCCATCCTCGGCACCAGCGAGCAATGCATCGCCACCCACCCGTCCGACATGTGCGTGGCACTGCGCGCGCTCGACGCCACGGTGCACGTCAGGTCAAGCAACGGCGGCGAACGCGCGATCCCGTTCGCCGAGTTCCACCGCCTGCCGGGCGACACGCCGCACATCGACACCAACCTGCAGCCGGGTGAGCTGATCACTTACATCACGCTGCCCGATGCGGCGCGCTTCGTCGACCACTCGGCCTATGTCAAGGTGCGCGACCGCCTGTCGTATGCGTTCGCGCTGGTGTCGGTCGCCGCCGCGCTCGACCTGGACGGCGGCACCATCCGCGCCGCCCGCATCGCCCTCGGCGGCGTCGCCCACAAGCCGTGGCGCGTGGAGGAAGCGGAACAGCAGCTGGTCGGCAAGACCGCCGGCGACGCCGCCTTCGAAGCGGCCGCCGACCGCATCCTGCAGGGTGCGCGCGGCTATGGCCAGAACGCCTTCAAGCTGACGCTGGCGAAGAACGCCATCGTTCAGGCCTTGAACACCGCCGTGCGCGGCACCGAGTTTGCAAAGAGAGGTACAGAATGACCGACCTGATTCCCGAACTGCGCACCCCGGTCGCGCCCGAGGGCACCGGCCGCGTGCGCACCGGCATGGCCGTGTCGCGCGTGGACGGCCACGCCAAGGTGACCGGCGCCGCCCGGTATGCGGCCGAACACGCGGCGCCCGACCTGGCCTACGGCGTGGTCGTCAGCGGCACCGCGACGAAGGGCCGCATCAAGAGCATCGACACCGGCGCGGCCCTGGCCGCGCCCGGCGTGATCGACGTGATCACGCACGAGAACCGGCCCAAGATGCGCTCCAACGACCTGGCCTTCAAGGACATGACGGCACCGGCCGGCTCGCCCTTCCGCCCGCTGTTCAGCGACCGCATCTTCTACAGCGGCCAGCCGATCGCGCTGGTGATCGGCGAGACCTTCGAGGCGGCGCGCCATGCCGCCGCCCTGGTGAAAGCCACCTACGACATCGAAGAGCACGACACCAACCTGCTGGACAGCCTGAACAAGGCCTACAAGCCGCGCCCGCTGAAGGCCGGCTTCACGCCGCCATCCTCGAAGGGCGACGGCGAAAAGGCCTGGGATGCGGCACCGGTCAAGATCGAATCCGAGTTCTACCACGGCGTCGAGCACCACAACCCGATGGAGATGTTCGCCTCCACCGTGGTCTACGGCGAAGACGGTCACCTGACCATCTACGACAAGAACCAGAGTTCGCAGAACTGCCGCTGGTACGTGTCGCATGCCTTCGGCCTGTCCAAGGACAAGGTCACGGTACGCAACCCCTACGTGGGCGGTGCCTTCGGCTCCGGCCTGCGTCCGCAATACCAGCTGCCGCTGGCGGTGATGGCGGCACTCAAGCTGAAGCGCTCGGTGCGGGTGGTCCTCACGCGCCAGCAGATGTTCAGCTTCGGCCACCGCCCCGAGACCTGGCAGAAGGTCAAGCTGGGCGCCACCCCGGACGGCAAGCTGCAGGCGATCTGGCACGAAGCGCTGCAGGAAACCTCGCGCCTCGAGGATTACGTCGAAGTGATCGTCAACTGGTCCGGCCAGCTGTACGCCTGCGACAACATCAAGCTGGACTACAAGGTGATCGGCCAGGACCGCCACAGCCCGATCGACATGCGCGCTCCGGGCGCGGCCCACGGCGTGCACGCGCTCGAAGTGGCGATGGACGAGATGGCGTACCAACTCAAGATGGACCCGCTCGAGCTGCGCCTCAAGAACTACGCCGAGGTGAATCCGCTCGACGACAAGCCCTACTCGACCAAGGAACTGCGCCAGTGCTACCTGCAGGGCGCGGAACGCTTCGGCTGGAAAGACCGCCCGCTCGAGCCGCGCTCGATGCGCGACGGCGAGGAACTGATCGGCTGGGGCATGGCGAGCGGCATCTGGGATTCGCTGGTGATGGTGGCGCGCGTCTCGGCGGTGCTGCATGCCGACGGCCGCCTGGTGGTGTCCAGCGCGGCCTCCGACATCGGCACCGGGACGTACACCGTGATGGCGATGGTCGCCGCCGAACAGCTCGGCCTGCCGCTCGAACGCGTGACCTTCCAGCTGGGTGACTCCACCCTGCCGCTGGCGCCGATCGAAGGCGGTTCCTCGCACATGGCCACCGTCGGCGGCGGCGTGCACGGCGCCTGCGACAAGCTCAAGGCCACGCTGCTGAAGATGGCGCAGTCGCAGAAGGATTCGATCTTCAAGGGCATGAAGGCCAAGGACGTCGAATTCAACGACGGCAAGATCCACCTGCGCGGCCAGCCGGACAACGGCATCGAGCTGTCCGCCCTGCTGGCCCAGGCCGGCAAGGACAAGGTCGAGGAAAAATTCCTGATGACCCCGCAGATGCTGAAGCAGCGCAAGTACGTACGCGCGGTCCACTCGGCAGTGTTCGTCGAGGTGCGCGTCAACGAAAAGCTCGGCATCGTGCGCGTCACGCGCGTGGTCGACGCGGTGGCCGCCGGCCGCATCATCAACGCCAAGACCGCCACCAGCCAGATCATCGGCGGCGTGGTCTGGGGCATCAGCCAGGCGCTGCACGAGGAAAGCTTCACCGACCATCGCCTGGGCCGCTTCATGAACCACAACTTTGCGGAATATCATGTGGCGGTCAACGCGGATATCCACGACATCGATGTGATCTTTGTCGACGAGGATGACCGCGTGGTCAGCAAGCAGCTCGGTGCCAAGGGCGTCGGCGAGATCGGCATCGTCGGCACCGCGGCGGCGGTGGCGAATGCGATCTTCCATGCGACCGGCAAGCGGCTGCGCAGCACGCCGATCACGCCGGACAAGATCCTGCTGGGGGATCATGAGGTGCCGGTGGCTCAGCGTAGCTGACAGGCCGTCGCCCCTGCGAAGGCAGGGGCGACGTGCAGCTGCCGGCGACAATGTGGACTGCATGCCTTTTACCTGAATTTACACCACCCCCGATTCCCTTCGACGCGCACTCTGGCGACAATAAGCCATCCAGCAACCGCCGCGTCGACATCATGCTCGTCACCTCCGATCCCCTGCTCTGGGAAACCCTGCTGCGCCACCCGCTGGCCGAGCGCCGCGGCCTCGCCCCGCGCGAGCTGATCGACTTCATCGGACGCCATCACGCAGCCACCGGCAAGGCCGCCGTGGCACGCCCCGCCCGCCCCGATGCCGCTCTGGACCGGGACCTCGACGCCGCCCTGGCCGGCCTGCCCGGCGCCGTGCTGCGCCACCTCGCACCCTGCCTGCTGGGCGTGTTCGTGATGGATGGCACCGGCGCCTCGGCGGTCAGCAGCGTGGTCGCCGGCCCCGAAGGCGAACTGATCGGCGCGTTCGTGGCCATCGATGCCGGCGCGTTCGCCGGCGTCACCGCCAACGGCTGGTTCGAGCGGCGCGAGAACATGCCGTTCGAGGCCGCCGACGGCCTGCGCCTGGAAGCGCGCATCGCCGACGCCGCCGGCGACGACCGCGTCGCGGCCCTGCAGTTCGTGCTGCTGCACGAGTTCGGCCACGTGCTGGCCGCCATCAAGGCGCTGGCGCCGATGTGGTGGCGCCCCGGTCCCGGCGCACCTTCGTATCCGCTGCTCGACCTGTGCTGGCAGGCGGCGCCGGACGGCCGCTTCACGCCGCGCGCCGGCCACGATTTTTCGCAGCGCGGCGAGCTGGTCTACTATGGCGCGCCACGCCTGTCGCTGCGCGACGCCGAAGCCGCCTACGCCGCACTCGGGCGCACCGGCTTTCCGACCCTGTACGCGGCCACCAGCGTGCACGAAGACATCGCCGACAGCTTCGCCGGCTACGTCCACGTGCGCCTGATGGGACGCCCGCTGGAACACCGCCTGCTGCGCGACGGCGTGCCCGCCTCGGCGACCGCCGCCTCGTACTGGCGCAGTCCGCACGGCGAGGCCCGCGCCGCCCTGTTCGACGCCATGCTGGACGCGCCGGCCTACTGAATCACGCGCCGTGCTAAAGTCGCGCTTTCACAGGCAGGGGCGGCGGCATGGCGTTTTTCCCGGACGAGCGGCTCGACAACATCTTCTGGAAAGCCCTGAGCGGCCCGCACGCGCAGTTCGCCAGCGGCACCGCGCACGCGCGCCGCTACGCGCGCGGCTTTTCCCCGATCGTCGGCTTTCCCGACCCGCAGCAGCCCGACTTTGCCGCCCTGGCCCCGTTCTGCGAACCCGGCGAACAGTTCTATTGCGACGCCTGGACCGGCGCCGCGCCGGCCGGCTGGGGCATCGAGCTCGAAGCGACCATGTTCCGCATGGTGTGGGCCGCTGAAGCGCCACCCCAGGACCCGGCCGCCGATGCGCTGCTCCTGGGGCCGGCCCACGCGGAACAGGCGATGGCACTGGCCGCGCTGACGCGGCCCGGGCCCTTCGGTCCGCGCACCATCGAGCTGGGCGACTACTTCGGCTACATCGAGGCAGGCCAGCTGGTGGCGATGGCCGGCGAACGCAGCGCGGCGCCCGGCCTGCGCGAAATCAGCGGCGTCTGCACCCGTCCCGGCTGGCAGGGACGCGGCCTGGCGCGGCGCCTGATGCTCAAGTTGGTCGGGCGCCAACTGGCGCGCGGCGACACCCCGTTCCTGCATGTGATGCGCAGCAACGAGCGCGCCCACCAGCTCTACCTGGACATGGGTTTCCGCGACGAGCGCATCACCACAGTGCGTGTAGTGCAGGTGGTGGCACCGGCAGAGCCACCCGGCGCCGCGATGCGCTAAGATAAGGCCGAGAGCGTCTTCCAGGGACCGCCATGCCGAAACTCGAAATCCTCGTGCGCACACCCGCGCGTCCGCGCCCGGACAGCCCGCGCCTGCTGCTGGTGCATGGCATCTGCGTCGGCGCCTGGGTCTGGGAAGAGCACTTCATGCCCTACCTGGCCGATGCCGGCTTCGAAGTGCATGCCCTGAGCCTGCGCGGCCATGGCGGCAGCGAGGGCCGCGAACGCCTCAACGACTGGCGCCTGGCCGACTACACCGAGGACCTGCGCCAGACTGCGGCCGGCCTGGCCGACAGACCGCTGGTGGTGATCGGCCACTCGCTCGGCGGCGCCGTGCTGCAGGACTGGATCCGCACCGGCGGCAACCGGGGCGGCAAGCTGGCCGGCGCGGCGCTGCTGGCATCGGTGCCGCCCTGGGGCCTGGCGTATTCCGCCTGGCGCATGCTGCTGTCCGCGCCCGACCTGTTCCAGCAGTTGCTGCGCCTGGACGGCAAGAGCGCCGCCGGTCTCGATCCGGCCATCATGCGCCGCAACCTGTTTTCCGACGACCTGCCCGACGCCACCTATGCGCGCTTCATGGCGCGCGTGCACGGCGAATCGCGCCACGTCGGCGTCGAGCTGCAGGGCTGGCGCCCGTTCGCGCCGGCGCCGTGGCAGGCGCCGCCGATGTTCGTGCTCGGCGGCGGGGCCGACCGCTTCATCGGTGCCAATGCGGTACGCGGCACCGCCGCCTACTACGGCGTGCTGCCGACGCTGGTGCCGCGCCTGGCCCACGCGCTGATGCTGGAGCCGCGCTGGGAAGATGCGGCGCAGCCGCTGTGCGACTGGCTGCTGCGGCTCGGCGAACGGCGCGGCTGAAGGCCGGGCAGCACCTGAAACTTGTCATTTTGCTGTCATTACATTGTAGTTTTTGTTTGTTTTAATGCATGAGCCCGTGCCAACCCGGCACGCCACTGGAGAGCGCTCAGCATGACAAACAAGGATATCTCGCCCTCGCGGCGCAGCCTGCTCAAGGGCATGGCCGGCGCATCGACCCTGCCCTTCGTCGGTGCCTTCGCCGCCCTGCAAGCCAGGGAAGCCGCCGCCGTCACCAACGGCGCCAGCGCCCTGGTCGCCAGCCCCTACGGCCCGATCGCGCCGGTCAACGACCTGACGACCGGCCTGCCGCTGCTGCAGCTGCCGGCCGGCTTCACCTATAAAAGCTTTGGCTGGACCGGCGACCTGATGAGCAACGGCAAGCCCTGCCCGGCGGCCCACGACGGCATGGGCGTGGTGGTGTCGCGCAAGGTCGGGCGCAGCAGCGAGCTGGTGCTGATCCGGAACCATGAAGTGCACGCCGTCAGCCCGGCCAGCTTCATCGATGCCCACGGCGTCTATGACAGCAGCTACAGCAGCACCAGCACCCAGCTCGGCGGCGGCACCACGAATCTGCTGTTCCGCGACGGCAACTGGGTCAGCGTCACGCCGAGCCTGGGCGGCACCGACGGCAACTGCGCCGGCGGCATCACGCCCTGGGGCACCTGGCTGAGCTGCGAGGAAGTCGGCTCCGACGCCGTCAGCAGCGCCGGGAAGAAGCACGGCTACGTGTTCGAAGTGTCGCCCGAGCCCAGCCAGACCACCGGCCTGCCGATCGTCGGCATGGGCCGCTTCGCCCACGAAGCCGCCGCCGTCGATCCGGCCACCGGCATCGTCTACATGACCGAGGACCAGTCGGGCAAATCCGGCTTCTACCGCTACGTGCCGGACGTGCGCGGCGGCTACGGCACGCTGGCCATGGGCGGCGTGCTGCAGATGGCGCGCGCCAGGACCAGGGTCAACGCCAACATCGCCGGCGCGCTGGTGGGCGACACCTATGCCCTCGACTGGGTCGACATCGCCAATCCGGACCAGAACCGCGGCGACGCCACCGGCCCGTCGGGCACCACCATCACCAATGCCGCCGGCCCCTTCGTGCAGGGCTGGGTGCAGGGTGCGCTGCGCATGAACCGCGGCGAAGGCATCTGGCATGCGCAGGGCAAGATGTTCGTCATGGACACCGCGGGCGGCCCCATCTCGCGCGGTGCCATCTGGGAACTCGACCTGGCGGCCCAGGTCATGCGCTGCATCTACGCCAGCCCCAACACGACCGTCGGCAACATGGGCGACAACCTCACCATCAGCCCGCGCAACGCCATCCTGATCTGCGAGGACGCGTCCAGCGCCACCACCGACAGCTTCGGCTTCGGCCAGCGCCTGATGGGCATCACCGGCGGCGGCGACGCCTACATCTTCGCCAAGAACAACGTGGTGCTGAGCGCGGGCCAACTGCAGGCGGCCGGCAAGCGCAGCTCGCTGTCGGGCGACCACCGCGGCAACGAATTCGCCGGCTGCTGCTTCGATCCGACCGGCCGCTACCTGTTCGTGAACATCCAGACCCCAGGCATCACCTTCGCCATCGCGGGACCGTGGGCGCTCGGCCCTTTGTGATCCTTCCAGGAGACCTTCATGCAAGCAAAAACCCTGTTCGCCCTTGCCTTCGCCCTCGCCCTCTCGGGCGCCGGCCACGCCGCCGTGCTGACCGGCAGCAGCGTCCACGGCGGCAATGCCGTCGCCGACTACAGCACGCCCGGCGCGCTCTCGTTCGACCTCGACCTCGACCACTTCGCGCCAACCCGCCTCGACTTCCGGCTCGAAGCCGACGACCTGCTCGGCCCGCTGAGCCTGAACGCCATCGTGCGCAACCTGAGCGGCGCCGCGCTGACAAGTTTCGAGTTCCACCTGGAAGGCATCCGCTTTGCCCAGGCCGGCAGCGTCACCCCGACCTTCGGCACACTGGGCCGCATCAGCTACGGCAGCGACTACGCCGGCATCGACTTCAGGACGCCGGAATGGGCCGAGTTCCACTTCGGCGATCCGCTCGGCGAAGCCGGCGCCACCGACTGGCTGCTGAGCACGGCCGGCCTGCGCGCCGGCGACACCTTCTCGATCACCGCCGAGGTGCCGGAACCGTCGACGGCGGTACTGATGCTGTCGGCCTTGTGCATGTCCGGCCTGCTGGCGATGCGCCGCCGGCCACGCGGCTGACAACGCGGCTGATAGCACGATTGTTCTAAAAAATACGGCTGTGGACCCGCCACCACAGCCGTAACAATTGTTAACATAATCATTCTGTCCCCTCGTTCAGTAAATATAGAATAGCAACATGGCAACGCCACTTTCGTGGTGTTGGCATTTGCATTTACTGACAGGCGGACCCATGCCCCAACGAAGAGTCGACGAAGAAACTGGAATGACAGTCGAATACGCGCTATTCCTGGCGGAGACGCGTGGGCTGAAGTTCGCGCTCGGCTACCTCGAAAGCTGCCAGGTACCCACCGAGATCCTGTTGCGGACCGTCGCCAATCCGCAGGCACGGCGCCACCACGAACGGCGCCGACAGCCGCGTAATTAAGCGGCGGCCTGCGCGCGCAGCCGCGCGCGTCCCAGCCCGATTTCCACCACCAGCAGTACCAGCGTACTCAGGGCCAGCAGCGGCATCAGCACGCACAGGCCGATCCCCAGCACCACCGCCCACAGCGGCGCCGCGCGCCAGGCGCCCGGCAACAGCTTCGGCAAGCCCAGTTGCCCCGCGCGGCGGCGCTTGAAGAACATCACCCAGCCCGACACCGTCGAAAACAGTACCCCGGCCGCAAACACGAACAGCAGCGCCTGGTTCCACAGGCCCAGCTCGCCGCGGTGAAAGGGAATACCGACCGCGGTGGCCTTGCCGAAGGCGGTCTGGCGTTCCCAGCCCGCCCGGTACAGCACGCTGCCGTCGTAGGCGTTCAGCACCAGGTCGAAGCGGTTGCCAGGATGCGGACGATCGGCGGACGCCGCGCGCCACAAGCCGTGCGGGCCGCGCGGCGGCGTCAAGGCCACCGGCACGCCGGGCACCAACCCCTGCACCCGCTGCCAGGCCTGCTGGTAATCCAGCTGCGGGCCGCCGGTCGGCATCGAGTGCAGGTGCGGCGGCACCTGGGGCGACGCCTGCCCTGCCCAGTCGCGCACGGCACGCACCTGGTTGCCGGCGTACTTGCTCCAGGTGATGCCGGTCAGGACCATCGCCAGGCTCAGCACGCCCAACGCGACGCCGAGAAAGGCGTGCCACTGGCGCCAGCCCTGGCGTCCACGCACGCCGGCGCGCGGCAGCGCCGGTTGATTCGATTGCGGCCACCATAAATAGACGCCGGTCAGCAGCATCACCAGCATCCAGCTGGCCGCCAGCTCGATCATCCAGCGCAGCGATTCGCCCTGCAACAGGCGCGAATGCAGGCGCCGCGCCCATTCGCTGAAGCGGTCCTGGTCGATCTGGGTGCCGAGCACGCGCGCGCTGTAGGGGTCGACGAAGACGGTACGCTTGGCCAGATCGGCTGCGGGCCGCGCCGCCGCCGCCGGCACGTGGCTCGCATGCTCGCCCGCGGCGCGCGACGGCGGCCCGAAGCTCACCTTCAGCGCATCCTGCGGTGCGGCCGGCGGCAGCACGGACTGGATCTCCAGGCCGGCCGGCGCTGCGCTGCGCGCGGCCGCCACCGAGGTGTCGAGCGGCAGCATGGCGGCGCCCGCCGGTGGCGTTACCCGTTCCAGGTGGCCGTACAGGCCGGCCTCGATCTGCGGCGTGAAGATGTACAGCAGCCCGGTCAGCGTGGCGACCAGGACGAAGGGAGAAGCGATCAGCGCCGCCCAGAAGTGGATGCGCCAGAACAGGCTGCGGCGCCTTGCGGCGAGGGTCGAAGTGTTCATCGTCATGCTCACAGGTCGAACTTCAGCTCGGCGACATAGGTGCGCTGCGGGTAGGGGTGGAAGTTCCAGTACTTGTAGTTGTTCAGGTTATCGATGCCGACCGCCATGCTCCAGCGGCGGTCGATTTGGTAGGTCACCCGCAGGTCGGTCGTGAAGTACTTGCTGGCGCCCTGGTAGGCGAAGCCGTTCGGGTCCGCGTTGTCGAGCGTCGAGTACTGGCGCCCGCTGTAGCGCGCCGCCAGCGTCGCCGCCAGCCGGTCGTTCATGCGATACGTCGCCTGGCCGGTGGCGCGCCATTCGGGGATGCGCGGCTGCCACTTGCCGACGCTGGCCGGGAACTTGTCGTTCTGCTCGATCTTCGAATCGGTCCAGGTGGCGCTGGCATTCAGGTCCAGGCCGGCGACGCCGGCGTCGGTGGCGGCATAGGCCAGTTCCAGTCCCTTGGTTGCGATGCGGTCGACGTTCTGCACGGTGCTGACGTTGGACGTGACCAGGATCTGCGAGTACAGCGCGTCGCGGGTGCGTTCGCCGAAGGCGGTCAGTCGCAGCAATCCCGTCTCCAGTTTGCGTTCCGCGGTGAGTTCGCCGGTCCAGGACCGCTCGGGCTTCAGGTTCGGATCGTTGTTGATCAGGACCCCGGCGCCGTTGATGCCGCCCTGGTACAGCTCGGACACGGTCGGCATCCGCACCGCGCGCCCCAGCGAGGCCTTCAGCACCCAGTCGTCGTTGGCCTGGAAGGCCAGCGCCGCCTTGGGCGAAAAATAATCGTCGTGGCGGCTGCCCTGGGGCACCGTGCTGGTGGCGTTCGAGGTGCGGCCATCGCGTGCGTGCCAGCGCTCGTAGCGCAGGCCGAGCACCGTCTTCCAGCCACGGGCGAACTTCCAGGTATCCTGGGCGTACAGGGCGTCGATGCCGGTGCGGCCGCTGAAGGCCTGGTTGCGCGCGCCCGGGTCGCCGACTAGCCAGTCGGTGGTGCGGTTCTCGATGCTGCGCAATCGATAGGATTCGCGCTGGTAGCCGAATTCTGCGACGTGGGCGCCGTTCACGCCTTCCGGGCGCCAGATGCCCTTGGCCGCGAAGGTGTTCCAGCCGGTTCCGCTCCCGTTCACGATGCGCCCGGCGCCGCCGCTGGCCGCGGCCGGCAAGGCGATCGTCGGTGCGCGCAGGATGTCCTTGTCGTAGTCGTACAGGCTGGCCGCCACTTCCCAGTCGAATACGCCTTTGGTGTGGCTCTTGACGGTCAGGCCGTGCATGTAGTGCTCCAGGGCCTCGTTGGACTGGTTGAAGTCGGTCGGCGCCAGCGTGTAGTTCTTTCCACCGATATTGACGCTGCCGCTGTAGACCGGCTGGCCGGCGCCGTCGCGCAGGTAGGATTGCGGACGGCCTTCCGAGTCGTTCTTCCACCAGCCGAACACGTAGGTCGCGCGCAGCGTCGGCGAGAAATCGTAGGCCAGCTTGGCCTTCACGTGGTCCTGTTTCGTATGGTACTGGGTCGCGGCGCCGAGGATCAGCCAGTCGCGGTAGGTCCTGTCCTGCCCTGCCACCGCGCCGGTGACCGGGGTGACCGGCGTTTCGGCAGTGGATGTCGCCGCGTCCGGATAGCGCGTCGGGAAGGTCAGCGGCTGGCCTTCGCTGTCGGCGCGGCTGACGTCCAGGTACCAGGACCAGCGTCCGGCACGATTCCCCAGCGCGATGCTGCCCTGGCGCCCGCTGTAGGTGGTGTCAGTGCCGTACAGCTCGAACGGCTGGCGCGAATAAGAGAATTTGGCGTGGGCCTCGAAACGGGTCGGCATGCGCGTGACGTAGTCGACCACGGCGCCGACCGAGTTGCCGCCGTAGGCCGCCGAGAACGGGCCATACAGCACGTCGACGCGTTCGATCTCTTCCGGGCTGACCATGCCCCAGCGCGGCGCGAAGCTGGCGCCGTTGCCGAGGTAGTTCGAGAGCAGGATGCCGTCCGCGTACACGGCCGAGCGCGCGCTGTTGCCGGTGCCGGAGGCGCGCGTCGACAGCACCGCGTGGTTGTAGTCGCCGATGTAGCGCTTGCGCACCAGCAGGCTCGGGAGGTATTTCAAGGCGTCTTCGGCGTCGAAGGCATTGATGCTGCGTGCGATCTCTTCGCGGCTGACGCCTTCGATCGTGGTCGGGATCTGGGTCGGCAGCGAGGTCGGGTTGCTGCCGGTGACGACGACGGTGCCGAGGTTGCGGACCGGCGTGGCGTTTTCGGGCGTGGCATCTTCGGCATAGGCCGACGCGACGGCAGTGGCGAGCGCGGTCAGCGCCAGCGTTGTGCGGACTGTTTTCATGGTGGTTCCTGTGACTCTGACGAACGAGCAAGCGCCGGCGTACACAGGGTGCACGGCGGATCGTCGATGCTCGGTGGATGCGGCGCGGGCCGCGGCGGTTCAGAGGGTCACAGGCGGCGCACGCGATTGCGCCGGCGACCAGGTCGGCAGCGTGCGCGGAGCGGCGTAGTACAGCGGCGGGAAGACGTCGTGCCCGCCAATGACGGCGAACACGGCCGGCGGCTGCGGCGGCAGGCCGAACGAGGCGGCGTGGGTGGCGCAATAGCCGCAGTGCGTCAGGCTCTTGAGGAGCTTGTCGGAGGCTTGCTTGCCGTCGTCGGGCAGCGCCATCGGCAGCATTTCGATGCCCATGGCGGTGCAGACTTCCATCTTCGTGCTCGCGGCTGGCGAGGAAGCGTTGAGGGCGTGCGAGACGACAGGGACGAAGGCATTGAACAGGATGGCCAGGCAGGCGATCCAGGCGTACTTAGCCCAATGTCTTGTCGTCTTGTACATATTTTTATTATAGATCACGCCTCGACGAGGGGGCGTGACGGTTGAAACCAACCGTCATCCCCGCGAAGGCGGGGATCCATGCTGAAACGCAGAATTCGGAAAATTTGCTGAACTGCTGAGGCTAGCGAGTTCCGATGCTCAGCATGGGTTCCCGCTTTCGCGGGAACGACGGTATTGATAAGCTTCCTGGATTAACGCACGTCCGCCACGGCCAGCGCCGTCATGTTGACGATACGGCGCACGGTCGCGCTCGGGCTCAGGATGTGCACCGGCTTGGCCGCACCCAGCAGGATCGGGCCCACGGTCACGCCCTTGCCGGCCGCGACCTTCAGCACGTTGAACAGGATGTTGGCCGAGTCCAGCGACGGCATCACCAGCAGGTTGGCGCTGCCGTTGAAGCCACCTTCAGGCAGGTACAGGCGGCGGATGTCTTCCGACAGCGCAGCGTCGCCATGCACTTCGCCGATCACGTCCAGTTCGGGCGCATTCTGCGCCAGCAGCGCGACCGCTTCGCGCATGCGGCGCGCCGACGGACGCTCGGACGAACCGTTGATCGAGTGCGACAGCAGCGCGGCCTTCGGCTCGATGCCGAAGTGGCGCATGTGCTCGGCCGCCAGGCGGGTGATCGACGCCAGTTCCTGCGCCGAGGGTGCGTCGTTGACGTAGGTGTCGGTGATGAACAGGGTGTGCTTGTCCAGCACCAGCGCGTTCATCGCGGCCAGCACGCCCGCCTCGGGCGCGGTGCCGATCTCGTTCTGCACGTGCGCCAGGTGGCTGTCGTAGTTGCCCTGCATGCCGCAGATCAGCGCATCGACGGTGCCGTCCTTCAGCAGGCGCGTGCCTTGCAAGGTGGTGTCGGCTTCGGCTTCGACCAGCGTGTAGTCGACGTCGCGCTTCAGGCGCAGGCCCGACTGCTTGATCGCCTTTTCGACCTCGGCCGCGGCGCCGATCAGCACCGGCTGGGCGATGCCTTCGTCGACCACGGTCTGCACCGCGCGCAGCACGCGCTGGTCGCTGCCTTCGGCGTAGGCGACGCGGCGCGGGTTGGCCTTGGCCTTGGCGAACACCGGCTTCATGAAGAAACCGGTGTGGTAGATCATCTGGCCCAGCTTGTCGCGGTAGGCGTCCATGTCCTCGATCGGACGGGTGGCGACGCCGGATTCGGCAGCGGCCTTGGCCACGGCCGGCGCGATCACGCCCATCAGGCGCGGATCGAACGGTTTCGGGATGATGTAGTCGGGACCGAAGCTCAGGTCTTCGCCGGCATAGGCGGCCATGACGGCGTCGTTGGCTTCGGCTTCGGCCAGGTCGGCGATCGCGGTGACGCAGGCCAGCTTCATCTCGGTGGTGATGCGGGTCGCGCCGCAATCGAGCGCGCCGCGGAAGATGTACGGGAAGCACAGCACGTTGTTGACCTGGTTCGGGTAGTCCGAACGGCCGGTGGCGATGATGACGTCCGGACGCGCGGCCTTGGCCACTTCCGGACGAATCTCCGGTTCCGGATTGGCCAGCGCCAGGATCACGGGCTTGTCGGCCATGGTCTTGACCATGTCGGCGGTGAGCACGCCGGCGGTCGAGCAGCCCAGGAACACGTCGGCGCCATCGACGATGTCGGCCAGGGTGCGCGCGGAAGTATCCTGTGCGTAGCGCGCCTTGTTGGCTTCCATGTTGGCTTCGCGGCCCTTCCAGATCACGCCCTTGGAGTCGGTGACGTAGATGTTGGCTTGATCGACGCCCAGGCTGACCATCATGTCGAGGCAGGCGATGGCGGCGGCGCCGGCGCCGGAGGCCACCAGCTTGACCTTGCCGATCTCCTTGCCCACCACTTTCAGGGCGTTCAGCAGTGCCGCGCTCGAGATGATCGCGGTGCCGTGCTGGTCGTCGTGGAAGACCGGAATGTTCATGCGCTCGCTCAGCTTCTTCTCGATGTAGAAGCATTCCGGCGCCTTGATGTCTTCGAGGTTGATGCCGCCGACGGTCGGCTCGAGCATCGCGATCGCTTCGATCAGTTTATCGGGGTCGTTCTCGGCCAGTTCCAGGTCGAACACGTCGACGCCGGCGAACTTCTTGAACAGGCAGCCCTTGCCTTCCATCACCGGCTTCGAAGCCAGCGGGCCGATGTTGCCGAGGCCGAGGACGGCGGTGCCGTTCGAGATCACGGCGACCAGGTTGCCGCGCGACGTGTATTCGGCGGCCATGGCCGGGTCGGCGGCGATTTCCTCGCAGGCGTAGGCGACGCCCGGCGAATAGGCCAGCGACAGGTCGCGCTGGTTCGACAGCGGCTTGGTCGCCACCACTTCGATCTTGCCGCGCGTCGGGCTGCGATGGTATTCCAGCGCGTCGGCGCGCAACTGGGTGTCTTTGGTCTCGTTCAAGCTGCTTTCGGTCGTCATATTGTTCTCCTGTGCCGCGTACCGGCTGCTGCTCGCGCAGTGGCACGCGCCGCGGCGCACCCGGCGGTGCGTTCGCGCTAACTATAAAACCAAGCATATTAGCCTTGAATCATTAATCCTGCTGGGCGCGCCATGAATATCCACCCCGCCCCTACCGAATAAAATACGTTTTTCCTCAGCTCAGCCCGAAGATCGCCCCTGTATCTGCGCCCAAAATCACGTATTTACGCGATCAAACGGGTGATTCTTTTCGTAGTCTGTCATCCTGGCGGGCCCATCCGCGTTAAGTTGACACTTCGGCAGTCCAACCTTGCGATCGATTTCCCCATGACTCCTATCCGTTCCGCCGCCGCCATACCTGCCGCCGGCCAGGGCGTCCTGACGCTCAAACTCCTGCCTGCGCTGCTGCTAGGCTGTTTCGTTGCGCAACCGCTGTTTGCCCAGACCGCCGCGCCGCAGACGCCGCCGCCGAAGCGCCCGGCTGCGCAAGCCCAGGGCGCCCCAGCCCCGGGCATCGCCACGCCGGGCGTCGCTACGCCGGGCGTCGCTACGCCGGCCCAGCCGGCGGGAAGCGCCGCCACGGCCGCTGCCGCGAGCGGCACCGCGGGTACCGGCACCGGCACCGGCACGGCCACGAGCGCGGACAAGCCGGCACCGGCGGCCGGCGCCGACGACGACATGGCGACCGTCGAGGTGGTCGCAGCGCGCCCGACCAACAAGGTCGACCGCGACGTGTACGAGCTGAAAAACGACATCAGCGTCAGCAACGCCTCGGCTTCCGACGTGCTGAACAACGTGCCCTCGGTCACCGTCGACCAGGACGGCACGGTGGCACTGCGCGGCAACCAGAACGTGCAGATCATGGTCAACGGCAAGCGCGACGCCCAGTTCCAGGGGCAGAACCGCGGCGACGCCCTGAATTCCTTCCCGGCCGAGAACATCGAATCGATCGAAGTTATCAACGTGCCCGGCGCCGAATTCGGCAACGAAGGCGGCAGCGGCCCGATCATCAACCTGGTCCTCAAGCGCAACCGCAAACCGGGTTCGCGCGCCAACCTGAACCTGAACAAGGGCACCGAAGACCGCTACAACGCCGGCATGAACGGCGAATATGCGGCCGGCCCCTACTCCATCAGCGGCAACCTGTACGTGCGCAAGCAGCAAGGCAGCAGCCGGCGCGAATCGCAGCGCGAAGACCTCGATCCGGGCAGCGGCAACATCATCGGCGCCAACAACTCGGCCACCGAGCGCAGGAATGCATCGAAAGCGGTCGGCTTCGCCTCCACCTTCACCTACAACGTCGGCCAGCGCGACCAGGCCGGCGCCACGGTCAGCTATTCGAAGCGCCAGGCCGATACCGACAGCGCCGGCAGCACCCAGCTGTTCGGCCCCGGCATGGTCCCGACCGCCGACTACGGCAACCGCGCGCACAGCGCATCGCCGTCGCAGAACTTCGGCCTCGGCGCCTCCTACAGCCACAAGAGCGGCGAGCCGGGCGAAGAACTGAAGTTCGACCTGCGCTACACCGGACAAAGCAACGACCAGGAAACCGACAGGTTCTACGACTACCGCCTGCTGCCGGCACGCTACGTCACCGACAACCACAGCGAGACCGCGCGCAACAACCACATCCTCGACATCTCGGTCGACTACACCAACCGGATCTGGGACAGCTGGTCGCTGGCGGCCGGCGGCAAGCTCGCGGACAGCCGCAACGACAACGGCACCGATTACCTTGCCGTCAACCCGGCCAGCGGCGCGTACGAGCCGGTGCCGAGCCGGATCAGCCAGTTCCGCTCGGACGACCGCAACGCCGCCCTCTACGCCACCCTGAGCACGACCTTCTTCTCCAAGCTGCAGGTCAAGGCCGGCCTGCGCGGCGAGTACACCGAACTGGACGTGCGCCAGCCGCTGCTGAACGAGGAAGACAGGTACCACTACATGAACTGGCTGCCGAGCCTGTATGCGACCCAGGACCTGAGCGACACCTCCCAGCTGCAATTGCGCCTGGCGCGCCGCATCGCGCGCCCCAACGAGCGCGACCTGAACCCGAACCTGGTGTACGTCAGCGATTTCAGCGCGGTGCAGGGCAATCCCAACCTGCAGCCGGTGGACAACGACCTGATCGAACTGGCCTACAACGAACGCTTCTTCGATGTCGTGGATGCGCGCTTTACGCTGTTCAAGCGGCGCGAAGCCCCGGTGATCGGCAACCGCAGCTATCCGCTGGCCACCGACCCGAACGTGATCGTCACCTCGCCGATCAACTTCGGCGCCAACGATGCGACCGGCATCGACACCTGGTTCAACGTGCGCAAGCTGTTCATCACTGGCCTGTCGGCCAACCTGGGCATCACCCTGTCCAACCAGAAGCGCCTGCGCATCTCGAACTACGACATCAATGCAACGCCGTTCGAGCAAAAGAACCACCAGGAAAATACCAAGCTGCGCCTGGCCTACCAGATCGGCGCCGAGTCGCTGCAGCTGAACGTCAATCACCAGGGCCAGTCGCTCAACGGCCAGGGGACGAACGGCGGCTTCACGACCACCAACCTGTCGTGGCGCCACCAGTTCTCGCCGCGCCTGAGCATGAACCTGAACGTGAACAACCTGTTCCGCTCGGGCAGCACCGAAACCTTCATCGAGAACGAACAATTGCGCTACCACGCGATCTCGACCACCCAGCCGCGCATCGTCTCGCTCGGCTTCGTCTACCGCTGGGGCGGCGTGACCGGCGACGAGCGGGTCCGCAATGGCGGGCGCGGCATGTTCCGTGGCGGGCCGGGCGGCCGCGGGGATGGCGCTGGCGGTCGTGGGGATGGCGGGGGCGGCTTCGGTAACGGCGGCGGCGGCGGCTGGGGCGGCGGTGGCGCTGGCGCTGGCGGTGGAGGCGGTGGAGGCGGTGGCGGCGGCTTCGGCGGCTGACGCGCAAGCCGCCGAAGCGGACGCTCCCTCAGCGCCCGAAACTGAAGACCCGGCGCGACGAGGCCGCGATCGCCACCACACCCAGCAGGCTGAGTGCCAGCGCGATACGCAAGTCAAAACGGTGCGCAATGAAACCGACGATCACCGGGCCGATCAGCAAGCCCATGTAGGCCAGGCGCGTCGTCACCGCCAGTCCGTTCGAGGCCGAACCGCCGCTGGCCAGTGCCATGCGCCCGGCCGACGAGAACATCACCGGGATGATGTTGGCGGTGCCCAGGCCGCACAGCAGGAATCCGGCCAGCGCCGTCCATACGCCCGGCAGCAGCAGCGCCAGGCCAAGCCCGGCGAACGACAACGCGCAGCTGGCCACGACCAGCACGCCTTCGGAAAAGCGCGCGCGCACCGGGTCGCCGCTGAAGCGCCCGACGGCCATGCCGACCGAGAACGCGGCATAGCCGGCGCTGACGAAGCCGCCACTGGCCAGCGCGACCTCGCGCATGTAGACCGCGCTCCAGTCGTACATTGCGCCCTCGACGATCAGCGCCAGGAAGGCCAGGCAGCCCAGCACCACCAGCTTGCGCTTGAGGCCCGGCGGCAAGGCGTGATCCTGCACCGGCGCCGGCGTATCGCCCTGGGTACCCTGAGCGCCGGGAGCGTCCCGATGCGCATGCGCGCTCGACTCCGGCAACAGCCAGCCCGACGTCAACAGAATCAGCACCGCGCAGCAGGCGCACACCACGCCCAGGTGCCACTGGTTCGGCCAGCCCATCGCCTGCCAGCCGCTCGACACGAGCGCGCCGCACATGCCACCCAGGCTGAAACTGCCGTGGAGCGAACCGATTACCGGCCGTCCGAACGCCGCCTCGATCACCGCGCCCTGCGAATTGGCTGCGACGTCGTTCACCGCCGACATGGCGCCGTAGAGCGCCAGCCAGAACAACAGCAGCGCATACTGCGGCATCAACAGGATGCCAAAGGCGGCCAGCGACAGCAAGAGCGCACTTTTGACGGAAGCCGAAGCGCTGCCCACGCGCGCGATCCAGCGCCCGGCCCAGGCCATGATCAGGATGCCGCCCAGCGCCACCGCCAGCATCGACAGCGACAGGTTGGCGTCGGACAGGTCGAACTTGTCCTTGATGGTGGGCACGTGCGTGCCCCAGGATGCGTAGATGACGCCGTTGACGAACAGCACCGTCATGGCGCCGAGGCGCGCCTTGCTCAAGGAAGAAGAAGAGAAATGGGTTGCTTGCTGCACAGGTGTTGCTCAGGTCGTATTGATCGACCGCGCAGTGTAATCGATTGAAGCGAACATTGCGTCGCGCCCGGCCGGTGTAGCATGGGTCATCCACGAACAGAAAAGGACCAACAGTGAACCAGCGCTACCAACCGATCACGCGCCTGGGCCTGGGCGGCACCGGGCTTGGCGACATGTACCACACCACCACCGACGAAGCCGGCAAGGCCACCGTCGACGCCGCCTGGGAAGCCGGCATCCGCTACTTCGATACCGCCCCGCACTATGGCGCCGGCATGTCCGAGCACCGCTTCGGCGCCGCCCTGCGCGCCCGCCCGCGCGACCAGTACACGCTGTCGACCAAGGTCGGCCGCCTGCTGCATCCCCAGCATCCGGGCGAGATCGCCGCACCCTTCGTCAACGCCCTGCCCTTCAAGCGCGTGCTCGACTACACCGCCGACGGCGTGCGCCGCTCGGTCGAGGACAGCCTGCAGCGCCTGGCGCTCGGCCACATCGACATCGCCTACGTGCACGACCTGTCGCCGGAAGCACTGGGCGACCAGTTCGAACATTACTTCCAGATCGCGGCCGGGCCGGGCGGCGCCTTCGAAGGCATGGTCAAGCTGCGCGAGGAAGGCATCATCAAGGGCTGGGGCCTGGGCGTGAATACGGTCGAACCCTGCCTGCGCGCGCTTAAGATGTCGGATCCGGACATCTTCCTGCTGGCCGGACGCTACACGTTGATGGAGCAGACGCCGCTGCAGGAACTATTCCCGCTGTGCGCCGCGCGCGGTGCCCACGTGGTGCTGGGCGGCCCGTTCAACTCGGGCTTCCTGGCGGGCGGGTCGCACTACGACTACCTGCCGGCGAAAGAGGAACAGATCCAGAAGCGCGAGCGCCTGCGCCAGATCGCGGCCAACCATGGCGTCGACCTGGCCGCGGCGGCGCTGCAGTTCGGGGTCGCGCATCCGGTGGTGGCAGCGACGATTCCCGGCGCCAGCAGCCCGGAGCACCTGAAGCGCAATGCCACGCTGATGCACATGGAGATCGCGCCCGCGTTCTGGGAAGAGCTGCGGATCGAGGGCCTGGTGGCACAGGAGGCGCCGCTGCCGCCGAAGAAGGCGAATGCCTGAGAGGCGTAGTGCGGACCGCGTTCCCGCGGTTCGCACCCCGTCAGCCCGGTTGGTCCGGCGTGCTGGGCCTACCGGCCTTTTGCCTGTCTTTCCAGGCCCGGACACCCAGCACGATACTCAGCAAACACAGACATCCATAAAACGCAGCCCGGCCACTCTCGCCTTGCATGAACAAGGCGGCGGCACCGAATCCGAAAGCGATGGCTGCGATGACGGTCCCGATGACGAGAACGGTATGTCTTTGTCTGGCGCTGGACGTCGCGCCGACGGTGTTTTGGTCCATGGATGTTCCGAAGCGTAGTGACAACAGGGGCATTGTAGGCGACTGGTGCGCAAGGCGTAAGGATCACGCAGCCACGGCATGCTGCCCAGCACTGCCCGGGCTGCGTCCCGGCGCTGCCGGAAGCTTGCCGCCGCCGGAACCGGTAGCGCCGCCGCTGCCGCTGCTGCCGATAGGGCCGCTGGGCGCGGCAACCGGTCCCTTGATGTCCGTGCCACCGATGCTGGTGCCGGTCCAGTTGCATCCTGCCATGCCCAGCGCGATAGCGGCGGTCAATAGTGCGCGCCTTGCGCTTTGATATGTGACTTTCATTGTCTTGCCTCTGTTGTCGAGTGTCGGTGTGCAGTTGCCTTTGTACTGTTGCTGTCCTGCCGGTGCGTGATTGGACGGGGACAGGCATGTGTCGGTTCCTTAGGTGACATTACCACCCACGGCATGCTGTCGTTTTTTTTGTACATTGGGAACGATTTCTCGCTGGAACGTAATAACAAATATTTACAGGTGTTAATATTTAGCCTATTACAAAAACCAATTCCAGCCATGCGTCCACACTCCCATTGTTTCCTTTCCTGCCTCGCGCTGTCGCTGCTGTCCGCCTGTGGCGGCGGTGGCGGTGGCGGTGGCGGTGGCGGTGGCGGTGCGCCCGCACCGTCGGTATCGCTGGCGGTGACAACGGCCCCCGTCGACCTGAACATCATCAGCGGCGAATCCGCCGACGTGACCGTGCAAGGCACGTGGTCAAAGCAGAACCTGGACGCCCCGGTCTACCTGAGCGTGCGCGATGCCGGCGGCCGCTTCACCCTGCCGCAGCCGGCCATCGCCGCCGGTACCGCTTTCAGCATGAAGCTTGCCGCCCCGAGCACGCTTGCAGCGGGCACCTATAACGGCACGCTCGAACTGCGCGCCTGCAAGGACGCGGCCTGCACCGACACCTGGGCAGGCACGGCCAGCCTGGCGTACACGATGAAAGTCACCGCAGTCGAGTGGGAAATGTACCAGGGCAGTGCCGCCCATACCGGCTACGTGCCGTTCACGCTGGACCCGGCGCGCTTTGCCAAGGCCTGGGAGTGGCAGCGCAAGGAAACCAGTCCGCTCGGTGCCGCCATCAATCCGGTCGTCACCGGCGATGGCAAGGTATTCATCAGCGGCGACGTCTACTTCGGCCAGGGCATCGTGTACGCGCTGTCGGAAAAGGATGGCAGCGAGACCTGGCGCTACCCGATGGGCCAGGTGCCCGCCCTCGGCCCGCCGTCGGTCAGCAAGGGCCGCGTGTACGCCGCCGTGACGGGCCAGGAAGAGACCACGCTCTGGGCCTTCGACGCCGCCAAGGGCGACGTGCTGGCCAAGTCGGCATTCGAAGGCCAGTGGCCGCACGTGATGGCGCCGACCGTGACTGGAGACATGGTGCTGACCGGCGCCGGCCAGTACGGCGGCAAGACCTATGCCTTCTCGACCTCGAACGGCGCCAGCAAGTGGGTACATGATGCCGGCGGCGTATGGGACATGTGGGCACCGGCGGCCGACGACACCTATGTGTATCACCACAACGGCGCCGCACTGTTCATCATCGACCGCGCCACCGGCACCACGGTGGCCCAGATCGCCGATCCGCTCGGTACCAGCAACACCAGCAACGGTTATTTCGGCGGCCCTGTCCTGGGCGGCAAGCGTGACGCCATCTCGTTCGCCGGCGGCGCCTTCAGCGGCCGTGCATCGTCCAGCCAGGAACACTACGACCAGCGCGTCCTGTCGAGCTTCGACCTGGCGCAGCGCCGCTACAACTGGTCCACCGCCAACGCCTACCTGACCGCACCGGCGCTGGCCGACGGCGTGCTGTACGCCGGCCGCAATACGCCGTCCGTGCTGGAGGCGATGGACGAGGCGACCGGCAAGGTGCTGTGGAGCTGGTTCCCGCCGGAGTCGGCCGAGACCATTCACCGGAATATCATCGTGACGCGCAATCTGCTGTTCGTGAGCACGGACCGGGCGGTGTATG
>Ga0308160_10001743_pt1 | contig 28825 bp, 22 predicted proteins | sample PhyFR1_FD_201036 | JGI IMG/M metagenome (GOLD analysis project Ga0308160, IMG submission 201036) | Phyllosphere microbial communities from UC Gill Tract Community Farm, Albany, California, United States - DLSLF.R1 | ecosystem: Host-associated > Plants > Phyllosphere > Unclassified | place: USA... | reverse complement strand
GTGGTTGAAGGCAGCAGTCTTGAAAACTGCCGACGGTGTGAGCCGTTCGTGAGTTCGAATCTCACCGCTTCCGCCATATTATAGCTGTAAGTTTTTGATTTTATTGATAAATTTTATATTCTAGATGTTGGAACTATCAAGCCGACTATCAAACAAGTGTTTGGTTAAATAGGTTTTTGTTCCTGGCATGTACCTTTCTGCATTTTCACCCAATACGCAATCCAAACCAGTTAGCTTATCGGCCTGTCGGATCTGAAAGCTTTTCGATGGCGAACCTACCTAGGCCGTGCAACACGCTGCCAATCTGCGTGACGCACTCGAAAATGAGAGTGTCTGTCATATAGCATACCCATGGCTTGGAATTGTTAGTTGCCCAAGGCTCTGTTGCACAAACCGAGGTTTTGCGAGCGAAGCACCCGCCGGTCTGGTAGCCTGAGCAGATGAAACCGGCTCCACAGAAGTACCGTACGACCAACTGGAAGGCATACAACGAAGCGCTGAAGTCACGCGGGTCGCTGCTCATCTGGCTTGATCCGACCATGAGCTGGCACGGCCAGCCGAACGGCAAGCGCGGGCGCAGCCAGACGTTCAGCGACCAGGCGATACAGTTCTGCCTGAGTATGAAATGCCTCTTCAATTTACCGCTGCGTCAAGCCATGGGTATGACGCAAAGCCTGTTGCGCCTGGCTGGGCTCGACTGGCCAGTGCCAGACTACAGCACTGTCAGCCGGCGGCAAAAGACGCTGCAGGTGGCTATTGGCGCCGTACCGACGACGACGGGTTTGCACCTGCTGGTGGACAGCACGGGCATCAAGATGCTGGGCGAAGGCGAATGGAAGACGAAGAAGCACGGCGCTGAGTACCGTCGCCAATGGCGAAATGTGCACTTTGGGATCGACGCGTCTACACTGGAGATCCGGGCGATGGAGGTCACCGACAACAGCATTGGTGACGCGCCTATCCTGCCAGCACTGCTTGATCAGATTCCTGCCGACGAGAAGATTGCCAGCGTCAGTGGCGACGGCGCTTACGATACGAAGGACTGTCACGAGGCGATCGCTTCACGCGCCGCACATGCCATTATCCCGACTCGGAAGAATGCCAAACCCTGGAAAACCAACCGCTGCGGTGCCGATGCGCGTAATGAGATCCTGCACACTACGCGCAAACTGGGCCGGGCGATCTGGAAGAAATGGAGCGGCTACCATCGCCGTAGTCTTGTTGAAACTAAGATGCGCTGTTTCAAGCTGCTGGGTGAACGCGTCATGGCACGCGACTTCGATCGCCAGGTGGCCGAGTTACAGGTAAGAGCTGCCGTGCTCAACCGGTTCACTCGGCTGGGCACCCCGATTACGGTCCCAATATTGTGAAATTATCCACAAATAGCGTCAGCTCGGCCTTTACTTGATTTGTCCAAAAAAGCCGGGTCCGACGCCGCCGTATTTGACCGGTTAAGGCGTATCGAGCTAGATAATTTCAGGAATATATTGTTGAAAGGAGAGCGGCAAGTTAAGGCACAGTCGGTCGGCGCGACCGGCCTGGCTTAGCAGAGCAATCTCACCCAAAGAGGGCATACACCCGCAGCCAAGCTGGCTGCAGGTGTATGCCCTCTTTGCGTTCCTGTGGACGAAACGTCCGATCATCTCAATCTTCACTTTCAAAGGAATCCCCATGCGACCATTCCAACACCCTTGGAGCATCTCACTGCATTTGTCATCGTCTTTGCAGCCGGCGTCATATCGGCAGCCAGCTTTATCGTCTATATGAAGCGTGTGCGGCGTAACGCTGTACGTGACCACTACAAGCAGGCCAATGTTGAACGTAGCCTGTCAGCCGTACAGATGGGGCAAAGGAGCATTGAAAAATGAAACTTTGTTGTCCTCGGTGTGAATCTGACCAAATCGTCACTAAAGACTACCCAAGAATGGTCACCTGTTCATTCGGCACGATTACTCGCGCGGTTCGTGGATGGCTAGGTTAGCAAGTGGCGCGGAGTTAGGTGCTGCCCTCGGGGCTGTTACTGGACCACTTGGAATCGCTATCGGTGGCATATCAGGCGCCATCGTTGGCGCGCTTGTGTGCGGTGCTGCCGGTACCTCTGCTGGGGCCGTGCCGGGAGAAATTATTGATGAGAACGTTCTCAAAAATTTTCTGTGTCTGAGTTGCGGATTCAATTTCGGTAAGGCGAGCGTGGAAGACCCTGAGGCAGCCACTACATCGGAAATGTGGACGTGGTAGCCCCCACGCCGCGCTAACGCATCCCCAATCGCACGGCACTATCGGGCTGCCGTGCTCTTCTGTAGTAACACCTTCACCTGACGCCTAGCCTTCGATCCCGATGCGGATCGACGCTTGTGCACGTCTCTACCAAAGTAAAGAAAGGATCACTGTATGTCACACCTTATTGAAACCATGGCTTACGTCAATGAGACGCCCTGGCATGGGCTTGGAAATCAACTCACTGCGCGCCAGCCCATTGAAGTATGGGCAAAGCAAGCAGGCATGGACTGGCATATTCGCGAAACGCCGGTATGCTTTTCGACGGGGCATGCTGGCGGCCCTGACGCAACTGCATCGTTCCCTGAAAATAAAGTCTTGTTCCGTTCCGATACCAACGAGCCGTTGTCGGTCGTCAGCCAGCGCTTCAAGGTCGTTCAGCCCAACGAAATACTGGAGTTCTACCGCGACCTTACCGAAGTGTCCGGCTTTGAACTTGAAACCGCTGGTGTCTTGAAGGGCGGGCGGAAAATCTGGGCACTGGCACGCACAGGGCAGTCGTCAACGCTTAAAGGCAATGACGTAAGCAACGCCTACGTCCTTCTCGCCACTGCATGCGACGGCACGCTGGCGACGACTGCGCAGTTTACTAGTATCCGCGTCGTCTGCGCCAATACATTGGCGGTGGCCCTGGGCGCTGCCAACGGTGCCGTGAAGGTTCGGCATAGCACGTCGTTTAATGCGCAATCTGTCAAGCGCCAGTTGGGGATTTCGGTTTCCACTTGGAGTTCCTTCATGTACCAGATGAAGGGGCTGAGCGAACGGAAGGTGAAAACGCATGAGGCGATGAATTACCTTTCGCGGGTCTTTTCTGATGAAAGCAAAGCTGACAGCAGCAGTGCGAGCGACCGGACCATGGCGAAGGTCATGGCGTTGTTTAATGGCCGTGGCCGTGGGGCCGAACTGGCTTCGTCAAAAGGAACGGCCTTCGGTTTGCTTAACTCGGTGACAGAGTTTGTTGACCATGAGCGGCGCGCACGGAGTGTCGATCATCGGCTGGAATCTGCATGGTTCGGACAGGGGGCATCAGTGAAGGAGAAAGCACTTGAGCAAGCGCTGATGATGATTGCCTGACCTCTCCGCATTTGAACCATGGGCTCGGCCGACATCGGCCGGGTTTTCAGCAGTGCTATAGCTCAGCGGCACTACTAACAGCGCCGTGCCCCCAGTCTGCTTTGTCGACGTAGCGGAGTGCACTCTTGTAGGGGATGCTTGCTAGTGAGTACAGGCGGACGGTACCCGTTTGATCGAGTACCGCAAACTGTTCGTCGTCCAGAAAACAAACCCCTTCGATGCCGATGGCGCGGCCGGCAGCGTTGTCAATGACCTCAATCTGCCGTCCGTCTCGGTAATCGAGAAGATAAAGTAATCCCTCATTGCTGGCGACTACGAAAATTGGTGACGAGGTGCTCGCCGAGAACAAAAGGTCATTTGACAAAAGGTGGTCACTGAGGGAGCCTCCCTGTTCCGGTGTGAGGCTCTCTGGCTCAAACAGGAAGCGACGAATGATCTCCTTGTCGGTCGCCGTGTTTAGAATTGACTGCATGCGAGCCGCTGGCGTTCGCACAGTGTGACCTAGCGCGCATGTCCATACGACGGTATGATCGAGCAGCGAGACCTTGTAAACCTTGCCTCTTGAGCCACTGATTGCCACGTGCGAGTCATCCAAGCGGCAAATGGTGTAGAGCATCTCCTGCGTATCAAGATCGATGTCTCGAATTACCATCTTGCCTTGCTCGAACCCGACTTCGAGCAACGCGCCTGAAGAGCCGGCTACCCAAGCGCGTGATTCGTCCAAAAATAATGCTGTGTACCACGAAGCGCTTGATCTCTTGATTTCTTCGACGCTCGTGCTAGGAATGTCAACAAGATAAAAACTGGACGTACTGGACTTCCCCCACTCCGGTAGACATTTCTGACCTATGATTGGACTTCCCCCACTCCGGTAGACATTTCTGACCTATGATTTGAGCATAGGAGAAATGAATGAGCACACAGCGTTATACGCCGGAATTCAAGGAAGAAGCGGTCAGGCAGGTGGTCGAGCGGGGTTATGCAGTCCCGGAGGTTGCGGCCCGGCTGGGCGTGTCGGCCCACAGTCTGTATAAGTGGGTCAAGGCAGTTATGCCAACCAAGGACGAGAAGCAAAGTGCCGAGCTGGTCGAAGCCAAGAGCGAGATCCTGCGGCTGCGTTCCCAGATGCGTCGGCTCGAAGAGGAGCGAGACCTATTAAAAAAAGCCGCACGGTACTTTGCCAGGGAGCCCGAGTAAAGTACCGGTTCATGAACGAGCATCGGCACGAGTTTTCGCTGGTGCTGATGTGCCGGGTATTGAAAGTGGCCAGGGCTGGCTTTTACCAGTGGCTGCACCAACCGATATCGGAGCGAGCGAAGGAAGATGCCCGGCTGGTCGAAGCAATCCGGCATTCGTATTCGGCCAGTGGTGGCGTCTACGGCGCGAATCGTGTCTTTGGCGACCTGCGCGAAGCCGGTGAGACGTGTGGTCGCAATCGTGTGGCACGGCTCATGCAGATTAACAAGATCAAGGCAGTGCGTGGTTATAAAGCACCCAGGAGAATTGCTGGGCGGCCCTCGATCATTGCTCCTAATCGGCTGAATCGGGAATTTACCGTCGACGCTCCCGATCAAGCCTGGGTGACCGACATCACCTACATCCGAACATGGCAAGGGTGGCTGTATCTGGCTGTCGTCGTCGATCTGTTTGCACGCAAGGTCGTCGGGTGGTCGATGAAACCAACTTTGTCGCGGGAGCTGGCCATCGACGCTTTGCTGATGGCGGTTTGGCGGCGTAAGCCCAAGAAGCCCGTGCTCGTCCATTCGGATCAGGGCAGCCAATATGGTAGCGATGACTGGCGGCGCTTCTGCAAAGCCAACAATCTCGAGCCAAGCATGAGCCGGCGCGGAAATTGTTGGGATAACGCAGTGGCTGAATCGTTCTTCAGTAGCCTGAAAAAGGAACGTATCCGCAAACGCATCTATAAAACCCGCGATTTGGCCCGGGCAGACATCTTCGATTACATCGAAGTCTTTTACAATCGAACTAGGCGCCACAGCCATTTGGGCGGTGTCAGCCCAGAGGCCTTCGAACGCGCCTCAGCGTGAGGTCAGGATTTGTCTAGCGAACTGGGGGAAGTCCAGATTGGAGCATAGGAGAAATGAATGAGTACACAGCGTTACACGCCGGAATTCAAGGAAGAGGCAGTCAGACAGGTGGTCGAACGGGGCTACCCAGTGCCGGAGGTTGCAGCCAGGCTGGGGGTGTCGGCCCATAGCCTATACAAGTGGGTCAAGGCAGTCATGCCGACCAAGGACCATCGCCGATTCCCATGTCGAGGATTCGCCCGAGCGTCTCGGCATGCGCACCAGCGACATGCAGGCGCTCTCTTGCCCAGTCGCGCCGGCCGCTTCCGGAGAGGTTTCCTGCACCGGCAAGAATCGCACGAGCCGCCTGACCCGTCCTCTCCGGTGGTGCTGTCCTGATCAGCAACGCCAGGGAGGCCGGTGAATGGAGTTTGGAGTCAGTCTCCAGCAGTCGCTCGGCCGCCGCGGACGCCACCTTCCAGAGACGCTCGGCAGCGAACACGCCGAGCGATTCCGAGGGAAGAAGTCTCAACAACGTGTCCACCTGTTCGATCGCGAGGACGCGGACGGCTTCGATTCTGACGGCCAGTCGGGACGGTGGGACCTCGTCCGGATCCTGCAGCATCCCGATCAGGAGGTGCTGAGGAAGCGTATGCGGCGCCTGCCATAGCGCTTCGAGCTGTTCCTCCGTGAGGCATGAGGTCACTTCGGCAAGGGAGATGTTCTGCAGTACCCACGTCCGAATGCGCGAGCGATGAAAGAGGATGCCGGTAGTGCCGTCGCCGCGTTTCGACAGGACGAATTCCATGAGAGCAGGGAGCAGGATGGAGGCTGCGGCGGGGCCGGTCTGCTTCAACTGTTCCAGTACGAGGATGACGGCAGCTTCAATGGGTTGGGCGTCCCGGTGCCCCACGATCGATCCCAGCCAGCCTGCGTCGATACGCCACCGGTCGCGGAGCGCCTCGACAAGCAGCATCGGCTTGAGGAAATCAGGCGGGTCTTCGGGGGGCTTCGTCATCTTCCGGGCGAGCTGCGTCGCGAGCGCGGTCATGCGCCGCCATTCATGCGGTAGAACCGGTTGATCCGGCACCTGCAGCCAGAGATATGACGTTTCGACGGCAGCAAGTTCCGGCGCCCAACCCGGAAAATACCAGACCCAGGGAGGCGCCATGTCGAAGGAGGGCGCCGGCCGCCACAGGCTCCAAGCCCAGCATATCGCCGCCCACTCCAGGGCATCTTCCGAATCGTCGGCAGCCCACGTCCACTGCCGGGGTATCGAGCAGTCCTCCATCAGCCTCGGGAGAACCATGTCGGCAAGGCATTCGAATGCGGCCGGAAGGGCGGTTTCGCTGCACACACGCCTGCCGACTTCGCGAAACAGCGCTTCGCCTCCGGCGACGGCGGCCAGATGCTCGGGCGTCAGTGCCTTCAGGCGGTCGAGCACGACCAGCAGGTCGGCAGCAGGCATGCTGCCCAGTGCGGCGTCCACCAGCAGGCGCCGTTCCGCGTCCAGGCAGTACATGGCCCAGCGCGCCACAGGCTCGTCGCGAATGACCTGCATGAGCTGATCCCGTGCGACCAGGTCGACCAAGAACTGGGGAGTCATGGCCAGCGTATCGGCGCCGGTTTCGACAAGGAGCCTCGCCCCGATCATGGGCGCCAGGCCGGTGTCGCGGATCTGTGCCGCCAGCGCCAGCGCGTGCCCGCGCCGCGCCGCGGTATTGGCCGCGTTCGCAATCTGGAGCAGGCTCGCTTCGTCGGGAACGCTCGTCAGCGCAGGCGCAAGTGCCGCCCACTGCGTGCGGGTCAGCGGGCCGCGCCAGTCCAGGTCGCGCGCCTCGAGCCGGGCCCGAACCAGCCCGATGAAACGCCGGGACAACGCATGGTCGGCGCCGGCCACGCGTTCCAGTAAGCGTTGTCCGGTGTCGACGTCGGATACCCGGGGCAGTGCGGTTTCCGGAGACAGATGGCAGAGCCGGCACACCGCGAGCAGGTCGGCCGGTCCTCCTATGAACTGCCAGCCTGGCGGAAAGCTGGCAAGCCAGTTCCGGACCCCGGCGGCGGTGAACAGCGTGTCGTTGGTGGCGCGGACAATCCGGTTTTCCACCCAATCCAGCACCCGGTCGCGCCAATCCTCGCGCAGGCGCCATGTGAATCGTGCGATCCCGTGATGGACGTCCGCCGGATCCTTCAACTCCGCGATTCGCTCATCGACCGACCCGGTAAGCACATCCCAGGCAGGCAGCCAAGTCGTGGGCGCGCCTTCGGCAGAGGTCGGCGCCGCGAAGGGCGCCACGATCAGCACGTTCAGGTCCGGGTGCGCCCGGCCGAGCGCGATCATGTCGGCATCGTCGCACGGCTGCTCGATACGCAGGAGCAGGTTGCCCGGCAGGCGCAGGCGCTCGCTTGCGTCGAGTAGCCGCCTGCTCGAGAGATGCTCGTGACGCGTGCGTGCGCACAGCGCCGCCCAGAAGAAGCTGTGGCCCGAGCCGGGCTCGAACTGCAACCATGAGGTCTGGTGTTCTGGCCCGCGCCAAGTCTGGCGCAGTGGCGCAGGGTCCAGCCAGAACGCCAGCTCGACGTCCTCGCGTCCCTCGCCTCCGCCATCGACGAACCCGATGTCGCAGGGCGTTTCGCGCTCGAGGGCGATGGGCGGCAACTCCGGAAACGTGGCGAACTCGAACAGGTCTCCGGCAGGGGCGTCATGCAGGCCAAGATCGGCGAGCGGTACCCCGAGCAGGCTTGTGAGCGCGTTCGCTTTCGCGCTGCGCTTCATCCACCAGCCGCGGCCGCCGCGGTCGATCTCGCCGAGCTTTACCGCCAGTGCACGCGGGGCGGGCCAATCGGGACTCGGATGGTCGGCAATGAGGCGCCTGGCGAGCTGCTCCAGCGATTTGAATTTGCCGGCCGCGCGGGCGGCTTCCATTGGCTTGAACATCTGGTTTCCTGAAAATTTCCTAAAAGAATAATTGGTAACGGTGTCCAGTGCAACAAAAAGCGCATCAGTGCAATGCATTGCAGGGGTCATTGCGGCCTGGTCTGGAGCGCTCTAATCTTCCCTTGCGGCAAATTTTTTTTACTTCTTGTTGACGGGGACACCCAATGAAAATACGTTTTATCGGCCCGCTTGGAAAAGTCACCGGCTCCTGCACCTGGATGAAGGACGAGACATGCGGCTGGAACTTTCTGGTCGACTGCGGCATGCAGCAGGGCGAGCGCACGGCCGCCGACTGGAATGCCTGCGACTGGCCGTTCGACCCGAAGGAAATCAGGTTCGTGATCCTGACGCATGCCCACATCGATCATTGCGGCCTGATTCCGATGCTGTACAAGCGAGGATTCCGTGGCTCGGTCTACTGCACCAAGGAGACGGCCGAGATCGCCGGCATTCTCCTGCGCGACGCCGCCGAGCTGTCGGACATTGGATTCACGGCCGCCGACGTCGATGCAATTCGCTGGCACGAGCCGCTGAAGGCGCCGCTGTTCGGCAGGTTCCATCCGATCGACCAGGACCTGTTCATGCGTTTTTTTCGCTCGGGACACGTGGTCGGTGCTTTGTCGGTCAGCGTGCACTGGGGTGCGCCAGGACCGGATCAGCGCAGCATTGCATTTTCGGGCGATCTGGGCCCGAACGAGGAGGACAACGAAAGTCTGCCTTTCATGCGGCATCGGATGAATATCGGGAAGACCGATTTTTCAGTCGTCGAGTCAACGTACGGCGCAACGGTACGTACTGCGGAGCAGGCTGATCCGGAGCATCGACGGGACCGGTTGCGTAGTCTGCTCGACCGGACACTGGACTGCGGCGGTGCGCTGGTCATCCCTGCCTTTGCACTTGGGCGGGTGCAGGACGTCCTGTTCGACCTGCACTGGATCGTGGCCGAGAATCCCGAGCGGTACGCTACGGTCGGCTTTCACCTGGACGCGCCCAGCGCACAGAAAATGAATGACGTTCTGCTGGAAGCAGCGAACAGAACCGAGAACAATGGCGCAAAAGGCAAGGTGCGGCCGGTCTGGCTTGGAAAGCACATGTTTCGCTGGTTCGATCTCGACGATACCAACCCTGCCCATATACGAACTGCGCTCGAAATCTGCCGCATGACCCTGCAGAGGACGGCCGGCGGCGTACAAAAGGATCTGCCCCATGGCAATGCGGTGGCTCGTGCATGGCGCCCTGTTTTCCGCACCGTCGAGAATCGAAAGCGGGCCGAACGCAAAAAGGGCGCGACCGCATCGGTATACGTGGTCAGCTCCGGCAGCTGCGACGGAGGCCCTGCCGCGTGGTGGCTGCCGAAGCTGCTGGCGTCAGGGGATACCACCGTTGCGCTCGCCGGCTTCTGCTCCGCGGGCACCGTGGGTGGCCAGCTGCTGTTGCTTGCCCAGGCCGGTCCCGGCGAGCGACAGCGGTTGACGGGTGACGTTACCTGGCCCGACGGGACGGCAGTGCCCATGGCGAACGTTGAGGCAGACATTGTCGCGCTGTCGGGTTACTCGGCCCATGCGGATCAGACAGGGTTGCTCGACTGGGTTTTCGACGTGCGTGACGATCTGCGCCCCATCGATGGCAGGCTGGTGTTCATACAGCATGGTGGCGACGCTCAGCGGCTGGCGCTGGCGAAGGCAATCGAAAGCAGGGCTCAGCACGAGGGGACGGCTGTTCAGGCGATATCGCCAGATGATCCTGACGTCTGGTTCGACCTCGACCGCAATGCGTCCGAAATTTCCGAGGAGGTGCGTTTGCAGCAGATGGAAGAAGAGATTGCCCGTCTGTCCAGGGAAGTAGCGAGGCGACGTGGTACTGCCTGATGATCGACGGGCCTCGTTACAAGCCGCCGGCAGCTGCCGATGCGAACGCTTCCAGTGCAACGTGTGCTGTCCGAGGTGGCGGTAGCAATCCGGCGGCGGCTGCGCGACGCCGGATTGTCCGTCCGGTGTGCACGAGGCTTCAGGCACGAGGACGTTCGTCAGGAACGTCCAGCTCAGGAATCTGGCGCAGCTTGCGAAACCGCTCGTCACCCAGAAAGTCGATCGTACCACCGCTGCCAAGCGACAGCAGGTCATTTGCCCGTCTCAGCCGGTGCAGAAGAGGAGAGACGATCCCGTCAACAAGTTCGGCGAAGCCGATGATGTCCGAGTACGTTGTGGGGATCTTGTAGCCTCGAGCCGAACTGGCAATGAGCACGCCGCGGTCACGCAATCGGGACACCACGTTCGAACGCAGGAAATGCTTGTCGATGTCCGCGACACCAAGCGAGTCCAGATGGTCGATCAGCTCCGGAGTCGACATGAACTCTTCTTCCAGCGGAAATTGGGCGCGGAATAGCAGATAGCTCAGGAATGCGTGCTGGATCCGGGCTTCGAGGTCGTCGACTTCGGAAAAATCGGAGAGAAATCGTGCCGCTGCGCGCAGCTATATCGCGAGCACTTGTCCGTCCAGATCGCTGGCGCCGGGCACCGCCGGGTACTGCGATTCGAACCTGGGCGGCCATTCGTCGATGCGAATTCGCTTCTTGCCAAGAAAGTCGAGGAAGACCTTGCGGGCAAAGGCGGTTGCCTTGTCCTCGTAGATTTTTGCCACCGTGCCCACGAGGAAGTCGGCCAGCTGCACGAGCACTTCCTGCCGGCTGTCGATTATTTCCACCTTCGGCTGTGAAAAAAGATCTGGCGTATGGGCTGTTCCAGATACCGTCTGAAGCTTTCGATGAACTCGGTTCCGCCATGGCCGTCAGCGTATACCGTCAAGTCCGTCAGGTTCTGAAACAGGGCATTGTAAAGCCGTCCATTGGCGAACTTTATGAACGAAGTCTTGTATCCCAGACCGCTGTCGCGATCGATGCGCGCCTTGTCCACGGCGACAGCGTAGAAGCGGAACGGGAGCGGGGCGAGTGTATCAAGCACTCGTACGCGTCGATCTTCCCTGACCCGGCTGGATTTCATCTCTCCCGCACCGAAGAACTCATGCTTGATTGCCGTGACCGCAGTCGTGAGTTCCGCGAGAAACGTTTCGTCGACCACGACGGCCAGGACAATGAAATATCGCGAAGCGCCGTCCTTTTCGGTCGCGAGGTCGTGGTTTCCAAATTCGTCAATGTAGGCAGCGTAACGGCTCATTGTTTCTCCTGAGATCTTCCAGATGTCCCGCTCGTTCGAACGCAGGATCGTCTGCTGGCGCTACAAGGGGTAACGTATCTCGCCGAGTTTTCGAAGGGAATGGGCCGCCTCGATCAGATGCACCAGCGCATATCCCCGATCCCGTACCTGCTGAATCCAGTACTCCGTCAGCCTTGCCAGAAGATCGAATTCCGGCTGGTCCGGCCAGTCACTATTGTCGCTTTCCCAAGCCTGAGACAGTGCGTCATCAAGGGTCGCAGGCTCCTCGTCTTCCATCGTAATGATTTCTCTGGCGGACAATCTGCCGGTGATGACGGCTTCGTGAGAAAGATCCAGCTCTGCCTGCAGACGCTTCAGCCATTCGATGATGCCCGCTTCTTCGGCGACGGGACCATTCAGCAACGCGTAAACGTGACCGACCAGAATCTGCATGTCCTTGATCGCTGGCAGGAGCGCTCTCGTCAGGGGGTCCTGGGGGATCTCGACTTGTTCGCCTTGCTGCCTGTTTCCGGGCCTGTTCTTCAGCCTGGCGCCGAAGGTCCTCGATCGAGGCGCTTCGAGCGCACGCAGAATCACTTTTGATGCCGGTTTTGACATGCTGCCTTCCTTCCAGGAGCCGAGTGAAATCGAGTTAATCCCCTGATCAGAGCCGCTGATCAGCGAGAATCAATTTCATTTAGTGTAACTCAGGAGAAGCCTTTTTGTTCACCAAAAGTAACTATCGCCTTCGTTCATGCCCAAACTGAAATGTCTCACCGAAAATGCAGCAGGCATGAACGGGACACGATGTTCTTGTGGCGCCAGCATATCGAATGCCGGGAACTTAAGCTCTGCGGCCGGCTTCAAATCCAGGGACGCCTGAACGACGGTAAATGCGAAAACGGATCTATTACGCTAATTAAGATCAGCAGGGGATTGCGAGATCATGCGAACAAGAACGTTCATATCACGCGCCGCGTTCTTGTAATTCAAGCAATGCCGGTGTCGGGATGCCGTCCCGGCTCAGCGGAAAGACGATCTCGTCACGCAGTCGGTCCAGTCGTGCCTCGCCAGCGCCGCGCAGTTCGCACTCCCAGACCACGATCACGCGCCAACCTGCTTCTTCCAGTGCTGCCTGCTTGCGCGCGTCTCTTTCCGTATTGGCTTTGAATTTTTGAGCCCAGCGTTCGACGTTCGACGCGGGCGTTGTGGTATATCGGCAACCAGGGTGACGATGCCAGAAACAACCATGGACGAAAATCGCGGTTCGATACTTCGGCAGGACAAGATCAGGAGACCCGGGCAGATCGCGGGTGTGCAGCCGATAGCGAAATCCCTTCGCGTGAAGGTATTTCCGAACCGTCATCTCGGGTTTCGTATCCTTGGATCGAATTCCTGACATCATTCTTGACCGGGTGGCCGAATCGACTACATCCATTTTTCCTGGTATCCTATGCCCCCACGCAAGTTTTTACGTTAGGTCAAGTTGCTCATCGAACCGCAGTCCATTTTCACGGATCATATTCCCATCGTTGACCTGTTCGCCGGACCGGGCGGTCTAGGAGAGGGGTTCTCTTCGGTAAAGGATGATCCCTTCAGGATAATTGTATCGGCAGAAATGACTTCCTCTGCGCGCAGTACGCTGCGCCTGAGAGCTTTCTATCGCCTGCTCAAGCGGAGGGGTGGGGATGCGCTCGATTCCTACTATCGTTTCTGCAACGGCGAGTCCAGCGTGCCATACGACGACACGAACCAGGACGCATGGGAAGAGGCAGGTGACGAGGCGCGCCAGCTCGAGCTCGGGAAGCCGGCCGACAACGAAGAGCTGGACAAGCGGATTTCCGCGCACGGACTGGGGCCGAACAAGCATTGGGTGCTGATCGGCGGCCCACCATGCCAAGCTTATTCGCTCGTTGGGCGCGCACGCAACAAGGGCAAGGTCGAGTATCGCGCTGAGGACGATCACCGTCATTTTCTCTACAAAGAATATCTGCGGATCATTCAGAAATATCGTCCCGCAGTATTCGTCATGGAAAATGTAAAAGGCATTCTCACGGCCACAGTTGGCGGGAAAAAGATTTTCCAGACAATCCTTGAGGATCTCTCGGATCCGGACAAGGCAATGCACATGCCGGCGTCGGGAACCGGGTATCGCATTCATTCGCTCACCTGTGCCACCAGCTTTTCTGCCAAGGACGCGCCGCGCAAGATCGATGTGCACGATTTCGTCATCAAGGCAGAGCAGCACGGAATTCCGCAGGCGCGTCATCGTGTGATTCTCATTGGCGTTCGCGACGACATCGGTCTTGGAAGTCCCGAACAGATCGGGAAGGAGAGCGAAGTCACCGTCGAGCGGGTCATTGGCTCATTACCGAAACTGCGCAGCCGGCTCAGCAAGGAACCCGACTCGGGTGAAGCATGGGGCGATCTCGTGGCGAATCACTTCAGCGAGATGGCACACGAGGTGAGGGCGAATCAGGCCCAGGTCCGGTTACGCGAGCTCCTCCAGGAGGTATCAGCCAGCGTTCCGCGCGGGCTCGGCACGGGCAGCAATCAGCTTCGAAAGATCGGGCCCGACGAGGACGATCCCGCGTTGCTCGATGGCTGGTACCACGATCCGCGCCTTGCGGTCTGGCTGAACCATGATGCACGAGGTCACATGCGGACCGACCTGCGTCGTTATGCATACGCAGCGGCATTTGCAGACGCCTTCGGCTGGTCGCCAAAGGGACATGGGGAGTTTTCTCTGCAGGGCTTGAGGCCCAACCATGAAAACTGGGAGACAGGCAAGTTCTCTGACCGGTTCCGCGTTCAGCTGCGGGGTCGGCCCGCGACGACCGTGACCAGCCACATATCCAAGGACGGCCACTACTTCATCCATTACGACCCGAAACAATGCCGCAGCCTCACGGTGCGAGAGGCGGCTAGGTTGCAGACCTTCCCGGACAATTATTTTTTTCAGGGAAACAGAACCGAGCAGTTTCATCAAGTCGGAAACGCCGTGCCTCCGTTACTCGCGAAAAAAATCGGAGATATCGTGATAGCCCTTTTGCGGGGCGCGGATGCAGGGACCAATGTGCCGGCGCAGCAGGACCTTTGGGCGCAGGCACATCAATAAGAAAGTGGAAGGGCAGGGGACGCGTTGTTGCAAAAATGCTGTCGTGACTATTGGTGAGTTTTGATGGCAAAAAATAAGTGATAATAAAAGGAAATAGATTTTTGATCACTTAATACCCATCATTGCATGGCCTGCCCTCACCATCCGCGGATCCGTCCCCATCTCCTGTTCCTGTCGTTGAAAGCCATGCAGCAGTGATGCCGGTGGAAAAAAAGCTCAGTCCGCTTTTCCGGCTTGCACTCAAGTCAGGAGCGGTAGAAGCGATTGCACTTCATGTCCAGCGAGGCGAGTCGCTTGATGGGCGCGACGCCTCCGGTCTTACGCCACTCATGATCACGGCGATTCACGACCGCCATGAATCCTGCGCCAGGCTCCTTGCCCTAGGTGCGAATCCGTCGCTGCTCAGTGCAGGCGGCAAAACCGCCATCGAACTGGCGCGCGACCATGGCCACCTCACGCTTGCTGCGCTCCTCGCGCCGGCTGTCCCGGTCGAAGCGAGCATCGACCCGCTCGAAGCGGCCGAAGATCTGCACGGATGGGCTGCTGACGAAACCGGCACCCCGCCCGTCCACGACGCAAGCTGCGTAACCGCAGCCAAGGACGTTCAGCGACGGATTTCCGAACACCGCAGGATCAGCAGCGAGACTGACTGGTCGGCCATCGAATTCGACCTGCCCGAAGTCCGCGCCGCACAGCCCCCGCCCGAGCGTGAGGATATGGCAGTAATTGGAAGCATCATTGCCTCGGGGCTGCGCGACGGCTACGTCATGGACGGTGACCTCTGGCGGGCGATCGAGACAGACTGCAGCGCTGACATCGAGCGCGCACGCGAGATCGTCGAACGAATACTGGACGATCTGGGCATCCTGATCGAAAGCCACAGCGTGGTACTTGGCCTGGCAGGTTCGAGCAGTGACGGCAGCGAGCTTGCCGAAGTGCTCGATGTGCTTTATGCATGTCTCGCTGAACCTGCAGAGCCCGTGCATGCGTATTTCGCCGAAGCGCGTACCTACGATCTCATCAAGCGCGAGGACGAGGAACGCCTGGGGCGACAGATGGACGGTGCTCTCGGCGCGCTGGCTCGCGTTCTTGCTTCGCTGCCCGAACACGACTGGATGCGGTTTACTACCCAAGCTGCGAGCGGAACGGATGGCGCCCTCGGCGGGCTGGAAGAGGGCGACGAGCCTGGCGAAAGCGAAGAGCCGGCGGACGCGGGAGCAGAAGACGCCGACGGCGTACAGGGTAACTTCCTCTCTTATGTTCAGCTCCTGCGCAATGGTGCACCGGAAAATGGTCGTGACGCGGCCGTACCTCGGCCGGCACCAAGGGATTTGACTAGCGTGCTTGAGACCGCGGTACAGCTTGATGACGCCGCAGCCGGTCTGGTGGCAGCATCCATTGCCGATTACGAGATGGCACGCGATCGCCTGGTAACCGCCAATCTGCGCCTTGCGATGTCTTTGGCACAAAAGTACCGCTACAGCGGTCTGCCCCTGTCGGACCTGATACAGGAAGCGAACATTGGTCTCATGCGTGCAGCCGAGCGCTACGATTTTCGGCGCGGCTTCAAGTTTTCCACCTACGCGACCTGGTGGATACGCCAAGGGATCACCCGGAGTGTGCAGGACACCTCGCGCACGATTCGCGTGCCAGTCCACCACGGCGAGAAGCTCAATCAGATCAATCGTGCCCGCCGCGAACTCGAATACGGCCGCGTGGACGAAGTTCGCCCCGACGAGATTGCCAGCCACCTTTCGCTGTCGCTCCGACAGGTACTGCAGGTCATGCGTTTCGACACCGAAGTGATTTCGCTGGAAGAGTGCGGACAAGATCTGCACCCGGGAACGCCGGATGCCTTGAACATTACCGATCCAGTTGCCGACCCAGTCCGCACATCCTGTGACCGCAGTCTGAGAAGTGCCATCGATCGCATGCTCGCCGAACTCGACGAGCGAGGGCGTGACGTGATCATGGCACGCTTCGGCTTCGATGGCGGCGACGGCAAGACCCTCGAGGAAGTCGGGCAGCAGTTCGATGTCACGCGTGAGCGGATCCGGCAGATCGAGGCAAAAATCATGACCAGATTCCGGCACACGCCACGCACGGAAGTGCTCGCCCCCTACGCGCCCATCCATGTCCGGATGGCGAAGTCACAGGAAAAAGAATGAAGAACACCGGATTCCGCCATGCGCCGCCGCGCGCGGTGGCCATGATCGAAGCGTTGCGCGGACTCGGCTACAGCACCGCTACCGCGCTGGCCGACATCATCGACAACAGCATCGCCGCGGGAGCTCGCAACGTCGATCTGAGCTTCGACTGGAACGGACGGGCAAGCACGATCCGGATCGAGGACGACGGCCGCGGCATGAATGCTGCGGAACTGGATCGTGCGATGCGGCTTGGGGAAAAGAATCCGCTCGATCATCGCGACGAGAACGATCTGGGCAGATTCGGACTGGGACTGAAGACAGCCTCCTTTTCCCAATGTCGTCGCCTCACCGTCGCATCGGTCGGCCCGGACGGGCTGCAGTGCCTGCGCTGGGATCTCGACGTGCTGGCAGCCAGCGAGGGCGACGGCTGGCACCTGCTTGAAGGACCCGACGACAGCGCAGTCAAGCTTGTGGACGAGTTCGGCAACCGAACGCAGGGGACGCTGGTACTGTGGGAAGTTCTGGATCGCATCGTGACCGACAGCTTCGGGGAGCAGGACTTCCTCGACCTGATCGATCGCGTCGAGCGGCATCTGGCAATGGTGTTTCACCGTTACCTCGAGGGCACGCGCCCACGTCTGCGATTGCGAATCGCTGGCAAGGGCATCGCACCATGGGACCCCTTCCTGGCGGGACATCCGGCCAAGCCCTGGCATTCGCCGCCGGCATCCTGCCTCGGCATGCAGGGAGTGGAAGTCGAGTGTCACGTCCTGCCCCACAAGGACCGGCTCACGCCGAAAGAATACGAATCGGCTCAGGGGCCGGACGGCTGGACGGCGCAACAGGGCTTCTATGTCTACCGCAACGAGCGTCTGCTCGTCGCCGGAAGCTGGTTGGGACTGGGACAGGGGCGCGGCTGGACCAAGGATGAAGCGCACCGGCTCGCCCGGATCCGTCTCGACATACCCAACTCGGCCGATGCGGCGTGGAAGATCGACATCCGCAAGTCGACAGCAAGGCCGCCGGTGGAGGTGCGCGCCTGGCTGGCCAAGCTGGCGGACGAAACCCGCAGCCGCGCTCGCAAGGCCTTCGCCCTGCGCGGCCAGGCGCCACGCACGCGAAGCGGTGAGGAGGTCAGCCAGGTATGGCGATCGCAGCACTTCAGCGGCGGCATGCGCTATCGCATCGACATCGAGCACCCGGCCGTGCGCGCCGTGCTCGACGACGCGCGTGCGCTGGCGCCCCAGGTGATGGCGATGCTGCGCGTGATCGAGGAAACCGTGCCGGTTCAGCGCATCTGGCTGGACACGGCCGAAAACCGCGAGACGCCGCGCACGAGCTTCTCCGGCGAGCCGCCGGCAGCCGTCACGGAGGTGCTGATGGTCATGTACCGCAACATGGTCGTGCTCAAGGGGATGTCGCCGGCCATGGCCCGCAGCCGTCTCCTGCTGTCCGAACCATTCCAGAATTACCCCGAGCTGGTGGCCTCGTTGCCCGACCAGCCTCCCGAACCGGAAAAGAAACAATGACCTCACAAGGCGAAGCCAACAAGGCAAGCGTTATCAAGATCGTGCAGGAGCTGCTGTTCGACGAACCTGACAAGAGTGCAATCACGCCCGCGCTTATTGCAGAGAAAATCGCGCTGGCGCTCATGCTGAAACCGGCCTGGAGCCAGGAGCTCGATCGCGACGCCGTGTCCGACGAGCTGATCCGCCGGTTCAGCGTCTGGCGCAGCCAGGACACCTCGCTCGAGAACACGGTGGGGCACGTGGCCTGGCTGACGCCCGAGCGCAAGAAGGACTGGCGCTACTGGCAGCGCTATCGCGAGTTCCAGGAAGCCCGCATGCCATGGACGGCCATCGACGGTCTGGACAAGTCATCGGACCGCATCCTCGCCATGCTGGAAGATCCGAAACGCAAGGGGCCATGGGACCGCCGTGGTCTCGTGGTCGGCCACGTCCAGTCGGGCAAGACCGGGAATTACACGGGTCTCATCTGCAAGGCGGCGGACGCCGGCTACAAGATCGTCATCGTCCTCGCAGGCATGCACAACAATCTGCGCACGCAGACTCAGATGCGCCTGGATGAGGGATTCCTGGGGTTCGAGACCAACCCGTTGGCCGAAGGCATGCGCCAGATCGGCGTCGGCATCATCGACCAGGATCCTTCGATCCGGCCGAACTATGCCACCAACCGGACCGAACGCGGCGATTTCATCGCCAGCAACATAAAGAACCTCGGCGTCACGCCCGAAGCGCTTCCGTGGCTGTTCGTCGTCAAGAAGAACAAGACAGTACTGTCGAGGCTCCTGCGCTGGATCCAGACGCACGTTGCGGACGCGGTCGAGCCGGAAACCGGACGGAAGGTCGTCACACATCTTCCGCTCCTGATCATTGACGACGAGGCGGATCATGCCTCCGTCGATACGGGCGAACAGTTCTTCGATGCCGACGGCAAGGCCGACGAGGACCACCAGCCGACCGCCATCAATGGCCTCATCCGGCGGATACTGCACGCCTTCCAGCGCAAGGCCTATGTCGGTTACACCGCGACGCCGTTTGCCAACATCTTCATTCACGAGCGAGGAGAAACTGAGGACGCGGGTCCCGACCTGTTCCCGGCCGCCTTCATTCACAATCTCGGCTCGCCCTCCAACTACGTCGGCCCGGCGCGTGTGTTTGGCCTGCACAATGGAGAGGAGCGCCATGGCAGCCTGCCGCTGGTGCGCGAGGTCAGCGATCACTGCAGCGAAGACGGACGGTCGGGCTGGATGCCGGCAGGGCACAAGAATACCCATGTGCCACGGCATGCGGACGACAGCGCGCTGCCGGCTTCCCTGCGCGAGGCCATCGACGCCTTCATCCTGTCCTGCGCCGCGCGTCACGTGCGCGGACAGAAGGCGCAGCACAGCTCGATGCTGATTCACGTCACGCGCTTCAATGCAGTGCAGATCGAAGTGCACGCGCGTGTCGAACAATATGTGCGCTCGATCGACCAGCGCCTGTCACGGCAAATCGGCCATCAGCCGATTCTCGACCGGCTGGCGGAACTCTGGGCAGCCGATTTCGCGCCGACCACGGCGGAGATGGCGGAAAGGGTGCCCGACCTGGGGCCGTTCGCATCCGCCTCCTGGGGTGAAATCGCGGAGGTTCTGCCGCTTGTGGTCAGCGAGATCAGCGTCCGGGTGATCAACGGCACGGCCGGCGATTTGCTGGACTACGCCGATACTGCGGACGGCCTGAAGGTGATCGCGATCGGCGGCGACAAGCTGGCACGGGGTCTGACACTGGAAGGGCTGTGCACGAGCTACTTCCTGCGTGCCTCGCGGATGTACGACACGCTCATGCAGATGGGGCGCTGGTTCGGCTACCGTCCGGGCTACCTCGATCTGTGCCGACTCTACACGACGCCGGACCTGATCGAATGGTTCGAACACATTGCGGACGCATCCGAGGAGCTGCGCGACGAGTTCGACATGATGGTGGAAAGTGGCGGCACGCCGCGCGACTATGGCCTGAAGGTGGTGTCGCACCCGGTGCTGATGGTGACCTCGCGCCTGAAGATGCGCTCGGCGAAAAGCCTGTTTCTGTCCTTCAGCGGCCATGTCGTCGAAACCGTGGCGTTGCATCGGCAGGAGCGGCAGCTCGAAGCGAATTTCGAGGCGTTCAACGAACTAGTCGCCGCAATGGGCGAGGGCAGGCCGGATCCAGTACAGCCGCGTCCCGGCACTCCAGATCGCTGGAACGGCGTCATATGGGAGAAGGTAAGGCACGAACACGTGACCGACTTCCTCGGCGCCTATTCCACGCATCCGGAGGCCATGAAGGCGAACAGCCTGCTCCTGCGCGAGTTCATCGTCAGGATGGTCAGGGAAAACGAACTTACCGAATGGACCGTGGCGGTGATCGGCGGCGGAAAAACGGAGAACCCGGTCAGTGTCGCAGGCGTTCCCGTTCAGAGGGCGAAGCGCTCGGTTAAGTCGCATACCGCGGACCGCCAGTCGATCGGCCGTCTGCTGTCGCCGAAGGACGAAGGCATCGATCTTGGCATCGAGGCTTGGGAAGCCGCCCTGGCCGAGACGCGCAGGATATGGAAGGAAGATCCTGCCCGGCTCAAGAATCAGGCGGAACCCGAAGTGCCGAGTGGTCCTCTCCTCCGGCGCGTGCGCGGTCACGGCGCTCCGGGCGTGCCGGCCCACCCCGAGCGCGGCGTGCTGCTCATCTACCTGATCGATGTCGAAGGGATCGAAGGCGAACCGGCCGCGCGTGCGACGCCGGTTGTCGCGTTCGGCATCAGCTTCCCGGGAAGCGGTTCTGGCGCCAGGGTCGAATACAAAGTCAACAACGTGCTGTGGGAACAGGAATATGGCGCCGCTGATTAACGAGGAGATCGCAACTGCTTGGCGCGCGCTTGCCGGCGGGGCCGGAGCCGGCGCAGGCTGGCGCAGCATCGCCATTTCCGGGCTGCCCGGCGCACGCCTTCAGGCAGCACGGAGGTTTCCGGAAAACTGCGAAGCGCTGATTGTCGGCTTCTCATCGGTCGCGCTGCCGGCGGCATTGTCGCTCCCCGCAGGAGCAGGCTTTCGAGTCGAACGTGTTTCTCCGGGACTGCCGGGTGAATGGCTCGGACTGGTCAGCCAGGAAAAGGGAGGCCATGAACTGTTTGCTGGAATGGTCGCCGACGTCGTGGCGGCGATGGCAGCGAGCGACACGCTGCCGCACCAGCGCCAGGTACAGGTTTTCCTGGGCCGCATTCGCGCATGGCAGCAGTTCATGAGCAGAAGCTCGGGAGCGCTGAGTGCCGAGGCCGAGCTGGGACTGAGTGGCGAACTGGTCTGCCTCGAGCGGCTGATGGCCGCCGGTCTGGACCCGTACGCCGCAGTCGAGGGCTGGCGCGGCCCGCTCGATGGCCTCCAGGATTTCGAGATCGGCACTGGCGCGATCGAGGTCAAGAGCACCCTCGCGCACAACGGCTTCCCGGTCACCATCATGTCGCTCGAACAGCTTGACGACGCAGTTCGTCAGCCGCTGTTCCTGTTCGGTTGCCGATTCGCGCTCGCTCCAGACGGACTGGCGCTTCCCGCCAGGATCGAAGCGATGCGAGGCGCGCTCTCCGGTGATCCGGCAGCGGCGGCGCTATTCGAGAACGCGCTGTTGCATGCCGGTTTCGTCGACGCGCACGCCGAACACTACACCCGCTGCCTTGCGGTGGCCGAGGGACGATTCCTGCATGTCGACGAGCGCTTCCCGCGCCTCGTCGCGGCGAACGTGCCCGCCGCCATCCGCCACGCCCGCTATGAAATCGATCTGGACCAGGCCGATGCGGCTGCCGCCACGATCGAGCAAGTCCTCAATCTCACCGGAGCCATCTGAGAATGGAACTCATCGATTTTTTGCACAAGACGCAGCACGACGTGAGGGAGGAAATGTCCGCTCGCGCTGCCGAACCCGGAGGTGAAACGCCGTTCGCCGAACTGGTTTTCACCGAGGTGGTCACCCGCCACATGGCCGACATCGGCATGACGTTCGAACCCGAAATCTGCCACTATTCAGCCCGCGTGGGCGAGGGGATGCTGCGACTGAGCGGGTACGCGCTGTCGGAAGACGTCGATCAGCTGGACCTCTACGTCAGTCTGTACGAGGGGTGCGACGAACTGGTCGGCATTCCCGATTCCGAGACCACCCGCGCGGCCGAGCAGTGTTCCCGCTTTCTGAAACAGTGCGTGGAGGGGACGCTCTCCGCCAGAATGGACGAATCGCATGACGCTTTCGCGCTCGTCCAGACCATCGAGAAGGCATACGCGGACCTCGAGCAGATCCGCATCTACGTCCTCACCGACCGCAAGGCGAAGACCCGCCACTTCCAGACACGCCAGATTCAGGGCAAGACAATCAAGCTGGAAGTGATGGATATCGAACGGCTGTTCAATCACTGGCAGAGCGGCAAGCCGCGCGATGAACTGGTCGTCAATTTCGGCGAAGTCTGCGGCAGTTCGCTGCCCTGCGTGTGGGTGTCGGACGACGAAGCGGAGTACGACTACGCGATGACCGTTTTCCCGGGTGAGGCGCTGCGCTTCCTGTACGAAAAGTACGGCCCGCGCATCCTCGAGGCGAACGTGCGTTCCTTCCTCAGCCAGACTAACACCGTCAACAAGGGAATTCGGGACACGCTGCGCGATCAGCCGGAACGGTTCATGGCGTACAACAATGGCGTGGTCATTGTCGCGGACGAGGCTCATCTGGAGCGTGCTGCAGATGGCAGTCCCGGCATTGCATGGCTCAAGGGTATGCAGGTAGTCAACGGCGGGCAGACGATGGCGTCGATCTTCTTCACCAAGAAGAAGTCGCCCGGGATCGACCTGCGCAAGGTACGTGTGCCCGCAAAGGTCATCGTGCTGCGCCGTTCGGACGAACTCTCGGAGGATGCGCTGATCGCGGACATTTCGCGTTTCGCGAACTCGCAGAGCGCCGTCAAGGGGTCGGATCTTTTCGCGAACAAGCCCTTCCACGTTCAGATGGAAAAGCTGGCCATGACGACGTACTGCCCGGACGGTACAGGACGCTGGTACTACGAGCGCGCGGCCGGCAGCTACAAGGTCATGCTCGATCGTGAAGCAAAATCCGCTGCCGATCTGCGGCGTCTTCAGGATTCGATGCCGCCGAGCCGCAAGCTGACCAAGACCGATTTCGCCAAGTACCTCTGCGCATGGATGCAACGGCCCGACCTGGTCAGTCTTGGCAGCCAGAAGGCCTTCCCGATCTTCATGCGGCAGATGACGCAGGCCGACGACGAGACTCCGATTCTTCCCGACGTCGCCGAGTTCAAACAGATGATCGCGAAGGTGATCATCTTCAAGGCAGCGACCCGCCTGCTGAGGAATCGCTTCCCGGCATTCAAGGCGAATGTGACTGCTTATACCGTCGCGGTCGTCTCGCTGGTGCTGGGCGACTGGATCAGCCTCGACGCCATCTGGCAGAGGCAGGGCATTTCGACCGAACTGTCCAACCAGATCGTTGCGTGGTCGGATGAGGTGAACGACAGACTGCACCGCACGGCAAACGGCCGGATGCTCTCCGAATGGGCCAAGAAGAAGGAATGCTGGGACATCCTGTCGGCGCATGAGTGGTCCGCGCCGGACCAGAGCATTCCCGAAGTGGCGGCCAAAGGTCCGCGTCCCGTACTCTGATCGCCTCACAACGCAGTTCCAGGAGCAACAATGGTATTGAAGGATTTTCTCTCGGCCGTGCACGACGAAGTGCGCGACCAGATGGCGGCCGATGCCGCATCGACGGGGGGCTTGCCCCAGTTCGCCGAACTGGCGTTTACTGCGGTATTCGCTCGACACATGGCCGAGCGGGGCATCACCTACGATCCGCAGCCTTGCCGCTATTTCGCTTCCGTCGACAACCGCGAGCTTCGGCTCAGCGGATATGCCTTGTCCGATGATCTCGACAGGCTCGATGCCTTCGTCAGCATGTACAGCGGCGACGCGGAGCCGTCCTCGATCGGCGAGCAGGATGCGCTCGATGCCGCTGCGCAGTGCGGCCGTTTTCTCGAGGCGTCGGCAGACGGCACGCTGGCGGCGCACGTTGACGCGTCGCACGACGCATTTCCGCTGATCTCGACCATTGCGGGCGCGTGGTCCGGAATGTCGCAAGTGCGCATCCATGTGCTGACCGACATGTGTGCCGGTGCGATGTTCCTGCCATCGATCGACATCGCAGGAAAGACCGTGGCCGTCGAGGTCGTGGACATCGAACGCGTCTTCGATCAGCAGCAGGGCGTCGAACTGCAGGCTCGCTTTCGGGCACTTTCCGGGTTTCGCGAAGAATGGATGGCGTCGATACAGGCCGACGTTCAGGCCAGCGGGGAAAGCGCGAGCGCCATGTTTGCCGATGATGCCGCCGCTCGCCTGACCGATGCCGAGGAGTTTGCCGACTTCCAGCGGTGTGCATTCGACGGAACTCTCCAGGGGCGTGGTTCCGTGCGTGTGGATGGACATGCGTTCGACGATGCGGATGGCACCTTGGCGCTGATGGTCGCCGATTTCTCGGGGGCTGCCGATATCGAGCATCTGTCGGCCGATGCGGCACGCGACCGTTTCGAGATGCTGGAACGTTTCGCCTCGGCTTCGCTCGACGGCGAACTGGCGGCGGACGGCCGCCTGGCAGGAACCCCGGTCGCCGGCCTGGCGTCGGATCTCGTGCGCATGCGGCCCGGAATCCTGCGCATCCGGATGTACCTGGTGACGGATCGGCTCTCGGACTTCGGCAGCGAACTTTCCGGCAGCGACGCGCTGTCCGGCATTGCGCTGGAACGGCATGTTTGGGATGCAGCGCGCTTCCATCGTGCTTCGGAATCGGTCAGCGGCCGCGACGATCTGGAAGTGGACTTCCGCGTCGACGGTGATGGCGGCATTCCGGCGCTGCATGCCGGGTCGGCCGGCGACGACTACGAGGGCTACCTCTGCACCATCGCCGGTCCTGTCCTCGCCGCGATTTACGAGCGTCATGGAAGCCGCCTTCTCGAAGGGAACGTCCGCTCCTTCCTCAGCACGAAGGGCAAGATCAACTCCGCCATCCAGGTGACCATTGCCGATAAACCGGAAATGTTCTTCGCGTATAACAACGGCATCGCAGCAACCGCCGAGGCGGTCGAATTCGATCCGGCCACTTCGCGGATTGTCAGGGCAGTCAACCTTCAGATCGTCAATGGCGGCCAGACTACCGCGTCACTTGCCTCCGCATGGCGTGACGGACTGGATCTGTCGAAGGTCTGCGTACAGATGAAGCTGTCCGTGCTGTCGCCGGCGCGCGCCGGCGAACTCATACCGCTGATTGCGCGCTTCGCCAACAGCCAGAACAAGGTCAACGAGTCGGACTTCTTCGCGAATCACCCATATCACCACCGCGTCGAGCAGCTCTCACAGCGCGTCATGGCGCCGGCGGTGGACGGGGGGGAGCCTACTCGCTGGTACTACGAGCGGTCGCGCGGGCAGTACGTCAACGAACAGAAGAACCTCGACAGCAACGGCAAGAAGCGCTTCCTCGCACTGAACCCGAAGCTGCAGTTGCTGACGAAGATCGATGTCGCAAGATACGAAAACACTTGGAAGGGTCTGCCCCACAAGGTGAGCTACGGCGCCCAGAAGAACTTCATTTCCTTCGCCGCCTGGCTGGCCAAGCGGTGGACCGAGAACGACAGCGCATTCGACGAACTCTATTTCAGGAACCTGGTTGCGATGGCGATCCTGTTCCGCCATACCGAACGCTTGGTTGGCGAGCAGCCCTGGTATGAGGGCGCATACCGCGCGAACATCGTTACCTACGCTCTGGCCGTCCTTCAGTTCACGGTATTGAAGAGCGGGAAGGGGCGTCAGCTCGATCTGGACGAGATCTGGCGCACCCAGCGCGTTCCTGAGGCGCTCAGCGACCAGATCGCAGCCATCGGCAAAGCGATGCTGGGCGTCCTGACCGACCGGACGCGTCCGCGTGCAAACGTGACAGAATGGGCCAAGCAGGAAGCCTGCTGGGAGCGTGCGCGGGCTGCAGTGGTGCCACTGAGCCGGGAGGTCTTCGACGATCTGGTCGACCCGATCGCGCGCAAGTACGCCGAGGGCAGCGGGGTACGGGAGGTGGGGTACGGCGTCTTCGCGCGAACCGCCGTGCTGGGCATCCGGCCTGCACAGTGGGAAGAGCTGCGGCAGTGGGGCACCGCGAACGCCATGCTCGACGCGCGCGAAGCGGATCTGCTCAGGTCCGCCACTCGCATTCCGAAGTTCGTTCCTTCAGTGAAGGAATGCGAGCGGATCTGGACGATCAGGTCGAAGCTGATCAAGGAAGGGTTTCATGAGCCTTTGAGCGCCTGAGCGTCAGTCGTTCGTCAGGCGCGAGAGGCACGGCTTGCCCTGCCGTCTTGCCTGTGCCGATCAACGCGACAGATCGTGGTGTCTGTCGTGCCGGTCAATTTGGGCCCTCGGGAAACGCAAGCGGCTGGTCCCAACCTGGCGTAATCGGTCGGTGCGTGATCTGCCATCGCAGGTGCTTGCCAGAGCCGTAGATATACGCGTCGAAGACTGGTGCCGATTTTTCCTCTCCGGCCGGTTTCTGTACTTGGTGTTGGAGACATGACGCCCGACGACATCGAAACCGCCCTCGATTTTCGCGCGTCTGAAGTAATCGCCGAAATGCCCGGACGCTAGTGGCAGCGTGTCTCGCCCTGACCGCGAGCGGTAACGGGAAAGGACGCGGCATTACGCATGGCGGTGAGCAGACAGCACATTCAACCCAGGGCTGGCATACGGGTGCGGCCTTCATTGCTCCAAGAAGAAGGAGTATCGGTCGCACCTCCAGTATTTCCCGAAATCGGTACACGATTTCCCGAAATTTCTTTGTCAGCTCTGCAACGCGGGATAGCATGCCGTAGCAGGACAGCCGCAGAATGGCGTTATGGCAGGAGACTGCTGACGCAGCGGCAAAGGTACTCACTGAACGCGCCCAACTGACAAAGAACGAGAGACATGGATCGTACGAAGACAACTGACAAGCTGTTTGCAAGGTTGCAGCGCCAGCCCCGTGACCGGATGAGCGACGGGCGCAGCGCCTGGCACGAACTGCACCGCGCGGCACATGGCACCTCCGATCTGGTTGGCAAGAAACTGCCGCCGCCTGTAGCCGACCGTATCGCGCGCCAGCTGCACAAGCTTCTGGAGGAGTCGCGGCCTGTCCTGCGCGCCGCTCAGATATCGATGACCCACCTGGCGCGCAGTGCATTTGGCGAACATGCTGCCGACTCGAAGAATATAGCTCGACTGTGTCTGCCTCCGGGCGGCGATCCGGTCAAGCGTGGAATTCGCCGCAGCGCACTGCAGTTCAAGCAGCTGATCGGCGCAATTGCTCTGCACACAGGTCGAAATGAGGAACTGCTGGCGGACGAGGTACTGGCGGGCACGCTGCTGCATCCGGCAGCGACTGCCATTGGTAGCTTCGATGAGCTGGACCTGCTGGTTTCGGCGCTTGCCCGAATCGTGAACCAGGTCGACCGGGAATTTGACCTGTTCGGCACGTTCACGAAAACGGCACAGCTGCGACAGGACGCACTCGCCGCCGGCAGCGGCCTTTGCTGGCCGCATTACGACCTCGAGCCGTCTCCTGGCGAGCACGACCTCGCGCGCAGCCGCGAGGAGTGGACACGCGCCTGCGACCGGTCCCAGGCCTGGTGGCATGAAGACACGCGGTTCGGCTTGCAGACCGACCTGAACTGGCAACCGGGCGGCTGGGGTAGCGGCGTATGCCAGGACGACAGTTTCTTCCACGTGCCGCATTGCCCGCTTGGCGAAATCCTTCTCTGGGACTTGCCGGACCCGCGCGTCGACCGGCCGGCCTACACGCTGGCGGTAAGTGCCGAGCTCGAGCGTGTGCGCGCGATCAACGGCTTCGGCCGCGTACCAGAGGACGCTTTCGACCACGCGGCGCGCCAGCCACGGGGGCAGGTCACGGCCCCGGCCGGAATGCCGGGGCACTTTGCGAACTATTTTTGGCTGGCGATCTATCCCGACCCACGTGGACGCCGGCTGGTGCCCGTACTGTACCAACCCGCCGAGGAGGGTGGCGCCTACCTGATGCCGCTGGACCTGGAAACGATGGGGATGCTGCGCCACGCGGTCTGGGTCACCCCAACCGCGAGCATGCCAGTCACCCAACGTCTGCGCCAGCTGATTTCGGATCCAGACGCGCCGATCCTGGCGGCGTTCCGTCGGACGGCGCCATGGCTTGCGCACAACCCATTGCTGCAGTGGGCGGAGCAGCGCCAGCACGACCTGGAAAGCCTAGCGGCTGTTGTCGCCCGCATTAACGACTCGCAATACTGACAATCGGGAGTCAAGTCAATGAAAAGCATCTTTTTCCGCCTGAACTATCCATCGCAACCCGCCCTCGACAAGCTCGTGGCCGGCGCGACCCTGTCCGGTCTTGCGCCCGACCTGGCAATGAATGAGGTACTCTGATTTTTCTGGACACTCTTGTTTGGTAAAGTTCACCAACAGGAGCCTTTATGAAGACATCGAAAAAGACGTACACCCCAGAACTTAA
>Ga0308160_10001742_pt1 | contig 28828 bp, 21 predicted proteins | sample PhyFR1_FD_201036 | JGI IMG/M metagenome (GOLD analysis project Ga0308160, IMG submission 201036) | Phyllosphere microbial communities from UC Gill Tract Community Farm, Albany, California, United States - DLSLF.R1 | ecosystem: Host-associated > Plants > Phyllosphere > Unclassified | place: USA... | reverse complement strand
AGTTGATGCTGTTGCGGGTGTTGAAGTCGATCTTGTTGTAGCCGTAGTTGTAGCTCACGTCCCAGCCGAAGCCGCCTTCGGTGCTGCCCTTGAGCCCGGCCACCAGCGAGCGGTCCTTGGAGTACTGGTTGATCTCCGGCACGTAACCGTCGGGGTAGGTCTGCGCCAGCAGCGCGCTCTGCCCGTTGTGGTTGCGCGAGCGGTAGAACGCGAACGAGGTGATGTCGCGATTGCTGGCGATGGCGGTGGCGTAGCCGGTGACGCGGTCGCTGAAACGGAACTCGCCGTTGGCCGAGACCGCGGTCGCATCGACCTGCGGATCGCCGTAGACGAAGGTGGTCTCGCCGATGCCCGGATAGTTGCCGGTGTTCGGTGCGATGCCCTGGTAGGGGCCGGCGCGGTTGGTCTCGTCCTGCTGGCTGATCTGGCCGGCCACATGCAGGCTGCCGCGGCCGTCGCCGAAGCCGATCCCGGTATCGCCGGAGAGTTGCGACTTGGCGCCGTCGCCGGCCGAGTACTGGCCGTGGTCGATCGCCAGGCTGCCGCCGCTGCCCGAGCCCTTCAGCACGATGTTGATCACCCCGGCGATGGCGTCGGAGCCGTATTGCGCCGAGGCGCCGTCGCGCAGCACTTCCACGCGTTCGATCGCCGCGATCGGGATCGCATTGATGTCCACCGCCGAGGCGCCGCGGCCGATGCTGCCGTTGACGTTGATCTGTGCGGAGGTGTGGCGGCGCTTGCCGTTGACCAGCACCAGCACCTGGTCCGGCGACAGCCCGCGCAGCTGCGCCGGGCGGATGCCGCTGGTGCCGTCGGTCAGCGCCGGGCGCGGGAAGTTCAGCGAGGGCAGCACGCGCGACAGCGCGGTGGCCAGTTCGGAGGTGCCGGTGGACTGCAGCGCTTCGCTGCTGATGATGTCGATCGGCGACTGCGACTCGGCCACGGTGCGGTCGCTGACCCGGGTGCCGGTGACGATGACGGTGTCGAGCGTGCTGGGGGTGTCGGTGCTGGTCTGGGCCAGGACCGGAGGGGCGGCGAGGGCGGCGAGCACGGCGCTCGCCAACAGGGACAACGGACGGTTCATGGAAACTCCAGCGGATGCCGAAACGGCAAAGGGGGCGGTCGCTGCGCGACGCCGGCCAGGTGGGCCTGCCCCAGGGGTCGTTATTATTATTTAACAATCGCGCGGCAGCGCAGCATGCCTCCGCATGTTCTTATGCTTTTCAGTTCTAAGCAAAATGGCGGCCCGCCCCAATGGCACAGGCCGCCCGCGCCCTGCGGCGGAGCGGCCTGTGCCGGGTGCGGCAGTACGGCTGGCCTGGAGGTTGCCCTAGAAGCGGTAGCTCACCCGGCCGAACCAGTAGCGGCCGTTGAAGCCGAACGGGGACAGCGACGAGTACTGCAGGCCGCTGGGGCGGTCCTCGTAGATGTTGTTCGGCGCCGACCGGGTCGGGTACTGGTTGGTGAGGTTGTCCGCGCCCACGCTGAAGGTGAGGTCGCGCCAGGTGTAGCTGGTGGACACGTTCAACAGCCAGCGTGCGGCGAAGCTCTGGTCCTGGCTGCCGTCGGCGTTGTCGCCGCGGCGGGTGACCGTGCCGTAGCGGGTGGCGTCGCCGCGCACGCTCCAGCCGGCGCGATTCCATTCGGCGCTGAGCACGTACTTGGTACGCGGGGTGGCGTCGGTCAGCAGGCCCTGGCTGGCGCGCCGGAAATTGGGATCGGAGACCTCCAGGATCTCGGTCTTGTTGTAGTTGGCGCTGAGGCTCAGGTTGAGCTTGCCGGCCTGGTCCAGATCGAGCAGATAGTTGTTCACCCAGTCGACGCCGCGGGTACGGGTGGTCGCGCCGTTGACGAAGAACTGCACCGCGGTGACCTGTCCGATCGGCTCGTCCAGCGACAGCTGGTCCGAATACAGGATCTGGTCCCAGATGCGGATCTGGTACAGGTCCAGGGTGGAGCTGAAGTCGGTGCCGGCCTGCCACACCGCGCCGACGCTGTAGTTGCTGGATTTTTCCGGGGTCAGCGGCTTGGCGCCGAGCGCGATGGCCACCGGGTCGGAGGTGCGGTAGGTGCCGATCTGGGTCAGTTGCCCGTTCTGCAGCAGGGTCACCACCGAGGCGTAGTTCTGCTGCGCCAGCGAGGGCGCGCGGAAGCCATTGGAAACGGTGCCGCGCAGGGCGAAGGCGTCGCTGAGCTGGTAGCGCGCCGACAGCTTGCCGGAGCGAGTGGAGCCGGCATCGCTGTAGTCCTCGTAGCGCGCGGCCAGGCCGCCGGAGAGTTTCTCGGTCAGGTCGGCCTCCAGGTCGGCATAGACCGCCTTGCTGTGCCGTTCGAAGTCGCCGGCCACCGCCGGCGACAGGCCGGGGAATACCTGCGAGCCGCCCGGATAGGCGCTGCCGGTGTCGGGGTTGATCGTGGTCGGGTCGAAGAAATACGAGTCCGGCGAGCCGGCGTTGACCGCGTACTTGTCCTGCCGGTATTCGGCGCCGAAGGCCAGGTTGACCGGATAGGCCAGGCCCCAGTCGAAGGACTTGCTGAAGTCCGCATTGAGCACGCCCTGCCGGTTGCGGAAGCCGCCGGCATTGAAGCGGGTGGGCGAAGCGCCGGTGGTCCAGTACAGATTGGTGTTGATGGTGTTGAGCAGGTTGAAGGTCACGTCGTTCTCGCCGTAATCGGCGGAGACGTCCCAGGTCCAGTCGCTGTCGGTGCTGCCCTTGAGGCCGAGCACCGCGGCGCGGTCGTTGGACGGGTTGTAGATCTGCGGCAGGAAGCCGTTGGGGTAGATCGCCTGCACGTTGCGGTCGCTGTTGTCCCAGGCGCGGTAGTAGCCGTTGGACACCACCTCGCGGCGGCTGAAGTTGGCGTAGCCGTACAGGTCGATGCGCGGGGTCAGCGCATAGCCGAAGCTGAGCAGGCCCTGGTAGGTCTTGACCGCGGGGTCGCCGTAGCGCTGGTACGGAATGCCGCTGGGATTGTCGGCGCCGGCCACGGTGGTGGCCTTGTCGGCGTTCTCGGCGCGGTTGGTGTTCATCGCGTTCTGGTAGTTCCAGGACAGCCGTACCCAGCCGGGCGCTTCGCCGTCGTTCGCGGCGCCGAAGGCCAGCCCGTACGAGCCGTCCACGCCGTTCTGCGCGCCGTCGCCCTTGTCCATGATGCCGCCGTTGACCGAGACGCTGTTGCTGCCTGGCTTGGCGCCGTGCTTGAGCACGATGTTGATCACCCCGGCGATCGCATCGGAGCCGTATTGCGCCGAGGCGCCGTCGCGCAGCACCTCGATACGCGCGATCGCCGACATCGGGATCGAATTGAGATCGGCCGGCGCCGAGCCGCGGCCGACCGACGGGTTGTAGTTGACCAGCGAGGTGGTGTGGTAGCGCTTGCCGTCCACCAGCACCAGCACCGCGTCGGGGGACAGGCCGCGCAGGGTCGCCGGGCGCAGTGCGTCGTTGCCGTCGTTGATCGCCGGGCGTGGGAAATTCAGCGATGGCAGCAGCTTGCCCAGGGCGCTGCCCAGGTCGCTGGCGCCGGTCGCCTGCAGCGATTCGGGGCCGATGATGTCGATCGGCGACTGCGACTCGGCCACCGTGCGGTCGGCGATGCGGGTGCCGGTGACGATGACGTTGTCCAGGGTCTTGGGGGCCTGGTCTTGCTGGGCGAAGCTGGTGCCGGAGGCGAGGGCGAGCAGGATGGCGCTGGCCAGGGGGAGCGGGCGGTGCTTCATCGTACGGAGACTCCAGTGGCTGGGGGGATGGCGTGGGTCTGAGTGCCCGGAGGCAGTGCGGCGTGCTGCAGTGCAGCGATAAATCCTCCCGATTGAAATATTTTTTTAACCAAAGCGCGTATACAAAAACGGTATTGGGTCGTGTTGCCGGTCGCCGGGCAGTCCCGATCCACGGCCCGGCCGCTGGGCGCCGACGCCGGCCATGGCCCGGACCCGGGGTGGGCCATCCGGGACGAAGCGGATACACTGCCGCCTCGAACGTCGAGTGCCCCCCATCCCGTGATTTCCCTTAGAAACTTCGCCATGCGCCGCGGCGAGCGGCTGCTGTTGTCCAACGTGGATCTGACCCTGCATGCCGGCTACCGCGTTGGCGTGGTCGGGCGCAACGGCACCGGCAAGTCCAGCCTGTTCGCGGCGATCCGCGGCGAGCTGGAGGCGGACAAGGGCGATGTGGAACTGCCCGGCAGGCTGCGCACCGCCAGCGTCGCCCAGGAAACCCCGTCGCTGCCTGATCCGGCACTGGACTTCGTGCTCGGCGGCGACACCGAGGTGGCCGCGGCGCTGCAGGCCGAGGCCGACGCGCTGGCCGCCGAGGATTGGGAGGCGGTCGCCGCCGCGCACGTGCGCCTGGAAGAGGTCGGCGGCTACGACGGCACCGCGCGCGCCGGCAAGCTGCTGCACGGCCTGGGCTTCCCGGCGGCGACGCATTCGCGCCCGGTCAAGGACTTTTCCGGCGGCTGGCGGGTGCGGCTGAACCTGGCGCGGGCGCTGATGATGCCCTCGGACCTGCTGCTGCTCGACGAGCCGACCAACCATTTGGACATGGACGCGGTGCTGTGGCTGGAGCAGTGGCTGCTGAAGTACCCGGGCACGCTGCTGCTGATCAGCCACGACCGCGAATTCCTCGACAACGTCGCCACCCACACCCTGCATCTGCACGGCGGCGGCGCCAAGCTGTACGTCGGCGGCTATACCGATTTCGAGCGCCAGCGCATCGAACAGCTGCGCCAGCAGCAGATCGCGCACGAAAAGGAACAGGCCGAGCGCGCCCACCTGCAGAGCTTCATCGACCGCTTCAAGGCGCAGGCCAGCAAGGCCAGCCAGGCGCAGAGCCGGATGAAGCGGCTGGCGAAGATGGCCGGTACCGAGGCGGTGCGCGCCGAGCGCGAGTTCCGCATCGAGTTCGCCCAGCCGCACCGGCTGCCGCATTCGCTAATTCGGCTCAATCATGCCGACTGCGGCTACGGCCGCGAGGTGATCCTGCACCAGGCCGGGTTCGGCCTGGAGGCGGGCGACCGCATCGGCCTGCTCGGTCCCAACGGCGCCGGCAAGTCGACCCTGGTCAAGAGTCTGGTCGGCGAGATCCCGCTGCTGAGCGGCGAGCGCAGCGCGCATCCTGACCTGCGCATCGGCTACTTCGCCCAGCACACGGTGGAGTCGCTGCACGAAGGGCAGTCGCCGATCGACCATTTCCGCGAGATCTCGCCGGACGCGTCGATCCAGGCGTTCCGCGACTTCCTCGGCAAGTGGAATTTCCCCGGCGACCGCGCGTTCGAAGTGGTGGACGGCTTCTCCGGCGGCGAGCGCGCGCGCCTGGCGCTGTCGCTGATCGCCTGGCAGCAGCCCAACGTGCTGCTGCTCGACGAGCCGACCAACCACTTGGACCTGGAGATGCGCGAGGCGCTGGCCGAGGCCTTGAGCGATTTCGAGGGCGCGATCGTGATGGTCTCGCACGATCGCCACCTGATCGGCCTGGTCTGCGACACCTTCTGGCGCGTGGCCGACGGCGTGGTCGAGCCGTTCGCCGGCGACCTGGACGAATACGCGGCGTGGCTGCGCAGCCGTCCGGCCGCGCAGGGCACCAAGCAGAAGATGGCCGAGGTCGCGCCGACCCCGCCGCCGCCGGTCAAGCCGCTGCCGGCGAAGAAACCGCCGAACCCGCACAAGCTGGCCGCCGCCGAAAAGCGCGTCGGCGAGCTGGAAGCGGCGCTGGCCGAACTCGACCGCCAGCTCGCCGATCCCAGGCACTACGCCGACGCGGAGAAGATGGCGGTGCTGGGCCGCGATCGCGAAGCCACCGCGCAACTGCTGGCGCAGGCCGAGCAGGCGTGGATGGAGTTGATCGAGGGCGCATAGCGCGCTGCGCCTGCATTGCGATCGCAGGCGCAGTCCGTTGCGGTGCTGTGCGCCCAAGCGCGTTCATGCTCACGCCGATAAGCTTGTGCCGACGACAGCAATGAACTGAGCCAGCCAACCATGATCAGCGGCATCATCAGCCTGGACGACTATCTTGCCGCGCAACGCCTGCACCAAGGGCGCCTGTTCCGGCGTGCGCTGACGCTGATGGCGGTGCTGCTGCTTGTCGGGATGCCGCTCCTGCTATTCGATAGCCCCGATTCCATCCGAAGTCTGATCGGCGGCCTGCTGGTCGGCATGGGCGGCGGCGGTCTGATCGGCTTTCCCTTGCTGTACAAGTGGAAAATACCGCGCAAGGTGCGGCGCCTGCATGCGCAGCAGGCGACGCTGCGGCATGTCATCACCTATGCCTGGGATGAGGATGGCTTGGAGGTTTCGTGGTCGGGTGGACGGGCGCGCCGTTCCTGGACCGATTTCATCCGCTATCGCGAGAGTCCGCAGGTGTTGCTGCTGTATCACAACGACATGTTGTTCGACATGGTCCCCACCTCCTGGTTCGTCGATGCCGCCCAGCGCGAGGCGTTTCGGCGCCTGGCATCGCAGGTGGGAACCGGCGCTGCCCGCGCGGTGTAGCGACCGCCATGCATGAGCCTGGGGCGGACGCGAACGGCGATGCCGCGTGGCTGCAGATGCATGACGATGGCCTGCGGCATGGCCAGAGCGCCTGGCCAAGAAACCAGGCGCCCACTTCGCGCTTGCCGGCACGATGCCGGCGTGCTCGGGACTCGCTCAGGCGGCGGCGCTGGCCACCACCAGCAGTCCGCCGGCGATGGCGGCCCAGTCCAGCGGCGTACGCGAGCGCAGCCCGCGCAACGACGGGCGCGCCGTCGGCGTCGGCCGCAAGCCGGCCTTGATCCCCATCAAGGCCAGCCCAGCCGCGCTCAGTGCCCAGTGCCATTCGCTCGCGCCGCTGCGCAGGAAATAGGCCAGGTGCAATGCGCACAGGCAGGCCAGCGCGGCGGCCAGGACGATGTCGCGCGAAACCAAGGCCGGACGAGCGGCCATGACGATACGGTTCATTGCGTGTTCCCCCCAGGAACGTGATCGCCTTCCCCTGGCGCACATTACGACTGCGACCCTGATCATAGTTCGGCATTCGGGCGGCGGCCAAGCGGCACTGCACAAATTCTTCACGTGTCTTGCGCGCCAGCATTCTGCGGCGTGACGACCGCGCTGGCCGGCGGTTGCGTGGGGGGCGATCGCTGCCGAGCGCGGCTGCGGACCTTCAGCTTGCCGCGTGCTGTCGCTCGGCCAGCAGCCATTCGCGCAGGCGGCGGCCGGCCTCGCTTTCCGTGCGCGAGCGCAGCCGGGTGAGCCAGTAGCGGCCGGCGTCGATGCGGGTCGGGAACGGCGCCAGCAGGCGTCCGGCGTCCAGGTCCTGGGCGAACAGGCGCAGCGGCAGCAAGGCCACGCCGGCGCCCGCCGCCGCGGCGCTGGCCAGGGTCAGCGACGAATCGCAGACCGGTCCGCTGGCGACCACTTCCGGCGTGCCGGCCGCCTGCAGCCAGCGCGCCCATTCGTCCAGCCGGGAAGAACGCAGCAGCGGCACGCCGCCCAGGTCGGCCGGCACGCGCAATGAGCGCGCCAGCGCCGGCGCGCACACCGGCGCGAACGGCGCGTCCAGGATCGGCGTGGCGCACTGGCCCTGCCAGTCGCCGTCGCCGAAGCGGATCGCCAGGTCCAGGCCTTCGCCGGCCAGATCGACCCGGTTGTTGTGGGTGTGCACGCGCAGGTCGATGTCCGCATGCGCGGCGTGGAAGGCGTCCAGCCGCGGCAGCAGCCAGCCCACCGCGAAGGTGCCGACCACGCCGATGCTCAGCGTCTCGCGGTAGTGGCCGCCGGAAAAGCGCTGCAGGGTGGCGGCGATGCGGTCGAAGGCCTCGGTCAGCACCGGATGCAGGCGCTGGCCTTCGTCGGTCAGGGCCACGCCGCGCGGCAGGCGCTGGAACAGGACCACGCCCAGGCGCGCCTCCAGTTGCTTGATCTGGTGGCTCAGCGCGGCCTGGGTCACGCACAGCTCGGCGGCGGCGCGGGTCAGGTTCTGGTGCCGTGCGGCGGCTTCGAAGGCGCGCAGGGCGTTCAATGGCAGCTGCGGGCGGATCATCGTGCGCCATTAGTTATTTTCATGATTGCGATTGAATAACCTCGCTGGTGGGTCGCGGTCAAGCTGCGCATGATCGGCTCTTCCGACGGAGGTGGACGATGCTGGACAGACGACGATTCCTGCAGGGCATGGGGCTGGCGGCGGCCGCGCTGGCGGTCGCGGCGGTGGACGCGAAAGTGCCGAAAAACCAGGCGCCGACGCTGGCGCAGCGGCTGGCCGGGATCGAACGGCACACGGGCGGGCGGCTCGGCGTGACGCTGCTCGACGGCAGCGGCGCAGTGCTCGGCGGGCAGCGCCAGGACGAGCGCTTCCCGATGTGCAGCACCTTCAAATTTGTATTGGCCGCCGCGGTGCTGCAGCGGGTCGACCGCGGCGAACTGAGCCTGCAACAGCCGGTGCAGATCCGCGCCGCGGACATGCTGTCGCACGCGCCGGTCACCGAGCGCCATGTCGGCGGCGCGCTCAGCGTGGCCGAGTTGTGCCGGGCGACGATGATCTTCAGCGACAACCCGGCGGCCAACCTGCTGTTCCCGCTGGTCGGCGATCCACCGGGATTGACCCGCTTCCTGCGGGGGCTCGGCGATGCACAGACCCGCTCCGACCGTCACGAGCCGGAGATGAACCGGTTCGCCGCGGGCGACCCGCGCGATACCACCACGCCGGCGGCGATGGCCGCGACCCTGCGCGCGCTGCTGCTCGGCGATGCGTTGCGGCCGGCGTCGCGCGAGCAGCTGGCCGCGTGGATGCTCGACAACCGCACCGGCGACGATTGCCTGCGGGCCGGCCTGCCGCCTGGCTGGAAGATCGGCGACAAGACCGGCAGCAACGGCACCGACACCCGCAACGACATCGCCATCGTGTGGCCGCCGGGCCGGCGCACGCCGTTGCTGCTGACCGCCTATCTCAACGGCGCCAAGGTCGATGACGCCGCACGCGACGCGGCATTGAAGGCGGTGGCGGTCGCGGTGCGGGAGACGCTCGCGGATTGAGCGTTGCGGCGTAGCCATCGACGCTCGGCAACTTTCGTGGCCCAGCGGATGCCGCCGCTGGCTGGCGGCATCGCGCATCCCAGCTGGGCGCGGCAGCCGTGCCCGCATTGCAGATCACGACATCCAGGCATCGGCGCATGTGCGGCCAGGTCTGCCATCGAACGCATCGCGTTTTTCACGCATCGCATCCACTCCTATCCCGTCCTTGCCATCCACTGGATCACCACAATGCGCAATCCCTTGCTTCTCGTAGTCGCAGCCGCCGCACTTGTGCTTGTGCTCGCCCATACATCCGCGCAGGCGGAGATCTGGCAACCGGCGCCGGGCCATGTGCAGGTACCGATCTGGCCTGGCAAGGTGCCCAATGCGTTGCCGCATCCGAAGCCGGAATCGGTCGGTCCGGGCGAGGGCCACACGTGGTGGGCCAGGGCCAACGATGTCAGCCAGCCGACGATGACGGTGTATGCGCCCGCGGGCCGCAACACCGGTGCGGCGATGGTGGTGTTTCCCGGTGGCGGCTATCAGGTCCTGGCGATGGATCTGGAAGGCACGGAAATCTGCGATTGGCTGACATCGCGTGGCATCACCTGCGTGCTGCTGAAGTACCGCGTACCCAGTTCGGGGCCGACCTGGGTCAACGGCAGCCGCTACTACCCGAAAGTGCAGACCGCGCTGCAGGACGCGCAGCGCACGCTCGGACTGGTGCGCCTGCATGCGGCGGAGTGGGGGATCGATCCGCACAAGGTCGGCGTGATCGGGTTTTCCGCGGGCGGGCACCTGGTCGCCGCGGCCAGCACGCATTTCGCGAAGCGCACGTATCCGGCGATGGACGCCGCGGATGCGCAAAGTTGCCGCCCGGACTTCGCCATCGCCGTCTATCCCGGCCACCTGTGGGCGCACGAGGACGAGGATCGTGCCGAGCGCGATCCGACCCATCTGGAGCTGCGGCCGGACATCACCGTGAGCGCCGACACGCCGCCGACCTTCCTGCTGCAGGCCGAGGACGACGAGGTGGATGGCGTCACGCAATCGTTGGCCTACTACGTCGCGCTGAAGCAGGCCGGCGTGCCGACGGAAATGCATCTTTACGCGCAGGGTGGGCATGCGTTCGGACTGCGGCCGAGCACGTTGCCGATCGCGCAATGGCCAAGGCTGGTGGAGACGTGGCTGGGAACCATCGGCGTGTTGGACACGGTTGCGGCGCACTGATCGTCGCCGCGTTGCTCGTGGGGCTGCATCCCGCACTGCGCGCAGCCTTTGCGCTGCGCAAGGCGGGAGCGCTCAGCCGAGCGCGCCGATCACCACCGGGTCCTCCTGGTACAACCGCGCCGGCCCGCCCATCGCCGGATCGCTGACGCCGGGTTTGCCGGTTTCCACGCGCCCGGCCAGGCGCTGGCGCGCGCCGTCCTGGATCACCCACAGGTCGTACCAGCCGCCGCTCGGCGCCGCGCTCCAACTGCGCCGCTGTTCGATGCCGGGCGCCAGCGTCACGCTGTCGTGCGGTTGCGCCTGGGCATAGGCGCCCGGCTGCAGTTCCACACGCAACGCGCTGCTGCCGGGATTGCGCAGCAGCAGGCACAGCGCCTGCGGATCGTGCGCGTCCTGGGCGATCTCGGCCTGCAGCGGCGCAGCGTCGAGGTCGCCGCGGTAATGGCGGTGGAAGCCGTTGGGGCCGAGCAGCCACAGGTCGTAGCGGCCGTCGTAGGTGGTCCAGGTGGCGTCCAGCGTGGCGCCGGCGCCGAGCGTGTAGCGCCGCGGAATCGCGGCCAGGTCGTAGCGGTCGTAGACGTGCAGCACCGCGGCCGCGCCGGCATTGCCCATCCGCAGCAGCACTTCGCCGCGTGCGTCCACGTGCAGCAACTGCACCGTCGGGCGATACGGCAAGGCGCGCGCGCGGCGCACGCCGAACGGTTGCCGCGGCGCCTGCACGGTGTCCGGCAGTGGCGGCAGCGCGAGCTCGTGCAAGGCGGCCGCGCGCGCGGCGGCGGCGCTGACGTCGGGCAGCGCCGCGAAGAACGGGCGCGTATCGGCCTGGCGGAAATCGAAGGCATCCACCAGATCGCCGCAGACCGCGCGGCGCCACGGCGTCAGCCCGCTGGCGGCGACGCCGAAGCGGCGTTCCAGCAGGCGCAGCACCGAGGTGTGGTCGTAGACCTGCGAATCGATCCAGCCGCCGCGGCTCCACGGCGAGATCACGTACATCGGTACCCGCGGACCCAGCCCGTAGGGCCGGCCGCGCAGCTCGGGCAGATCGGCCTTTTCGTCGCCTGGCGCGGGGTGCAGGTGGTACTCGCCGTCGGTGCTCACCGTGGACGCGCCGGCCCAGCCGTCGGCCGCCGCGGGATCGGGCGAGGGCGGCGCCGGCGGCGGCACGTGGTCGAAGAAGCCGTCGTTCTCGTCGAACATCAGCAGCAGTGCGGTGCGCGACCACACCTGCGGATCGGCGGTCAACGCATCCAGCACACGCGCGGTGTAGGCCGCGCCCTGCGCCGGGCTGGACGGAATCGGATGCTCGCTGCCGGCAGCGTCGGCGATGATGAAACTCACCGCTGGCAGCCGTGCGCCAAGCACGTCCTCGCGCAGCTGCGCCAGCGTGCGCGTGCCGACCCCGCGTTCGCGCAGTTGCGCATCGTGCCCGGGTGCGCTGCGCCAGGCGGCGCGGAACGGGGCGAAGCCGGCCAGCGGGTTGTCGGTGAAGTTGTCGGCCATGTCCTGGTAGATCTGCCAGGACACGCCGGCCTGCTGCAGTGCCTCGACGTAACTGGGCCAGCGGTAGTCGTCGGCATACCCGCCCAGTTCGGGGAAGTTGTCGTGCGAGTTGGCGATCACCGGCCCGCCGGCGCGCGCCTGCGCGTCGTTCTGTCCGGTCCACAGGAACACGCGGTTGGGATTGGTGCCGGCCTGGATCGCGCAGTGGTAGGCGTCGCAGAGGGTGAAGGCCTCGGCCAGCGCGAACTGGAACGGCAGGTCGCCGCGTTCGAAGTGCGCCAGCGCGTGGTCGTGCTTTGCGGCGGCCCAGCGGCCCATGCGGCCGTGGTCCCAGGCCTGCTGCGCGTCGGGCCAGGTGTGTGGAGTGCCCTGTACGCGCATCGTGCGGAAGTCGCGCGCTGTATGCAGCGGGAACGGGGTCAGCAGGCGGCTGCCGTCCTCGCTGGGTTGCAGCCACACGTTGCGCGGGGCGATGCCGGGCAACGGCGGCGCCGGAATCGGGAAGCGGTCGCCGAAGCCGCGCGCGCCGGCGAAGCTGCCGAAGTAGTGGTCGAAGGCGCGGTTCTCCTGCATCAGGATCACCACGTGCTGCAGGTCCTGCAGAGTGCCGCTGCGCACGTCCGGGGCGATCGCGGCAGCGCGGGCGATGCTGGGCGGCAACAGCGCGGCGGCGGCGCCGGCGACGCCGGCCTGGAGCAGGCGGCGGCGGGGAAGATCGGTCATGGCGCAGTTACCGGCAGGACATGGGAAAAGGACTCGCCGGCGGCGCCAGGCCGCCGGCGAGGACGCAGCATGGCGGCTGCGCGATTACAGATCCAGCGTCAGGGTCAGGCCGACCGTGCGCGGTGCGGCGATGAACGCGCTGTCGCTGCCGTCCACGCCTTCCAGGTAGCGCTTGTCGGCGAGGTTGCTGACGTTGAGGTCCAGCTTCAGGCCCTGCAGCTGCGCCGACAGCTGCGACAGGCTCAGGCCCAGGTGCGCGTCGAAGGTGGTGACGCCGTCCAGGCTGTTGCTGTTGGACGCATCCAGGTAGCGCTTGCCGAGGTAGCGCCCGGAGATGCCGAACGCCCAGGCCTGGCCCTGCCAGTCGGCCGAGGCCACCAAGGTGTTGCGTGGCTGGCCGATCACCTGCGAGCCGGGGGTGATCTCCAATGCCGTGTCGCGCGCGGCGTCGCCGCTGCCCAGGTAGGTCGCCTTGTTGAAGGTGTAGGCGCCGTTGACCCGCCAGCCGTTGTCCCAGCCGTAGCCCAACGCCGCTTCCACGCCGCGCGCATGCACGCCGCCGAAATTCTCGTAGACGCCGTCGGTCTCGCCGAGATAATCGATGCCGCTGACGAAGTTGGCCGGCACGTAGACGATGCGGTTGTCGAAGCGGATGTCGTACACGGTGACGCTGCCGGTCAGCGGCCAGCGGCTCATGCGCAGGCCCAGCTCGATGTTGTCGGCGGTCTCCGGCTTGACCCGGCTCAGCGCCACCGGGTCGGTCTCGCCGAGCACGCCGGAGGGAATCGCGGCGAAGTTCTGCGAGTAGCCGGCGAAGGCTTCCAGGCCCTTCACCGGCGTGGTCCAGGTCAGACCGGCGGAGAACAGCGGATCGGAATGCGAGTCCGACTCGACGTGTTCGCTGTCGCCGATGCGGCGGTCGCGGGTCTGGTCGACGAAGAACTGCTTGACGCCCACGCGCCAGGCGAAGTTGCCGTAGCGCATCACGTCTTCCACGTAGTACATGCGCTCGTCGGTGTCGTAGTTGTCCTTGAACTGCACCCAGTACGGCACGTGGTCGAAGGCGATGTTGGTGCCGACATTGAGCAAGCGGTGCCAGTCGCGGGTGACGCTGCGCTGGTATTTTTCCAGCCACACGCCGCTGCGCACGGTGTTGTCGATCGCGCCCAGGTCGGTGCGCCATTCGGCATCGGCGGTGAAGCCGGCGCGGTCGTTGTCGTAGTGGCTGTGGCGGTAGGACTGCACCGCTTGCGAGCCGGCCGGATAGCAGGCCGGGTTCGACTCGGCCGGCACCGTCGCGCTGCCGCTGCAGCCGGCCAACATCGTCGCCGCCGCGCCGGTGGGGGTGACGAAGTAGATCTTGCCTATGTCGCTGCCGCCGTACACGGTGCGTCCGCCGGTGTATTCGGATTCGGGGTTGCCGCTGCCGTCGTCGGTCACGTCCACCAGGTACGGCGGGATCCAGTCGCCGCGGCCTTCCATGCGATGCGCGTAGCCGGCGAGGGTGGCCTTGAAGCCGTTGCCGCCGTCGAACGCGCCGCGCAGGTAGCCGAAGGTGTTCTTGCGCAGCGCGCGCGAGCCGGAACGGTAGTTCTGGTCCAGATTGGGAATGCCGGTGAGGGTGCCGGTCAGCAGGTCGTGCTCGGGATCGCGCGCGAACTGCTCGGGGGTGACGCTGCTGTACTCGGATTCGTCGGCGTCGTCGTAGGACAGGTAGCCGCTGAGCTTCCACGCGCCCAGGTCGCTGTCGAACTTGCCGGCGAGATGATCGCGGGTGGTGTGACCGCTGCCGTCGATCCAGTCGGTGTTGCTGCTGTGCGAGGCGCTGAGCCAGGCCTTGCTGCTGCCGATCAGGCCGGTGTCGTAGCGCGCGTAGTACTTGCGCGCATCGTTGTCGCCGATGCCCACCGCCATGCGCACGCGCTGCGCGTCGAGCGGTTCGCCGGTCAGGTAGTTGAGCGTGCCGCCCAGCGCTTCGTTGGAGCGCGACGCGATGTCGGCCGTGCCCTGGCTGACTTCGACCGTCTCCAGGTCGAGCGTGTCGATGAAGCGATTGGCCTTGGAGCCGCCGCCATAGGCCGAGCCGCCGTTGGGCAGGCCGTCGATGGTGGTGCCGATCTGCTGCGTATCGCGGTTGCTGACGAAGCCGCGCATGCTGATCTGCGTGCCCCAGTCGGAGGAGCCGAACGCATCGGCCTCGGTCACGATCACCCCGGGCAGTTCGTTGAGCACGTCGTTGACGCTGCCCATCGCGAACTGGCGGTCCAGCATTTCCTTGCTGACGCTGGTCTTGGCGTAGGTGGTGGCCTGGCCGACGACCTGCACCTGGTCCAGGGTGGAGACCTGAGTATCGGCGTCGGCTGTCGGAGCGCTGGCGTCGCTGGCCTGGGCATGGGCGACCATCGCCGACAGCAGCAGGGCGAGTGTCGTGCGGCGCGGAGTACGGAAACTTTTCGGAAAATTCATCAAGGGTGAACGTGGGTGTGGGGGCTGTGATGGTGTCGACACATGGTTGCGTGTGTGTGACTGCCTGTTTGCGGCGGGCGCCACTTAGTGCGCGTATCCGAAAGACGGCATAAGCGGCGCACGTACTCGTGGCGAGGTGAGCGGGCACGTATCGTCGCTGCCGACGAAGCCGGCGCCAGGCGGGCCCTGCCGCCTGCGTGCACGGCAGGTCGGGGCAGGTGCCGGTGCTGGCGCCGATGCAACATAACGGCGCTCGCGCACGCCTCGCGGCATCATTGGCGCCGTCGCCGCCGGCGGCCCCCCACGATGGACGCACTGCCCGATGAGCCACGAACTGATTTACCTGCTGCTGATCTTCGCCCTGCTGGTGATCCCGCGCGCGCTGCAGCGCTTCAAGCTGCCGGCGCCGCTGACCTGCCTGCTGTTCGGCATCGTCGCGATGCTGGCGATGGGCGAGCGTGCGCACGATGCGGTGATCGCGCTGCTGGCCACGCTCGGCATCTCCTCGCTGTTCCTGTTCGCCGGGCTGGAGGTGGACCCGAAGGCGCTGCGCCGCGGGCTGTGGCCGCTGCTGCTGCATCTGCTGGTGCGCGGCGGCACCTTGGTCGGGGTCGGCTGGCTGGCCTGGCGCTACGCCGCGCTGCCGTGGCAGGCGGCCGGATTGCTGGCGCTTGCCCTGCTGACCCCGTCCACCGGCTTCATCATCGATTCGCTGGGCCGGCTCGGGCTCAGCGAGGAGGAGCGCTTCTGGGTCACCAGCAAGGCCATCGCCGGCGAATTGCTGGCGCTGGCGGCGTTGTTCGTGATCCTGCAGGCCGGCGATCCCTGGCGGATGGGCCTGTCCAGCCTGGCCTTGCTGGCGATGCTGGTCGGCCTGCCGCTGCTGTTCGTGGCGCTGGGACGCTGGGTGGCGCCGCAGGCGCCCGGGTCGGAGTTCTCGCTGCTGGTGATGGTCGGGCTGATCGCCGCCTACATCACCTATTCGCTGGGGGTGTACTACCTGGTCGGCGCGTTCATCGCCGGGCTGGTCGCGCGTCTGCTGCGCCAGCGCATGCCGCTGCTGGCCTCCGACGAGAACCTGCACGCGGTGCGGCTGTTCGCCTCGTTCTTCGTGCCGTTCTACTTCTTCAATGCCGGCACCAAGGTGCCGAGCGGGGCATTGAGCCTGCAGGCGCTGGGACTGGGCCTGGCGCTGACCGCGTGCGTGCTGCCGCTGCGCATCGGCATCGTCTGGCTGCAGCGGCGGCTGCTGTTCGGCGAGGATGCGCGCAGCAGCCTGCGGGTGTCGCTGGCGCTGGCGCCGACCCTGATCTTCACCCTGGTGCTGGCCGGGATCCTGCGCGAGCGCTTCGCCATCGCCGATGCGCTGTTCGGCGCGCTGTTGCTGTATGCGGCGCTGAGCACGCTGTTGCCGTCGCTGCTGTTGCGCATGCCGTTCGACGTGGACCCGGTCGAGGCCGCGCCGCTGCCGGCGGCGCCCGCCCAGGGCTTGCTCGAGGCGCCGGCTGCGGAAGATCCGGCGCCGCTGCCGGTCGATCCGCCGCGGCCGGGGTTGCCGCAGGCGGCCGTTTGAGCGGCCCGCGCTTCCCAAGCCCGCGCGGCGGCGTCGCGGCCGGCTGGAGAATGCAGGCCAGGGCGCCAGGCGCCGGTATCGCTTGAAAGCCGGCGCCCGGGCCCCATACTGGCTGCCTCTGTTCCTTTCGCGTTTTTGCCGCCATGCCGATCTATGCCTTCCAATGCGCCGAGTGCGGCCACAGCTTCGACCGCCTGCAGAAACTGTCCGATCCCGATCCGGATGCCTGTCCGTCGTGCGGCGCGCCCGCGGTCAAGCGCCAGCTGACCGCGCCGTCGTTCCGCCTGTCCGGCAGCGGCTGGTACGAGACCGACTTCAAGAAGGACGGCGACAAGAAGCGCAACCTGGCCGAATCCGGCAGCGGCAGCGCCGGTGAGGCCAAGCCAGCCGCCGCTGCCGCTTCCACCGACGGCGCGGCCAAGCCTGCCGCGGCACCTGCGGCCACGCCGGCACCGGCCGCCAAGCCCGCTGCGACCTGAGCGCGGCGTCGCGGAGCAGGGCGCCCTGGAGCAGGGCGTCCCGAAAATGCGAACGGCCCGGAGTCGCCTCCGGGCCGTTCGCGTTCCTGCCTGACAGGCGTCAGCGCGCGCCGAAGCGTGCCCGGCAGCCTTCCTTGACCCACACCGCATTGCCCTCGTAGCCCCAGTTGCGGCCTTCGACGCAGGTGGTGCCGGACAGCTGCTGGATTACGGCCGGGCGGCCCTGGCGGCGGTCCCAGGCGCAACTGCGCAGGCGCTTGTCGTCGCTGCTGCAGGTCACCGAGTAATCGCTGCCGGACGGCGGGCGCCCCGGACCCCAGCCGCCACCGCCCCGGCCTTCGGCGAACTCGCCGCGGCAGCCATCGTCCACCCACACCGCGCCATCGCGCTGGCCCCAACTGCGGCCTTCGATGCAGCGGGTGTCGGACAGCTGGCGGACCAGCACCGCATTGCGCCAGCCGGTGTTGCAGACGCGTTGGCGCTGGTCCTGGCTCTCGCAGCGGATGGTGCCGCCCGGGCCGGGACCCGGGCCAGGACCTGGGCCAGGACCCGGCCCGGGGCCGCCGCCGTCGCCCCAACCGCCGCGGCCTTCGGCGAAGCGGCCGCGGCAGCCGCGGTCCACCCACACCACGCCGGGGCCGGAGCCCCAGGTCTGGCCCTCGATGCACGGCGAATCCGACAGCGCGCCGACCAGCCGCGCGCGGCCGCGGAACGGCGTCGCGCACTGGCGGCGCTTGCGGTCGTTGCTGGAGCAGGCGATGGTCTGCGCGTTGAAGCCAGGTTGCGGCCGCCACTGGCCGCTGCTGCCACGCAGCGAGGTGGAGATGTCCTGCTGGATGCGGCCGAAGCCCCAGCCGCGGTCGACCTGGTCCAGGTAGAACTCCAACTGGTCGTCGGGGATCTGCCGGCCGCGGGTCTGGTCGGCGTATTCGCGCTCGATCACCCGCACCCGGCTCGGCACCGACAGCTGCCGCAGGTCCTCCGGCGCATAGGCGCGCGCGCTCTGCGCGGCCACCGGCCCGCTGGCCAAGGCCAGCCCGACCACCAACAACCAACCGCTCAGTTGCTTCAACATTGGGTCCCCTCCGACGCCCGTGACTGTGGGCGGACTATAGCCTCACGGAAACTTAAGGCCAGGTGAGTTGCGGCCGGATTTGCCCGGGCCGGCGCCGCGCCGCAGAATATCCGGCTTGCCGGCGCGTTCTGCGCCGGCGGCCCCACCTTGGAGTTTGCGATGCGTACCCACTTCTGCGGCCTGGTCGACGAGACCTTGATCGGCCAAACCGTCACCCTGGCCGGCTGGACCGATGTCGCCCGCAATCTCGGCGGGGTCTGCTTCATCGACCTGCGCGACCACGAGGGCATCGTGCAGGTGACGGTGGAGCCGGAGAGCGCGGAGGTGTTCGCGGTCGCCGCCTCGCTGGGCTACGAGGACGTGCTGCAGGTGGAAGGCGTGGTGCGCGCGCGGCACGCGGTCAACGACAAGCTGCGCAGCGGCAAGGTCGAGGTGATCGCCACCCGCATCAGCATCCTCAACAAGGCCGCGCCGCTGCCGTTCCATGCGCACGAGAACCCGGGCGAGGAAACCCGCCTGAAGTACCGCTACCTGGACCTGCGCCGCCCGGAGATGCAGCGCATGCAGCGCACCCGCATCAAGCTGGTGCAGGGGCTGCGCCGCTACCTGGACGAGCGCGGCTTCCAGGACATCGAAACCCCGATCCTGACCAAGGCCACCCCGGAAGGCGCGCGCGACTTCCTGGTGCCGGCGCGCATGCATCCGGGCGAGTTCTACGCCTTGCCGCAGAGCCCGCAGCTGTTCAAGCAGATCCTGATGGTGGCCGGCTTCGACCGCTACTACCAGATCGCGCGCTGCTTCCGCGACGAGGCGCTGCGCGCCGACCGCCAGCTCGAGTTCACCCAGCTCGACATGGAGTTCGCGTTCGTGCGCGAGCGCGATGTGCAGGATGCGGTGGAACAGATGATCCGCCACATCTTCAAGGAAGTGGTGGACGTGGAGCTGGCCGCGCAATTCCCGCGCATGACCTGGGCCGAGGCGATGCGCCGCTATGGTTCGGACAAGCCCGATCTGCGTATCGGTCTGGAATTGGTCGATGTGGCCGAGCTGGTCAAGTCCAGCGAGTTCCCGGTGTTCACCGCTGCCGCCAACGATGCCAACGGCCGCGTCGCCGCGCTGCGCATTCCCGGCGGCGCCACGCTGTCGCGCAAGCAGATCGACGACTATGCCGCACACGCGGCCAAGTACGGCGCCAAGGGGCTGGCCTACATCAAGATCGCCGACAACGGCGAGGTCAGCTCACCGATCGCCAAGTTCTTCGGCGAAACCGCCTTCGCCGCGCTGCTCAAGCACATCGGCGCCGGCAACGGCGACATCGTGTTCTTCGGCGCCGGCGGCTACAACAAGGTCTCCGACTTCATGGGCGCGCTGCGGCTGAAGGCCGGCAAGGACTTCGGCCTGGTCGCGCAGGGCTGGGCGCCGCTGTGGGTCACCGATTTCCCGATGTTCGAATGGGACGAGGAAGCGCAGCGCTACGTCGCCCTGCATCACCCCTTCACTGCGCCGGCGGTGGATGACATCGCGCAGCTGCGCACGCATGCCAGGACCGCGGTGTCGCGCGGCTACGACATGGTGCTCAACGGCAACGAGATCGGCGGCGGCTCGATCCGTATCCACCGCCCGGAGATGCAGAGCGCGGTGTTCGAACTGCTCGGCATCGGTGCCGAGGAAGCGCGCGCCAAGTTCGGCTTCCTGCTCGACGCGCTGAACTACGGCGCGCCGCCGCACGGCGGCATCGCCTTCGGCATCGACCGCATCGCCGCGCTGATGGCCGGCACCGAATCGATCCGCGACGTGATCCCGTTCCCCAAGACCACCGGTGCGCAGGACCTGATGACCGATGCGCCGTCGCCGATCGCCGACGCGCAGCTGGCCGAAGTGCACGTGCAGGTGCGCGCCAAGCCGGTGCAGGGCTGAGCGATGGCATTGGCGATCCGCCAGGCCACGCCGGACGACGCCGCCGCGCTGGCGGCGCTGGCCGCGGCGACCTTTACGGAGACGTTCGGCCACCTGTATTCGCCGGAAGACCTGCACGGGTTTCTCGACGAGCACTACACCGCGGCGCGGCAGCGCACGATCCTGCAGCATCCGGACTACGCGATCTGGCTGCTGGAGGACGACGGCGTCGCGGTGGGCCATGCCGCGGCCGGCCCCTGCGGCCTGCCGCATGCCGAAGTGCAGCCCGGCGATGGCGAACTGAAGCGGCTGTACCTGCTACGTTCGCACCAGAACAGCGGCTGGGGCAGCCGCCTGTTCGAAACCGCGCTGGCCTGGCTGGAGCGCGAAGGCCCGCGCACGCTGTGGATCGGCGTGTGGTCGGAGAACTTCGGCGCGCAGCGCTTCTACGCGCGCTACGGCTTCGAGAAGGTCGGCACCTACGAATTCCCGGTCGGGCAGACCCGCGACCTGGAGTTCATCCTGCGTCGCGCGCCGCGCCGATAGTCTTGCCGACGGCCCGCAGCGACGGCAGCACATTGCCTAGCCGACGTTGCGCCCTATTGAACGCCCGATCGCTGTTGGTAAGACGGCGCTTTTTCGTGCAGTCGCCGTTGTCAATCGGTAATGCTCTGCATGCCAGGGCATGCAGCGGAGCCATTCTTCGACTGTGACGTCGCATGCCAGCAGGGCGCGTCGTTCATTTCCGTCCGTTCGTCGTTGCTCGCGCATGCGCAACAAGAACGATCCGATGGAGAATGAACGACACGCCCTTTTGAGAAAACGCTCTCGCCATTCGCCCGGTTAGTTGGGCTGCACTTCCCAGGTCTGGTTGGGATTGCCAAGGCAGTCCCACATCTGCACGCGTGCGCCGTTGGTCCTGCCGCCTTCGGAGTCATCGAGGCACTTGTTGCTCAGGTCGCTACGGATCTGTCCACGAATCCGCCATGTTTGCGCGGCGCTTCCATTGCAGGTGGCCATGAGGATGGCGTTGCCGTTTGCGCCGGACGGGCCGTTGGCTTCGAGGCAGTTGCCGCCGTAGCCGATGAGCGAGCCATTCGTGCCCAGCGTCCATTTCTGGTTCTTGTTCCCCAAGCAGTCCCACAGTTGCACTCCAGTGCCACTGGACACGCCGCCGCCCATCACGTCCAGGCATCGTCCGCTGGCCACCTGGATGGCGCCGGTGGCCGGATCGAACTGCCATGTCTGGTTGGTGCCGCCGAGATTGTCCCAGGTTTGCAAGCGCGCGCCGTTGGCTGCCCCACCGTTGACCACATCCAGCACCTTGCCGCCGGTGGCGATGATGGCGGACGACCGGAAGCTCCAGCGTTGATTGGACGAGTTGAATGCCTGGTAGAGCTGCACACCCGCGCCGTTGCTGCTGTTCACCCCAGCGATATCCAGGACCTTGTCGGTGCCGTTGTTGCGCAGTGCCCGGCTTTTGCTCTGCCAATACCATTTCTGCTGGCGCAAGCCATTGCATCCCCAGACCTGAATCGGCGCCGTGTTCTGGGTGCTGCCGTCCACCACGTCCAGGCACTTGCCGGAGGGGCCAACGATCTGGCCTGGCGAACTCGAGTCGTCGAACGGCACGACGGTCGCTCTGTATTGAACAACGCGAGGGATGGTAAGCATGAACGCGGTTGCATTGTCGGCTTGGGCAATCACGCCGCAGGCCTGTCCATAACACCCCTGAACCATGGGGGTCGAGTAGATGTTGACTTCGCGCTGGTCGTTGATGGCGTACGCCATCACCGTGTGGAAGCTGCCCACGTCGCTACGGTGCCCGTAGTTATATCCGGTTTCTTGCCCGGTTTCGCGTTGGTGATACGAACCAAGCAGGTGCCCGAGTTCATGTCCAAGCGTTGTGGGGGTGCAGTAGTAGTTTCCGTCGATGCCATCGGAAACGATCGCGTACGCATAGCGGGAGTCGGTTCCTCCGTTCACCCAGGCAACGCCGCAATCACTCTGGCTGGTGCTGTCGAAACGGCGGACCAGCCCGACCAGGTCGGCGCCGTAGTTTTCGCGCACCTGGCGAATCGGGCGGAAGGCGTCGTCGTAGGCCTGGATCCAGGTCAGTTCGTCCAGCGCCTGGCTATTGGAACTTCTTTTGGTGTAGCCGACTTCTATGGTGCCCACCAGGCGATAGCGCGCCTGCACATTGGCATTGGCGAAGGCTTGGTTGGCGACCTCGACGAGATTGGTCAACACCGTCTCTGTGGCCGATTCCCCGCCCCGATATGCCTTGTAGTCAGGCGTGTAGCCAAGCACGACATCGATCGTATTGGTTGAGGTGGTGCCGGCTGCGGCATTGACCTTGTCCAGGCTGCTGTAGTTGGGAATGACGCCGGTGGCCGCCGCGAGCGGCGAAGCCTTGGCGCTGGGCAGCATCTCCCGCGCGTCGCCGCGCTTGCTGGGGGTCGCCGATCGCAATTCGACTTCGGATGCCGCCATGACATAGGGCTGCCCGTCAACGGTGGAAATCCGGTAGGCCTTGCCGCCGCTGGCGCCGAGCGAACCAAACACCGCGTTCTTGCCGAAGGTGATGACCGATTCCTCACCCACCAGCGCGCCGGGCAAACGTCCAACCCAGGTCCAGTTGCCGTTCTTGCCTTCCGTGTGGCGGACGTAATCCATCTGCAGCCGGGTGCCGTCCGGCGCAACGATCGTCATCTTGCCCTCCATCGTGGCTCTCAACGCATAACGCTCGCTGATGCGCGCAGGAAAGAGCTCGAATGGACCTTCCTTGGTCGGCGCGGCGTTGCCGACATAGGTGACCAGCGTACCGTTGTCCGGTGCGTCGAAGTAGGGGGAGGTGCCCGGGGCAGAGGCGCCATGGGCGGCGCTGCGTGGAAGCGCGGCTTTGGCCGGGCCTTGGCCCTGCGCTGCGGTTTGGCCGGCGTTCGATGCGGCATGGGAGGCTCCGCTCTTCGAGACGCAACCTCCAAGCCAGACGCCTGCCGCCACGGCGACGCAGGATGCCAAAATGATGCCTCTGTTATACATGCAGCGATTCTCCTTGATGACTGCGCATACCTGCGTTCCGATCCTGTTTCCGTTGTCGCTGCTAGCCGATAAGCAGGCTGGCCCTGAACCGCATCCGGATTGAGAATTCCTTGGCGCGAAAGTTGATGCGTGGGGATTGAATTTTCTATGGCCTGGTATCTAACTCCCGCGATTACCGCTTGACACGTAGCGATTGCTCCATGCGTGTAGAGATAACGCGGGTTCTTTCGCCGTTGCTACATTGGGTGGATGTGGCAATGGGTTACTCTGCGTTAACGACCGGCAGCGAGCTTTCTTGAAGCAGCTAAAGCGAGAATGTCGCCCTGGTCTTTCGAACTGTGACGCTTTACCGTGTTGAGGCCGCGTGGCCGCCGCGCTGATGCGTTGAGCGCGTCGTGATGCCACGACGTATCGTCTGCACCGGCCCTGGAGCGATGTTGCGCTTTGCACGAACGTTGCGCGCGACGTCGCGCTGCAGGCCAAGTGATCGACAGGAGATCGCCATGTCGCGACCAATGAAATGCGCCGTCGCCTTGCTGCCGCTGCTGGCCGCGTGCGCACCAACCGCCTCACTGCAATCGGCGAGTGGCGGGCCGGCGGTGCAGGGCGATGGCCGCTGCCAGGCCGAGCCGGTGGCGTGGGCGGTCGGTCAGGTCGCGACCGAGGCGACCATGGCGCGGGTCCGCCAGGAGAGCGGCGCCGGCCAGCTGCGGCCGATCGCCCCAGGCCAGGCGACGACCCGCGACCTGCGTCCGGACCGGCTCAACGTGTTCGTGGATGCGTCCAATGCCATCGTCCGCATCACCTGTGGCTGAGGCCGCGCGCACGGTTGCCGCGGACGCCGCGGTCGGCCCCTTGCCGCAGGTCCTGCTGGTGCACGGGATCTGGAACGGCCGTGCCTGGCTCGGGCCGCTGGCCTGGCGCCTGCGCCGCGATGGCTTCCGGGTCGCCAGTTTCGGCTATTCGACCGCGTTCGGCGGCGCCGAGGCGGCGCTGCCGCGGCTGCAGCAGCGGATCCAGCGCCTGGCGCAGCAGGGGCCGGTGGCGCTGGTCGGGCATAGCCTGGGCGGGCTGATCGCGCTGCAGGCCTTGCGCCAGGCGCCGCAGCTGCCGGTGACCCGGGTGGTGTGCCTGGGCGCCCCGCTGGCCGGCAGCGCGGTGGCGCAGACACTGCTGCGACGCGGCCTCGGCGTCGCCCTCGGGCGCAGCGCGGCCTTGCTGCAGCAGGGTCTCGGGCACTGGGACGGTCGCGCCGCGGTCGGCATGGTGGCCGGGAGCGTCGCGTTGGGGCTGGGCAACCGCATCGCCGCACTGGGGCCGGAATCGGACGGCACCGTGGCCCTGGCCGAGACCCGCGTGCCGGGCCTGCACGACCATTGCCTGGTGCGCGCCAGCCATAGCGGCTTGCTGTTCTCGCCGCTGGCCGCACGCCAGACCGCCGCGTTCCTGCGCCACGGCCGCTTCGCCGCCTGAGCGGGGCGCGTCGCAGATGCGGGCGCGGCGGCGCAATCGAGTAAAATCCGCCGCTTGTCCTTACTGATGTCCGGAACGCCCCATGGGTAGAGGCCCCTCGATCGAAGCCCGCAAGAACGCATCCGATGCGAAGCGCGGCAAGATTTTCACCAAGATCATCCGCGAGATCGGCGTCGCCGCGCGCGCCGGCGGCGGCGACCCGTCCAACAACCCGCGCCTGCGCGTGGCGATGGACAAGGGCCTGGCCTCGAACATGTCCAAGGACGTGATCGAGCGCGCGATCAAGAAAGCCACCGGCGAGCTGGAAGGGGTGGAGTACGAGGAGATCCGCTACGAGGGCTACGCGCCGGGCGGGGTCGCGGTGATCGTCGATTGCCTGACCGACAACCGCGTGCGCACCGTGGCCGACGTGCGCCACGCCTTCAGCAAGTGCGGCGGCAACATGGGCACCGAAGGCTCGGTGGCGTTCATGTTCAAGCGCCTGGGCGTGCTCAGCTTCGCCGCCGGTGCCGACGAGGAAACCATCACCGAAGCGGCGATCGACGCCGGCGCCGACGACATCGTGGTGTATCCGGAGGACGGCGCGATCGACGTGCTGACCTCGGCGGACGCGTTCCACGCGGTCAAGGACGCGATGCAGGCCGCCGGCCTGGCCGCCGACCACGCCGAGATCAGCTTCCGCGCCGACAACGACATTGCGGTGGAAGGCGATACCGCGCTGCAGGTGCGCAAGCTGCTGGACATGCTGGAAGACCTGGACGATGTGCAGGCGGTCTATTCCAATGCCGATCTGGGCATCCATGCGTAGCGTTGCCGCCCGGAATGGGCGGGGCGACGTGCGTAGCACCTGCTTGCCTTGCCGATGACCAGCCCAGGTTCCCGGTCGCCGTTTCCCGGTGCCGGCAACGGCCCCGCCGGCAAGACGCGCATCCTCGGCATCGATCCGGGCTCGCAGCGCACCGGCGTGGGCATCATCGACGTCGACGGCGGCGGCCGCACCATCCATGTCCACCATGCGCCGTTGCTGCTGCTCGGCGAGGGCGACTTCTCGCAGCGGCTGAAGCGCCTGCTGCATGGGCTGGGCGCGCTGATCGAGGAATTCCAGCCGCAGGAAGTGGCGATCGAGCGGGTGTTCATGGGCAAGAGCGCCGACGCGGCGCTGAAGCTCGGCCACGCGCGCGGCGCGGCGATCTGCGCGGTGGTGCTGCGCGACCTGCCGGTGCACGAGTACGCGGCCAAGGAGATCAAGCTGGCCATCGTCGGCAAAGGTGCGGCCGAGAAGCAGCAGGTGCAACATATGGTCGGTCTGATGCTGAGTCTGACCGGAAAATTGCAGGCCGACGCCGCCGACGCGCTGGCGGTGGCCATCACCCATGCCCACGTGCGCGCCACCGCGCAGCGCCTGGGCGTCAGTACGCAACAGGCTTGGAGCAGGAAATGAGTGGAGCAGGGATTCGGGATTCGGGATTCGGGATTCGTAAGAGCGGGGTACCTGCGCCTGCGCGCGGCTGTACCCAATCCCCAATCCCCAATCCCCAATCCCGGCGCCTCGCACGAGGCGCCCAATGATCGGCCGTCTGCGCGGCATCCTCGCCTACAAGCAGCCGCCGTGGCTGGTGATCGACGTGGGCGGGGTCGGCTATGAGCTGGAGGCGCCGATGAGCACCTTCTACGACCTGCCCGACGTCGGCCGCGACGTGATCCTGTTCACCCACTACGCGCAGAAGGAAGACAGCGTCTCGCTGTACGGCTTCCTGCGCGAGGGCGAGCGGCGCCTGTTCCGCGACGTGCAGCGGGTCACCGGGATCGGCGCCAAGATCGCGCTGGCGGTGCTGTCCGGGGTCAGCGTGGACGAGTTCGCGCGCATGGTCACCAGCGCCGACGTCACCGCACTGACCCGCATTCCCGGCATCGGCAAGAAGACCGCCGAGCGCATGGTGGTGGAGCTGCGCGACCGTGCCGCGGACTTCAGCGGTGGCGCGCCGGTCACCGGCCAGCTCGGCACCGATGCGGTGTCCGAGGCGACCGTGGCGCTGCAGCAGCTCGGCTACAAGCCGGCCGAGGCGGCGAAGATGGCGCGCGATGCCGCTGCCGACGGCGACGAGGTCGCCAGCGTGATCCGCAAGGCCTTGCAGGCCGCGTTGCGCTGACCGCGCGCCGTACCTCCTTCTTCACGCCTCGCGGCGCTAACCTGATCCCCACATGTCCACCACTCCCGCTCCGTCCCCCGGCTCCGGCCATTCGGCCGATGCCTCGCATGGAAAAGCCGGCTTTGCGCTGATCATCGGCGCCATCGGCGTGGTGTTCGGCGACATCGGCACCAGCCCGCTGTACACGCTCAAGGAAGCGTTCTCGCCGCACTACGGCCTGAGCAGCGACCACGACACCGTGCTCGGCGTGCTGTCGCTGGCGTTCTGGTCGCTGATGATCGTGGTCACGCTGAAGTACGTCACCATCATCATGCGCGCCGACAACGAGGGCGAGGGCGGCATCATGGCATTGATGGCGCTGACCCAGCGCACCATGCGCAAGGGTTCGCGCTCGGCCTACGTGGTCGGCATCCTCGGCATCTTCGGCGCCTCGCTGTTCTTCGGCGACGGCGTGATCACCCCGGCGATCTCGGTGCTGGGCGCGGTCGAAGGCCTGGAGGTGGCCGCGCCGGGGCTGCACGCGTTCATCGTGCCGATCACCGTGGTGGTGCTGGTGATCCTGTTCCTGGGCCAGCGCTTCGGCACCGAGAAGGTCGGCAAGGTGTTCGGCCCGATCACCTGCCTGTGGTTCCTGTCGCTGGCGGCGATCGGCATCTGGAACATCGTCGACGCGCCGGAAGTGCTGAAGGCATTCAACCCGTGGTGGGCGATCCGCTTCTTCCTCGACCACGGCTGGCACGGGGTGTGGATCCTCGGCGCGGTGGTGCTGGCGGTGACCGGCGGCGAGGCGCTGTACGCGGACATGGGCCACTTCGGCGCGCGCCCGATCCGCCACGCCTGGTACTTCTTCGTGCTGCCATGCCTGGTGCTGAACTACCTGGGGCAGGGCGCGCTGGTGCTCAAGCATCCGGCGGCGCTGAAGAACCCGTTCTTCGAGGCGGTACCCGGCTGGGCGCTGTACCCGATGATCGTGCTTGCCACGCTGGCGGCGGTGATCGCCTCGCAGGCGGTGATCACCGGCGCGTTCTCGATCGCGCGCCAGGCGATGCAGCTGGGCTATATCCCGCGCATGCTGATCAAGCACACCTCGCACGACACCATCGGCCAGATCTACATCCCCGGCATCAACTGGCTGCTGATGGTGATGGTGATCGCGCTGGTGCTGATCTTCCGCAGCTCCACCAACCTGGCGGTGGCCTACGGCATCTCGGTGTCGGCGACAATGCTGATCGACACCCTGCTGCTGGCGCTGGTGGCGCGCGCGCTGTGGCCGCGCTGGCGCAACTGGGTGCTGCCGCTGTGCGTGGTGTTCTTCGTCATCGACGCCGCGTTCCTGATCGCCAACGGCGCCAAGCTGCTGCAGGGCGCCTGGTTCCCGGTGGCGCTGGGCATCGTGATGTTCACCATGATGCGCACCTGGCGCCGCGGCCGCGAGCTGCTGCGCGAGGAGATCCGCAAGGACGGCATCCAGATCGACAGCTTCCTGCCCGGGCTGATGCTGGCGCCGCCGGTGCGCGTGCCCGGCACCGCGGTGTTCCTGACCGCCGACGCGACCGTGGTGCCGCATGCGCTGATGCACAACCTCAAGCACAACAAGGTGCTGCACGAGCGCAACGTGTTCCTGACCGTGGAGACCCTGCCGGTGCCGTACGCCTCGGCCAAGCAGCGGCTGAAGATGGACGCCATCGGCGACGAGTTCTACCGGGTGATCGTGCGCTTCGGCTTCATGGAGACCCCCGACGTGCCGCTGGCGCTGATGCGCTCCTGCGACCAGGGCGGCATCTACTTCGACCCGATGGACACCACCTATTTCGCCAGCCGCGAGACCATCGTCGCCAGCGCCAACCGCGGCATGCCGATCTGGCGCGACAAGCTGTTCGCGGTCATGCACCGCAACGCCGCCCCGGCCACCGGCTTCTTCCGCATCCCCGGCAACCGGCTGGTGGAGCTGGGGGCGCAGGTGGAGATCTGAAGCCGCCTGCGGCGGCCGGGATTGGGGATTGGAGATTCGGGATTGGTCAAGGCCATAGCGCCGAAGCCGTCCTGCAGTCGATACTATTGCGCTACCAATCCCGAATCTCGACTCCCCAATCCCGGCTCTAAATGGACCGCATCATCGCCAGCAGCGCCACCCGCGAAGACGACGCGGTCGAGGCCAGCATCCGTCCCAAGCGACTGGCCGACTACCTCGGCCAGCAGCCGGTGCGCGAGCAGCTGTCGATCTACATC
>Ga0308160_10001741_pt1 | contig 28878 bp, 41 predicted proteins | sample PhyFR1_FD_201036 | JGI IMG/M metagenome (GOLD analysis project Ga0308160, IMG submission 201036) | Phyllosphere microbial communities from UC Gill Tract Community Farm, Albany, California, United States - DLSLF.R1 | ecosystem: Host-associated > Plants > Phyllosphere > Unclassified | place: USA... | reverse complement strand
CGCGCAAAAAGATAATTTCCTACCGGGGAATCGAACCCCGCCCTCGCGCGTTCAATCTGATGAAGAATGAGAGGCGCGCATCCTAGCCGATAGACGAGTAAGAACTTCATGTCTTGACGCCTGTCAGATAAAATATATTCACAAATGCTGATTCCACAATCAAGGCCGTCCGACAGCGGTTCGGCCTCCAGCCCTAAACATATCTCTTGGGCACTACGAAGATAGACTCATCATATTAAAGGAGGCTTCGGCTTGTGTTTTTCGCACTAGAGCGAAGCTTCTAACAATCGTGGATGTGTTCGCACTCGGAGTGGAACAACGATGTGTATGCCGCTTACCTGACCCAAACATCGCTATTGGCGAGCGGACATCGCTGAGGTTTCATGTATTAAAGATTGGCTAGCCTGAGAACTGGGCGTTACCATAGCCGGCTGGTTAATAGAAAGCTGGTCACGAACACTCTGGACCACCGCGATTCATTATGCCGTCCATATCGTTGTGAAGGGCAAAGCGATGAGAATCGGGAGCATACGCCGGCCGTCCTCACAAAGTGATGAATTCAAGCTCCTCGCTCTGGAAGAAAGCCGAAAGCAAAACATGAGCCATATATCTTTGTTTGATCGATTTGAAACCCATCAAACGTCGAAGAGTCTATTCGTTCCGCAAAGGCGTTTGTATCCGTTCGCGTTACGTACATATCATCCGGTCGGCGAATGTGCCCCGCAGGGCAGGATTGTCCCCTATCTTGTCAGTGGTGAACTTTGAGATCCGACGTTCGTCTCCCGATATCAAGCCAGAGGCGATAGATCTACCATCGCCTGGAGTGTTGCATCGCAAAGTTCACCTTTCGGCTTGGTTTCCCGGCGCCATTAGCTACGAAGGATTAGGATGGGGCCTTATCGCAATAATGCTACTCCGGGATCATCCACAACAGCCTCGAGCACACGTCTCGGACGAAGCTGTGACCGATGCAGGAAGCGGAAAGTACGCTGTGGTAAGCTCAATTCATACTCATAGTCATCAGTCTCCAGGCTCTCAACCACCGTTATCGATGTGTTGCGCTTAGATGAGGTCGACCCTTGTGACAACTGTCGTGGAGCCAAAGTCCCCTGCACTTTCGACAATCCCGTTCTCAAGCGAGGGCCTCGACCCAAGTAAGCTCGCCGTTCCGGAAATTGTGGCTAGTGATTCAATTTGATAATTCAAACTCCTACTCAGACCGTCCAAAACCGTAGAAGGTCGACTGAAAAGCCTTGAAAAGCTCATCAAGTCGATGGCGAAGGAACCAATGGATGCCAATACGACGTTGCTCGAGGAGCAGCTGTCAGGCATCAGAGCAGCGGCTCAGGGAAGCCCCGATGTCACAAGCGACCTTACACCCACATCGGCATTGAATTCTGCATCAAATCTCTCTCAAGCGCAGCCAGAGGAACACCCGAGCTCTTCGTCGTGGCGTACCGGGCTGGATGCGGGAGGCATGTACAACCAGCCGTCCGGAGTCTCGTTGACCTTGCCTACGGAGATACAAGATCACAATACCCCATCGCTATCCAGTACATTGGAGGATCAGAAGCAGACCGCTCCAGAATTTGACATGGACGAAATCGCAAGATGGTTCGGGCACCCCGGAGAATATACCACCCGATCGCCCTCGGCGGATGGCTTTCCTGTAAATGCGGAGGGGGTATACAACTCTGTCTACCCGAATCAGCACCAGCAAGAACAGGTATCTCCGCGAGATGACACTCCGTCCAGCTCTCTTCATGGCAGGCTCGACATGCTATATCAGTGAGCGCAGGGAGCTCGCCAGTCGAAGCAGATACTTCTAATGTGACATTCGCTTGTAGGGATGCAAAAGGCCAGACGAAATGGCTGGGTGCTTCCAGGTAGGTCTGTCTTCCTAGATCCGACGAGATATATGTTCTAATGAGTAATTGCCGAGAAGCGGTCTGCCATTATTGGATCTGTTGAAGGACCTGAACGTCACTCCCGGAACTACAAGCGGGGGTCTATCCACCGCTGAAGATTGGATCACCATGTCCACCGCATCAGGCCTTCAAGGCTTCCCCATGTCCTCCGAGATAGAAACCAACCTAACAAACAATACGAAAAATCCTAGGACACCGATGGTGGAAGACACCTCAGATGACCTTTGGCTCAGATTGACGGCGATCACAACACAGCCGCTTCTGGATGCGTGAGTCTTCGTTCACAATTATTTGATGGGCTCTCGTCGCTGATAAGCACTTTGAAGGCTCATCCGAGCATATTTCACAACGAGTCATCTCCGTAAGCCACAAGTCTCGCTCGCAGAGATTGAGACCTCGCTAATCGTATATCTGAGTCTAGTCTGGCCGGTGCTTCACGCTCCACAGTTTGTGCGCCGGTATGAGGATTCTCAACATCGCAAAGATCCGTCCTTTGCTGCCTTGGTAATCTCAATGGCATGCCTCTCCTCCCGTTACATTCACGATCTCAAGTGGGGTTTTGCGGAAGATGCAATAGCACCCTTGGTTCTGCCACTGGTCGAGCTGTGCAAATCTGTATTGGCGAAGGAAGCGGTCGATCACGAGAACCTCGCTGTAGTGCAAGCTCTTTTCAACCTGGCAGTATTCATGTGCGGGACCGTGAAGCAGAGTGCTGGCTTGATGTACCTGAATCAAGCAACATCGTGAGCATCGTCCAGACTGCTGGAGCCTGTCGATGGTTGATAACGGTCTACCTGAGCAATACAGTATAGCCCTGCAGATGGGCCTGCATAGACGAGTCGATGACTGGGAATCTTTCGAGTGGTGAGCAAAAATCATCTACAACTTGCAACCATCAAGGAGCTGACGGAACGCCGAAACCCAGTGTGGAAATAGAAGTCCGGAAAAGAACATTCTGGGCGCTTTATGCTCTTGGAGTGGAAACTAGCTCGACTTTGGGCTTGGCTCCGATGCTCAGATTCGCGGACTGCGGTAAGTATGCAAGAGAATGCATACACGCCTACGTTCTGACCCAATCATCATCTTGAATTCGAACTAGACGTGTCTGAGCCATCTCCCATCGATGATGCTTATCTTGATGAAGAGGAAGGGATCTTACCGCAACCAGTCGAATCGGCTAGCGTAATGGCCGGCTTCGTGGCTTCTATTCGTTTACACGTCGTCCTGGAAAGAGTGTATGTCAGAAACAGATCCCGATTTTTTCTATGCTAATTTCGAGTCCTCCAGGGTCACACGTATCAATCAGGTGTCTCGCGATCCGCCAGGCCCGAATCAGGCCTCTTTCCTCGACATGGTCATAGCGAAATCGCAGACCAGCGAGTATTTGTTCGACGACTTGCAACTCGCAGATAGCTTTACGACCCGATTACCTGGTGATTGGACGTTCACTCCAATGACGATTGCGAGTGATGACAATGTCCAGTTCTTCCGGAAGACTAGAGCTTTCACCCTCCAACATTTCATCCGCCTCCTCATCGCTCGCCATCATCTATTCCAGAGCCTAGCGGGAGGTTCAGGCAAATCCCCGAAGGAAGGGGATTTGGCGCCCGGAATCCATGAAACTTTACAGGAAGTGATGCGAGGTCAGTGCCAGGCTGCAAGCTCGATATGGCGGCTGTTATGCAAGGGTTTGATTCTGATCAAGTCCTGCTTCTATAGCTGCACTGGGAATCACTGGAACCTATACGACAATACTTGCGCGAGGCCGGCTAGGCCTTTTCGGGTCTCATGCTGTGAGCTATGATGTCGATATTTTTAGATAGGGTCGCTCACCACAGCGACTTTGCGAGTTGTAGATTAATCAACTCACGCAGTCCGGATCTGCTCTAATTGGGGTCGTGTTACATCTTCAAGGGCGAACAAAGCCTGAAGAGCAGCATCTCGCCAGAGTTGCTGTCCAGGGCTTGTCGTCGAGTATCGCAGTTCTCAGAACGTTGGGTCTACGCGTGAGTCGATCGAAAGAAGATTACGAACTGAGCTCACGAAATGTATATTGCAGCGATCCGCGGGAACCAGCTCGGCCACCGTCTTGGCCGAGTTCGCCAAAGCATGCGGACTGCCCGTAATCGAAGCGATACATACATTGTCGACCGCTTCCGAGGATCTCGTTGGACAGGTCCCCATGTTGCGAGCTTTGCCACGCCGGAGCTCGATGAGTGCGCGCAAGCGAGAAGAAGAGAACAGGCTGATGACGCTATCCTTCGATGAGCTCATTCAATCAGCTCTACCTAGTTGGCAATCGGCATTATCGATGTGAGACCGTCAACCTCGGGCGTGACTAAGGATAGGTTAAGCAGGCAGGTCTGATTCCTTCAGACAAGTCAGCGGACGCAGTTGTAAAACGTAAATGAATGGCGATCTCATGACATGCGCTGTTCGTCGAGTTCATAAGAGAACACCTCCTTTGGGTCAAAGGAAGGTCGTCACAGCCGTCATCCTTCTTTCGCATACTTTGCCTGGCTTCATACCACCTGTCATTCTGCCACTGTGATTTCGTGTACACAAAGATACCGCTTCCTTACGATGGGCAGATCAGCATTGGCTGTAGCGTAATAACGTCCAGGCAAACTCGACCATGCGATTGGTCCGGTCCTGCAGCCATTTTGGAGATTCTCAATCCCCTCGGAAGTTGTCAACGAATGTCGTTTAAGACACAGCTGCCTAACGTCGGCTCAAAGGGGATAAGACCCGGGACTTTCGGCAGATGATGCCCCCTTGCTTCATTTCGCGTACGTTTCAGGCTGAGCGTTTCAGCATCAACGGCACGACGCGTGGACTTAAAGGGCGAACGCGAAGAAAGGAAAGATTTGCCTCGGTACTGTAGCATAAGCGGAATACTGAGGACAAGGTTTCACAACTCGTGACAACCAGAGGAGCGCCGGGATGCGTTTAACCCTTCTTAACTTTAACTCGGAAATGAAGAAAACGATAATCTGCGAAAGGACACGGTTAAGACCCTTTCCAAACGTCTCGCTGACGGTTCCGGGCACCTGTCTTCGGTTCAGGCAGTAGTGGCGCAGTGCTATGGCGAGTATGAGAAAGGGAATACCTACAGGCATGCTATATAAAGCCCGTCGCACTTGTCGGGAGGAGAGACTGTTCGATGATGTACTGTGTTCCGGGAGACAACACTCCCTTACCGTCCGCTTGCCAACCGATACTCTCGCGTCTCTCTGCACGCTCGCTTCCCAGTCCAGCTACAACTGTAGCCTTTTTCATTGATTAGCCCAGCCTCAGTCTTCCAGCCTGCATAGATCCATCGGTTGCAACAGCAGAAGTTTCCTTCACCAAATGCTTTACATCAAGAACCTTGCCTTAATCGGGCTCCTTGTTGCGCTGGCCGCAGGAGCGAGACCGATCGCTCAAGCTCAAGACTATGACCTGTCCGGGGCAGATCAACAAGGAGGGCAATCTTCTCACGATTCGGTCGTAAGTCTTCTCCCTTGTTATGACAGGCTCTTCATTCTAAAGCGAAGTTGTGCGTCCCACATGCCAGACCAAGACAGGCGGGTTCGGCGACTCCTCCAGCCATGGTGGATGGGCCAAACATCACCGACATCGACCTAGCGGATCGCGCCCTAACGGCGCTGGTGTCACAGGAAAGCCCAGCGGTGCAGAATTTGGCGGAGAATATGGGAACGGAGATGCTGCTGGTGGCTGGGATGGCGGATCTGTCGGGGAAGAGGATGGCGAGAAGCCCAACCTTCCTGGAGCAACAGGGATGCCATCGTCCTATCCTCGACCCAGCGACTCAGGAATGGGATCAATCGTACTGCCTAGCGAATTCGCCCAACCTACGCCTGCAAATCCTAACAGTCCCATTGGCAGTGAACTCAGTCCTACTGCCACGATCCCAGAAGCTCCCATAGAGACTTTCCCTATCGTCGGTGATGATCTTGGAGAGGATGCAGGTGGTTCCGCTGCTCCTGTCGTGCCCGTTGCCACCCCTACCTTGACTGATGTTGAAGTTCCTGCGGAATCTCAAATTCATCCAGCAGCTGGGATCATTCCCATTGAGAGCGGCAGTGCGCCTGCTCCCGTTGTGACGATCCCAGTCGAGGGCAGCGAGCCTGCCTTGGAAGTAAGTCCCATAAGATACTCAGTCTTCAGTAGTAGTAGCATCTGACACTTGGTTTCCCTATGCAGGCTGATCTAGCTAATGCGGACCCGCTGGCCATGCCTTCGGCCACTCCAACGGGTAATATGGCTTTCAACGGTGGAAGAGATTGGACTGGTCCGGCTGGTACCAGGTCCCACAATCTCCCTGCCGCTCAATCTGGGTCGCGTTCGCTCCCGGCGTTTCAAGCCTCTGCGACTGAGCCTGTCCAGACACCGGTCGATCCCTCCACCGAATGGGAGACCAACCCGGGCAGCGGACCGATCATCGAGCAGGAAGACCTTTGTGACGACACTGATGAGACCCTCTGAGCGTCCGCCTTTATTCGCCCCTAAAGCAATGTCGTTGCTATGTTGCTGTCTTGGGAAGAGGCAAGGTTCAGGCCTCCTCAGTCTCGATTTGGCCACGCGTTTCACGCTCCTTCTGTTCATTTCCGTGTCACCTTGTCACTGGTTGACCCAGAGAGTCAAGACACTATGACAACGTGCATATACTCATACCGTTTCCAGGCGTTCACGCAAGCGCAGTAGAAGCACGAAGACCAAGCTTGACAATCCGATTCGATATTTACATACACAACATCGATGATTCCTACAGAGAGACCTAGCAGAATGAACGAGAGTATATATTTTGTAAAGTATAGCCCCGATGGAATGCGGGTATGTCGAGGTACGACGTGATTGAGAAATGAAGGTATATACAGAACTTGAAAAAGAGCCAAAGTTCGGAAGACGGGAGATCGAGGACTAGGACAAGAGAAGACGAGGGGGGGTGGAGGAGGAAGAGTCAATGGGAAGGGAGACCAAGACTAGAAAGAAACGCGTTCGCCGATCAAATCCGAGGACTCTACCAGAGAGACCGCTTGATTGACCTTTGAAAGCCGTTCCATCGAGCTTCATCGACCCAACCGATATTTCTGGAGGCGAGATTTTGCACTTGAGGGCCCAGCGAATCACAGCCCATCCAACCCCACTTAGTTTCGTCGGTAAGTCATGCACGAAACCAAGTAGGGCACGACGGACAACAAAGAGAACGCAAAGGCGACCCAGGTCAAGTCTGTATTGACGTACACAGCGTCAGCCTCGCTTCTCGCAATCGAGCCGATCGAGGAAGGACGCGGGACTCACAAAGCGCAGGACCGGCAGAGACGGTGATTCCGAGGGATTTACCGCCTTCGACCTTGACCTTGTTGACAAACGAGTCCTTATTAATAATGACGGTCCAGATGGCAGCGCCACTGTAATACATAGTAGCGTAGAACGAGCATAAGCGACGGGAAAGAGGGGAATAGGAAGGCCTGGGAAAGACTCACATGACCAAGGTAATGGTGGAGATGATTGCCATCAAAGTGGCCACGGCAAACGTGATTCGAGCCGGGATAACACCGAAGATGAGCGCCAAAAGAGCGGCAGCACCTCCAGCCTAATACAAGAAGGTCGCATTAGCTGGTGACGTTGAAAAGCTAGTCGAACCCCTTGACTCACAACCATCATGCCGAAAGCGACCTTGGACAAGTTGCCATTGAAACTCTCGCTCCTAAAGTTGCTAGCCTCGTCCGGAATGATATCGTTGGTCTGAACGTAATACTTCATCGGCGTATCACTGAGGATAACCTTCAAAGGTTGGAACTCGACGGGGAAGGTGGTTCCGTTACAGATCCCACTGTCCTTGGTGTAGGCACACGAGTTGAGGACTCCCCATCGGTAGTCTTGACGAAGACCAGTGTTCTTTCCGAGAGGGGCGCTGCCGTTGGTCATGTAAAGTCCACCGGGGGCGGATTTGAGGGCGTTTTGAAGACCGGAACCGTAAGCGGCGACGTCGACCTTGACCATGTAGATGGATTTAGGAAGCTGGGAGATTGAGACGAGTTATAAGTAAGCTGAGAGTCCTTTGATACGGTCGAAGGGGGGTGCGAACTCACGGAAGTCGGGTTGACTTGTCCAATCTAAGTGAAGGAGACGCAACGAGAAAGAACGCAAAGGCCAAAACAGTTCAGCTTCCCGCCTCATTGGAGCCAGACATCCGACTCAGAGTCTTGATGAGACTCACGATCGCAAAGACCATCATGACGAGCGAGATGAACCTGTTGCCATGCAATCGATACGCGTTCAGGTCAGCGAGGTTTGATCGACGAATAAACGGTAGTCATGTGCGAGAAAGGAAGCGTACGAAAAGATCGAAGCACCGGCGATACAGTCTGTAGAAGATCAAGGTCGGAGGCGGATCAGTAAATGAAGGATATCATCAGAGTCCCGCGGAGATAAGGGCTCACATTCTCCTCGCATTTTGAAGAAGTGTGTTGATTTCGGTTGTTAAGATGAAAGGTTGAAGAGAAGTTCTAGGAAATTATCGAGCTAGGGTCAAGTATGTCCTCTAGGTCGTTTGCAAAGCGATGTTATAAAAGGTTGGATGTCTTGAGATAGGGGAAAAGAGAATCGAGTGCTCGGAATCGAAATGGTTCGGATGGGGAAGTAAAAGTAGTTGATAAAGTGGGTCCGAGTGATGTCGAGCGAGTCCTTTGGCCAGCAAAAAGAGAGTGATTGACAAGAGTCGGGGGAGGTGTCTTGAATGAAAAGGTCAAAGGTGGAAGAGAGAGACAAAGAGAGATGAGTGATCGGAAGAAGATTTGCAGTGAAGGGATGAGCTGATGATGATGATCGTGGTGGATTGATCGTGATGGATGGGAGATTGATCAAAGAGTGGATTGCTGAGTTTGATGGGGACACAACCCATCGGTAAAAGGGATTCATTGGAACGCGGCAGAAAGAGCACAGGGAGATTCACGCGCTTCCCGTTCCCCCCTTCGTGACCGGGTCGGAACCAAAAAGAGAAACAAAAACAAAAACAGAAAGAAATACAGGGACAGCGGCTTTTCTCCCCCGGGCCTCCTTGCCCCCCCATCTTCTTCTCCTCCTCCCGCCTACCCGACCCGCAGAGCCCGGAGAAGCCGAAGGGGAATCAAACTCTAATCGACACGTATTCTCTCCTCTCCTCATCCCGCCCTCTCCTCAAATCCCCTTTCCTCATCTGGTCTTGGCGTTCTCTTCTTTTCCCGCGACAACGGCACAGGAAAAAGTCTCGCGGTTCGGTATCTGACCTGTTCCCTCACTGACCTCTATAAACCCAAAAGAGGCAACCTATACTCGACTGATCGAGATCCAATGGGATGGCAAAACCCATGAACAATCATTGCTATCATCGAAAGGTAATCTGGGGGGGGTATATACAACGTACAAAAGCAAAAAAATCTACTCGGATCAAAAGGAACAGCCCGATCCAAGTTCTACCTACCTACGAAGCAAACCATATATTATCCACAACGCACGTCGAAACAGAGTGGGAGAGAGAGAGAGAGAGAGGGAAAGATGGCAAAACATTTGTAAAGTCTAAAGAGGAAACATCTCGGAGGAAATGGCAGGTCGTCACGCGTGTGTGTGTGTGTTGGTTGTAGGAAAATTATGATGGCTGGCTCCCCGAATGTTTGATCGCCTTCTCTCATGTTGTCGTTGCCTCCTCCCACCCCCTTTGCTCGTCCGGTCGTCAACCAACTCCGTCGTCCGTGTTCTATCCCTGAGTGGCATACGGCGCACCCTCATGCGTGTGCCCGTTCTTGGACTTGCCATCCTGACATTGCTCAATGGCCATCACCCACTCGTCCTTCAACACCTCTTCGATCGACGGTCTCGCCTTGGGATCGGGGTTCAACATCCTCTTCAAGATCGAATGACAATCCTTGGGCATGAGATTGTGTAGAGGTTGAGGTGCGCTGTGTTGAGCGTATTGGTTGACGTATTGGGCGTAGGAAGAGTCCGAGGGGTTCTTGGCAATCCTCCAAGGGATTTCTTGGAATTGCATGCAGTAAAAGACGATGGCACAGGCCCAGATATCGACTGCTCGGGCGTCGTACTCTGAAGAGGAGGGGCGGGGGCAGGTGGTTTCCGTCAGCAAACTCGTCCTGCATAAAGCTGTACTGGCCGACTCGAACTCACCTTTCTGATCAAACTGTTCTGGCGCAATGTACGGCTCACTACCGCACAAACCTTTACTGAGATGCGTCTTCTTCTCCCAACACATCCTGAAGACGTCAGAGACACCAAAGTCGGTGATCTGCAAGTGACGGCGGATGAGTTGACCGTTCGACGCAAAGATGTCACCCTCATGACGACCCACCTTGACATGTCCCCTTCCGTCCAAAAGCAAATTCTCCGGCTTGATATCCCGGTGCGCCACACCCATCGAATGCAAATACTCGACACCCTTCAAGATCTGCTTGAAACAGCATTCGACTTCGCCGACGCTCATGTTGCCCTTTTTGATGGCAGCGTAAAGATCTCCACCTGGACAATACTCCATGACTTCACACCAATGGTGTTGTTCGTCTTGAACGAGGTCGACGGTCTCGACGACATTGGTGTGGTGCAAGGTGGAAGAGATGCAGAATTCCGAAGTAAGCTTCTTGACGTATTCCTTTTCCGTCTCGTTCTTTCTTCGCTTTCGGAATTCCTGTAGAGGGGGAGGTAGATAGAGTGTGACATTAGTCCCGACTCGAGGGAAAAACTATCATTCTAACGCAGAACTCACCTTGACGGCATACAGCTTCTCCTCAGATCGATCCCACTTGTGAGCGAGCTTGACAACGGCGGTAGCACCACGACCAATAGCGGCCTTTTCGCAAACCCCATACTTTTTGAAAAGACTGGCGTTACTAGCATTGTCACCCTTTTCACTCCCCCGAGTGCTACCCTTTTCGCTCCCCTTGGCGGAACCCGCAGCCGAAGCTTTCCTAGCCAACTTGGGACCAGACCCCAAAAGATCGCTGAGCTTGAATTTGGTGCCACCGTTATCGGCGTCCTTGACGCTGGGTGCTCGACCAAGAGGTCCACGGGATGGGCTTCGCTCGGGGACGGGCTTGACCCCTCCTTGAGCTTGGAGATGATTGTTCCTATCGGTAGGACCCTGAGCGTGGACGTCTTCCTGGTTCTTCCAGCTGTTCTGTCGCTTTACGCTCGGGTGTCGACTGGGAGGTTTGGATCCGCCTTGAGAACCGTGGTCTCCGTCACTGTAGCCGGGGCTGATAGGTGCGGGACTGGCAGGAGGAGAATCCCTAGCTCCAGGAGTACCGCTCATCCCGTTGGGACGTCGATCAGGGAGTTCCACTCGCATACCGTTCCCATAATGGCTGTCACCGTGCTCGAGACGTTCCCTCGCCGCCTTCTCCTTCTTGTCCTCGCCCATGTGCAACATCTTGTGCAAGAACGATTTCTTCTCGCCGCCCGAACCCAACATGACGGGCTTTTGTGAGCTAGATCGTTGAGGTTGAGGCGCATGGACTTGGCTAGCACTGGCCGGTGGACCACCAGAGGTGTTTCGTCTTGTCGACTGAGTGGAAGGGGATGCGGTCCTAGCGAGATCCGCCGCGGTGATGCTGGACGAACCGAGTTGAGAATGTTTCGTTACGCCTGCGGAAACCACTTCCCGGCGTCCGTCGGAAGAGGCTTCTCGGGACATGGGAGCCGAGATGGGAGGGATATTCATATCATGAGGTTCTGGAGTACCCCCGTTCGAGGATATAGGCTTGACTAAAAGCAAGGCAAGTTTGATCGTCGCGAGGGGGCCAAGATCGGCAGGTCCGAAAGTGAAAGGAAAGAAACGAAAAATCAGTGTCACCGTTCCTCAACACCTGCACAACCCATACTGACAGGAAGGAAAGGGGAAAGCAATGTTATCGGATCCAGGAATCCCAGTGCCCGTAGGATAAGCGGTAGATCCGCCAAACGTAGCGAGACTAGTCGTCGGACCCCCACTGCCAGGGGTCGCGCTCCCCATCGTCCCATAAGTCTGGATCTCATTCTCCCTAGGCAAACCCTTCGAGCCATCCCTAGGAAGAGCGATCTCGCCAGCTTGTAAGTCTCGGGGATTCATAAGTTGAGGCGTGCCCGAAGGGGTGATGCCGTTAGGGGTCGTTGCGGCCGTAGCGGTAGTGGATACATTGAGTGATCTTTGCAAATGTTGAGCGAGATTATCTGGAGGGGTATGGCTGGAGTAGTTCGATTCGGAAGTGGTAAAGGCGGTGTTGTCAGAGACCTTGACGGGTTGATCGTTCTGTTTTGGCGTGATGGTGAACGGAGAGGAGGCAAAGGTTTGAGCGCGTCCGTAAAAGGTCGCGATGCGTGACGGATGGCCAGAACATGATTCCGCAGAGGGTTTGGTCGAGTGGATTGAGATTGCCAGGATCAGCGTACTGATCGAAAGAATTGCGAAAAATCGAAACAACAGCGACTGACCTGATCTGCCCCTATCTCTGGCTCGGCCTCTTCTGCCACATCCTCTAACGACGTCTTGTTGGGTTCTCCGGCGTGCGACATGATGGTTGTAGTGGGTGATTAGGGATGATGATGATGAATAGGAGGAGTAGGTATATGCACTACTTGAGAAGCGGTCCGAGTATATCAGACAGAGGTCGAAGGGGTGAGGCGGAAGGGTGTCAAAGCTACCAGTCGCGAAGGCGAAGAGTTTGCGTTGATTTGTCAGGCGTCTGGGTGCAAAGTGGTTGCCCGTTTGCCTATCGATTCGTGCGATGGAGATGAGGTAGAGTGGTAGTTTGGGTTATCGACTGCTCATGCTCTATTCTGACGTCCTAATGATGGAGTGACAGTATGATTTGTCTGTCTTAGTGTTGATATCGAAGGATCTTGTGTGGTCGTCGACGGTCTGTGGTATGAAGTCTCGAATTCTAGACGCTAAAATGTACGGCTATGACCGACCGGGCAAGTTTGCGTGAGGGAAGAGGAAAAAGTACCGATTTGGATCGTTTGCAGGACTGGCAACGATCTTGTTCTAGTTTGTAGACCTCCTCGATGATGATGACCTGCTAGCTACGTTGGTGATGATGAACAAGTGGGATAGGATGACTCTGACGGGATGAGTGGGTCGAAGGGGTCAGTCAACCTTCGCAGCAGTCGTCCGGGGTGATTTCGCTCACACACACACCCACTGCTAGGCTGCTAAGCTGCTAAGCTGCTTGCAACACACACTGGGACGAGCGAGTTTTGCCTTTGTCGTCGCTTACAAAAGCTGCCCTCGTCGTCGTTTTGGCTGATGCCGCCGCCCCCGCCGCTGCTGCTCTGTGTCTCTGTTCTTGCTTCCGCGCGCGCGCGTTCTGCTTTCGGTGGTTCATCAAGGGTTCACGCGCAAACAGGCCAGCCAGCCAAAGCTTTGGATTAGGAATCAAGGCTGGATGGAGTTGGATCCGCACGGTGTTGGTTGGCTCGTGTCCGGCTTTCTGCTTCTTCGTTATTGCTAGTATGACAATGGGATCAACACGACGATCTCGCTCTCCTAGACCTTTCTCATCTCAGCCTTCAACGACACAACTGTACGGTCAAAGCGAACGTGCTCATCCTAGACGATCAACAAAATCCCCCATCTCCCCCATCCCATTTTCCGTATTGGGAATCAAGCACGCGCGCACGCATCAAAGCTCGGTGGCGCCCTCCGACACTTCAGCTCTGCTTTTTTAGGCACGAGCCAATTTCGCCTAGCCAATGATTATCGATGTTGTGAATTTGAAACCACACAGACTTCGAGAATACTCCTCCCCCCCCGTCCGTAAATACCTCATAGGATCGTGAGAATTGACCAAATGTGCGGAGGATTCTCATGCCCCCTTTCTCGCTATAATCTCCGATGATCGTTGAGCACCAGCTGACCTGACAAGCCCACGGTCGTCGATCCAAGGGATTTCTTGGTCATGCGCCTGCTATTATGACAGAAAGAAGATTTCTCATATTTTATTTCCGGAGCCACGCACGTCTAGTAAAGCTCAGCTCGAGTATCAGTCAGTCCCCGAACCCCGAAGGCGTGTGGGGCGAGTTGCTAGGTAGGGCAAGTTTTGAGATCGACTCGTGATCACCCTACATCGAGCTAGGGTTTTGCAGAGCTAGAGACACCAGTGCGTAGGCCTTCATAGCGAGCCCTGATCTTCGGAGTTGCTGCAGAGTCCGTTGAAGCCGCAGCCCCTTCAGAAATCGCTGTCGAACGATGCCCGGACTCGTCCGCACACGCCCTAGCCGAAGGTTATCTCAACAATTCTTCTGATTTTTGTCTTGCTCGGATTCATGTTTTGTATACAAACGACGAGATGGAGCGATACCCGATGACAAGCAACCCCAACCCCATCTCATCAATCAGCGTAAAGCCCACTGACATCTTCCCCGTTCTGTACTTTCTGCCCCTGCTTAGCAGCCACCGGCTTTCCTTTCCGCATCTACATCCCCAAAAATCAATCCCACAAATCAGCTCCCCTCACATCCTCTCTTCTCAATACCCAGAGATTGTTCCCAACTCGCAACAAACACTCACATCATCTACCTCCTGACGCCATCCCTTGAACTTTTCTTGAACCGCTCGACCGACATCAGACAGCCCTGATCCGCTTTCATCTTGGATGGCGTTGATCGCTTCGGTGAGGGTGTGATCGATCTTGATCATCAACTCGGAGAACATCATGGGCTATCGGAAGTCCCGGGTTCGTAACAGTATAAGCACATCATAGATCCACCTGGGAATGCTTGGCAGAAAGAGTCGATTGCTCACGTTGGAAAAGATCACTCGAGGGTCATGCGCCGTATCACTAGGAGGACCTGTCCCGGGCACTCCCCCCGTAGCCTGAAGAACTGCCGGAGCTTGAGTCCCACCCTGTACACCGGACTGCATGGGTTGATCTACCCGGTTTTGTTGAGCTGGTTCAGCTGGTTCAGGGTCGGCATGGGGAAAGACCTGTAGAGAAGGAGTGGTAGTTAGGGGTTTGAGCTGGCCGTCATGGGTTCGCGAGGAAGACGTACTCCACCAGGGTTCTCGGCGGAGGGACCGGGTCCTTGGGGTTGATCGCCGTAGGTCAGATCATCTTCCTGTACTTTAGCCCCACCTGATAGATTGCATGCCCTATCAAGTTAGCTCTAGCGTTCCGAAGAGGTTTTCCTATTGACTTGCCGACTGATAGGTTTCCAGAGTTCATATTGGGCTTTGGTCTTGCTTGTCGAGGTAGTTTCGGTTCTTGACTGATGCTAGCCGCACAAGATGAGTGTATGATGCGTAGAAGAACGATTCTATGAGGTAGATGGATGTACTACTACTGCTGCATCGCTTGCGATACGATTGATGAACAGCTGAATTGATTGATTACGGGCTGGTTGTTATCATGGCCGAGGTTCTGACGTCATTCGCATTCGGGACGCGATCGCCGACTTGATCGCGTTCGCTTAAGATTGGGGGACTCGTTGCGATAGAATCACCGATCACACTGATGACCCCGACACGGATCTGACAGATCATGATAGAATCCCAAAGGACCTCGGATAAGAGGATGGTTGTTCAGACTCGTCCCGTCGGTGTCGCCGGGTCAGCCAGGCGGTGATACCTTTATAAACGTATCAGGTCCAGGATGTCTCGATCATTCGTTCCATGGGCCGATGCTTTGCTGTATGCTATATGCTATGTGCTAGGTATTATACCGATCTACAAACGCATCTAAAGTGCAAGTCAATCAATGCTATTGAGCTACTGATGAAACCCTCATCAAGGTTGAGAGTGCTAGTCTATCAGACATTTACTTGTAAGACCCGAGCTTCTTCGCTACATCGAAGGTGGCATCGGTCTTGCTCCGTACGTCCTCTGCTGTGACACCCTCAGCCAGTTCGGTCAAGGTAATCCCTCCATTCTTTCGATCGACCTCGAAAACGCATAGATCGGTGATGATCTTGCTGACGCATCGTACTCCCGTCAAGGGTAGAGAGCACTTTTGAAGGATCTTACTGTTCCCGTTCTTGTCGGTGTGATCAGTCACCACGATGACCTGTGGAAGGAAGCATGCCGGTATCAGTCTCACTCGTCTCGCAAGAGGGTTGCTTGACAGAGCTCACCATTGTTTCATCGGGGTTTGACACCAAATCCATCGCGCCACCCATTCCCTTCACAAGCTTGTTGGGAATCATAAAGTTCGCAAGATCACCGTCGGCGCTGACTTGCATGGCACCGAGGATGGACACGTCGACATGACCTCCACGGATCATGGTGAAACTCTCTACACTGTCGAATACGGAGGCTCCGGGAAGCAAGGTCACCGTCTCTTTGCCAGCGTTGATGATGTCGCTACAAGTACGAGGGGGACGTCAGCGGTAGTCGGCAAAGACTTGAAGTCTGGACCAAGACCTACGCATCGACCTCATCTTTTGTTGGGTAAGGCCCCATGCCCAAGATTCCGTTCTCCGATTGCAGCCAAACATTGGTACCGGGAGGCAAGAAGCTAGCGGCAAGCACAGGCATTCCAACTCCAAGGTTACAGTAGAACCCATCCTTCAACTCCAAAGCGGCACGTCTTGCGATCCTCTCTCGTCGGAGCCTCGCCGGGTTCTTTTCACTGGCAGATTCGTCTGATTTGGGCTCTTCCTTCAAGACGGTGATTTCAATCTGTTTGTCGACAGTGGCGGGGACGATTCGGTCGATGTAGACCCCAGGGAGATCAATTTCCTCGGGGCGGAGCTCTCCGATTTCCACGATATGTTCTGCCTGCGAGATTGTCAAGCGCTCATCAGCATCGAAATCCGACTGTCAACTTTCACGCTCAACTCACCTCGACGATCGAGAGCTTGGCAGCCCGCGCCATCAACCCGGCAAATGCCTTGGTAGTGTATCGAAAGACACAGTTTCCGGCCTTGTCCACCTTGTACGCACGGACGATCGCGACGTCTCCCTTAATTGCCGGCTCGACCAGGAAACGCTTGCCGTCGAACTCCATGACGTCCTTTTTCTTTCCAGGGAGGACTACCTCTTGCTTGGCGCCTTCTTTCTTCTCGGACAGCCGCCGAGGGATTTGACCCGTCTCCACGAAGGTACCGGCTCCAGTCGGGGTGAGGACGGCCGGGATTCCTGCTCCTCCTGCTCGGAGACGCTCGGCAATGGTACCTTGAGGACTAAGCTCGAGGGATACTTTGCCGGCCAAGTAGGCGTCCTGGAGTGCTTTGTTCGTTCCAACGTACGACAATATCATCGTAGAAATCTGGCCAGATTTGACGAGCGGTGCTATGTGTGATTCAGAGCGAGCAGATTGAGCAACGCTTCACGTATAGCCGGGCGCCTCAAGAGCTTACATAGTCCACCATCGCCAGAGTTACCGGCGTTGTTCGAGACTACCGTCAAGTCTTGGATACGCTTGTTGTTGCGAATTGAGTTGATCAAGGTCTGAGGTACACCACATAAACCAAAACCTACCAAGAAAGCGCTCCTCATCGTGAGCCCCTGGCCTGCTCGTTGACCCCAAGTTCACTATTCACGACATACCTGCACTGAGGATCAGACTACCGCTTTTGATATCCTTGACGGCCTCGTCGGCACTCGACCAGACCTTCTTCGAGGTCGGGATGCCTAGGTCGCTGGGCTCGAGAGTAGTCGGAGAGGGTCTCCTGCTCGTCTGAACATCGAAGATTCTGGAGGATGCACATAACGTTCGGCGAGAGCCAATGGTCAAGGCCGGTGCAAGCGTTCTGACCGAGCGTTGCCTGAGGTTGCCATTGAGGGCTCTCAGTAATGGACGAGCGTATCGGGTGGTGCTGGTGGACATGCTGTGGCTGTGAAGGATTTGATAGTTGCACGACTAGATCGTGGATCCGTGTGATCTACAAGCGATCGAGCAATACGACATTTCAACATGATATAAGGAAGAACCATACGTGCAAATTGCCTTCGAGTAAGAGACACCAACGATGACCGGTCAAACACGTCCGCAACAACTTTCTCGTCCGTCATACCTCGGTGATTTGGTCAGATCGGCCTGATCGCGTTGATCGGCAGAGGATCCTGGAACCCGATTACATGATGATTACGCGAGTTCGGCAGATGTTCCACCGCGCTAGGATGAGTTACATCCCAGTAAACTCCGCAAAATCGAATGACCAGACGGTCAGATTCATCATCCCCCAACGCCCTCCGCTATGACGAGCACGGCACTACACTAGAGGTGATTCTCAGGAAGGCGTTCCTCATTACGACACGTCTCGTCATGCGTTTACGGAGGTGAATTGGTATCCTCGCGGCTGGCACACCGCAATTAATTGGCAGGGCTACCAAATTGCTGTCGGTAGGATTCAATCCAATTTAGACCGAGAATCAAGAATCGATTGAGCGTGATGTTAATCGGAACGCAGTCCGCCTATACGATTGGCAATTCCGGCTGTTCAATATGACAGAGAATGCCTGGAGCTCTCTCGTGCGCGAGTCGCGGGGGCCCACCCTGGGGCAACGCCGATAGTCGAGCTATATATAGAGGGAGTCGTTAAATTGTCGATTAAAACATGTAGTGTAGAAGCATTGTGAAGCGACCCTGCTGCAGCTTCTACGTCCCTTCTTCATTTTCATCATGTCGATGTACAACTCCCATTCAGATCAAGAAAAAGGCACGCAGCTACACGTAGAGAATGCGAAACACACAACAGAATACGTCGAGCACGCCGACTCGGCACAAAGTTCCATCCTCGCGGTGCATGATGATCCCGTTCTCACGCGGAAGTTGCTCTGGAAGCTCGACCTGAGAGTGTTGCCGATTTTGGCGCTCTTGTTTCTCTTTTCTTTCCTCGACCGGTATGTTTGACTGGTCTATGCGCCTTCGCAGTCTCAGGCTGAACCTGTCCCCCCTGAAAATGTCGCAGAACAAGCATCGGAAACGCCAAAGTTTTAGGTTTGACCGCTGATCTCGGGTTATCCAGCCAAGCCTACTCCAACAGTTTGGCCATTTTCTTTGCTTTCTACATCGCCTCCGAGGGTAAGCGAAACATCGCCGAATCATCTTTTGAGACTAGCCCTGATGGTGCGACTTGTCTCAGTTCCCTCAAACCTGGTCATGAAACGGGTGTCGCCTAGATGGTGGCTGGCTGGGCTGACGACTGTATGGGGCGTTATCGCCATGTCTATGGGCTTTGTCCAGAGCTACGTAAGTTTGGTCTCCCACCGTCGAGACTCACTTCATTACACTCTAATAACAATCTTCCTGTCAATCACAAAATCCACCACAGACCGGTCTCATGGTCGTACGAGCCTTCCTCGGAGTGGCTGAGGGCGGTTTGCTTCCGGGTATCGTGCTTTACCTGAGTATGTGCTACAAACGGAGCGAGATGGCTCTGCGACTTGGTTTGATCTACTCGTCGGCGAGTCTTTCTGGAGCGTGAGTTTACTGTGGCGGTCAGCGCCAACTTTCGTTCTCACTCTGGCTCTCTCGAACAGCTTTGGAGGGCTTCTCGCCACCGGTCTTAACCGCCTCGGAGGTAGCGGACATCTTCCGGGTTCCTCTGAAGCTATGGAAGGATGGAGGTGGTGAGTTTGCCTCGTAGCCAGACACCTGGCAGTATGTATACTCATCGTCCATCACGAAACAGGTTGTTCATCGTAGAGGGCCTGATGACTGTCGCCGTCGGTCTGCTCGCGGCTGTCGTTCTCCCGCCATCCCTCGACAAGGCGAAATTCCTCACCCCTGAGCAAAGACTCCTGGTTGTCGACCGACTACAAAGGGATAAGCCTCAAGGATCAGCTGATGTTGATGGGTTCTCGTGGTATCAAGTCAACCGAGCTGTCTTTAGTATCCAAGTGAGACCTATATCCCCTCAATCCACATTTTTTAGTCCTGATGTATCGCCTTCTTCACAGACCTGGCTCTCCGCATCAGCATACTTTTGCTTGTTAACTGCACTGTACAGCTTCGGACTCTTCGTTCCTACCATGCAAGTCTTCCGACGATATCTGATTGCAGGGAGATGCTTATAATGACCTCCTCCTCATACAGCATCAAGGGTTTGGGTTATACCGCGATCGACGCGCAGCTTTTCTCTGTGCCGCCTTACGCGGTTGCGGCCTTGCTTACAGGTATGTCAGCCATCCGAGAAGAGTACTGTAACAAGCTGACCTCTTTTGATAAAACCAGTCATCGCCGCCTTTGTCTCCGATCGATACCGAATTCGTGGACCGGTCATGCTCGCCTTCCTCCCGCTTTCAATCATCGGATATGCTATCATCAGGACCACTGAACACAACAAGGTCAAATATGGCGCTCTTTTCTTGATGGCGTCTGGTCTGTATCCCTCAGGTGAGTTGTCTGTCAGCTCGTCCTCTCCGATTGCGGATGGAATGGCTGATTTCCTGATATACCTAGTGCCGCCCGTCCTTGTCTGGCTCTCCAACAACTCGGCGCCTCATTACAAACGAGCCACGGCCGTCGGATTGCAATTGGCGATTGCTAACTGCGGTGGCTTCCCCGCCACCTTCATTTACCCTGCGCATCAGGGACCCAAATTTATTGAAGGTCACACGATCGTTTTGGGTCTCCTCTGCGCGAGTTGGGTTTTGGTCGCGGCGAATTGCGCTTATTGCCGTTACCAGAACGCGCAGAAAAAGGCGGGTCATATGGAAAAGTTTAGGGGTTGTGGGGACGACCGGGATCCAGACTTCATGTACATCATCTAATTCAGAGGGCTACTTTGTATCGGTTTCGATATTCGGACGATCGATGTATCAAATAGAACGTGATGATTCAGCATCCATTATTTGGCCGTGCGACTATTACTGAGCTTGATCTTGATGATGCTGATTCGCCTTATGGCATCGGCCAGCACACCTGGAGAATGAAGCACGAGGTATGTTGTCAGAACGTGACAGCAGAACCTTTGGCAATCTATGGAATGCGGTTCGTAGACGCATATTCGGCTAGATGATTATCGAGTACTATCCAAGCCCGTTATCGCTCGGTCTTTCGTATTCTTCTTGATACATATCATGATGGCAAATCTTCGTTTAGTCGACACGGCGGGACTCCTTGGCTATTGAGTCGTTGATTGTGTTCGCCTCGGTCGAATGAGGCGGCGACGAATGGAATTGATGTTCTGTTCTCGTCTCTTGCAGGGCATGCGAGATTATTGAATAGCATATGCGGCAAACAGAGAGAACCTTAATCTGTGTTTTTCGAATTAGATACAGTGATCTTGGGAGAAGATTCAAGGCCCTTTCGGAGGTCGTAGCATGCAGTGATTTGTGGCCGTCCTCTGATACCTCAATGGAGACAGGAAGTAGGCAACGTTGAAAATGCCTCCCTAACCGCCGCATCAGATAGCTTCGAGTCACGAGAGCAGCTGTGACAATCGATTGAGCTTTACTCGTTTCGTAGCTCGTTGGTACCTCAGTCCACAAGGAACTTATGCGACACCTCCAATTGTTGAGATTACGCTGCTCCGCTGCTGTGCTCACTCGGATCGCCCACAAACGCGTTTTCGTGAGGTTTCGGCGTTCCACCTCATAACCTCGTATATGCGGGACTCGTCGTAAATCATCTCATCGCTACAACTTCGCTGATGTGCCGAAAGATGACCGCCCATCCGAGCTCAAGCTAGATACAACATCGTCGACGGTATTCAGTACCCACTGTGCCCCCTCGTCGCTAGCCAAGAACTCTTGTCCTTGGATCGGCGCCTCATCACCTAAACCTCCACCCTCCAGAACACTCTTCTTCAGCCCAAACACATGGCTGGTGACTTGTGGACCCACACCCTGTTGGGCGCGTAAACAGGCGATTGCGACGACAGATGTGAGTACCCTTCCGATCTTGGCGTGTCCTGACGGTATCGTCTCCGCAGGCGGATCCGACAAGAGTGCTCCGTAATGAGAGTTCAAGATGTGAACAGGCAAGTCTGGATGTGATTCGGCGAGTTTCGAGAGCAGTTTTGCAGAGTGGGGTTCGTAAATACCATCCCAGAGACTTTTCGCGCGTTGCGAAATGGCATCCACGTTCTCGACAGTCGGTTGTCTAAGGGTAAGGGTATGACAAGTCAGTCATTCATCTGGATTGGCGAGAAACGGCAACCGGCTTGCCTTGTCTGTTGATTGCTCAAATGCTGTTTCACGTCATCTTCCAAATGCGCTCGGAGAGCTCCCAACGCGTTGATGGTCCTGGGGATCTGAAACAACCCGCATTAATTGACCTGTTTCGAGATGCGCGCATGCTTCGAACACACTCACTCCCGAAAAACTGATGCACTTGAGACCTGTTTCCCGCATGATCTATCCTCAAGGGAGACCTGACGCTCAGCTTAGATATACTCGTGTGAATGGTTTTGCATGTCTTACAGCTGCTGCCTTTGCCTTGTCTTCGGGGGCCAACATAGCCGAGGTGGCATAAGAATACAGGTCACACACCGCAGCCGGAGAGTTCATAGTGACGAGCGATGCTGTGGACAAGCATAACCAGGTGCGAATTCCAATGTCGTTTGATTGAGCGCTGTCACTTATTCGTTGAAACAGGGACTTGATATTGCTCGGTGATGGTAGCGCGCCGCCTCGAGCGCGAGGCGCCGAGATGAGCGATTTCAGGGCAGGCGAAAGCTTAGCAGCGGAAGCAGACATGATGATGATCTGGTGAGCTATGTTTGTTGACCCAAAACACCCTGCGATGTGGCCGGGAATGATGTCCGCCTGACTTCAGCCATGTAAATCCTATAAGTGGGTGCAGGAGACCGGCAAAGACTCACGGTCTGGCGGCCGGACGGCCATCAGAAGATCAAGCGGATCGAGACCACGGGTCCATCGGGGAATTATACTAGTTGTATTCAACCGAGGATTCAAGGCGCGTCCAGGAGACAAGATTGTCCGTTAATGCAAGGTGGTCGAAAGTCAGATTCAACTTTCACTGCTCGCTATTCGGATCTGCACTGCACAATCTGAACGGCTCGAGTTCTCTGTGAAGTAGACTGATACAATCTGTTTCGCAAAGGACGAGGATCGGACACGTGCGTTCAAGCAGAAAGCTTCTTGATCTCGACTGGGTACCGCGATAACTCGTCCTGGTCAAAACATGCACATCACCTCATTGGGCTCATCCTTCGCTGCCGGTCCTGGTCTAGAACCGTTGTCAGATTCAAAAGCCAAGAGGTCCGCGGTCAACTATCCTTCTCTTCTTGCCAAAAGCCTGGGAGCCACACATACCGACCTGACGGTATCCGGAGCGACCCTCCTCAACATTGCCAGCGTACCCCAGAAGATCCTATTCAATGTCTTCGAGCCACAGGTGGACGGCATCCCAGTGGCTACGGACGTGGTGACAATCACTGGAGGAGGCAATGACTTGCAGTACATTGGCAAAATGATGATGGCTAACGCCTCCGGTCTCATGCAAACGATAATCAAGACCGCTGCATGGGCATTAGGACACGACGTGAATGCGACATTGCCAGACGAAGCGGAGCTGTTGCGGAGATTCCACGACGTTTATGATCGGATACATACCCGGGCACCATCGGCACACATATTGCTAGTCGGTTATCCAGCCTTACTCGGACTCGATGCAGACAGCAGCACTACTCCGTATAGTGCAGAGCAAATCGACACCTTTAAGGGAATCGCTTCGGATTTGGAGCGTGCGTCGGCAAAGTCTACCGAAGGCAGACCGCTGGTTCATTACATATCGCTTGCTCAAGTAAGCGAGACGCATGGAATAGGATCAGCGACTCCGTGGGTCAGTGGAGCCGACTTCTCATTCTTTGGAGGACCGGCGCCGTTACACCCGACCAAAGAAGGGATGGTCGAGATTGCAAGGATTGTTGAGCAGAAGATGCGTGAGCTCGGTTTGGTATAACCAGAATATAACCGAGCATCAAGGCATAGCGATAGAATGTTGTATTCCCGTGCTGATATAGATAATTGTAGAATGATTCAATATGCGGCAGTCTGTTGGAAGAGCGGTTTCGGCGATCAATCTACTTGGCTCCCCGATTGAAGCTACAGGACAAGCATGTGTCGATAAAGGCGTCTCGGAGAAAAAGTAGAATGTAGTCGATAGTGTCAACATTGAAATTTCTAGATGATAGATGTATTGATCTGGTTAGGCCTCTAGTCCCATGCTACCTGCAGATCCCTTCTCCTGAAAGACTGGAGGTTCTGCGCTCTGCTGCTCAATCTCGGATGTTTGAGCCTAATTATCTCAAAACGCACCCGGAATTGTTGGTGGTCCCAACCACCACCATGCTGACAAAGGAACAGGTCAAACAGACCCAGTGGTATTTGGAGACAGCCAAGTCCTTGCCCAAGAGATTGCGAACAGAGAGAGCTCGTGAGTGCATTACGCACAAGATCAATTGAAGTTTCGGAGACTGATAAAGATCATTCGTACCAGCAGACGATATCTGACCGCCTAACGTCGAGAGGAGATCAGTATGGGTCATTGTCCGTCATGATTAACTGGTACAGAAGGTCGACGGACAACACAAATATGATGAGATGTACCGGCCGTGGTTCACTCGCTGTCCGTGCGATCGGGATCGCTATCTACTTCTATTCCAGCACGAGTCCGCGGTGAAGCATTTCTCTCATCAGATTTCATTAAGTCATCATCGTATTCGTCTCCTTGGCTCTGGTGGTCTTGAGTTGAGGGAAGGAGCCGTATTGACTGTCCATAAGGAGTTGATGTCTCCACGTCTGTCTTGTCGTAGGTGTCGTCTGGGTCGTGATCGGCATTGGCATGTAAGTCGTTCTCGTGATCGTCGTCATTGTAGTCGTTGACATCCCGGTCATCCTCACCGCTGAAGCTTTCGGTAGATTGCTTCTCGTTCTCGTCTTCGTCTTCGTCTTCGTCTTCGTCTTCGTCTTCGCCATCATCATCAACATCAGCGTTCCCGCCCTCCTCGTCGTCATCTTCACTCGACGTGTCCTCCACCAGATCGTTCGACTTGCAAGCCTTCACGTTGTTCGCCTTCTTCCCGGGGTTTCGCTTGCTCTGCTCGATTGGTCGATGATCCGGCAAGTTCCTCTTCTTCGCGTCCCAGTAAACACGGCGACGAATATCCCTCGTCAGACCCAACCGTTCTTTCTCCAAGCGAGCGAGGGTGGATGTTCGTTGGAATTGTAGGGATTCCAACATGGTCTCGTCGGCGACATCGTCTATGACCATCATCTCGTTATCTTTCCCATTTACGTCGTCCAGGAGGTCTGTTTGCTCGTCTTCTTGCTTGTCACTCTGCTGCTTCGCCTCTTTAGACTGCGACCGTTTTCCAGCACCTCTACGTCCGTCATCGACCAACCAATTCTTTCTCAGATGCGCCAAGTAGGTCTTTTCGGTCTCAAACGTACTCCAGTCGAAACGGTCCCCGAACCAAGGTCTTTCTGACGAATCCTCGAGCTGATCAGAAACGTATCGAGCGTATAGATGGTTCTCAGCCTCAGTGTCATTGAGCGTGTCTAGCTCGTCCTGGATCTCCTCCAGACGTTGAAACATTCCGTCCTGGATTTCGTCTTCCCCGTTCGTGATCAAACCGTCGTCTTCGTCCTCCTCGCTCTGATTGCTGTTGTTGACGACAGCTTGACCATAATTTGGGTCGATAACGCCCTTAGTAACGTTGGGGACGACATCATCTGCCCACTTCGTCCCTTCTTGGCCATCAGTCCTCGCAAGCGTAGGCAGCATATGTCTCGTAGGGAAAGGTTCCAGAAGTCTGTGATTATTCTTCTTGGCCGAGACCATATGAATTAATCCGATTTGCTCCATTGCATTATGAACCAGTGGCGCATTGATCCCAAGCCGGAGATCATCATCGATGTCGGGTCGATCGACTGCGTATCCCTCTCCAAGGTAGATAGCCCGCATCATCAACCGACGGAGAAAGAGATCGAGGTGTGCGTAGAGGAGTTCCAGGACGGAGCTGGAGATTGAGCTGGCTATGCCGCTATCCCTAATACCGTTGGGCCTGCAAAATTGATCACCAGCAGATTAGCTTCCTGTGTCATTTATCGATAGATCAATACTGTCACCCACATAGCGATAATCCCGTCCAAATTGAACATGCCCAGCTTCTTCCCCTCGAAATCCGCTACAGTCTCGTTCATGACGCTCGACAAACTTCCGTCCTTCCTTTTCTCCCGGCCAGGCAACTTCGCAGGTCCGTACTTGTCTAGCTTGTTCACCTCAGTCTCTCTTTCCAGCTTCCCTGCATCCAGCTTAGCTTCCAGATCCGCTTTGAGTCGTTTTAAGGTAGCCCGGGCTTCTTTCCGTGTGAAAAGGTGTTCGCGAGGCTTAGTCGTCCGGGGTTCGTCATCAAGCTTGTCGACATTCGAAGCACCAGTCGCACCCGCCTCCTCGCTGGAAGCCAGGTTGATAGCACCAGAGCGCAACTTTGCCTTCTTTGTCGACCTGCCGTCGTTCTCACCAGCTTCCTGCTCGGCAACCATGTCGTCCAACGAGTGCTCCTTCTTGATCTTTCTCTGCCGTCGTTTACGTTTTCGTCCTGCTCCTTCCTCCTTCACCTCGACCTCAGTGAGATTACCACTCCCATGCATAGCCTCTCCTCCCGTATCCCTAGCCTCTTCCTCAACGACGTCCTGCGCGATCTCACTCTTCTCCGCGCTGACGATTCTCTCCTCAAATTCTTTCATCTCCTTCTTCCTAGCCGAAACCTTTTTCCTCAGATTCTCCGCCTCGATCGATTCTTCCGTCGTCCACCGGTCTTGGCCGGCACGTTTCAAGACCGCCAGACGAGCTTCATCTTCCTTCCATCGCGCTTCAATTTCGTGGTAGAAGTCGAGGGGGATAGTCCCATCTTCGTCTAAATCTCTGGCTTCCATGGCGCGGTCATCTGGATTCAACTCGGCCAATCCAGCCGAGATATGTCGCAACCTCCGCCTGGTCAACTCGCTCATGAACTTCCGAATATCCTTCTGCTCTTCCTCCTGCAAGATGAGATTCGCCTGTTCTACCTGGTCGGTATAGTCCGTCTTCCTCAAAAGCGTCTTAGTCAACAATGAATCATTTCCCTTGACATCATTATACACTTTGAGGGAAGTCAAAGGTCGAAGTTTTCTTTGCAGTTCCTTTTCCTCGGCTATGCCCTCACGATGCGAAGCGTCACGGGCTTGTTGATGGCTGAGAGCGATAGCGAGCGTCTCTTCTATCTCCACCCATCTCGTAGAGACTTCCCTCGCGACAGGCGCATAACCCTCCCTCCATATTGAGCTTTCCGGGACGAGCCTGTCCGGCCTTCGAGCTTTCTCCATATCGCTCATCAGCTTCAAAGCGTCGAGGTACCATCCGATTTGTGATTCAGATTTCGTTTGGACATCAAGGGCGATCAGGTCAGGTCTCCACCGTGATCGACGCGCTAAACTACCGAATAAGCACTGTTTCTCTGCGTCAGTCCATAGAGTACCAGTCGGCGGCACACCAAGATCTTCGGGGAGTTCACCGGAAGATGCAGGATGAGATGGGCCAAATGGTTGAGCGGGGGTGAAGATGCCTTCCGTGACTGCACCGGTACGGTACCGTGCGAGATAATCGGTGTGAAGGGAATAATCATGGGTGTATCGTTCGAGCTGGATCCCGGTAGGGACGAGCGAATGAGGAGATTCGGTGGAGTTATGTAAGTGCGTCCGTCGATCGTGTTGGTCGCCGTCCGAGTGGACACTACGTAGTTCCGAGTCTGCTTGAGACGAAAGCGATCTGGGTCGGTCATCGTGACCGTTCGTCATCAATGCAGGCTCATGCTGTAGTCGTGCAAGAGCGACACCTTCCGCGACGCCGTCCATATTTGTCGAGCCGGGAAGGTCCTACCTCCACCCTCACGATCGAATGATTGTATCTACACAGCAGATGTAGCATACTCGAGGTGGGAGTTGATTGAACAGATACTGTAGCACAAATAGTTCAAACCTATCAACTTGCGCTTTCATTTGGCTGACTGAGCCTAATTCGCTAGCAACGCTCCTTTACGTGATTTTGCGCTTAGATTCGAGATGACGCGAGCAGCCAAAGGCGACCTCGCTCAAACGCTTGTCAGTCGATTCAAGATCAAGGCTGGACAACAGGGCATATGTTGGTGATAACCTCACCGACTAGACCGATCTGTCTCCCGCTCATCCCCTAAACAGATCCCAAGATGGCTTCCAGATCTTCATACGACCGGTGAGCGCGGAGACTTCCTCGGTCCTACGACGCTTGGAGAAAGGGAGCTTGTCGTATTCACATTCCTGCTGTCTATCTCTTCAGATACTTGACCGTCTTCTCCCCAGAAGGAAGAGTCAGTCCGGTCTCCCACTCCAGTTCTTTGCGCTGGAAAAGCTGAACCGATTGATTCCCTACCATCTTGTAGCTCTTCCAAGTCGAATATGCTTTCAAGGCCATCTCCGGTTCAGGCATCACGGCCATCGCCGTCCGAGGAAAAGATACGTCGGTGATCATCACTCAACGAAAAGTTCCCGTGAGTCGCAGTCGGCCAATCGTCACAGCTTTACTTGACACTTCACCTCTTTCTGCCTATCTCGATGCTGACTTGGTTCTGTTCTTGTGACATTGGGACCGTTGCTCAGGACAAGCTCTTGGACCCAGAGACCGTCACCCACTTGTTTCAAATCACCCCAACTATCGGATGCGTAATGACCGGAATGATCGGTACGTCCTGCTGATCCTTCCCCTAGTCTCCTCTTTCCACTCATCTAATGTTCTCTGCGCGCATCTTCGTCGACCCTGTATGAATGGCCATGCAGCTGACGCAAGAGCTCAAGTTCAGAGGACTCGAGCAGAGGCTGCCGAGTTTAGGTACAAGTTTGGGTACGAGATCACTCCCGATGGTTGTGAGTTGATCTTTCTTTGACACATCTCTGGTGACGAAGAGAGTGGAGAGCTGAGCATGACCTCTGGTTCGCGTGTTGCTTGGGAAAAGTGGCTAAGCGGATGGCGAACATCAACCAAGTGTACACTCAACG
>Ga0308160_10001740_pt1 | contig 28881 bp, 24 predicted proteins | sample PhyFR1_FD_201036 | JGI IMG/M metagenome (GOLD analysis project Ga0308160, IMG submission 201036) | Phyllosphere microbial communities from UC Gill Tract Community Farm, Albany, California, United States - DLSLF.R1 | ecosystem: Host-associated > Plants > Phyllosphere > Unclassified | place: USA... | reverse complement strand
TATCTCGGAGCAGGGCCGCTGGTCGATGCGCTCGCCGGCGGGGCCGACGTCGTGATCACCGGGCGCGCCGCCGATCCCGCGCTGGTGCTGGCGCCCCTCATCCACGAATTCGGCTGGGCCATGGACGACTGGGAGCGGCTGGGGCAGGGCACGCTGGTGGGACATCTGCTGGAATGCGCGGGGCAGATCACGGGCGGCTATTTCGCCGATCCCGGCTACAAGGACGTCGCCGGCCTGGCGCGGCTGGGTTTCCCGATCGGCGAGGTGGGCGAAGACGGCACGGTCGTGATCACCAAGGTGCCCGGCAGCGGCGGCCAGGTCACGGCCGCCACCTGCAAGGAGCAGCTGCTCTACGAGATCCATGACCCGCGCGCCTACCTGACCCCGGACGTGGTGGCCGATTTCTCGAACGTGCAAGTCGTCGAGATCGGCCCCGACCGGGTGCGGGTCAGCGGCGCCACAGGCCATCCGCGGCCGGATACGCTGAAGGTCTCGGTCGGCTACGTCGACAGCTATGTCGGCGAAGGCCAGATGTCGTATGCCGGTCCCGGCGCCCTGGCGCGGGCGCGCCTGGCGCTGGCGATCGTCGAGGAGCGGCTGCCGATCACCGGCGTGCAGGCGAGCGAGCTGCGCTGTGATATCGTGGGCCTGAACGCCATGCACGGCGAGCGCCTGGCAGCCTCCGAGCGCGAACCGTACGAGGTGCGCATCCGCGTTGCCGGGCGCACCGACAGCCTGGGCGAAGCGGTCCGCATCGCCAACGAAGTGGAAAGCCTGTACACCTGCGGCCCGGCCGGCGGCGGCGGCGCCTTCAAGTCGGCGCGCGATATCGTCGCCGTGGTGTCGGTTTTGCTGCCGCGAGGCGCCGTCCATCCATCCGTCCACTTCGAGGAGAGCGACCATGCTGCTGCGTGAGATTGCCCATGCACGGGCCGGCGACAAGGGAAATATCTCGAATATCTCCGTGATCGCCTACGACCCGAAGGATTACCCGCTGCTGGAACACTGGCTCACCGCCGAGCGCGTGAAGGCGCATTTCGCCGGGATCGCGGCAGGCGAAGTGCGGCGCTATGCGCTGCCGGCGCTCGGCGCCCTGAACTTCGTCCTGCACCAGGCCTTGAGCGGCGGCGTCACCCGCTCGCTGGCCCTGGACGCCCACGGCAAGACCCTAAGCTCGGCAATGCTCGCCCTCGAGTTGCCCGACCAGGCAGCAGCAGAATTCACCCCACCATCACAAGAACGACTTCAAGGAGACCTGTCATGAGCTTCACCAAGCTGCCGAAGGTGGCCATCCGCGCCATCCCGGCCCTCTGCCTGGCATTCACGGCCACAGCTTCGGGCACTGCGGCCGCCGCCGGCTTCCCGGAAAAACCGATCCGCTTCGTCGTGCCCTTTGCCGCCGGCACCGCCACCGACCAGCTGGCGCGCGCGCTGGGGCAGGCGATCACGCTGGAGACGAAGCAGCAGGTCATTGTCGACAACCGGCCCGGCGGCAACGGTTTTATCGGCGCCAACGAGGCGGCGCGCGCGGCGCCGGACGGCTACACGGTCCTGATCGCGACCAACACGACCCACGCCGCGGCCGAGCACCTGTACAAATCGGTGCCCTTCGATCCGGTCAAGAGCTTCGCCCCGATCACCGCGCTCGGCAAGGGAGGGCAGATCATGGTGGTGAATGCGGCGTCGCCGGTAACCAGCGTCGGCAGCTTCATCGCCCTGGCGAAGAAGGAACCGGGCAAGGTCAGCTTCGGCAGCGGCAGTTCCTCGAGCAGGGTCGCGGGCGAACTGTTCCAGCAGATGGCCGGCGTGCAGCTGCTGCACGTGCCCTACAAGAGCAATACCTATGCGGTGACCGACCTGCTGGGCGGCCAGATCCAGATGATGATCACCGATACCGCGACCGGCCTGCCGCACATCAAGAGTGGCAAGCTGCGGGCGCTCGGCTACTCGGGCAGCACGCGCTCGCCGCTCCTGCCGGACGTGCCGACGATCGCCGAAGCGGGCGTCAAGGGCTACGACGTGGGCTACTGGTTCGCCGCCTATGCGCCGGCGAAGACGCCGCCGCCGGTGGTTGCCCGGCTCAACGAGCTGCTGACCCGCGCCGCAAAGAGCCCTACTGCGCACAGCGGCTTCTATGCGCTGAGCGGCACCAGCATCTTCCTGACCTCGCCCGAGGAGCTGACCCGGTTCCAGCTGGCGGAATCGAAGAAGTGGGGCGAGATCATCCGCAAGGCGGGGATCGAAAAGGAATAGAGAAAGGAATAGAAGCGCGGCTTCAGTCCGCGAACGCGCCCGCTTTCTTGTAGATCGGCCCCCACTTGTCGATCTCCGCCTTCAGGTGCGCCTGCAGTCCCTCGGGCGTGGCTTTTTCCGCCGGCACGGTTTCCGCGCCGAGGTCGGCGAACTTGGACTTCACGTTCGGATCGGCCAGCGCCTCGCGCAAGGCGGCGCCGAGCTTCGCGATCACCGGCTTCGGGGTGCCTTTCGGCGCATACAGGCCGTGCCACACATACATCTCGAAGCCGTTCATGCCCTGCTCGGCGAGCGTCGGGATGTTCGGCAGCGAGGCGACCCGCGCTTTCGTCGTCGCACCATACACCTTGACCTTGCCGGCGCGGATGTGCGACGTGGTCGACGTGGTCTGGTCGCACAGCAGGTCGATCGTGCCGCCCAGCAGGTCGTTCATGGCCGGTGCCGTGCCCTTGTAGGGGACGGTCGTGAGCGGCGTGCCGATCGCACTGAGGAACAGCATGCCGCACTGGTGCGAGACGGCGCCCAGGCCGGCGTTGCCCATGGTGAGCTTGCTCTTGTTCGCCTTGACGTAGTCGATCAGTTCCTTGAGGTTGTTCGGCGGCAGGTCCTTGCGCGCCACGAGCACCATCGGCACGTCGGCCACCTGCCCGACGTATTCGAAATCGGTAAGCGGATTGAAGGCCAGCTTGCGGTACATGGCGGGACTGGTGGCCATGCCGTTGTGATGCAGCAGCAGCGTGTAGCCGTCCGGCTCGGCGCGCTTGACCTTGCCGGCGGAAAGCGTGCCGCCGGCGCCGGTGGCGTTTTCGACGACGACGGGCTGCTTGAGCGACTTCGCCATGGTCTGGGCCACGATGCGGGCAATCGTGTCGGTCGGCCCGCCGGCTGCGAACGGAATGACCATGGTGACGGTCCTGTCCGGGAAATCGGCCGCCAGAAGGGAACCGGAAGCGAGCAGGGCAGTGGTGGTGGCAGCGGCGGCAATCAGTTTCTTCAACATCGGCGTCTCCTCGACAGGTTGATCGGGATCCGGGACGATCCCTTGTTACCTCTTTGTCCAACCATCGTAGGAGCTTATGGGAGCGAATGTGAAATAGCATTTCCTGATGCCAGGATCAAGGAACGGCATGGCTGCGCCGCCACCCCTTCAGCGTCCGACCCAGGCCGCGCCGGGCCAGGCCTCGGCCTGCACCATCTCCTTCATCAGCGCAACCAGCTCGGCGGCGACGGCGACACCGGCGGGCGAGGGCCGGCGCGCAGCCGAGCGGGCCAGCACGATCCGGCGCGACAGGTCGGGCGAGCCCACCGGCGCGCCCGACAGGCTGCCTTGCTCGAATTCGTCCAGCACCGCCGAGCTCGGCAGGATGGTGTAGCCAAAGCCCTTGGCCACCAGCGACTTCTGCAGGTCAAGGGCATTGGTCTCGGCCACCACATCGACCGTGATGCCGGCCACGGCGAGGGCGTGCTCGATGCTGCTGCGCAGGCCGTGCGACACGCTCGGAAACACCATCGGCCGGTCCTCCAGCGCCTTCAGCGGGAAGGGTTCGCCGGCCGCGATCTCGCCCGGCGGGCCGATCACATACAGGCGCTCGTCGAGCAGGGCCTCGACCTGCAGGCCGGTCGAGGAGCGGGTGTCGTAGAGCAGCGCCAGCTCGACTTCGCCGGCCTCCAGCCACTGCACCACATTGCCCGAGTAACCGACGTTCACGCTGAGCGAGACGCGCGGATGCCGCATGCGCAGGCGCGCCACCAGCTCGGCCGCCAGCAGCCGGCTGGTACTGGCCAGCAGGCCGATCGCCACCCGGCCGGCGACCGCGTTGGCGGCGGGCCCGATCTCGGCCCGCGCCTTGTCGAGCTCGCGCAGCGCGCGCCGGCCATACTCCACCAGGGTGCGGCCGGCGTCGGTCAGCACCATGCCGTGCCGTTCGCGCTCGAACAAGGGTACGCCGCATTCCTCTTCGAGCATGCGGATGTGTCGCGAGACCGCCGGCTGCACCAAGTGCAGCAACTCGCCCGCGCGCGTGGCGCTGCCGGTTTCGGCGATCGCGATCAGGGTGCGGATCTGCTTGATGTCCATGGGTTCGTTCGAAATGGGGCCGGGCCATGCCGGAACGTGATGATGGTATCAAATATTTCTATTTCAGTATGCATTCCATCGAATTCTATGATGAATGAACTTTGAACAAGCGCGAGCCTGGCTCGATCGACCATGAACCCTGAAGAACTCGACGCCGGCCACCTGCAGCAGTGGGTCGGCAAGACCGAAGTGATGCACGAGGTGGTGCGCCCGGAAGTGGCGGCGGCGCTGGCGGCGACGCTCGACCATGCGAACGTGCCGCACGCGGGCGATCCCTTGCCGCCGCTCTGGCACTGGACCAACTTCAACGCGGTCGTACCGCAGTCGCAGATCGGCGCCGACGGCCACCCGCGCCGCGGTGGCTTCCTGCCGCCGGTGCCGCTGCCGCGCCGGATGTGGGCAGGCGGGCGCTTCGTATTCCACGCGCCGGTGCCGATCGGCGCCGAATTGACGCGCACCTCGACCATCGCGAGCGTCCAGGCCAAGACGGGTTCCAGCGGTCGCCTGGTCTTCGTCACGGTGCGCCACGCCATCACCCGCGACGGCCAGCCGGCCATCACCGAGGAACATGACATCGTCTACCGCGACCTGGCGGCGCCGGGCAGCACGCCGCCGCCGCCAAAGGCCGCGCCACTCGAAGCGCGCTGGTCGCGCACGATCCACCCGGACCCGGTGCTGCTGTTCCGTTACTCGGCCCTGACCTTCAACGGTCACCGCATCCATTACGACCGCAGCTACGTCACCGAAGTGGAGGGCTATCCGGGGCTGATCGTGCACGGTCCGCTGATCGCGACCCTGCTGCTCGACCTGGTGCGGCGCGAGCTGCCGGAGCGGACGATCGCCGAATTCAGCTTCCGGGCGCTGGCGCCGCTGTTCGACACCGAGAGTTTCGACGTCTGCGGCACGCCCGCGGCCGACGGCGACACCATCAAGCTGTGGGCCCGCAACCAGCGTGGCGAGCTGGCGATGGAGGCGCAGGCCATCCTGCATCCCGCCGCCGCCCACGCAACTTCCCCCAACGGAGAACCAGCATGATCCACCAGGACCAATCGCACCAGGACATCCGCGATGCCGTGCGCGCGCTGTGCGCCGAATTCCCGGCCGAATACTTCCGCCGAATCGACGAGGCGCGCGGCTATCCGGAGGAATTCGTCGATGCGCTGACCAAGGCCGGCTGGATGGCCGCGCTGATCCCGCAGGAATACGGCGGCTCCGGACTCGGGCTGACGGAAGCCTCGGTCATCATGGAAGAGATCAACCGCGCCGGCGGCAACTCCGGCGCCTGCCACGGCCAGATGTACAACATGGGGACCTTGCTGCGGCACGGTTCGCAGGCGCAGAAGGAACGCTACCTGCCGAAGATCGCCAGCGGCGAGCTGCGCCTGCAATCGATGGCCGTGACCGAACCCACTACCGGCACCGACACCACCCGCATCCGCACCACCGCCGAGCGCCGCGGCGACAAGTATGTGATCAACGGCCAGAAGGTGTGGATCTCGCGCATCCAGCATTCGGACCTGATGATCCTGCTGGCGCGCACCACGCCGCTGGACCAGGTGACGAAGAAGTCGGAAGGCATGTCGATCTTCATCGTCGACCTGCGTGAAGCCATCGGCAAGGGCATGAGCGTGCAGCCGATCCTGAACATGGTGAACCACGAGACCAACGAGCTGTTCTTCGAGAACCTGGAAATCCCGGCCGAGAACCTGATCGGCGAGGAAGGCAAGGGCTTCAAGTACATCCTCGATGGCCTGAACGCCGAGCGCACCCTGATCGCGGCCGAGTGCATCGGCGACGGCTACTGGTTCATCGACAAGGTAACGAAGTACGTGAACGAGCGCGTCGTGTTCGGCCGCCCGATCGGCCAGAACCAGGGTGTCCAGTTCCCGATCGCCAAGGCCTATGTCAACCTCGAGGCCGCCAACCTGATGCGCTATAAAGCCTGCGAGCTGTTCGACGCGCACCAGGCCTGCGGGGCCCAAGCCAACATGGCCAAGATGCTGGCGGCCGACGCTTCCTGGGAAGCGGCCAACGCCTGCCTGCAGTTCCACGGCGGCTTCGGTTTCGCGGCCGAATACGACGTCGAACGCAAGTTCCGCGAAACCCGGCTCTACCAGGTGGCGCCGATCTCGACCAACCTGATCCTGGCCTATGTCGGCGAGCACGTGCTCGGCATGCCGCGCTCGTTCTAGGAGACTGCCATGAAACCCCTCGATGGCGTCACCGTCGTCACGCTCGAACATGCGATCGCCGCGCCGTTCTGCACGCGCCAGCTGGCGGACCTCGGCGCGCGCGTGATCAAGGTCGAGCGGCCGGGCGTGGGCGACTTCGCGCGCGCCTACGACGACCGCGCGCGCGGCCTGGCCTCGCATTTCGTCTGGACCAACCGCTCCAAGGAAAGCCTCAGCCTGGACGTCAAGCACGAGGAAGCCGCGCGCATCCTCGAGCGCTTGCTGGGCGGCGCCGACGTGCTGGTGCAGAACCTGGCGCCGGGCGCGGCGGCCCGCCTGGGGCTGTCGTACGAGGCCCTGAAGGAACGCTTCCCGCGCCTGATCGTCTGCGATATTTCGGGTTACGGCGCCGATGGCCCCTACCGCGACAAGAAGGCCTACGACCTGCTGATCCAGAGCGAGTCGGGCTTCCTGTCGATTACCGGTTCGCCCGACGAGCCGGCCAAGGCCGGCTGCTCGATCGCCGACATCGCGGCCGGCATGTACGCCTATACCAACATCCTGGCGGCCCTGATCGCGCGCGGCCGCACCGGGCAGGGCTGCCGGATCGACGTCTCGATGCTCGAGGCGATGGCCGAGTGGATGAGCTATCCGCTGTATTACGCGATCGACGGCGCCAGCCCGCCGCCGCGCGCGGGCGCCGCCCATGCGACGATTTATCCCTACGGGCCGTTCCCCGCAGGCGACGGCAAGACCGTCATGCTGGGACTGCAGAACGAACGCGAGTGGGAGCAGTTCTGCGCCCGGGTGTTGGAGCAGCCCGGGCTGGCAAAGGACGCCCGCTTCGCCTCGAACGCCGCGCGCACCGCCGCGCGCGCGGAGCTGCGCGCCATCATCGTCGAGACCTTCTCGCGCCTCACGGCGGAGCAGGTGATCGCGCGCCTCGACGCCGCCCAGATCGCCAATGCGCACATGAACGACATGCACGACCTGTGGCGCCATCCGCAACTGCAGGCGCGCGGACGCTGGACCGAGGTCGACACCCCGGAGGGCAGGATACCGGCCCTGCTGCCGCCGGGCGTCACGGAGGCGGACGCCGTGCGCATGGATGGCGTGCCGGCGCTGGGCCAGCACACCGAGGCCATCCTCGCCGAACTCGGCTACGACGGCGCGGCGCTGCAGACCCTACGCGCGGCCGGCGCGATCTGACGTGAACGGACTGCCCATGACTACCTTGCTCCCCCGTTCCTACCTGTTCGTTCCGGCCAACCGGCCGGATCGCTTCGACAAGGCCTGCCAGACCGGGGCCGATGCGGTGATCGTCGATCTCGAGGACGCGGTGCCCTTCGCCGAAAAGTCGGCGGCGCGCGCGGCGCTGGCGGCCTGGCTGGCGCCCGCGCATACGGCGCATTTGGTATATGTGCGGATCAACGGCGCCGACACCGAATGGTTCGCCGAGGACCTCGCCCTGTGCTCCCTGCCCGGGGTGAGCGGCGTCGTCCTGTCGAAAGCCGAAGAGGCCGGGGACCTGGCGCGGCTGCATGCCGCCGCGCCCGCCGCCGCGCTCCTGCTGCTGGTCGAGAGCGCAGCCGGCATCCGCAACCTGGACGCGCTGGCGCGCGCGCCGGGCGTGCAGCGCCTGCTGTTCGGATCGATCGATTTTCAGCTCGACATGGGTATTCGCGGCGAGCGCGAGGAATTGCTGTTCTTCCGCTCGCAGCTGGTGCTGGCATCGCGCCTGGCCGGCATCGGCGCGCCGGTCGACGGCGTCACGCCGGCCATCGACGACAGCGTGCGCCTGCGCGACGATGCCGGGCATGCGCGCCGGATGGGCTTTGGCGGCAAGCTCTGCATCCACCCGCGGCAACTGGACGCAGTCCATCGCTGCTTCAGTCCCGACGAGGAAGAGCTGGCCTGGGCGGCGCGCGTGGTGGAGGCGGCCGCGCGATCGGATGGGGCGGCGGTGGCGCTGGATGGGAAGATGATCGACCGGCCGCTCATCCTGCGCGCCCGCCAGATTCTGGACGAAGCGGCGGCCCGGCGCGGCTGCCCGAACAGCGACTGAGGGCAGGCGGGGCCGGACTCAGGCTCCCGCACGCTTGGGATCGTGTCCCTGTTTCCCGAGCACCTCCATCACCAGCTCGCAGTGGTCGCCCTGGATCTCGATCACCCCGTCCTTCACCGTCCCGCCCGAACCGCAGGCCGTGCGCAGCTGCTTGCCCAGCACGGCCAGCGCCGCCGCATCGAGCGCGACCCCTTTTACCAGCGTAACCGTCTTGCCTCCGCGGCCCTTGGACTGGCGCGAGACGCGCACCACGCCGTCGCCAACGACGGCCGGCCTGGCCTTGCACGCGCATGCCGTCACCGGCTGCGCGCAGGACGGACACATGCGTCCGTGTTCGGTCGAATAGACGAGGCCACCTTTAGCGCTGCTTTTCATGTGCTTACTCTTGCGTACGGAGATCTTGAGACCCGCGAGTGTAGCAGCAGCTGCGCCGTCACGGCAGCTCCTCGTACATGCGCTCTTTCGACAGCATGACCTCGTTGTGCGCGCGTCCCGCTGGAATCATGGGGAAGCAGTTCTCGGCCTGCTCGACCGCGACGTCCAGGAGGTACGGGCCATCGGAGGACAGGCACTCGCGCAGCGCCGCCTCGAGATCGGCGGCCTGCTCGACCCGGCGCGCGCGCCAGCCGAAGGCGCGCGCCAGCGCGACGAAGTCGGGCAGCGCTTCCGACCAGCTGTGGCTGTAGCGCCCGCCGTGATGCAGTTCCTGCCACTGGCGCACCATGCCCATGCAGCCGTTGTTCGACAAAATCAGCTTGACCGGGCAGCGGTGCTGGACGGCGGTGGCAAGCTCCTGGATGTTCATCAGGATCGACGCGTCGCCGCTGACGCAGGCCACCAGCCGGCCAGGATGCGCGACCTGGGCGCCGATCGCGGCGGGCAGGCCGTAGCCCATGGTGCCAGCGCCGCCCGAGGTCAGCCAGCGGCGCGGCCGGTCGAACGGGAGGTACTGGGCCGCCCACATCTGGTGCTGGCCGACGTCGGTGGAGACGATGGCATCCGTTCCCCGGATCTGCTCCGCGAGCGCATGCATCAGCATCTGCGGCGAAATGGCCGGCGCGCTGGACGCGAAGCCGAGGCAATCCGCATCGCGCCTGCGCTGGATCGTGCGCCACCAGTCGCGCAGCGCGGCCGGGTCCAGCGCGTGCGCCTGCAGCTTCCTTTCCAGTTCGCCCAGGACCGCGCCGCAATCGCCGACCAGGCCCACGTCCGCCTGCACCAGTTTATTGATCGAGCCCGGATCGATGTCGATGTGGACGATCTTCGCGTGCGGGCAGAACCCGTCGAGGCGCCCGGTGACGCGGTCGTCGAAGCGGGCGCCCACGCACACGACTAGGTCGGCGCCGTGCATCGCCAGGTTCGCTTCGAGGGTGCCGTGCATGCCCAGCATGCCGAGCCAACGCGGATCCGAAGCCGGGAAGGCGCCCAGGCCCATCAGCGTGAGCGTGCAGGGCGCGTCCTTCATCCGGACCAGGCGGGCGAAGGCGGCGCAGGCCTCGCTGCCGGCATTGACCAGGCCACCGCCGCCGTAGAAGACGGGCCGGCGTGCCGCGGCGATCAGGGCCGCGGCCTGTGCCAGTTGTGCGTCTGCGGCCTGCGCCGGGCGCTGGGCAGGCAGGAGCGAGGAGTTGGGTGAGGTCTCTGCCTGGACGGCGAATTCCCGCGCCTGGATGTTCTTCGGCATATCGACCAGCACCGGCCCCGGCCTGCCTTGCGTCGCCTGGTGGATCGCTTCGCGCACCGTGTTCGCGATCTCGCCATAGGTCCCGATCTGCGCATTCCACTTCGTCACGCTGCGCGAAATGCCGATCGCGTCGCACTCCTGGAAGGCGTTGGTGCCGATCAGGTTGGTAGCGACCTGTCCGCTGATGCACAGCACGGGCACCGAATCGCACAGCGCGTCGAGCAGTCCGGACACCGTGTTGGCGATGCCGGGGCCGGAGGTGACGAACACGACGCCGAGGCGGCCGGTCGACCGCGCATAGCCTTCGGCCGCGTGCACCGCGGCCTGTTCGTGCCGCACCAGTACGTGGCGCAGGCGCGGTTCCTGGTGCAGGGCGTCGTACAGCGGCAGCACGGCACCGCCGGGGTAGCCGAACACGGTGTCGACACCCGCGTCGATCAGGGTCCGCAGCAGCACCTGGGCGCCGGTCAGGGTGGTGCGCTGGCCAGGCGCAGGCAAGGGAAGGCCGGGTAGGGCGGATAGGCTGGTCATGCGAAAAGTTTATCGACCTGAGCGCGGAAAGTGCTTCATAATTTCAGCCTAATTTGGCCTGAGGGTGAAAATCTTATGGAAAACAACGAAGAATTAGGAAAATCCTTCGACCGCCTCGATCTGGCGATCTTGCGCATCCTGCTGACGGACTCGCGCACGCCCCTGCAGGAAATCGGCAAGCAGGTCGGCTTGTCGACCACCTCGTGCTGGAACCGCATCAAGCGCATGACCGATAGCGGCGCCATCGCGGCCTATACGGTCAAGGTCGACCTGGCCCAGATCGGCTACCAGGATTCGGTCATCGTCCAGGTCACGCTGGGCAGCCACAGCCAGGAGACGCTCGACGCCTTCGGACGCGCGCTGCAATCGATCCCCGAGGTGCTGGAAGCCTTCCTGATCTCGGGCGACTACGATTACTTCATCCGGATCGCGGTGAAGGACACGCGCGACTATGAACGGCTCCTGCGCGAGAAGCTCTACATGATTCCCGGTATCCGGCACAGCAAGTCGAGTTTCGTCTTGCGCACTTTGAAGAAGGAAGACACGCCGCTGACCAGCTGAGTTCGCAGGCTTTCAGGCCACCGTCAATGAATCGCTTGCGCCGCAAACTACTTTAGGCTTAAAGTATGTGCGCAGCGTAGCAAACAATTCACCTGGCTGGCCGGAGACCCCATGAACGGAACCGCGTACCTGGACACTTTTGCGAACGACAACCTGCCGCCGCGCGAGCAGTGGCCCGAGCTGCTGTTCGAGCTCGACGAATTGCAGTACCCCGCGCGCCTGAACTGCGCGCACGAACTGCTCGATGCGATGGTCTCGAAGGGCCATGGCGAGTCGATCGCCGTCCGTGGCGCCGGCGTCAGCTGGACCTATGCCGAACTGCTGGACAAGGTCGACCGCATCGCCGGCATCCTGCAGAAAGAACTCAAGCTAGTGACCGGCAACCGCGTGCTGCTGCGCGGCGCGAACAACCCGATGATGGCGGCCTGCGTACTGGCGGTCTGGAAGGCGGGTTATGTCGCGGTGCCGACCATGCCGCTGCTGCGCGCGAAAGAGCTGAGCACCATCATCGGGCTGGCGCGGGTGGATGCGGTGCTGTGCGCCGCCGACCTGCGTGCGGAACTCGACCAGGCCTGCAGCGAAGCCGAGCTCCCGCCGCGCGTGCTCTCCTTTAACGACGGCGGCCCCGGTTCGCTCGACGCCCTGATGGCGTCGATGCCTTCACACTTCGAGGCGGTCGACACGGCGGCCGAAGACGTGTGCCTGCTCAGCTTCACCTCCGGCACCACCGGCCGTCCCAAAGGCACCATGCACTTCCACCGCGACGTGCTGGCCGTTTGCGACTGCTTCCCGCGCTCGCTGCTCGCCACGCAAGCGGACGACGTCTTCATCGGTACGCCGCCGCTCGCCTTTACTTTCGGCCTGGGCGGGCTGCTGCTGTTCCCGCTGCGGCATGGCGCCTCGACCGTGTTGCTGGAGAAGCTCACGCCCGATGCGCTGCTGGCGGCGATCGCCCAATACCGCGCCACCGTCTGCTTCACCGCGCCGACTTTCTATCGCCAGATGGCGCCGCTGGCGAGTAAATACGACCTGTCCAGCCTGACGCGCAGCGTCTCGGCCGGCGAAGCGCTGCCATTGCAGACGCGCCAGGCCTGGCAGCAGGCCACTGGCCTCGCGATGATCGACGGGATCGGCTCGACCGAGATGCTGCACATCTTTATCTCCGCCGCGGGCGAGGACATCCGCCCCGGCGCCACCGGCCGCCCGATTCCCGGCTACCGCGCCTGCATCCTCGACGACGACGGCAAGCCTGTGGAAGCGGGCGTCGTCGGCCGGCTGGCCGTCAAGGGCCCGACCGGCTGCCGCTACCTGGCCGACCCGCGCCAGCTCGACTACATCTGCAATGGCTGGAACCTGACCGGCGACGCCTACCGGATGGACGAAGACGGCTATTACTGGTACCAGGCGCGCACCGACGACATGATCATCTCCGCCGGCTACAACATCGCCGGGCCCGAGGTCGAGGACGCGCTGATGCAGCACCCGGCGGTGGCCGAATGCGGCGTCGTGGGCGCGCCCGATGCCGAGCGCGGGCAGCTGGTGCTGGCCTATGTCGTGCTGCGGCCCGGCCATGAAGGTAGTCCGGAGATGGCCAAGGCGCTGCAAGACCACGTCAAGCAGACCGTCGCCCCCTATAAATACCCGCGCAGGATCGAGTTCCGCGCCGCCTTGCCGCGCACCGACACGGGCAAGCTGCAGCGTTTCAAGCTGCGCCAGGAAGCAAAGCAACTCTCGGAGTAAGCCATGAACATCGTTTGCATTGGCGGCGGCCCCGCCGGCCTGTATTTCGCCCTGCTGATGAAGAAGCAGGACCCGACCCACGAGATCACGGTCATCGAGCGCAATCGCCCCTATGACACCTTCGGCTGGGGCGTCGTCTTCTCCGACCAGACCCTGGGCAACCTGGTCGCGGCCGACGAGCAGACCGCACGCACCATCCTGCAATCCTTCAACCACTGGGACGACATCGACGTGCACTTCAAGGGCCGCACCGTCACCTCCGGCGGCCACGGCTTCTGCGGCATCGGCCGCAAGCGCCTGCTGAACATCCTGCAAGCGCGCTGCGAAGAGCTGGGCGTGCGCCTCGTGTTCGAGACCGACGTGGGCGACGACCAGGCGCTTGCACGCCAGTACGGCGCCGACCTGGTGATCGCCAGCGATGGCCTGAACAGCCGTGTGCGCACCTGCTACGTCGACACCTACCAGCCGGACATCGATACCCGCCACTGCCGCTTCGTCTGGCTCGGCACCAAGAAGAAGTTCGACGCCTTCACCTTCGCCTTCGAAAAAACGGAACATGGCTGGTTCCAGGCCCACTGCTACCAGTACGACGGCGACACCTCGACCTTCATCGTCGAGACGCCGGAAGAGGTCTGGCGTAAATCCGGCCTGGAGGGCATGAGCCAGGAAGAGGGCATCGCCTTCTGCGAAAGGCTGTTCGCCAAGTACCTGGATGGCCACCCGCTGATGAGCAATGCCTCGCACCTGCGCGGCTCGGCCATGTGGATCAAGTTCCCGCGCATCGTCTGCCGTGAATGGGTGCACTGGAATACCATCGATGGCCGCCGCGTGCCCGTGGTGCTGATGGGGGACGCCGCCCACACCGCCCATTTCTCGATCGGTTCGGGCACCAAGCTCGCGCTGGAAGATGCGATCGAGCTGGCGCGCTGTTTCGAGCGCGATGGCGCGGCCGGCATCGAGAAGGTATTGGAGGATTACCAGGCCGTGCGCGCGGTTGAAGTACTGAAGATCCAGAGCGCGGCGCGCAACTCGATGGAGTGGTTCGAGAACGTCGAACGCTATACCGCGATGGAAGCGGAGCAGTTCGCCTACTCGATGCTGACCCGCAGCCAGCGCCTGTCGCACGAGAACCTGCGCGTGCGCGACGCAGCCTATGTCGGCCAGTTCGAGGAATGGATCGCCAGCCGCGCCTTCGAGCAGGCTGGGATACCAGTACCGGCGAATGCCGGCAGCATTCCGCCGATGTTCACGCCCTTCCGCCTGCGCGGCACCCTGCTGAAGAACCGCATCGTCGTCTCGCCGATGGCCCAGTATTCGGCGGTGGACGGCGTGGCGGGCGACTACCATCTGGTGCACCTGGGCGCGCGGGCGCTGGGCGGCGCGGCGATGGTGTTCGCGGAGATGACCTGCGTCTCGGCCGACGCGCGCATCACGCCGGGTTGCCCCGGCATGTATACGCCCGAGCACACGGCCGCCTGGACGCGCATCGTCGACTTCGTCCACGCCAACAGCGATGCGAAGATCGCCCTCCAACTCGGCCACGCCGGCGCCAAGGGTTCCACCAAGCGCGCCTGGGACGGCACCGACCAGCCGCTCGACGACGGCAACTGGCCGCTGGTGTCGGCCTCGCCCCAGCAATACCTGGAAGGCGTGTCGCAGGTGGCGCGCGAAGCCACGCGCGAAGACCTGGAGCGCATCAAGCTCGACTTCGTGCGCGCGACCGGCGAGGCCGCCAAGGCAGGTTTCGACTGGCTCGAGCTGCACTGCGCCCACGGCTACTTCCTCTCCAGCTTCATTTCGCCGCTGACCAACCAGCGCCAGGACGAGTACGGCGGCAGCGTCGAAAACCGCTGCCGCTATCCGCTCGAAGTCTTCCACGCGATCCGCGCCGTCTGGCCGGAAGACCGGCCGATCAGTGTGCGCCTGTCGGCCCACGATTGGGTCGAAGGCGGCCTGACGCCCGACGACGCCGTCGAGGTTGCGCGCCTGTTCAAGGAGGCCGGTGCCGACATGATCGACGTCTCCTCGGGCCAGGTCAGCAAGAAGGAAAAGCCGGTGTATGGACGCATGTTCCAGACGCCGTTCGCGGACCGCATCCGCAACGAGGTCGGGATTCCGACCATCGCGGTGGGCGCCATCTTCGAGGCCGACCACGCCAACAGCATCATCGCCTCCGGCCGCGCCGACCTGTGCGCGATCGCGCGGCCGCACCTGGCCGACCCGGCCTGGACCCTGCACGAAGCGGCGAAGCTGGGCTATACGCCGGTGGCGTGGCCGAAGCAGTACTACGCGGGCAAGCTGCAGCTGGAGCGCAACCTGGAACGCGAACGCCAGCTGGCCGCGGCCAGCAGCGGCCTCACGCCGCAGCAGGTCGCGGCCAAGCTGCTGGAGGGCTGAGATGAAGATCGGGGACATCCTGGCCGGACGCCACGCCCTGGTCACTGGCGGTGGACGCGGCATCGGTGCCGCCATCGCACGGGCCTTGCTGGAACAGGGCGCCCGCGTCACCATCACGGGCCGCAAGCGCGAGGCGCTGGCCGCTACCGTGGCCGACCTGTCCACGCTGGGCGAGATCGCGGCAGAGGCGATGGACGTCACCAGCGCGGAGTCGGTGGCGCAGGCCTTCGCCGCGGCCGAGGCGCGCTTCGGGCCGGTGAGCGTATTGGTGAATAATGCAGGGCAGGCCACATCCGCGCCACTGCTGAAAACCGGCGAGGACGTCTGGAACCAGATGCTGGCCGTGAACCTGACCGGCAGCTGGCACTGCATCCGCGCCGCGCTGCCCGCCATGCTCGAAGCGCGCTGGGGCCGCATCGTCAACGTCGCCAGCACGGCGGGGCTGACGGGCTACAGCTACGTGTCGGCCTATTGCGCGGCCAAGCACGGCGTGGTCGGGCTGACCCGTTCGCTGGCGCTGGAAGTGGCGGCCAAGGGCGTGACCGTCAACGCGGTCTGCCCCGGCTACACCGAGACCGACATCGTGCGCGAGGCCGTGGCGAACATCGTCGCCAAGACCGGCCGCAGCGAAGAGCAGGCGCTGGCCGAACTTGCGTCCACCAATCCGCAGCGGCGACTGGTGCAGCCGGACGAGGTAGCGAACGCCGTCGCCTGGCTCTGCATGCCGGGCGCAGGCGCGATGAATGGACAGGCGGTCGTCGTCGCCGGCGGCGAAGTCATGTAAAACAAGGAATCAACCATGCCACGAAAACAGGCCGCGCTTGCGGTCGCCCTCAGCGAAGTAGACGAAGTGCTCGACGTCGAGAGCCGCCTGACGGACGACAATCACCAGTCCCTGAAACTCTGGCTGCGCATGCTCTCGTGTACGACCCTGATCGAGACCGAGATCCGGTCGCGCCTGCGCCTCGAGTTCGGCATCACGCTGCCGCGCTTCGACCTGATGGCGCAGCTTGATCGCCATCCGGAGGGCCTGCGCATGGGCGAACTGTCGAAGCGCATGATGGTCACCAGCGCCAACGTCACCGGCATCGTCAACCTGCTCGAGCAGGAAGACCTGGTCGCGCGCGACGCGGTGCCGGGCGACGGCCGCGCCTACAGCGTGCGCCTGACGCCGGCCGGGCGCCGGAGTTTCAGACGCATGGCGGCGCGCCACGAAGCCTGGATCATCGAGCTGATGTCCGGCCTGCAGGAAGACGAACGTGCGGCGCTGATGGCGACGCTGTCCACATTGAAGCGGGCCTTGAGCGCCGCCGACTGACCAGAACACCAGGAGAAACCATGCGTTACCTACCAGGCGAACCGCAGCAACTGCCGGGCAACCGCGCCAGCTTTGGCGACCACCAGCCGCAGCACTTCCTGTTCGCACTCGAAGCCGGCGTGGCCACGATCACGCTGAACCGTCCCGAGCGCAAGAACCCGCTCACCTTCGACTCCTACGCCGAGCTGCGCGACCTGTTCCGCGCACTGGCCTACGCCGACGACGTCAAGGCGATCGTCGTCACCGGCGCCGGCGAGAACTTCTGTTCCGGCGGCGACGTCCACGACATCATCGGCCCGCTCACCAAGCTCGACATGCCAGGCCTGCTGGCCTTTACCCGCATGACGGGCGACCTGGTGAAAGCGATGCGCGCCTGCCCGCAGCCGATCGTCGCCGCCATCGACGGCGTCTGCGCCGGCGCGGGCGCGATCTTGGCGCTGTCCTCGGATATCCGCTACGGCACCGCGCGCAGCAAGACGGCCTTCCTGTTCACCCGCGTCGGCCTGGCCGGCTGCGACATGGGCGCCTGCGCGCTGCTGCCGCGCGTGATCGGCCAGGGCCGCGCCGCCGAACTGCTTTATACGGGACGCAGCCTCGGTGGCGAGGAGGCCGAGCGCTGGGGCTTCTTCAACCGCCTGTGCGCGCCCGAAAGCGTGCTGGCGGACGCGCAGGCTTTCGCCGCCTCGCTGGCGAGCGGCCCGACCTTCGCCCACGGCATGACCAAGAAGATGCTGCAGCAGGAATGGAACATGGGCGTGGACGAAGCGATCGAAGCCGAAGCCCAGGCCCAGGCCATCTGCATGGCCACCAACGACTTCCATCGCGCCTACCACGCGTTCGTGGCGAAGGAAAAACCCCAATTCGAAGGAGATTGAGCGCATGGCCGACATCGATTACCTGAACTGGCCCTTCCTGGAAGGCCGCCACCGCGAACTGGCGCAGTCGCTCGACGCCTGGGCGGCGCAGCACATCCCGCAAGGGCATGACCACGACGTCGACGCCGCCTGCCGCGCGCTCGTCAAACAGCTTGGTCAGGCGGGCTGGCTGAAGCACGCGATCGGCGGCACGGCCTACGGCGGCGCCAGCGATGCCATCGACACGCGCGCCGTCTGCCTGATCCGCGAAACCCTGGCGCGCCACTCGGGCTTGGCCGACTTCGCCTTCGCCATGCAGGGCCTGGGCAGCGGCGCCATCACCCTGTACGGCAGCGAGGAGAACAAGCGTGAGTACTTGACGCGCGTCGGCCGCGGCGAAGCCATTTCCGCGTTTGCGCTGTCCGAGCCGGACGCCGGCTCCGACGTGGCCGCCATGGCCTGCGCCGCCACGCTCGACGGCGACCACTATGTGCTGAACGGCGAAAAGACCTGGATCTCGAACGGCGGCATTGCCGACGTCTACGTCGTCTTCGCACGCACCGGCGAAGCGCCGGGCGCGCGCGGCATCTCGGCTTTCATCGTCGACGCCGGCTTGCCGGGCTTCGAGATCGCCGAGCGCATCGACGTGATCGCCCCGCACCCGCTGGCGCGCCTGCGTTTTACGAATTGCCGCGTCCCGGTCTCGAAGCGCCTGGGCGAAGCCGGGCAGGGCTTCAAGGTCGCGATGGCGACGCTCGACATCTTCCGCACCTCGGTCGCCGCCGCCGCACTGGGCTTCGCCCGCCGCGCACTGGATGAGGCGCTAGCGCGCACGACCAGCCGCAAGATGTTCGGCAAGACCCTGGCCGACTTCCAGCTGACCCAGGCCAAGCTCGCGCAGATGGCCACCGGCATCGACGCCGCCGCCTTGCTCACCTACCGCGCCGCCTGGCAGCGCGACCAAGGGCGCCGCGTAACGAAAGAGGCCGCGATGGCCAAGCTGACCGCCACCGAGACGGCGCAGCAGGTGATCGACGCCGCGGTGCAGCTGTTCGGCGGCCTGGGCGTCGTGAGCGAGCAGCCGGTCGAGCGCCTGTACCGCGAGATCCGCTCGCTGCGCATCTACGAGGGCGCGACCGAGGTGCAGCAGCTGATCATCGCACGCGAACTGCTGGCGGACGCAGTGGCCAGGGACGTGCCGCGTGGCTGAGGAGCGCATCTTCGCGCGCGAGGTGCTGGTGCGCTTCGGCGACTGCGATCCCGCCGGTATCGTGTTCTATCCGCGCTACTTCGAGATGTTCAACAACCTGGTCGAGGACTGGTGCGCACAGGGCCTGGGCGCCAGCTTCCGCGAGCTGCACCAGGAGCGTGGACTTGGTGTGCCGACGGTAAGCATCCAGACCGAGTTCGTCGCGACCAGCACATTGGGCGACGTGCTGCGCGCCGAGCTGTCGGTCCTGAAGATCGGCGGCGCATCGATCACGCTGGCGATCCGCCTGGTGGGCGAAGACGGCGCCGATCGCGTGCGCGCGACGCTCGTACTGGTGCTGATGGAATTGACGACAAAGCGGGCCGCGCGCATTCCCGACGCCATGCGTGCGCGTATCGCCGCCTATGCACCCGCAGAACAATCTGACCAAGAAAGGTAAGACCATGGACTTCCTGCAACCAGAAGGCTGGCCTCGCCCACGCGGCTACTCCAACGGCATCGCCGCCTCGGGCCGCATGGTTTTCGTCAGCGGCATGATCGGCTGGGACGCCGACGGCGTCTTCCAGACCGACGACTTCGCCGGCCAGGTGCGCCAGGCGCTGCAGAACATCGTGGCGGTGCTGGCTGAAGGCGGGGCGAAACCGGAGCACATCGTGCGCATGACCTGGTATGTGCTCGACAAGAAGGAATATGTGGCGGCGTATCCGGAGATCGGGGTGGCCTACCGCGAGCTGATCGGGAAGCATTTTCCGACCATGACTGCGGTGCAGGTGGCGGGGCTGGTGGAGGATAGAGCCCGTGTAGAGATCGAAGTAACGGCTGTGGTGCCAGCGTAGAATGGCATTTCTCACTCAACAGGCACAATTCCATTCACTGAACGTTTCGTTAATATGCATCGAATTTGTCGCATTGTGATTCCATTCGTTATCGCTGGAACCGCGGTTTCAGCGCTTGCGTGCGGACCGGGGCCGCGGGAACATTATGCGAAGACAGAAAAGCGGGTCCGCGAGCGGTTCGAAGGCGTCGATTCCGTAGTGCTCGTCACACTCCTCGATGTGGCGATGGCGAAAAAAATAGATATGGGAATTGAGCTGCAGGGTGAAAAGTCAACGTTCAGGATAGATCGCGTATTCAAGGGGCATGCAAGGCCTGGCGACAAGCTGATCCTCAATACGTTCAGTACTTGTGCCAATTACGTCGTCGAGAAATGGAATGGAGCCAAAGGTCCGGCCATTTCATCACGGCAGTGGCTGCTTTATCGAAACCATTCAGACACCCAGATGCCGGCTCACGATATGGCGCAACCGATTGACATTGCAGCATACGATGTCAACGTACTATCGAATCGGCTCAGCGCGCACGCCAATAAGCACCGCTAGCCTTGCGAGCAAGGGGAGCTCACGTCGCCTTGTTGCCCTCCAGCGCAATTGGCTGCAGCGCCTCCAGCGCCGGCCCTTCCAGCACCCGGCCATCCGGCGCAAACCGGCTGCCATGACAATTGCAGTCCCAACTGCGCTCCGCATCGTTCCAATTGATGTCGCATCCCATGTGCGTACACTTCCCGGCCACCGCCTGTAGCGCGCCATCGGCAGTGCGGTAGACGGCAACCGGCTTGCCGGCGACCTCGATCTTGCGTGCCTGGCAGGGCGCCAGGTCATCCAGCCCAGCCTGCGGCGCAGCGCCCATCGCGGGGCCCTGGTCGGAATCTGCCGGTTCGGTCTTTTCCTGCTCGAAGCCTTCCGGCCGCTTTTCCTTGTCGGCGCGTCCGACCTGGTACAGCGCCGCCCACGGGTTGTCGCGCCCCAGGATGGCATCGGCCAACAGCATGCCGGCCAGAGTGCCGTAGGTCAGGCCGTCCCCCGAGAATCCGGTGGCGATATAGGTGCGGGCCGCATCGACATTGAGGCCGATGTAAGGCAGCTTGTCCTTGGCGCGGTAGCGCTGCGCCGACCAGCGGTATTCGACTTCGCCGACCTGGAAATGTTTGCGCGCATACTGCTCCAGGTTCTGGTAGCGGTCGCGCCCGATGTCTTCGTCGCCGGTCGAGTGCGCGCTGCCGACGGCCACCAGGTAGCCGAGGCCGTGCTGGGTAAAGCCGCGCAGCGAATGGCGCTCCTCGCCGATGCTCCAGTAAATGCCCGGCGCGGGGACGGCGTCGTTGCATTGCAGGGCGACGCCGTATTCGCGCACAACTTCGAGCTTGGCCTGTACCAGATGGATGCCGACCGGGCTGTGGGTAGCCAGGATTACGTGCTCCGCATGCACGCTGCCATGCTCGGTGCGCACCAGCCCGGCGGCGTCGTCGACCGCCAGCACCCGGGTGTGTTCGAAGATCAGGCAGTCCTCGCTGCCGATGTGCTGGGCCAGCTGGCGCAGGTAGGCGAGCGGCTGGAACTGGGCCTGGCCCGGCACGCGCAGGGCACGGGCGCAGGGGACGGGGAGGGCGATGCTGTCGACCAGCTGGGCGTCCAGGCCGGCGCGCTTGACGGCCGCCGCTTCCTCCTCGATCTGCTTGACGTGGGCGGCGTCGGCCGCGACCAGGTGCCAGGGTACGCGCTGGAAGCCGCAGTCCATCCCAAAGCGGCCGACGGTGGATTCGATCAGGTCGATGGCGGCGGCCCGCGAGGCGAGTACCTGGCGCGCGGCCTCAGGGCCATGCGCCTGTTCCAGCGTATGCACGCCGAGGTCGAGGGTCGCATACAGGTTGCCCGTCGAGTTTCCGCTGCTGCCGTCGCCGACCTTGTCCGCGTCGAGAATGGCGACCCGCTTACCGGCCTCCACCAGCAGCATCGCGGCGCTCAGGCCGGTGATCCCGCCGCCGACGATGGCGACGTCGACCTTCAGGTCGGCCTGCAGGGTCGGCAGGCAGGCGGTCTTGGCGGCCGTGCCTTGCCACAGGGATGACGTATCCATGCGTGCATACCTTTCTCGAATCAAGGACCAGGCGGCAGACGGCCGCTCTCGCTCGAATCATTCCGCGAATTGCTGCTCCGCGGCGCCCGATTGACAAGGGTAAAGGAAGCGAGGGTCGCAGCTGTCCAGGCTAAGGAACACGGCATTTCAGCCAATCCGGGTAGGATGCATCGACCACAGACAAGAGGACCTAGGCCGTCCTGCGACTTCATGAGTACTTCTGCTGCACCCCTCGACTTGTCCAACTGCGACAAGGAACCGATCCGTACGCCCGGAACAATCCAGCCGCATGGATTTTTGCTGACGCTTTCCGACGCGCTCGACGTCCTGCAGGCGAGCGAAAATGTCCTGGATCTTATCGGCTGCAGCGCCGAGTCGGTCATCGGCTGTGCGCTGGATGCCGTCGTTGGCGCGCCGGCCGCGCAGCAGCTGGCGCCAAGCCTGTCCGCTCAACTCGGATCCCGTCCATCCTACGTCGGGACCATCACCGCGACAAGCGGGCGTCACTTCGACGTGCTGGCGCATCGCTGGGATCAATCGCTCATCGTGGAGTTCGAGCCGGTAGACAGGCCCGCTCCCGCCGACTTTCGCGAACTCTACCCCTTGATCGGCGACTTCCTGTTGCAGGTGAACGATACGGCATGCCTGGAGTCCCTTGCCCGGTCGGCCTGCCAGCATATTCGTGCCGTCACGGGTTTTGGCCGGGTGCTCGTGTACAAATTCGATGCCGATGGCCATGGGCACGTGACCGCCGAAGCGAAAGAAGACAGCTACGCGTCGTACATGAACCAGCATTTCCCCGCGTCGGACATTCCAGCCCAGGCGCGCGAATTGTATGCGCTGTCGCGGATTCGCCTGATCCAGGACGCCAATTACCGGCCTTCGCCGCTGGTCCCGCCGGCCAACCCGAAAACGGGGCGGCCGAACGACCTCTCGTTCGCGGTACTGCGCAGCGTCTCTCCGTTCCATCTGCAGTACATGCGCAACATGACGACGATGGCGTCGATGTCGGTCTCCTTGATGGTCAAGGGGAAGCTGTGGGGGCTGATTTCATGCCATAACGAGGATCCCAAGTCGGTCTCCTTCGAGAAGCGGACCGCCTGCGAACAGCTTGCCCAGATCCTCGCCCTGTGTATCGAGTCGCGCGAGGATGCCGCCGAGCTGCAGTTCCGGCTCGACGTCCGCCGAACGATGCTGTCCGTGCTGGCCGAGCTGACGCAAAACAGCGACTTCATCGAAAACCTGTCGAGGGTGTTTCCCGACCTGCTGCGCTTTGCGCGCGCCTCGGGGGCGGCGGTCGTGGTGGACGACCGCATCCTGACGCACGGCGACACGCCCGGGCGCGAGGAGATCCGGAAGCTGGTCGACTGGCTGTCGGAACACGATGGCGGCGAATTGTTCCACACCGACCATCTCTCGGCGGTCTACCCGCCGGGCACGGCGTTCATACGCAATGCGAGCGGACTGCTCGCCATGCCGATTTCGCGCATCCACAAGCACTACCTGCTCTGGTTCCGGCCGGAGTATGTGCACACGATCGAGTGGGCCGGTCATCCACACGACAAACTGGTCCAGGCAGCGGCGGCGCAGGCCCCTTTGCCCTTGCAGTTGTCGCCGCGGACCAGCTTCGCCGCGTGGCGCGAGACGATCCATGGCATCAGCCGCCCCTGGCACGGGGGCGAGATCGAGCTGGCAGTGGAGTTTCGCAGTGCGCTGCTCGGGATCGTCCTCGAACGCGCCGAGCAGATGGCGGCACTCGCCAGCGAGCTGGGACGCTCCAACAAGGAGCTCGAAGCGTTTTCGTATTCGGTCTCCCATGACCTGCGCGCACCCTTACGCCATATCGTCGGCTTTTCGGACCTGCTGCTCGAATCGGCCGGCAGCGAGGATATGCAGCAGCGTCAACGCTTCCTTACGAATATCAAGGAATCCGCGCGCATGAGCGGCAAGCTGGTCGACGACTTGCTGTCGTTCTCGCAAATGGGCCGTCCTGCGCTTCATCCGGTAACGGTGGATATGAACGCGCTGGTAGCGCGCTGCCTGGAGAAGCTGGAGCCGGATTTCTCCGGCCGCCAGATCGAATGGGATATCGCGCGGCTCCCCCAGGCGTGGGCGGATCCTGCGTTTCTGGAGATGGCCGTATTCAACCTGCTGTCGAACGCAATCAAATTCACAGCGCGAAAGACCCCGGGCTTTATTCGCGTGTCAGGCGAGGAGTTGCCGGACGAGACCGTCTTTCACGTTGCGGACAATGGGGTCGGCTTCGACATGAAGTATGTGCATAAACTCTTCGGTGTGTTCCAGCGCCTGCACCGCATGGAGGATTTCGAGGGCACGGGTATCGGGCTGGCCAACGTGCGAAGGGCGGTAGAAAGGCATCATGGCCGCGCCTGGGCGGAATCCACGCCGGGGATGGGGGCGACCGTCTCCTTTGCGCTGCCAAAACCGCCTCCAGCCTCGTGACGCTACCATCCGAAGACATCGATTACCGGAAGTAACGTGCGGCTGACGTGCAAATCGCGATGCTAAGCTGGCTCTCCTGTGAAAACCGAGGCGGTTGAGGAGTCCACGATGGCGGAACAAGCGAGCAAACAGACAGTCGGCGAATTCCTGGTCGAACGCCTTGGCGCATGGGGCGTGAACCGCATCTTCGGTTATCCGGGCGACGCCATCAACGGCATCCTCTCGGCCCTGCGCAAGCAGGACCGCATCGCCTTCGTGCAGGCCCGCCACGAGGAGCTGGCTGCCTTCATGGCCTGCGCCCACGCCAAGTACACCGGCGAGGTCGGGGTGTGCCTGTCGACCTCCGGTCCGGGCGCGATCCACATGCTGAACGGCCTGTACGACGCCAAGCTGGACCACCAGCCGGTGGTCGCCATCGTCGGCCAGCAAAAGCGCGCCTCCCTGGGCGGCGACTACCAGCAGGAAGTCGACCTGGTGACACTGTTCAAGGACGTGGCCGGCGCCTACGTGCAGATGGCGGCCAGTCCCGAACAGGTCCGCCACCTGATCGACCGCGCCTTCCACATCGCCAGGACCGAGCGCCGGCCCACTTGCGTGATCGTGCCTCACGACCTGCAAACCATGGACGCCGTACCGGTGCCGCCGCGCGAGCATGGCAGCGTCCTGTCGGGGATCGGCATGGTGGCCCACAGCATGGTGCCGCAGCCGGATGCGCTGCGGGCTGCTGCCGACATCCTGAATGCCGGCAGCAAGGTGGCGATCCTGGCCGGTGCCGGCGCTCATGGCGCGGCCGACGAACTGATCCAGGTGGCCGAGCTGCTGGGCGCGGGCGTGGCCAAGGCCCTGCTGGGCAAGATGGTGCTGCCGGACGACTTGCCCTTCGTGACTGGTTCGATCGGCGTGATCGGCACCCAGGCCAGCTTCAGGATGATGAACGAGTGCGACACCCTGCTGATGGTCGGATCCAGCTTCCCGTATTCGGAATTCCTGCCGCCGGAAGGCAAGGCGCGCGGCGTCCAGATCGACATCGACGGCAAGATGGTCAGCCTGCGCTACCCGATGGAATGCAGCCTGGTCGGCGACAGCAGGGCGACGCTGCAGGCCTTGATCCCGCTGTTGCAGCGCAAGGAGGAGCGCAGCTGGCGCAAGCAGATCGAGTCGGACGTCAAGGAAAGCTGGGCGCTCCTGGAGCGCAAAGCCATGAACCCGGACGCACCCGCGGTCAATCCGCAGCGCGTGTTCTGGGAGCTGTCGGAACGCCTGCCGGACAATGCCGTGCTGGCCGGCGACTCCGGCTCGGTGGCCTCCTGGTACGCGCTCGACATCAAGGTCAAGTCCGGGATGCTCGGTTCCCTGTCCGGCGGCCTGGCCACCATGGGTTCGGCGGTGCCCTATGCCTACGCGGCCAAGCTGGCCCATCCCGAGCGGCCGGTGATAGCCCTGGTCGGCGACGGCGCGATGCAGATGAACGGCATGAATGGCCTGATCACCATGGCGCGCGACTACAAGGAGTGGAAGGACCCGCGCATCGTCATCGTCGTGTTGAACAACCGCGACCTCAGTTTTGTAACCTGGGAACAGCGCGGCATGGCCGGCGAGCTGAAGGTCGAGGAGTCGCAGCAGCTGCCCGACGTGGCCTACGCCGACTACGCAAAGCTGCTGGGCCTCGATGGCGTGCGGGTCGAGCAGCCGGAGCAGATCGCCGCCGCGCTCGACGCCGCCTTCCGGAGCGACCGGCCCTTCGTGATCGACGTGCTGAGCGATCCCAACATGCCGCCGCTGCCGCCGCACATCACGCGCTCGCAGGCCGAGCAGTATTATAAGGCGATCGAGGCGGGGGATGCGGAAGCCGATGCGGTGCGGCGGGCGCTGGAGGTGCAGGGCGGCGAATGATATCCCTGGCGGACGGGGCGCCGGCGTTGCCGAATGGTGACACGGCACCCACGGCGATTTGACGTTTTCTGAGCGCATGCTTTATGATTTTATAAGAAAAATTTCATAATGCGGCATGCGCGATTCCTCCTCGACCCGGTTCATCCGCTTCCACCTCAAGACGCGCCACCTGGTCCTGCTGGTCGAGCTCGGCCGCCATGCCTCCATCGTCCACGCCGCCGAAGCTGCGGGCCTGACCCAGCCCGGCGCCTCGAAGCTGATCGGTGAACTCGAACACGCCCTCGGCGTCACCCTGTTCGAACGCCTGCCGCGCGGCGTGGTGCCGACCTGGTATGGCGAGGTGCTGATCCGCCGTGCCGGCGCGGCGCTGGCCGAGATGGATGCGGCGCACCAGGAGATCATGGAGGGCGTCGCCGGGATCGGTGGACGGGTGTGCATCGGCAGCGTGCTCGGGCCGGCGGCCTCGCTGGTGCCGCAGGCGATCAAGCTGCTCAAGGAACGCAGCCCGCGCACCCAGGTGGCGGTATCGGTCGACACCAGCAGGACCATGGTCGAACAGCTGCGCAGCGGGGAGCTGGACATCGTCATCGGCCGCGTCAATGATCCTGCCGCCGCGGCCGAACTCGATTTCGAGCCGCTCGCCGACGAACCGCAGCACCTGATCGTGCGTGCCGGCCACCCGTGGCTGGGGCGGCGCGACCTCGCCCTCGACGACCTGGCCGGCGCCGCCTGGATCCTGCCGGCGGGAGGGCGGGTGCGTGACCAGCTGATGGCGCTCTTCGTCAGCAAGGGGCTGGAGCAGCCCTTCGACATCGTCGAGACCATCTCGCTGCCGCTGGTGCCGCGCCTGCTGCTCGATAGCGACCGCATCGTCGCACTGCCGCGCGAACTGGTGCAGGCGCAGCTGGAGGCGGGCACATTGGCCTTGTTACCCTTCGATATCAAGCTGCGCGCCGACGTCTATGGCATCGTGACGCGCAAGCGCCACCACCTGTCGCCCGCCGCCGAGGCGATGCTCGCGGCCATTCGTGAAGCGGCGGCCTTCGGGCTGGTACCGGCCCGATGAATACGGAATTGGCATATCTCCCGCGCGTTTGGTTATTGGAATCCGCCTGCCGCGGATCGTATGATCTCTGCCATGACATGCGCGGCCTTGATCCGCGCGGGGGAGACCATCGTCCATGAACCGTTTTTCGATCGCGCGCGTGCCGGCTTCGTTTGCCGTGGCGCTGCTCGCCGCCGGCTGCGCCAGCACTGCGCCGGGCGCCAGCTCGCTCGGCGACTTCCCCGATCCCTTCATCCTGGCCGATGGCGGGGGCTACTACGCCTACGCGACCAACGCCAACGACAGGCACGTGCAGTTGCGGCACTCGACCGATTTGCAAACCTGGCGCGCGCTGCCCGATGCGATGCCGGCGCTGGCGTCCTGGGTGCGCCAGCCGGTGCCGCACGTGTGGGCGCCGGAGGTGATCAAGCTGGGCGAGCGCTACGTCCTGTATTACACCGCGCATGACCGCGCTTCGGACCGCCAGTGCATCGGCGCGGCCGTGTCGACGTCGCCCGCCGGGCCCTTCGTCGACCAGTCGCAAGCGCCCCTGGTCTGTCAGGCCGACCTGGGCGGCACCATCGACGCCAGTCCCTTCCTCGACGGCGGCCGCCTCTACCTCTATTTCAAAAGCGACGGCAACTGCTGCGGCAAGCCGACCCACATCTTCGCGCAGGAGCTGCGGTCCGACGGCCTGGCCGTTATCGGCACGCCGACCCGCCTGTTGACGAATGGCCGCACCTGGGAGGGCAAGGTGATCGAAGCGCCGACCATGGTGGTCCGCAAGGGCAAATACGTCCTGATGTATTCGGCGAACGACTTCGGCGACGGCACCTACGCTGCCGGCTATGCCAGCTGCGCCGGACCGGTCGGACCCTGCGAGCCGGTCGGCGACGCGCCCTTCCTGAAGAGCATGGAGGGCAAGCTGTATGGGCCGGGCCATCAGGCCATATTCCGCGTCGGGGAGCAGGACTACATCGCCTATCACGCCTGGGAGCTGAAACCGAACGGCAAGCGCGCGGACCGGCGCTTTCTCTACATCGACAAACTGGATTGGGTGGACGGCAAACCGGTCGTACAGGGCACGACCCTGGTCAGGTAGGCGGCATAATACGCAGAGGACGGGCCGGCACAGGTCCGCCGCGACAGATATCTGGAGACAATGTGGTGCAACGCAGAAGTGTACTCGCCGCCTCGGCCCTGGCGCTGTTGACGCCGGTGGCCAGGGCGCAGGCGCGGGTGGAGGTCCGCCTGTGGACCCTGCTCAGCGGCGGCGACGGCGCGCGCATGCGGGCCCTGATCGACAGTTTCAATGCCAGCCAGCGCGGCGTGCGCGTGGTCAGCACGACCCTGAAATGGGGCGAGCCTTTCTATACCAAGCTGATTACCTCGACCGTGGTCGGGGAGGGACCGGACATCGCCACCGTCCACCTTTCGCGCCTGCCGAACCTGGCCGGCGGCGGCGTGCTGCGTCCGATCGGCGCGGCCGAACTCTCGGCGGCCGGCCTGCAAGGCAGCGATTATTTCCCCCGGCAGTGGGAGAAGTCGCGCTATGCGGGCGCGCACTACGCGATACCGCTCGACCTGCATCCGCTGGTCCTCTACTACAACAAGAAGCTGGTGAGCCAGGCCGGCCTGTTCGATGCCGGCGGCCAGCTGAAGCCGATCGTCGGCTACGATGCACTGACCGCTGCTTTCAGAGGCGT